>VTLG01000143.1_pt1 | contig 22901 bp, 29 predicted proteins | sample 4694571 | NCBI WGS metagenome assembly VTLG01 (sample SAMN12604809, study PRJNA352737) | marine metagenome | biome: ENVO:00000447; feature: ENVO:00000209|ENVO:00000569|ENVO:01000036; material: ENVO:00002151; isolation source: viral sequences binned using virsorter ...
TAAGTTGTGCATATGGTAATAAGACATATCCACATAGAAAACCATATATTTTTGAAGTAGAGTCTGTTCCATCTACTACAACTTTCTCTGTTAATGTTGGTATTTCTACTGTTGCTCATACTTACCAGTCAGGAGGAACTGCGAAGATTGATGTTGATAGACCTTATGATGGACAGTTGGTTTACTTTGATAAACTTTATAAACAAGTGAAATCAATTACTGTCACTAATGGAGGAAGTGGATATACTTCAACTCCTACAGTGACTGTTGCTGCTCCTACTGGGCCCAGTGGAGAAACTGCTTCTGCATATGCTACTTTAGATGGAGCAACTATTAAATCTATTACTCTTATTAGTAGTGGAAGTCAATATTTGACAACTCCCGATGTAACTATTAGTGGGGGTGGTGGTGATAATGGAGCTGCAACTGCTAGTATGGATCCCCTTTATTATACGATAAATAGCTCGACACCTGTATCTTCAGGTATTTCCACAATAACACTTGCTACCAATCTACTTAATGAAGTAGGAATTGGATCTACGGTTTTCTTCTCTCAAGGAAGTAGAATAGTTGCTAGTTCTCATACATTTGAATATGTTGGTGCTGGTGATCAAATTGTTACTGCTACCCCAAAACGTGGTGGTGTTACTACTCAAGAAAATGAAGTTATTACTGAAGATGGTGGTAAGGTTCTTTATACTAGCACAGACCAAGCAGGTAACTTTAGAATTGGTGATGATTTGAAAATCAACCAAGAAACTGGTACAATTAGTGGAAGAGCCTTTAGTAAGAGTTTGTTCTCAGAAATGACCCCGTTTATTCTAGCATTAAGTTAATATGGCACTCGCACTTAATAGATTCAAAACATATACTAAGACACTTACAACAAGTAGTGCAACAATATATACTGCGCCTACAGGATATACAGGAATTATTTTGTATGCTCATGTAACCAATTATGGTTCTGCTACCACTACAGTTACTATGTCTCATGTTAGAAGTGGAACAACTAATGAGATTATTAAGGAAGCAAATGTTCCTGTTAACGATGCTTATGTTCCGTTGGATGGTAAATTGGTGTTAGAAACTAGTGATTATATTGTAGGTGAAGCTGGTGCAAATACTACTTTAAAAGTTATTATTTCTGTATTGGAGACTGCAAATGCCTAAACTAATAAGTCAGAAAAATAATTTTGGTACTGTACAAATTAAGAAGGATGGTACTACGATAGGACAAGCAGATAAAATAGATTTTGAAAATAAAGATATTAGAATTGATGTTAAAACTGGTATTGCAACTGTCTTTACCGACCCATTAACAGTTCTAGGACTATAAATATTAATATGACTAAACCTAAATCCTGTCCTCCTGGCAAATATTGGTGTTTCGATGATAAGAAATGCAAGAAAATACCTTTAGGGTATCATATTGGACTTAGAGGATATTTATACCCAGATGAACAAGATGATGGGACCAATAACGGTAACGGAAGTAGCAATGGCCATTCTGGCAATGGTAATGGTAGCAACGGTAACGGTAGTGGCGGAGGAGTATCTGAAATGAAAGAAAACTTTAAACGTATTAATGCAAATGGTCAAACCTATGCAGTAATGTTAAGTTTTAGGGGTAGGACTTATAATATTCAAATGTTTATTCCTAAACAGACTAGACCTACTAGACTTGAGGTTGAACAAGAAGTTAATAAAATATATCCTGGCGCTATTGTAAGATACTTTGAACCAAGAGTTTGGGATCCAACAAATCCTGCTTTGATAATGCCTGAAAGTATGCAACCAGGCGCAAAAGATCTAGTGCAACAATCAGATTATATGAAACCAGCCTTACAACAGAAGAAAAATTTAACAAATCATAAGAAGAAAAAACATACTTGTGGTTGTAAAGAAGAATTTACTTTAAAGAAAGTAAGTGAAGTTTTTGATCATAAGATAGATCCTAAACAATTTAAAAAAGATAAAAGAGATGCTAAGATAGGTCATCTTGCTAGAAACACGACAAATCCTGGCGAGAAGGCTGCTGCAGAAAAGAAATCAAAAGGACCAAAATTATTTGGAGAAGATACTGTTAGAGTAGAAGGTCAATTAGGTTATGTAGAATTTATTGATATTATTAAACCTGAACCTATGAAAGGTATTGCTGAAAGAACATTGACTAAAGGTGAAGATAATAAGAAAGAAGATATTGTTAAAGGTATGAAGAAGAGTTTTAAAGGATTTAGAGACAGGTATGGAGATGATGCTAAGAGTGTAATGTATGCTACTGCTACTAAGTTAGCAAAAGAAGAAGTTATTGATGAAAGATTAGGTGGTAAAGGTTACAAACCATACACATCTATGTCAGGTGAGAAAGTATCTGGTGACTGGGAAGATTCTGATAGAGGTGCTGGTAACAAAGCAAAGAAAAGATCAGGTGGTAAGGTAGAGAAAAAATCTCCCACTTATCAGGCATATGTTCGTAATAAAATAAAAGAACAACTTGCACCACATATTAAAAAAGGTGTTGCAGCTGCAAAACCTTTAGTTAAAGCACAGGCTCTTCAGTCAGGACTACCTACAACAAAAGAAAAACCAAAACCACCAGAAAAGAAAAGTAGTAAAAGTGTCTTTTCACAACTAACTAATAAAGACGAAATAGACTAGAAAGAGGTTTATATTATGGCAACTGAAACAATCTATCTTGGCAATCCTTTACTTAAAAAGGCCAATGTTCAACAGGAATTTACTGTTGAACAGGTTGAGGAGTTTATTAGATGTAAAGAAGATCCAATTTATTTTGCAACCAATTATATCAAAATTGTTTCTTTGGATGAAGGTCTGACTCAGTTCAAACCTTATGATTTTCAAGAAACTTTAATTAGAAGATTTCACGAACATAGATTTAATATCTGTAAGATGCCTCGACAGACTGGTAAGTCTACTACGTCTGTATCATATCTATTGCATTATGCGGTATTTAATGATAATGTTAATATTGGTATTCTTGCCAACAAAGCTGCAACTGCAAGAGATCTCTTAGGTAGATTACAAACTGCATATGAGAACTTACCTAAATGGATGCAACAGGGTATAATATCATGGAACAAAGGTTCATTGGAGTTGGAAAATGGTAGTAAAATATTGGCTGCGTCTACTTCTGCTAGTGCTGTTAGGGGTATGTCTTTCAATATCCTATTCTTGGATGAATTTGCTTTTGTTCCCAACCACATCGCTGATTCTTTCTTCGCTAGTGTTTATCCTACTATTACTTCTGGTAAATCCACCAAAGTTATAATGGTTTCTACCCCTCACGGGATGAATCATTTTTATAGGTATTGGCATGATGCAGAGAGAGGAAAGAATGAATATGTTGCAACTGAAGTTCATTGGTCAGAAGTTCCAGGCAGAGATGCTGTATGGAAAGAACAAACTATTTCAAATACTTCGGAACAACAATTCCGTGTTGAGTTTGAATGTGAATTTTTAGGATCTGTTGATACTCTCATATCTCCATCGAAATTGAGGACGATGACATATGATGATCCTATCAAAAGTAATAAAGGGTTAGATATATATGAAGAACCAGTAGACAAACATGATTATCTTCTTACAGTAGACGTTGCTCGTGGTGTGGGAATTGATTATTCTGCGTTTGTCCTTGTAGATATAACTACTTACCCCCATAAGATTGTGGGTAAGTATAAGAATAATGAAATAAAACCTATGATATTTCCTAATATCATACATCAGATGGCTAAGGCTTATAATAATGCATTTATTTTAGTTGAGGTTAATGATATAGGAGATCAAGTAGCAAGTATTATTCACTTTGATCTTGAGTATGAAAATCTTCTTATGTGTGCTATGAGAGGAAGAGCTGGTCAAATTGTAGGACAAGGATTTTCTGGGACAAAGACTCAACTTGGAGTTAAAATGTCCAAGGCTGTTAAGAAGATTGGATGTTCTAATTTAAAAACTATCATAGAAGATGATAAAGTTATTTTTAGAGATTATGATATTATATCTGAATTAACTACCTTTATCCAAAAACACCATTCATTTGAAGCAGAAGAAGGATGCAATGATGACTTAGCAATGTGTCTTGTCATATATGCTTGGTGTGTTGTTCAGGATTACTTTAAAGAACTTACTGAACAGGATGTAAGAAAGAGATTGTATGAAGATCAAAGAGATCAAATAGAACAAGATATGGCTCCATTTGGTTTTGTATTAGATGGACTTGAAGAAGATTCGTTTGTAGATGCCGATGGTGATACTTGGAAAGTTGATGAGTATGGAGACAGATCTTATATGTGGGATTACCGCTAATGGAATTAAACGATACAAATGTAAATGAAGTATTAGATGAAATCCGTCCGTATGTAGAAATGGATGGAGGTTATCTTGAGTTTGTTGCAATAGACTATCTTAAGGATGGTCCTATTGTGATGGTAAGAATGTTGGGTGCTTGTGCAGGATGTGCTATGAGTGCTCAGACATTAACTATGGGTATTGAGAAGTTAGTTAAAGAGAAATTCCCAGAAGTAACAGCAGTAGTGTCAGTGTAATGACTTTTATTTTTTTATCAACTTGGTTAATATTATTCATATTCGCTATAAGATTAATGTCTAAAGGATGGAGAGCATCTGATGATGCTTATCTTAATAAGGTATTGGTTGAAGAAAAGAGAACTGTTACTAAACCAATGCATCCAGAAATGGTAGATATTAAACAAGGTGATGAGTTATTGGTTGTTAGGTTTGATGAACCTGAAAAGGAGATGGATCCTAGATTTAAATTAGATTCACCAGAACTTCATAATCTTGGAGATCCTTTACATAAATCTCTACAAGATAGAATTGATGAATTGCAGGATGAGGATGAAGATGAAGGTGGTCTTGTAGTTAGGAGATAAAATGGATATAGGAAAGGAATTTGATTTAGAACATTTACTTTTTAAGGAAAGAACTTGTAAAGTATGTGGTCAGACAAAAGATTTAATAGATGAGTTTTATCTGACACGTAAAGATAGAGGAGCTAAACCATCTGCTTATTCGTATGAGTGTAAGATATGTACTGTTAAGAGAATATTAAAAAATAGGAAAAAGAAACCTTTTACTGATTGGACATATCCTGATTGGTAAAGGTTCATAGCTAGTTTCCCCGTTTGTAACAGCAGCAATTCATAAATAATTTCAGTAAAAAAATGAGACATCTTTAGAGGGGAATTTACATGGCTAACATCGGTTTAGTGTCTCCAGGCGTAAAGGTTAGGGAAGTTGACCTGACGGTTGGAAGAATTGATTCTATAAGTGATATGACGGGTGCCATCGTTGGTCCTTTTCCAAGGGGTCCAGTTGGTGAAGCAATTCAGATAGATAATGAGCAAGATTTATTAGACTTTTATGGGAAACCAATTTCATCTGATAGACAGTATGAATATTGGTACACAGCTTCTAATTACTTAAATTATGGTGGTATTCTAAGAGTTGTTCGTTCAGACGGAGCAAATATTAGGAATGCTAATGTTGGTGGTATGCCTACAACACATCCAACAGGTATTGGATCAACAGACAATCTTAAGATTAAATCTTACGAAGATTATAAGAATAATTATGAAACAAGTTCTGGATATCGTTTAGCTGCTAGAAACCCTGGCCATTGGGCTGAAGGACTTAAGGTTGCTTATTGTGATGGATCTGCAGACCAACAGTTATTAGTTGGACATCATGCAGTTAATCAAACTAGTGTTGGTGCTGCTGTAACACAGGCATTCCCAGCAAATACTATTATCGCTGGAATGGGTACAACATCAGTTGCTGATGGTTACCTTCAGGGTATTATTACTGGAACAGGAACTTCAACTATTGATGTTAAAATTTGTAATAGAGTTTCTGCTGCTGGAACAATCTTCCCAGTAGGTTATGTTGAGAACGGTGTTTATTCATTCAAGGTAGGTACTGCAACTTCTGTTGGTGCTGGTGCTCACGCTATTCCTGGCGCATTAGGACTTTCATTCTGCACGAGTTCTTCAACTATTGCCAATCCTAAGGCTGGTCTTGGAACTGTATCAAATGTTATTGAAGAAAAAGATTGGTATGAAGAACAGTACATTCAATTGAAGAATGGTGCAGTTCAGTGGAAATCAATTGCTGATAAGCCAGGAACTTCTCGTTTTGCTAGTCAAAGAAATTCATCTAATGATCAACTTCATATTGTGGTTATAGATGATAAAGGTTCTATTTCTGGTAATACAGGAACTATTCTTGAGAGTCATACATTCCTTTCTAAGGCTAAAGATTCAGTAAACACATTTGGTTTACAGAATTATTATAAGGATTTCATTGCTGATAATTCAGATTACCTATTTGTTGGAATTGCTACTGGAAACGGTACAGTTTCATCTGGTATTCAAACTGTATTTACCGCAACTGATACAAATAATGTTTGGGGTCAAGACGCTCAAGACGTTGCTTTCAACGTTGTTGGTAACACAATGTATACATTAGCAGGTGGTAGAGATTACTCATCTGGTGGTGACTATGCTGCAGATACCCACATTGCTGGATACAATGTAAGTCTGGGTGAATTAATGGCTGGTTATGAAATATTTGAGAATGAGGCTGACTATTCTATCAACTATCTGTTGAATGGACCTGGCATTGCTGGAGATAAAGAACAGTCACAGGCAAAGGCTAATAAACTAATTGAAATCGCTGAGTCTAGAAAGGACTGCATGGCAGTTATTTCACCACACAGAGAATCAGTTGTTAATGTTACTAGTGCTAAAGATCAGACCAACAATGTTGTTCAGTTCTTCGATGCTATAACTTCAACTTCATATGCTGTATTTGATAGTGGTTACAAGTATCAGTTCGATAGATTTAATAATTCATTCCAGTATATCCCCCTAAATGGTGATATCGCTGGTCTGATGGCAAGAACATCTGAAGATCAGTATCCTTGGTTCTCACCTGCTGGTGCTCAACGAGGAAACATTCTGAATGTTGTTAAACTTGCTTACAACCCAAGTAAGGTTCAAAGAGATACACTCTATACAAGAAGGGTTAACCCAGTTATCTTCTCGCCTGGTGGCGGATTTATGTTATTCGGTGATAAGACTGGATTAGGTTACGCATCTGCATTTGATAGAATTAACGTTCGTCGTTTGTTTATGACACTGGAGGCAAGTATTGAAGTTGCCGCTAGAACCAAACTATTTGAGTTCAACGACGAAATCACACGAGCAGATTTCCGTAATATTGTTGAACCATATTTACGTGATGTTCAAGCAAAACGGGGTATTCAAGACTTCGTAGTTATTTGTGATGATTCTAATAACACTCCTGATGTTATTGATGCTAATGAGTTTAAGGCTGATATCTTTATCAAGCCTGCACGTTCTATTAACTTCATCGGTCTAACCTTTGTTGCTACCAGAACTGGTGTCGCATTCTCTGAGGTAATCGGAACAGTTTAAGATGTGAGAAATGCCACGACTTGTGGCGGGGTTTAAAGAAGGAGACAAGAGTCTCCTTCAATGATTTTTAAAAACAAAACGAAAAGGAGTATTAAGAACTATGGCAACATTTGTAGATAGAAATATTAACGAGTTTAAGACTCGATTAAAAGGTGGTGGCGCCAGACCCAATCTGTTTGAGGTAAGTTTAACTTTCCCAACACTTGCACAGGCAGATGGAATTGCTAATGATGAAGTACCATTTATGGTAAAAGCTGCTGATTTACCTGCATCTAATGTAGGTGATATTCCAGTTAATTTTAGAGGTAGGATTCTTCACGTTGCTGGAGATAGAACCTTTGATCCTTGGACAGTAACTGTTATCAATAACACTGATTGGTCACTTAGAAAAGCATTCGAAAATTGGAGTAATGCTATGAATGATTATGTGTATGATAGTGGTATTACAAACCCACAAAGTTACCAGTCAAATGGTAGAGTCATGCAACTTGCTAGGTCCACTAAAGAAGGAACAACTCAGTTAACTAATGGTAAGATTCCTGTAGTTGCTGCTTATGATTTCTACGGACTTTGGCCTTCTCAAGTATCATCCATAGCTCTTGATTATGGATCTACTGATACTATAGAAGAATTCCAAATTACATTCCAAGTCGAATACTGGAAACCTGATTATTCTGGTAAGTGGGAAACACCAAAACAAGGGATTTCTGGTGGTCAAGTAGGTGGTTAATAATAACTTCTTGGCCGTGAGTATATAAATACCTTTATAAGGTACAGACTTTTATAAGATGGCATCCCTTTTTGGTTTCTCGATTGATGATTCGTATAAGAAACCCTCAAAATCAGTAGTTAGTCCTGTTCCTCAGAATAATGAGGACGGGGCTGACTATTATTTGTCTTCAGGGTTTTATGGACAATACTTAGATGTTGAAGGCGTATTCAAAACTGAATATGACCTGTTAAGAAGATATAGAGAAATGGCTCTTCATCCAGAAGTGGATGGTGCCATTGAAGATATTATCAGCGAAGCAATAGTTTCAGATCAGAACGATTCTCCTGTCCAAATTGACCTAGAAAATCTCAAACAGAGTGATAAAGTAAAGAGTATTATTCGTGAAGAGTTCCAGTATATTAAAGAAATGCTGGATTTTGATAAAAAATCGCATGAAATATTCCGTAATTGGTATGTTGATGGTAAGATTTACTATCATAAAGTAATTGATTTAGAAAAACCTGAAGAAGGTATTAAGGAATTGCGTTATATGGACGCAATTAAAACTAAGTTTGTAAGAGAACAGAAGAAAGATAAAAACAATACCATGCAAGTTAATGATGCTAGGTCATCATTAGATGCAGATCCAACATCAGCAGACTTTCCTGGCTTAACTGAATACTTTATATACGATAAAAATTCATATCAGAAAAATCAGTATGGTTCTGTTGCTGTTGCTGGACAACAAAAAGATGCAGTAAAACTTGCTAAAGATTCCGTTGCATATTGTACTTCTGGTCTTGTAGATAGAAACAAACATACGAATCTTTCTTATCTTCATAAAGCAATTAAGGCACTTAATCAACTTAGAATGATTGAGGATTCACTGGTCATCTATCGTATGTCCCGTGCTCCAGAAAGAAGAATTTTCTATATTGATGTTGGTAACCTACCAAAAGTTAAAGCAGAACAATACCTTAGAGAGGTAATGAGTCGCTATAGGAATAAATTAACCTATGATGCTGCTAGTGGTGAAGTCAGAGATGATAAGAAATATATGTCTATGATGGAAGATTTCTGGCTTCCACGTAGAGAAGGTGGTCGTGGTACAGAAATTACTACACTTCCAGGCGGACAAAACCTTGGTGAATTGACTGATGTACAGTATTTCCAGAAGAAACTTTATCGTTCTCTTGCTGTACCAGAGTCAAGAATGAGTGATGATAGTAGTTTTAGTCTTGGACGTTCTTCAGAAATTCTTAGAGATGAACTTAAGTTTACTAAGTTTGTTGGAAGGATGAGAAAGAGATTTAGTAATCTTTTCCATGATATTTTAAAAACTCAACTTATTCTTAAGAATGTTATTACTCCTGAAGAATGGGATCAAATGAGTGATCATATTCAATATGATTACCTATATGACAATCATTTCTCAGAATTAAAAGATGCAGAATTAATGCAAGAACGATTAGGTCTTCTTGCTTCTGCTGATCCTTATATTGGTAAGTACTACTCAGTTGATCATATTCGTCGTAAGATATTACGTCAAACAGACGAGGAAATAGTAGAGGAAGATAAACAAATGGCTGCTGAAAAGGAGGCTGGTATTATTCCACCTTCTGAAGAAGAGATGATGTTAGCTGCTCAAGAGATGGATGCTGCTGGTATGGGAATAGAACAAGAACAAGAAACGGAAATGCCTAAAGGGGGCGAAATTTAAATGCTAAAAACAGATTTTGATGATTGGTTCTCTGATAAGAAATTGACAGTAGATATAGCTGATCCAAAGGAAACATCATATTCTTCACGACACGAATCAACACCTGATCATGAGAAGGGTGCAGAAGAAGTGGTAACGATGCATGAAAAGATGTATAGAATGGCAACAGCAAGAAATAATCCATTTCATGTAGGTGGATCTGAAAATGCTCAATCTGATATAGATTACGTTAAAAAACATTCACCTTGGCCTGGTGGGTCAGAAAATTTTCAAGGTGGTTCTGAACAAGTAGGATTTAATAATCCTTTAGATTCTATGCCTGTTGCTACTGATAAAGGATATCCTAGTTGGGAAGAATCAGCTCCTTCTGAGTATGAACCTTAAGGGGTTATAAATAACTTTATAAGTACTTTATTAAATTAATTTTATCTCATGGACGAGTTAATGGATTTGATTATTGCGGATGAGTCTCCGTCTGAAATAAGTGATGGAATAAAGAACGTTCTATTTGCAAAATCAGCAGAAAAGATCGATAATTCCAAACCAAATGTAGCGCAAGCTATGTTTGGGATGAATCATGACGAAGAAATCCCAGAAGTTGAGGCTTCCGCAGAAGCTGGTGAAATTGACAATGAAATAGAAACCGAAGAGGAAGAGTAAATGGCACATCAACCAGTAGGCGACTCACTTACACTTACTACGGGAACAACATCAACTCGATTGCAGTTTACAGTTCAATCTGATACTCTGAGAGTTGTTCCAGTTGGGCAAAATGTTCATGTAGCAATAGGTACAACCGCAACTGCTGCAACAACTGATTATTTTGTTCCAAATAATACGGCTGCAACCTTAAATTTGGGTAGAGTAAGTTCAATTGGAATTGCAGGAATAACTAAAGGAGCTGCAACAATTATTGATCTCCCAGAAGGAACAGGATGTCCTTTTGAAGTTGATGATGTTATTATCACATCAGGAATAACTGGTGAAACTGGATTCAATACAACAGCAAAAGTTGTTTCTGTTGACGCTAGTGCTAATAGTTATGGTTATCATTCAGAAAGAATTACTACTGATCATGATAGTCGTGCTCTTACTGGTACACCAGTTGTAACTGCTGCTGAATCAAGAAGACTTTTAACAGTTGCTGCTAGGACTGACTCTGGAACTGGAAAGTTATATGCTCAACAAGTTCAAGTATCAGGGGATTCATAAATGAAACTCATCACAGAAGAAATTGATCAGGTAGAGGTTATCGTTGAAGAACGCAACGGTAAGAAAAATCTCTTTATTGAAGGTATCTTCCTTCAGGGTGAGATCAAGAATCGTAATGGAAGAATGTATCCAATGAACACGCTGAGTCGTGAAGTTTGTAGATACAACGAGAATTTTGTTGCTAAGGGACGAGCTCTTGGAGAACTAGGTCATCCTGACGGTCCAACCGTCAATCTTGACAGGGTTTCTCATAAGATAACATCCTTACGTCAAGAAGGTAATAACTTTATTGGCAAAGCACAAATACTTTCAACCCCAATGGGTAATATAGCTAAGTCTCTTCTAGGAGAAGGAGTAAAACTTGGTGTTTCCTCTAGGGGAGTTGGTTCTTTAAATAAAACCAACGAAGGATATAGCGTAGTCGGTGAGGACTTTACTCTTGCTACTGCTGCTGATATTGTTTCAGATCCTTCTGCTCCAGATGCTTTCGTCGATGGCATCATGGAAGGTAAAGAATGGGTTTGGGATGGTGACGTTCTCCGTGAACGTTATGCTCAAAAGACCTACAAGAGAATTAATACTCTAGTAGATCAAAAGAGACTTGATGAGAACAAGCTTAGCTTGTTTAATGATTTCTTAGGAAGTCTTTAAATTATAAATAAATACAGATTTAAAAAGGTAATCGGAGAAAGTTCAAATGTCCCGTGGCAAAAATTTACAAGAAATGGAGAACGCCGTAACTAAAAATGCAGTTCCTGGCGATCAAGCGATGCCAAAGTTGACTACTGGTGGCACCGCCGCTACTTGGGAAGACTTAGGTGGTCCAACTCCATTTAATTCAAAACCAGATGACGATTCAAATAAGTTGAAGACTCCTTCTGGTGTACCTGACGGTGCTCATGCAAAAAATCTCGCTTCAGTAAAAGGTGTTATGGCTAAAAAAGAAGAAGTTGAAACAACCGATGAGGTTATTGCTGAGGAGCCCGTTAAGGAAGAGGAAACAGCTGTAGTTGCTGAAGAAGAAACTACAACTGAAGAAACTGTTGAGGAGAAGGTTATTCCTGAACTCAATAATGACGTTGACATCGAAGATGATGTTAATGCTCTTCTTGGTGGACAAGAACTCTCCGAAGAATTCAGAGAAAAAGCAAAAACAATTTTCGAAGCTGCTCTCAAGTCAAAAGTTGTTGAGATGAGAGAAGCTCTCGAAGCCCAATACGATGCAAAACTCGTAGAGGAAGTGGAAGGTATGAAAGGTGAACTCGTAGAACGTGTTGACTCCTATTTGGAGTATGTTTCTAACGAGTGGGTCACTGAAAATACCCTTTCAATAGAACATGGTCTTAGGACCGAAATGACTGATTCATTCCTTAAAGGAATGATGGGTCTCTTTGAAGAACATTATGTAAACATCCCTGAAGACAAATATGATGTCGTTGAGAATATGGTAGGAAAGCTTGATGAAATGGAAGCTAAACTCAACGAGCAAATCGAGAAGAACATTGCTATCACTAAGTCTCTATCAGAGGCAACAGCTGGTGGTATCCTTTCCGATGTTTCTGAAGGTCTAACGACTACTCAGAAGGAAAAGCTCGCTTCACTTGCCGAAGGTATTGAGTTTGAGAGTGAAGAATCTTATAAGGAGAAACTTGAGACTTTGAAAGAGTCATATTTTAACAAGTCTGCTCCAAAAAGAAGTGAGTCGGAAGACCTAACAGAGTCTGCCGATGGAAAAGACCTAGTTCAACCAACTGGTCACATGGCAGCCTACTTACAGGCACTATCTTCCGCCACGAAAAATTGATCTCAACATTATAATAAATTAAACTTACACATTAGGTAAAAAAGCAAATGTTCAACGCCGAACAATTGCAGGAGAAGTGGAATCCCCTTCTGGAACATAATGGTATCGATCCTATTAAGGATTCACATCGTAAAGCCGTTACCGCTGTCCTGCTAGAGAACCAAGAAAGATTTTTATCAGAAGAGAAGCAATTCCTTACTGAAGGACCAACAATGTCGGTTGGCAATGGTGGATATACCAATGCTGCTACTGATGCTGGTCCAGTTGCTGGTTTTGACCCCGTTCTAATCAGCTTAATTCGTCGTTCAATGCCAAACTTGGTCGCATATGACCTAGCTGGTGTTCAACCGATGAATGCTCCAACAGGACTCATCTTTGCGATGCGTTCACGTTATGTTGACGGAACCAATGCTGACCGTAGACTCGGAACTGAAGCTCTATTCAACGAGCCAGATTCTGCATTCTCTGGACAGTCTTCTTCCTTCAGTCAGACAGAAGGTTGGACAAGTGCTGCTACTGGTTTGGGTACAACTGCTCAGTCAGGTACTAACCCAGGCGCACTAAACCCATCAACTAACGCAACTCAGGTTGCTTATGATGTTGGTCAGGGTATGCGTACTGACAACGCTGAGAACTTAGGTTCTACTGCGGCTGATCAGTTCAACGAAATGGCTTTCAGTATCGAGAAAGTTACTGTTACTGCTAAGTCAAGAGCTCTAAAAGCTGAGTATTCACTAGAACTCGCTCAAGACCTTAAGGCAATCCACGGATTGAACGCTGAGGCTGAGTTAGCAAACATTCTCTCTACAGAGATTCTTGCTGAGATCAACCGTGAAGTTATCAGAACAATCTATAAGGTTGCTGAAACAGGTGCTCAGGTTAACGTATCTTCTGCTGGTACATTCAACCTAGACGTTGACTCCAACGGTAGGTGGTCTGTTGAGAAATTCAAGGGACTTTTATTCCAGATTGAAAGAGACGCTAACGCAATCGCACAAAGAACTCGTCGTGGAAAGGGTAACATCATCCTTTGCTCTGCTGACGTTGCTTCTGCATTGACAATGGCTGGTGTACTTGATTACACTCCTGCTCTTAATGCTAACCTTAACGTAGACGACACAGGTAATACATTTGCTGGTGTTATCAACGGTAAGTACAGAGTCTACATCGACCCATTCGCTGCTAACAGTGCTGCTACTCAGTACTATGTTATCGGTTACAAAGGTTCTAGCCCATATGACGCTGGACTGTTCTATTGCCCTTACGTTCCTCTACAGATGGTTCGTGCAGTTGGTCAGGACACATTCCAACCAAAAATTGGCTTCAAGACTCGTTACGGTATGGTTGAGAACCCATTCTCTCAGGGAACTACTCAGGGTAATGGTACTCTCACAGTTAACGCTAACCGTTACTACCGTCGTGTTGCCGTTGCTAACCTTATGTAATAGAGAAGTTAATATCTCTACTTCAAGATCTCCACGAAAGTGGGGATCTTTTTTTGTCTAAATATATCAGTTTGTCTTAAAATAATGACTGCTCTGATTGATCCTAAAAAATATAGTGAGACAGTTGACCTATTGAGGTCATTTTTTTTGTCTAAAAACTTTTTAGAAGTTCATACTCAGAATAGACTGAGCATCCTTGCTGCTTGTGAAGATCCAGAAACAGTAGCAACTTACAATTACAATGGTCAGATTTGGCCACTACCACAGACAGGTCAAATGTGGTTAGAATATGAACTTCTTTCCAATCCTTCAGTAGAAGGATTTTTTTGTGTTTCAACTTCATATAGGGCAGAACCTAACCCTGTAGAAGGAAGACATGAAACTATCTTCCCCATGTTCGAATTTGAAATGAAGGGTGGTGTAGAAGATCTTAAACAAATGGAGATTGAATTATGTGAATGGTTAGGAATACCCCTCAATACAGGGAATATTAAAACTTATGGTGAATGGGGATGGTCCTTGAATAATAAGGAACTCGACCATGATAATGAAAAAACTATTGGTCGAGGAATGATTACTGATTTCCCTGAGTGGACATCACCCTTCTGGAACATGGCACGTAATGATGACGGAACCAGTAAAAAGATTGATGTTATTTTAGGTGGTATGGAAACTATTGGTTCTGCAGAACGTAGTACTGATAAGGAACAAATGCGTGATACATTCCATACTATTTCTGATGGACAATATGCTGATCTACTTTACAAATTATTTGGTAAGGAAAGAGTGGAGAAAGAACTTGAAGAGTTTCTCTCCTTTGATTTCTTCCCTAGAAGTGGGGGTGGAATCGGAATGCAACGTCTAATGACAGCCCTTTCATAGGGCATCATTGTGAGGTGACGAAACTGGTAAACGTGGTAGGCTGTTTCCCTACTGTTCTGCTTGCGGGACTTGATGGTTCGACTCCATCCCTCACAGTTTAAAAAATATATTTATATATATGACTAAATAGCAATATGAATGATAAACAAGCTGCGAAAAAGATTATCAAAAGAGCAAAGAAACATCCTGGCTGGTATACTAAACAAGATGTTAGATATGCTAAGATGATAAAAAGAAAACTAAAACAAGAGAAAAAGGATGGCTGAGGACATTAATAACCCATTTGATAAACAAATAGCTAATAGGAATTACTTATCTCCTGTTGGTTTTAAACTTGTCATATCAAAAATTCCAAAGGTTGATTTCCTTTGTCAAGCAGCAAATATCCCAGCAATTTCTATGGGAACTGCTGTTCAACCAACATACTTAAAAGATATTCCTGTTCCTGGCGATAAACCTGTATATGATGATTTAACTGTAAGGTTTATCATCGATGAGAATATGGAAAACTATCTTTCTCTTAATAGTTGGATAGTAGGTCTTGGATATCCAGAATCTATAAAACAATATCAACAATTGGAGGATGTTGGACCAAAACAAAGAAAAAGAGCTAACACAGATCCAAGATACATTGAATTCTCTGATGCTACTCTTCAAATTCTGAGTAGTAATTTTAAACCAAATATTAATATTAATTTTAGAGATATCTTTCCAATTTCTGTTAGTACTTTAGAATTTGATGCATCTCAAAGAGATTATTCTTACTTTACTTGTGAAGCAACATTTAAATATACTCTCTATACTATTTCAGATAAGAGAGGAAAACGACTAGATAACAACCCTGATCCCTATCGGTAAAACTCTATATGAAAATTGATCTTGATATGATTCAGTCTATGTGGGAAACAGACTCGAAAATTGACATTGATAATATGCATGAAGAATCCATAAAGGTTCCCCAACTTCATGCTAAGTATCATGAAATGATGAACAACTTAATACTATTAAAAAGCAGAGCAGAGAAATTAAGAAAGAATATAAGACATGACAGGTATGAATACTTTTCAGGAAAAGCCGACCCAGATGTCTACATAGATAATCCTTTTCCTAAAAAGATTAGAGATAAAGATACTATGCAAAAGTATCTTGATGCTGATGAAAAATTATCAGAAGCATCATTAAAAATAGAATACTATGATGTGATGATTAATTACCTTGATAGTATTTTAAAACAACTTTCTAATAGAACATACCAAATCAAAAACTCCATTGAATGGCATAAGTTCCAGGCAGGATTTACATGACACATTTGGTTATCAAAAAGAAGAACGAAGTCTTTATTAACGTTGAGTCTGAACAACATGTTTATAGAGAATTATCGGATCATTTTTCATTTGACGTTCCTGGCGCAAAATTTATGCCACAATATCGGAACAAATATTGGGATGGAAAAATTCGTCTTTATGATAGCCGAAAGAATGAATTATATACTGGACTAACTGATAAGGTTATATCTTTTTGTGATAGACATGACTATACTTATGAATTTGAAGGTAATAAGTTTTATGGATTACCTTTAGAAGAAAATGAGTTGATATCACCAGAAGGTGTTGCTGATTATATGAAGAGTATCTCTAGACATAAACCTAGAGGTTATCAAATAAAAGGTGTATATGATGCTTTAAAATTTAATCGTAAATTATTAATATCTCCTACTGCATCTGGTAAATCTTTAATGATTTACACTTTAACAAGGTATCATCTTGAACATAAACGTAAGGTTTTAATTATTGTTCCTACTACATCTCTTGTAGAACAAATGTTTAAAGACTTTACAGATTATGGTTGGGATTCAAAATCTTATTGTCATAAAATATATTCTGGAAAAGAAAAGGAATCAAATTTTCCAGTTACTATTACTACTTGGCAATCAGTTTATAAATTACCTAAAAGTTATTTTGAAGATTTTGATGTTGTTATAGGAGATGAAGCTCATTTATTTAAATCTAAATCTTTAGTTAGTATTATGACTAAACTTTTAGATTGTAAATATAGATATGGTTTTACTGGAACATTAGATGGAACACAAACTCATAAGTGGGTATTAGAAGGTTTGTTTGGTCCATCATACAAAATAATAAGAACTGATGAATTAATTAGTGGTGGATACTTATCTAAATTAAGTATTAAAATATTAATACTTAAACACCCTGCTAAAAAATTTAATACATATGAAGATGAAATACAGTATTTGATAAATCATCAACAAAGGAATAATTTTATTAAAAATTTGACTTTAGATCAAAAAGGTAATACTCTTATTCTTTATAGTAGGGTAGAAGATCATGGAATGCCTCTTTATGAAATCATAAATAAATCTAAAGAAGACAATAGAAAATGCTTCTTTGTTTTTGGTGGAGTCGCAGCTGAAGAAAGAGAAAGGGTAAGAGAAATTACCGAACAAGAAGAAAACGCAATTATCATCGCTTCTTACGGAACTTTTTCAACTGGGATTAACATTAAACGATTACACAATATCATTTTCGCATCTCCTAGTAAATCTAGAATACGAAACTTACAATCTATAGGTAGGGTATTAAGAAAGGGAGATAATAAAATTAAAGCCACTCTCTATGATATTGCTGATGATATAACCTACGGTTCCTCAAGAAATTATACTATGAATCATCTTATGGAAAGAATAAAAATTTATAACGAAGAAAACTTTGATTATGAAATGCTAACGATACCTTTAAAAAAATGAACTTAGATAAATTTGTAGCTGTTGTTAAACTTACGTCTGGAGAAGAAGTAGTCGCAAGAATAAGCGAATTGGAAAATATGAATAAAATATTAGTTGATTCGCCCGCAATGATGAATTGTTCAGCACATCAAAGAAGACCAGGCATTAATATGATTAAAATAGAACCTTGGATTAAATCTGGAAAGGAAACTACATATATAATTGATATGAGTAAAATAATTACTACTAGTGAAATATTTGATGAAGATGTTATTGAAGCTTATGACAAATTCGTAGATGCATATTATAATGGTGTTGAAATGGTTCCACCAAGAGGTATGTCAAGAGATATGGGTTATATCTCCAACGTAAAAGATGCTCGTAAATCTTTAGAGAAACTTTTTAAAGAAAGCTAAAGCAACCCTTCACTTCTGACAAAGTTATTCTACTGAAATAAAGGGTACTTGTCAAGCATCTGATAATTTGGTATAATATTTGTTATGAATGGATAACTAAGACAAATGGCTCTAATGCGGAAAACAAGAAAACGTTCTGAACATTACGTTAATAACAAAGAGTTCCTTGCCGCTATTATTGCTTATAAGGATCAGATTGCTTTAGCTGAAATTCAAGGTAAACCCAAACCAGTCATTCCTCGTTATATTGGTGAGTGTTTTTTAAAGATTGCTAATCATCTTTCATTCAAACCAAATTTTGTAAATTATATGTTTAAGGATGATATGGTTTGTGATGGTATAGAAAACTGTGTACAATATATTAATAACTTTAATCCAGAGAAGTCTTCCAATCCATTCGCATATTTTACACAGATTATTCATTACGCATTTTTAAGAAGAATTCAGAAAGAGAAGAAACAATTAGAAATAAAGAGTAAGATACTTGAGAGGTCTGGTTATGATGAAGTCTTTACCGTTGATGGAGATGCATCAGGATCATCCTCTGATTATAATCAAATTAAGGATGCCGTTCAAACTAGGATGATGTATCAATGAAATTGACAAAAGAAATTATTGCTGATCTAGAGTTAGCTTTAGATATGCGTAAAAAGAATGGTGATGTTATTTGGGAAGATGGTGATGACATTGAGGTTTGTGTTGCTGGTACATTTGCAGCAGACAAGTTTATTACTTTAATTAATAGAACTAAGAATCCAGTTGTAACATCTTTACTTAAGTTAAATAATCCAGAATGAAACAAGCAACTATTCACGACGATAATCATGGTATATACCATCCTTTTATGCTTCATGAACATGAATTAAGATTGATTGTTAAAGCATTGGAGATGTTAAGTATGGAGGATAGGAGAAGATTGGAATCATTATATGGGGTAGGAAAAATAGAAGCAGTTAGTGGTAAATTAGCATTTCCAATTTCATGAAAATTGCTATTATTACAGATCAACATTTTGGTGCTCGTAAGAACTCCAAGTTGTTCCATGATTATTTTCTAAAGTTTTATAATGATATTTTCTTTCCTACTTTAGAGAAGGAAGGTATTACTACTGTTATTGATATGGGTGATACTTTTGATAGTAGGAAGGGTATTGATTTTGCTGCTCTTAAATGGGCTAAAGAGAATTATTTTGGTAGGTTAGATCAGATGGGGATAGAACTCCATTCTATTGTAGGAAACCACACTGCTTATTATAAAAATACTAATGAAGTTAACGCTATATCTTTACTCTTAAATGAGTATGATAATATATCTGTTTATCCAGAAGCAACAGAAATAAAAATAGATAATTTAAATATTCTTCTTGTTCCTTGGATTAATTCTGAGAATGAAGAGAGAACTCTTAAACTTATTGAGAAGTCAAAGAGTTCAGTATGTATGGGTCATCTTGAGTTTCAGGGGTTTAGGATTCATGCTGGTGGTTATGTTATGGAACATGGCACAGATTATAGACTTTTTAAGAATTTTGATAAGGTATTTTCAGGGCATTACCATACAAGATCAAGTCAAGAAAATATTTCTTATTTGGGTAATCCTTATGAGATATATTGGAATGATTTAGAAGATACTAGAGGGTTTCATATTTTTGATACAGAAACTTTAGAGACTACTCCTATAAACAATCCTTATAGGATGTTTTATACTTTGTTCTATGATGATACCCCACATCAAATGTTGGATGTAACTCAATTTGAAGATAAGATAGTTAAACTTATAGTTAGAAAGAAAACTGATCCAAAGAAGTTTGAAAAGTATATTGATAAACTTTATTCATCAAATTGTTTTGAGTTAAAAATTGTAGAAGGTTTTGTCACTGTTGAGGATGAAGAGTTTGATGTTGAAGAGTCTGAAGATACTATTTCAATTCTAAATAGATATATACAAGAAGCTGAAGTAGACTTAGATAAGTCTATTGTCACTAATATTCTTCAAGAGGTATACAAAGAGGCTTGCGAGGTCGAGTAAATGTTCATTCTTACAGTAAAGGGGTTTGAAGAAGAAGGCGCTTTTGCTTTGCATGATGATAATGGGGAAAGAGTTCTTCTTATGTTTGAAGAAGAGGAAGATGCTGATAGATATGTTGGATTAATGGAGGTTGATGATTATCCAGAGATGAATATAATAGAAATAGATGATGCTGTTGCTATCAAAGCTTGCCAGGTTCATGATTACGTGTATAATGTTATTACACCAGAAGATATCATAGTGCCTCCAAAGAATGATCCTTTTCCAAAAGATAAAATGGCGTAATCTATTATCTACTGGAAATAATTGGACTGAAGTCGCACTTAGTTCAAAGTCCACTACAGTTATAATAGGAACAAATGGAGCAGGTAAGTCAACCATTTTAGATGCGTTGACTTTTGTTTTGTTTAATAAACCATTTAGAAAAATTAATAAGTCGCAACTTCTCAATTCTACAAATGAGAAAGATTGTTCTGTTGAAATAGAATTTAGTATAGGTTCTACGGATTGGTTTATTCGTAGAGGTATGAAACCTAATGTTTTTGAGATATACAGAAATGGTAAAATGCTGAACCAATCAGCATCGGTTAATGATCAACAGAAATGGTTAGAACAAAATGTTCTTAAGATGAATTATAAGTCTTTTACTCAGATTGTTATTCTGGGTTCTAGTTCTTTTGTTCCTTTTATGCAACTAACAGGATCTATTCGTAGAGATGTTATTGAGGATCTTTTAGATATAAAAATCTTCTCTGCTATGAATAGTATAATAAAAGATAAGATTAGAATTATAAAGGAAGATGTTAGAACTTTAGATTTGAAAAAAACTTCTCTTAAAGAGAAACTTCAAATGCAAGAGAATTTTATAGAGGAGTTAGAAGATCGTAGTAAGAAAAATATTAAAGGTAAGGAAGATAAAATAAAAGTTTTAACTGTTGAAATGGATACCCATATAGAACATAATGAATTAAAAGAATCTAATGTATCTGATCTTCTTAAACAACAAGAAGAAATTACTGGTACTGGTGATAAGTTAAAGAAACTAAACAATCTTAAGGGTAAGATTACTCAAAAAGTATCTAGTATTACTAAAGAGCATAAGTTTTTTACGGATAATGTAACATGCCCTACATGCACTCAAGATATAGAAGAATCGTTCCGTGTAAATAGAATTGCCGACGCTCAAACTAAGGCAAAAGAGTTGCAATCTGGTTATAAAGAACTGGAAAAAGCAATTAAAGATGAAGAAGATCGAGAGCGTCAATTTACAAACCTAACCAAGGAGATTACTAAACTAACGCATGGCATTTCTCAAAACAATACTAAGATCTCTGGATGTCAAAAACAAGTCAGAGAACTTGAATCAGAAATTCAAACTATTACCACTCAACTTGAAAACAGAAATTCTGAACATGAGAAGTTAAATACGTTTAATAAAAACTTAAGAGAAACCTATGATCTTTTAGGAGAGAAAAAACAAAAGATCTCTTATCATAATTTTGCTTATTCCCTTCTCAAGGATGGTGGAGTAAAGTCCAAGATCATCAAAAAGTATCTTCCACTTATCAACCAACAGGTTAATAAGTATCTCAGGATGATGGACTTCTATATCAACTTTAAACTTGATGAAGAGTTTAATGAAACTATTCAGTCTCCTATACATGAAGATTTTTCTTATGCTTCTTTTAGTGAAGGTGAGAAGATGAGAATTGACCTAGCACTATTATTCACTTGGAGAGAAATTGCTAGGTATAAGAATTCGGTTAATACTAATCTTCTTATAATGGATGAAGTATTTGACAGCTCTTTGGATGGTATGGGAACTGAAGAATTCCTTAAGATTATTAAGTATGTGATAAAGGATGCTAACGTGTTTGTTATATCTCATAAACAATCTCTTCACGATAGGTTCGAGAGTATGATACAATTTGAGAAGGTCAAGGGATTCAGTAGAATGGTCCAAGGATATAAGGAACAAAATGAGAATGTCTAGAATAAAAGGACTTCCTGTTGATATGAGTGACACCTTCTATAGAGAAGGATGGGAGTATTGTAAATATCTTATTACAGATCCCAGATCTGATGTATACTTAAGACGAATGCAAGAGATTTCTGATGAAAGTCCCAAACTGGCAGCATCATTCCAAGAAGGATGCGAAACGAAAACTTAAACCTCAGGCATTAAGAAGTGCCAAAGCAAGACGTAGACACTTGTTAAACTGTCTCCTAGAACCGCCTAAGAGGCGGTTTCGTCATATAATGAGTACATAGAAAACAGGTACAGATGTCAGTTCGTCAAGAAATTAAGTCTCAATTAGCAAAACTTCTTGCTGAGGAAGATCTTGTAGTAGAACATAAAAATGTTGATACTGCTCAGTTCAATGTAGAGACTCGTGTTTTACTCCTTCCTATCTGGGAGAAAGCAAGTAATGATGTATATGATATGTTGGTTGGACATGAAGTAGGAC
>VTLG01016614.1_pt1 | contig 22901 bp, 36 predicted proteins | sample 4694571 | NCBI WGS metagenome assembly VTLG01 (sample SAMN12604809, study PRJNA352737) | marine metagenome | biome: ENVO:00000447; feature: ENVO:00000209|ENVO:00000569|ENVO:01000036; material: ENVO:00002151; isolation source: viral sequences binned using virsorter ...
AATTAAAGATTAGCAAGAAATGGAACTCAATGATGCTAGGCATTAAAATGCAGGGCAAAAACGGTTTGTTTACACCGCCAACATATAGCCACATTTATAAGCTAAGAACAGTCCAACAATCCAATGACAAAGGAACTTGGTTTGGATGGGATGTTTCTCAAGTTGGTCCTATTAAAGATAAGTCAGTTTACGAAATCGCAAAACAATTTGCTGTAAGAGTTAGCAAAGGAGAAATAGAAGCGAAGCACGGGACTGAAGAATCTAAATCGGACGTACCTTATTAATTATAAGTTTCCCTGAGTAATAACTACTTCAGGAAAATGGGGCGGGAGCGGGAGACTTAACCCGCCCTTTAAAGGATATATGAAAAAGTTTATAGAAATATTTACAGGTTTAGAAAGAGCACATGGATGTACCTACGTTGAAAAGAAAAATGTAGATGGGACCAAAGTTAAAGGCCAATCATTTGTTAAACGTCAACATGTCACTGAAGAATTATGGGGTAATCATTTAAAAGGAATCGAACCAAGTCTAGGAATCATTCCTATTAATGAAGATAATAAATGTCGCTGGGGATGTATCGATATTGATTCTTATGCAGGCTTTAATCATAAAAAATTAATTAATCAAATTAAAAAATTTCAGCTTCCACTTATTACTGTTCGATCTAAAAGTGGAGGAGCTCACATCTTTTTATTTACAACGGTACCCGTAGATGCTGAATTAATTAGAAAGAAATTAGTTTCGATTGGATCTATATTAGGATTTGGAAGTTCAGAAGTTTTTCCCAAACAAATTGAATTAAAGTCGAAAGATGATACAGGAAATTTTCTTAACTTACCATATTTTAATTCAACAAATACAACAAGATATGCCTTCCTAGAGAATGGGGAAGCTGCTAGTCTAGATGGTTTTTTTGGACTCTATGAAAGAAATAAACTCACACCCGAACAATTAGAAAAACTTATAATTAAACGAACAGAATCCGAATTAAGTGATGGCCCTCCATGTATGGAAACATTAGCTTCCGAAGGAATTAGTGAAGGAGGCAGAGACAATGCCTTATTTCATTATACGGTTTATGCTAAAAAGAAATGGCCATCTGAATGGAAAAATAAAATTATTTTATTTAATGAAAAGGTAATGAATCCACCTCTGGATGATGCCTCTGTAGAAAGAATTAAAGAACAGCATGAGAAAAAAGATTGGGGTTATAAATGTAAAGATGAACCCATGTGTAGTTTTTGCGATAAAGAATTATGTCGAACAAGAAAATATGGAATAGGAGGAATGGCTCTCTTTCCAGTCTTAAGTGATCTTCAAAAAATAGAATTAGATGACCCTTACTATTATGTAAACGTAGATGGACAAAGAGTTAAACTTGATAATGTAGAAACATTATTAGAACAAAGACTCTTTCAAAGAGCAGTTGCTAAACAAATTGATAAAAGACCTCCAAGAATCTCACCAAAAGAATTTGGACAATATACTGATATTCTACTAGCTGGAATTGAAAAGGTGCCAGCGCCAGCAGGGTCTTCCAAAATTGATCAACTTCAAGAACATCTAGAAGAATTTTGTACCAACCGAAGTTCAACGACGACAACTAAAGAAGATATTCCGAGAGGAAATGTTTACACGAGCGAAGGACAACATTATTTTATATTTAGTAAATTTTTTTATGGCTTCTTACAAAAAAGAAAATGGGATGAAAAATCTCAAGTTACACAACAAATGTTAAAAGATCACTTTGACTGTATTGATGATCGAATTATGATCGGTAAAAAGAAAATAAGTGTAATGTGTGTAAAATCTTTTGAAAAAATAGAAGATAATTATAAACCAAAACAATTTAAACCAAAGGATCCTTATTAATGAAAACCATTGTGTTAGGTCCACCAGGAACGGGCAAGACTACAACCTTATTAAATAAAGTTGATGATCATTTAAAACAAACGGACCCTAATAAGATTGGTTATTTTGCTTTCACACAGAAAGCTGCATACGAAGCAAGAGATCGAGCGATGGAAAAATTTAATTTAACCGAAGATGATCTTCCTTACTTTAGAACCTTACACTCACTAGCTTTTAGAAGATTAGGAATTAAAAAAGAAAGTGTAATGCAACGTCACCATTACCAAGACTTTGGAAAGAAAATAGATTTCCCTGTGGACTACATGGAATACGATGATGAAGAAGGAGGAATCTTTACTACTAAAAGTGATTACTTAAGAATTATTCAGTTAGCTAAATTAAGAAATATAAGTTTTGAAAAACAATATGATTTAAAAGAACATACGCAAGATGTTGAATTTAGTAAATTAAGAATCATTGCGAATGAATTAGAACGTTATAAGAAAGAACATAGTCTTATAGATTTTAATGACATGATTTTAAATTTTATTAAATCAGATGCATCTCCTAAATTTGATGTAGTTTTTATTGATGAAGCTCAAGATTTATCTCTCATGCAATGGGACATGGCAAAAAATATTTGGAACAAGTCGGGAGATTCTTATATTGCCGGTGATGATGACCAGGCTATTTTTAGATGGGCTGGAGCGGATGTTGATAGTTTCATTACACAAAAAGGAAAATTTTTAAATCTAACTCAATCATTTCGTATTCCTAGAAAAGTACATGACATTGCCATGAAAATTATAGGAAGAGTTTCTAATCGTTTAAGTAAAGAATGGAAACCTAAACTGCATGAAGGAGGACTTCACCGTCATGCTGATTTTGAAAATGTAAATATGAAGAGTGGGAACTGGTTAGTTTTAGCTAGAACTAAATTTATGTTAGCTGATTTAGAAGATACTCTTTATCGAAAAGGACTTTACTATAAAAATAAATTTAAACGATCTTATGAAGAAGATTTATATGAAGCCATTACCGATTGGGAAAACTGGCGTAAAGGAACTACTTTAGATTTAAATCAGATTAAAAGAATTATTACTTACATGAGCCCAAGTAAAGTAGAGAAGACTCAACAATTTTTTATGGATAAAGATAAGCGTTATACATTAGAAACGTGTAAAGCTAATCATGGCTTTATGACCGATGCTGTTTGGTATGAAGCGTTAGATGAAGCACCTCCAAGAAAAGTAGAATATATTAGAAAGATGAGAGCGAATGGAGAACAATTAAATAAAAAACCACGTATTTTACTATCGACGATTCATGGTGTCAAGGGAGGGGAAGCACAAAATGTAATTCTTCTCACTGATTTAAGTTTAAATACACAAAAAGGATATGAAAGAAATCCTGATGATGAGAATCGTTTGTTCTACGTAGGGGCCACACGAGCAAAAGAAAATTTACATATTATAGAGCCTAAGGATTTTTATAAAAGTTATCAGATATGAGTTCATATAATAAACAAATTGGAGGATCCCATTATCAGAATTTTAAAATTCAGCCGAGTAAATTTGTAATTGAGAATAAATTGCTTTTTCCGGAAGGATCCGCTATAAAATATATTTGTAGACATCCATATAAAGGAGGAAAGGAAGACTTACTAAAAGCGATACATTTTATTGAAATGATTATTGAAAGAGATTATTCTTAATGCAAGTTCCATTATTCAAACCTCAAACTGAATGGTTACCTCCTGAACATTTTCCTGATTTATCCAAGTACGCAGAAATTGCTATCGATTTAGAAACTAAAGATCCTGAACTAATGAAGATGGGATCGGGTTCCGTCACTGGTCGCGGTGATGTCACTGGGGTTGCGGTTGCTGTAGATGACTGGTCAGGTTATTACCCGATTGCTCATGAAGGCGGAGGAAACATGGACCGTAAAATGGTTTTGAAATGGGTTCAAGATGTTTTAAATACTCCCGCTGTTAAAATTTTTCACAATGCTATGTACGATGTCTGTTGGTTAAGACGTTTAGGTCTGACCATACGAGGACGCGTGATTGATACCATGATTGCGGCAGCTCTCGTTGATGAAAATCAATTACGTTATGATTTAAATAATTGTTCCAGACGTTATACCGGTCAAGGTAAAGACGAAACGGCTCTCTATGCTGCTGCTAAAGACTGGGGCATCGATCCTAAAGCGGAGATGTATAAACTTCCTGCACTTTATGTGGGAGCTTATGCAGAGAAGGATGCTGAATTAACTTTAGCCTTATGGAAAGAATTAAAAAAAGAAATTTTACATCAAGATATTAGTTCAATCTTTCAACTCGAGCTAGATTTGTTTCCGTGTCTTATCAACATGCGTTTTCTCGGAGTACGTGTAAATCAAGAACAAGCAGCGATCGAAAAGAAAACATTAATGGAACATGAACAAAAATTATTATTAGAGGTTAAGAACAAAACAGGAATAGAAGTTCAGATCTGGGCTGCACGATCCATTGCTAAAGTTTTTGATAAATTAAAATTACCTTATGATCGAACGATTAAAACTCAAGCGCCAAGTTTTACGAAAAACTTTTTAATGAATCACCCCCACCCACTGGTGAAACGAATCGCCCAGGCCCGAGAAATAAATAAGGCCCATACCACATTTATTGATACCATATTAAAACACACCTACAAGGGTCGAATTTATGCTGAGATTAATCAGTTGCGTGGAGATAATGGAGGAACCGTGACGGGACGATTCAGTTATGCTAATCCAAACTTACAACAAATTCCAGCACGAAACAAAGACCTTGGACCACGGATTAGAAGATTATTTATTCCGGAAGAAGGACACCGATGGGGTTGCTTTGACTATAATCAACAAGAGCCCAGACTGGTAGTCCATTATGCTGCCTTACAAAATTTATATGGAGTGGATGAAGTCTTAGATGCTTATAAAACAGGAGACGCGGACTTTCATAGTATTGTAGCCGACATGGCTGAGATACCACGATTCCAAGCGAAGACGATTAACTTAGGATTGTTCTATGGAATGGGTAAAAATAAATTACAAGCAGAGCTCGGTGTTAATAAAGAAAGAGCTCAAGAATTATTTCAACAGTATCATGGTCGAGTACCTTTTGTTAAACAACTAATGGACGCGGTTATGAAACGTGCACAAGACTCAGGAAAGATTAGAACTTTACTCGGTCGACTGTGTCGGTTCCATTTGTGGGAACCTAATTACTTCGGGATTCATAAAGCATTACCTCACGAACAAGCGCTCTTGGAACACGGACCTGGAATTAGAAGAGCTTACACATACAAAGCATTAAATAAACTTATACAAGGATCTGCTGCAGATATGACTAAAAAAGCCATGATAGAACTCTATAAAGCGGGTATTATACCCCATATCCAAGTACACGATGAGTTGGATATTTCCGTAAAAGATGATAAACAAGCAAAACAAATAGTAGAAATTATGGAATCAGCAGTTGGACTTGAAGTACCTAATAAGGTAGACTACGAGTCTGGTAAAAACTGGGGTGACATAAAATAGGAGGAACTATGGAAACACTTAAGCAAATCTGGAAAGACCACCGAAAAGTTTGTATCGGTGCCGGAGTTGTAGTTGTTATTTTAATAATCGCTGCACTATAGGAATTTATGTTAGATGGCTTATTTAAATGCGAACATTCCTGTGATCTATGCACAGATCCGGAGAGAATATCTTTATGATCTTAAGGAACACCATGGAGAAGTGGAAGACTGCTTACTTTTTGGGTTTGCATCGATTACAGGGAGGCCTATACTCTTTCACGCAATTATGGAAAACGGTGCTGTTTTCTACCGTTTGCCAATCTCTGCATTCATACAAAGAGGGTTTAAAGCAAGTGAGGTTCCTCGGTTGCGACTTGATGAGTTGGAGCTTTGGAATTGTTTTAGTTACTATCCTAGCGTTACTTCTTTTGATATCCTAGATGGACAATCAGGAAAATATATAGGTAAAGATAAAAAATGGCGCTCCGGCGCTTACCTTTTTACAGTTGACTGGGCTCATCCAGAGAGTAATATAGTCGATACGGATCATTCAGAAATTCCCGCGGAGCATAAGTGTGCTCACATAATGGCCTTGGATGATGGCAATTATGCGGCTCAGCCAAATAACAGACTAATCTGGAGCATTCCATCTTTCACAGTGAAGGATGAGATTCCTTTTGATTGGAAGGTACAAACTTCCGAATGGAATGTCGAAGATAGTAGTAAATGGAAAACAGAAGATACTGATAAGTACTTCTATGGAATTGAGGAAAAGAAAAATGAATAAATGTAAAGATTGTTTTTGTGATTGCCACTGTAATGTAGGTGAACATTCCGATGCGAATGGTGTATGTTCTTGCACTAAATGCAATTGTAATCCTCAAGGAGCTACAGTAAACAATGAGGAATGTCTCTCATGTCAATAGAAGAAAAACAAACTTGCAATATGCATACCAAAGAAAAAGAAAAATCAGGTACATGTTGTCGCGTAAAAGACGACCAAGAAAACGCAGAGGCATTAACGTATGAACAAAGTTTCTTAACAAAAAATGTATCTGCAAAGGAGCAAAATGAATAAATTATATTTAGTTCTTGCACTATTATTTGCATTAAGCGCCTGTTCGGTAGGCAAAAAATGCACCTATACACAAGATGGAACAAAAATATCATCTTATGTATGGTTTTATAATGGTGACAAACCAATTGATTTAGATAAAAATAATTGTAACTAGATGAACGAAAAATTAATAACGGCACTACTCGCTATTTTATTAGCGCTCGGAGGATGGACACTTCAACGTACATTCTCTCTTTCACAAGATATGGTTTTAATTAAAACCAAAGTGGAGATAATAGAAGATGAGATACAACAGTTTAAAAATTTTAAGGGCAAGAAGAAACGCAAGAAAAATAAGAAGCAGGGAAACTAGATGGATGAGATATTTACTGTCTTCCCTGATTATTGGTTTATTAGTTTTTTTTACGATGGGATGTAATGGTGTAAAACACGTTCTTCAAATTGAAGAACCCACTGATCATACCCAAGGTGATGATGGCGGAAAATTAAAATATAAAATTATCTGGGGGGATATAAACCAGAAGGAGTAATATGTTATTAGGATCGTATAGAATATTAATGGTAGCAGCAGTCAGTTATGTGTTTGTTGGACATATACTGAATTGTTTATAATGCGCAAACCTTTAAGAATTTCAGACGAAGCACGAGTTCAGATGCCGATGAAAACGGTGGCCTCTCTGATCACCATGGTCGCAATTGGGACCTGGGCTTTCTTCGGTATACAAGAAAAATTAAATCAACATGCAACTAAACTACAAATTATGGAAAAGGACCTCGTAGAAAATACAGAATTTAGGATCAAGTGGCCCAGGGGTCTCTTGGGTAGTTTGCCTGCAGACAGTGAGCAGTATATGCTCATCGAGGAATTGTATAAACAAACCGATAAGCTACAAATAAGAGTAGATGGTATGTTACATAATGAAGTTAATATTACAGCCTTAACTAAAGCTGTTGAAAAGCTACAAAGTGATGTAGAAAAATTAAAAGATAAGCAAAGACAATTTGCTAATGGAGATCAATAATGCCAAATGAAATTATCATATGCGTCGCCCTTTGCATGTTTTTAGAGGGCCAATTGGTGGAGCACACCTATCAGGGCTCAATGGCAGACTGCCTAAAGGCGAAGAGGCAGGCCGAGAGGTCCATTCAGCCAGAGCGCGTCCAATTTAAATGTGGAGCTAATGTTAAAGCTGAAGTCGAGTACGTAGAAGAAAAAGGAGAGACGTCTGCTCGCACAAGGATCATACGTGTTATCGAACATGGATATACCAGTGACTCATACGACGCGGAATCCAAGTACTAGAAACCCCATAGCTAGACTTTTAAAACACTTTACACCTAAACGATTTAAGGATAAAACTAAATATAATAGGAAACGAGATGACAGCATTTGGAAAAGGACTATTCGGAAAGGGTTTGGAATTCAAGACTGAGGTCACTAATGGTGAATGTCCCTTATGTCATGAAACAACTGTTTTCGTATCTTTGTATGAAAACGTTTATCGATGCACTAATTGTGGAGCTGACACTACACAGAAAGTAAACGGCGTCATTAAATTCATGCCTATTCTAGCAAAAGGCCAAAAACTTCCGGTCATGAAAGTGGTAGTCGACCCACCAGAGAAAGATGGCTCGTAAGAAGAAGCCTCTCTTTGGGGTTTCTAATTACAAAAAACGAACAAGAAAACAAAGGCCTGGCAGACACGCAAAATCGTATTCTAAGCGCATCCCCCGTCGTAAAAAATCTCGCGGCCAGGGTTGACTTTTCTCCTACATTAACCTACATATAACATAGAATGAAATATGTTATTATTCTCTTGCTCAGTACGAGTGGAGTAGAAGAACTAAAATTAAAAACGAATGGTCTGAATTGTGGGGCCATTGCTGAAGCATGGCGTGAAGTGAATACCACTTATCGCGATGGCAAGAATCAAGGAAATTTTACCAGTGATGGTAAATTATTGATTGGACATATTTGTGAATAACCTATTCTCAACAAGAAATTGGAGAATAGGTATTAAAGAGAGGGAAATTCGGCGTATCACATTTTGGCCACAATGTCAATTAAGATTTAAATTCTTCAGCACAGGCAAATTTTATAAATATCTTATTTAGATTAATATATTCCTCACCCATAACCCCATACAAGGTGAGAGTATCATTAGTGCCAGCATACATACATTCTGCCCAGCTCTTGAACTCTACATTTTTGCTAAAAGGAACCTGACAATTACCATATAATGCAGAGCAAATAATTATGCTTAAAGTTATTATTTTCATCTTGACAGTTTTTAAGGAATATCCTATATTCTAAGTTATAAAAAATGGAAAGGAACACATGACCGATATAACAAAATACAGAAATGTATCGCTTACACATAAGACATATAACATCTTACTCGAGCTATCAAAGAAATTATTAGCTCACGAAGAATTATCCATCAGTAAAACAATTGGTGCATTAGCAAAAGAAAAGAAAGCAGAACTCAATGGCAAAATTTCAACAAAAGTACGCGACTGAAAAAGAAGATTTAAATAGTCCGGAACACGAGCTCTGGACAAGCGTTTTAAGTAAAGCAGCTCACGATGCTCTTTACGGTTCGGATTGGTTTGAATCTAGAAAAGCTTTAGAATGGTTTAAATCCCAACGAGCGGACTTTAAAAAAGTTTGTGAACTCGCAGGCAAAGATCCTAACTACGTTTACACGCATATTATTAAAAAAATTAAAGATCGTGAGGCTCATATGGAATGGGTTAAAAATGGCCAACGTTATTATGTTAAAGATAATAACGTCTTACCTAGAGGCGGAAAAGTTTTTCACTCTCATTATCGAGGCCAGCATAAAGCGCGTGTTATCAAAGATCCTTCTAAAAAAAGAGGAAGACCCAAGAAAAAACATTTAACGGGTAATGCCTATTATGCAGCAAAAGCCGCTAAAGAAATGAAAAAGAAAAGCCTATACTATCAAGGGATGGGTGCTAAGGGGGGTAGACCGAGGATTTATAATGTCGTATAAAGCTATCTGTACTAATTGTAATGGAAATGGCTACATTAACATTGTAGATCGTCGAGGACGAACTGAAGTGAAACAGTGTTGGATATGTAAATCCGAAGGAGAATTAACTTATGAGGAAGCTGACATTAAAAAACTTAGTAATGGGCTCAACCTTACTGATAGTCTTAAACAGCTGCAGTGAGTTTGCGCTACTTGCGTCCGGGGCTTCTATTGCCGGCACGCAGAATGCTTACGTCAAAGCCTATAATGGTGTTGATGTACTAACGATTATGCAAACCGAGAAGGATATAAAGAAACACATCTATGATAAAACGAAAGAATTGATAAATGATAAAAGGCGACAGTAGTGAGTATGAACTTTTAATCGAAGCCGTTCAGAACAGTAAATCTTTAAGTCAAGATCCTGTGTTGATGTGTGAGATTGGTGTGCGTGAAGGCCTCGGCTCCAAGCTGATGCTAGATGCCGCTCTCGAGCAATATCCGAAAGTCCACCTCGTTGGCATTGATCCTTATGGAAATCTAGATTATGCCCACTACGATGATAAGAAGTCTTATCGCTCCGACTATACCAACAAGATGAAGACTCAGTTGAAGAAAGACATGGCGGATTATGAATCCTTCCACCTTTTGGAAATGACGGACGCGGAGTTTATGTATCGCTTCCGTGATGGTTATCCCATCTATGATGAGTCTGAAAAAATTTTAAAAAATTATACTTGCGTTCACTTTGATGGTCCTCATCAAACCGTAGACGTGTTACGAGAAGTCCTCTTCTTTTGTCAACGGGCTCACGTTCATAGCACGTTTTGTTTTGATGACTATAAGAAGTACGATATGGATAATATTGCTAAAGTCTGTCGCCGTTATGGCTTTCGAGAACTGAAGCGTGGTGAACAAAAGATTATATTAAGAAAGGAGCCATGACCCTAAAAAGTATTAATGAGTTGTCTAATCGAGGAGATTCGTATTGCGAATATCCCACTTATATTAAACACTGGGAAGAAGCGACCCCGACCGGTTGGAAGATTAAGATCTTAACCGAGAATGGATTACACGTTTTTAATTGTAAATGGAAAAGCTATCGACGTCCCCATAATTTAAGTAAGAAGGAACAATGTCCGCACAACTAGAACTCAGTTATCCTCGTTTGTTGAAAGATACCTATCTCATTCATGAGACGGGAGGCTATCATCCGTTTAAAGATGTGGAAGAAGCGGCGCCTATTTTTAAACAGAATTGCTGGCCTTATATTCAACGGATTCATTGGCCCAATCAAACGGACCGAGCGAATGAATGGCGAAAGACTCGACGCCCCCAACAGATGAATTTAAATATGTCTTTTCAACACGCGTATCCTTATCTCACCCTGATGGGAACGAAGAAAGTTTTAAAACAAGCGAAGAATAAATCTCCGTGTTGGTCTCATGAAGCGGTCTATATGAAAATGCACAGCGCCGTGGGCCGTGCTTTCGTACCCAATCTTTATAATAAACCTCACCTGTGTCATGTGAATGATGACCCAGCGGATTACCGAGTCGTGAATCTAAAATGGGGAACGAATAAAGAGAATCACACCGGAAGACGAAACGACCGAAAGATGAGTTTTAGTACGCTTCACACGATTTTTAAATTGAATGGCTGGGCTAAAGGATGAAGAAGAATCCCCGCTATACCTATCTTCATGCTACAGCGACCACCGACCATGGATCACGGGTCTATGAGGTTATGGGAAGTAAATTACCCAGTGTGACAACAATACTTGCACAAACCAAAGACGACGAGTATATAAAACGCTGGAAGGCAAAAGTAGGATATGACGAAGCAGAGAGAATATACAACTTATCTAGTAAACGGGGCACTGCCATGCATAAGTTCCTTGAGAAATACATCAAAGGGACTGGCTATGATGACCTTACAAAAATCGGTAAAGAAGCTAAGCCGATGGCTGAAAAGATTATTGAAATAGGATTAACTCCAGTTGAATATTATTATGGTAGTGAAATTACACTTTACTATCCTGGCCTCTATGCAGGTGCAACTGATTTAATTTGTGAACACAATGGAATGGAAACCGTTGTTGATTTTAAACAAAGTAATAGACCTAAGAAAGAAGAATGGATTGATGACTACAAACTACAGATAGCAGCATATGCTATGGCACATGATTACATTCATCAATCTCAGATTAAACAAGGTATAATAATGGTATGTACTCCTGACCTATATTACCAAGAATTCAAGATTTCCGGGGGTGATTTGATGCATTGGAAGCATAGATTTTTGAAGAGACTTGACATGTACTACGAGAAGAAGTTTGATTACAAAGAAGAACAACAAATTAATACGCGAGAATTACTCGCAGAATTTGAAGAAAATAAAATTAAGGAATAATATGAAAGAGTTTTCTACGTCTCAAATAGGTGAACATTTAAAATGGGTGTATAGGCAGCCTGGATATTATGAGAAAAAGAAAAGAACCCCACAAGATATTATTAATCGAAGAGAAGCAAACCAAAGGTATTATAAATTAGAAGAAAATAAACAACAAAAAAGAGATTACATGAAAGAATATTCCAAACGTCCATATGTGAGAGAAAAGTATTTAGCAAAATTGAAAAGGAGGGTAAATGAAGGAACGAATCTATCAAACGCTGGTAAATAGATATCATAGCCAAATGGAAGACGCTCTATTAAAAATAGATCTACTTCTAGCTAACTTAGCTAGTAATTCTGTTATGGTTGGCCACAGTGATATTACTACCGAAATAGATAAGCTACTATCCGCAGCAGCTGCAGCGAGGGAAAAGCAAGCTATATTAAAAAAATACTACAGTAGTAATTAAGGCTTAAATCTGTCTGAATTATGTCCAAAAGAAGGCAGACATTTCCTATATAGAGATGTGGGAAATAAATTTATTTTTAAAATAAAAAAAATAAAAAACACTCAAAATGTGTCCAAATTGACTATTATCGTTGATATATATGGCTAAAGTATGGACACTTTTTGGACAGAATTTATTTAAAAAGTGTCCAAACCAACAGTTTGTATGGGGTCGCGCGGAAATTTTCTGATTTTGAAAAGTAGAATTATCTGTCAGATCTCTATATAGAGGAGTAATGAAACGTAAGAAGTCTAAATATAAACATATTACTATTAATAAGAAGAAGTTTTATTTCTATAAGATCTCCTGGCTTGACATAACAGGGGATGCCGGGCATGCTACACCTGATGAGTTCGATAAGTTCGAATGCTCAAAGATGGTTACGTTTGCGTATGTTTATAAACGTACTAATAAATTCCTTTGGACTTTTGCGAGCTTTGACGAAAAGGATGAGGCATATTCAGATCGGAATATCTTCCCTCGAGGGGTCATAACTGGAATGAAAAAGATTAATGTTTAAGAATGACTGGGTTCAACTTTTTTTAGCTCTGGGATTGGTCTCGTTTTTTTATTGGGTAATGATTTCAGCTCCTCTCTTATTTCTTCGATAGGCTTTGCGTCTAGTATAGGACTGTACTCTTCTATAATGTCCTTCATTCTTTTTTCTAGTTCTTGTTCAGTCATATCTTCTAACTTACCGGTTTTAATAATCTTCTGTTCTATGTAGAGTCCCGCAGCCTTACCTCTAGCTACTTCAGCATTCACAGCCGATGAGAAACTTCCCTTCTTTAGGGCTGCCTCTCTGAGTCTTGCCAATTCTTTAATGTGTCTTTCAAAATCTATTGCGTATTTGTTTTGTATTTCTTCTCTTAATTCTCCAATATATTGTACTACCAAGGGATAGGTCTTTGGGTTGCGTAATTCACTAGCTCTTACTCTAGCTGATTCTTCAGCATAGCCTGCCTCTTTAGCACATTCATAGGGGGTACTTCTGCCTTCATTGTATACATACAATTCAGCAAATCTCTTTTGCATATCAGTTAATCTTTTTGGTACTCCCATTAATCCTTCCTTACTAATTTTTCCCAATCAGGTTCTTCATTTCTTGGAACAAATGGTTTGTAACCTTGTTCAGCTGCTTCTTCATCATCTTGACCTACTATGGATTTAACTTCAGGTACATAATGTTTTAAAGTCTGCTCCACACCACGTTGAAGGGTAATTTTTGACATAGCACAGCCTGAGCAACTCCCTGATAACTTTAGAGTAGCCACGCCAGTATCGGAGGCAAAGTCAATAAAACCAATAGAACCATTATGTGCCGCAACGGACGGGGCAACTTTCTCTTCCAATACAGTCTTAATATCCTTAATGATCTCATCATTTTCTCTCATACTTGACCTTTACAGTAAGTTAGAGTACAAGTCAATTATGAATAAAGATATAAAAGATAAAGAAGCATTCGCACAAAAAATAGCTCAGGAGCAGGACGCAGGTTTAACACCTGATCAAAAGAAATTAGTAGATCATGTTGAAAAAGCTATTGAGACTCATAAGGGCAAAGAGATAGACTATCATAGGTACTGGAAAGATCAGTATGAGAAAGAACACAAGTTAAGACTTGAAGCAGAAGGTGAAACTCATTTAGTTAAGGCTGTTGGAATGAACAGTCCTGAAATGAAAGAGGCTAAGTCTAAGATTAAAGAATTAGAACTAGGTTTAGCTAATGCACTCGAGGTGAATGAATCGCATCAAAAATTAAATGGTAAATTACAAATGCGCTTGACAGAGTTAGAGCAGGAGATTATAGAGCTACATGCTGACAATAAAAAGTTGGCAAATCAAATAGAAGACCGGATTAATCAAATGAGAAAAGCAGGAGCAATTTAATGACTGTAAGTAGTCAGGAGTTAGAAAAAATAGTTAGAATGTTTAATGACAAAAGCGAAGTTGCTAAAACTGCAAGAGTATCTGTTGAGATGCCGGACAAGACAATGTGGGATGTTAAACAAATCTTATTAGCTCAAAATAAAGTCATAGGTGACAGAGAAACACACCGAATTATAATTAGAGTTATAAAGGAAGTATGTCCCCCAGGGAAGGTTATTGGCATCCTTTAATTACTCTAAATATGAAATGGCACCTGAAAGAAAATTATACCAAGATCTCAAACGAAATACTCCCGGAATTTTGTGGAATAGGATCGAAAATCTTGCTGGTATCGGTATGCCTGATTGTTTGGGTTACAATACTTCTGGCCACTTTTTCACTGTTGAATTAAAAGTCACCAAGAGTAATTCTATACGTTTTTCTCCACATCAAATTGCGTTCCATAAGACACATCCTCATAATACATTTATCTTAGCCCGAACCATCGGTTCAAGGGCTCTGAAACTTGTTCCAGGATCCATGCTTGAGGATTTATTGAGGGAAGGTTTTGCTTGCTCGTCCATTGCTCGTGCCTCGTGGCCCACTGTGCTTGCTCGTCTTTCGGCTTGTTAGTTTTTGGTTTAGTGGTTCGGGGTTTGTGAACCGGGAACTGTTCTCCGCATGCAAGCGCTCGTTGCTTGCTGGTTCATGGATGAAGCTCGGGTAGGCCCGGAGGTATTCATCATGGATCTTCTTAATGCTTTCGGTATAAGATTTCTTTGACATTTTTATTCCAACATGCGCGACAGCTGCCGCATTTCATTCCCTGTTCAGGGGCCGGGCATATGTGACCATCTCTTCGTTTCTCCACGACCGTGGACCAGTGAGTCCAGGCCTGACCCGGAGCTGTATCATTCTTAGCATTCGATAGTCTAATAATTAAATTGGGCGGAATTGTGGAGCCCTTCATTGGCAGGTATTTGCGCTCTTGAGTCGGCAGCCAGTGTTCAGTCTCCGGTGTCAATTCACATACTTTGAAAATTTGCTGGAGGTGCCAGGCCGACTGCAGGTCTCCACTGTCGTGCCATCTAAAATGTTTAGTTCCTGTTATAAGCGTCACCATAGCCCGGACCCATTGCGGGTGCTTGAGGCTATCCAGCCGGCGTGCTAGCGCGTCCTTCACATTTGGAAATCTATACCGGCCCTTAAGAGCGTAGCAGCCATGACACGGGGTCCCTTCAATCAACGCCAGCTTGGCGCCTGTCTCACAATGGGAGGCCGGCAGGTTATATGAGCCCTCAGGCATTTTGCCTGGAGCTGACAGCCCGCCGGTTATTTTGCTTGCTTGTTTTTTGTACATGTCTTTCTATGCTTGCTTGTACATTCTAATTGTGGCGCTTGTTTGTTGCTCGTTCTTTTCTGGCTTCCGACGCTGACTGCCTGAGCTTCAGGGGCTGCAGCGCTTGCTTGTTGATAGTGATCCGGGGACCAAACTTGGTCCAGTCATGGCTCATGATCCGGAGCTCAGCTGCGATGGTCTGCAGCTGGCCCGGTGACGCATGGGATATTTCTATTGTAAATTGTTTAGTCATTACCATGCTCCACGATCTGGTAGGTCCAGCCCTCAGGCAGGCCGTCGACTGAGTCGACGACGCCGCTGATCATGTTTATGGTTAATACAGGCTTAATCAAGTAGCACCATATATTCTTTAGCAAAATACTGTATGAAAAAATTGATCCCATCTCTTACTTTTTGCCAGTCATCCTGGTGTTCACTGATCCCCGCTGGTTGACCTGTGGCCGCGTCTTTACGCTCAGCCTTTAGATTTAAATCTATGCAGGTATCATATACGACCGCCGCGAATTCCGGCAGTTGGATAGATTCCCCGCTGAACGGGTTCTGTCTTGTTACTAACTCAGTACTTAATTCACCATCTTTTAAATCATATGGCAACTTAAGCTTTTTGTTTTTATAGTTTATTGTTTTCATAATAACTTATCCTACACTATCCTTCAGTCCTTGTCAAGCCTGTGTGTGCTTGCTTGTCTATACTTACTATTAATTTTTTTACTTTAGAATAATTCTAAAGTGGCCAAGTACGCTGAAGCCCAGCGGCAATTGTTTACCGGTCGACCAGGGCTTAAGAGTAATTAACTCTGTACTTGACCCCGGATCCTAGAAATCTTTAGCCGGCTCAACATATTGTATGACCGCTAGGATCTGGGCTCAAGTTTGGCCAAGATTTATTCTGTCCACCTAGTTAACTAGTAGCTTTGCGCAGGACCAGACACTTGACCCGAGATCCATCAAACATTAACACTTAGGAGTGAATGATGGATCTCGGCTCAAGGGCGACACTACAGGGAATACATAAATGTTTCCTAATCATGTCGCCAGATGGCCTTTGCTTATCATCAAGCCATTACAGCTCTATCTTCAGCAAATTCTATTAACTAAACCAGTAAATAATTCCAACCATTACAAAAAACATAATCGGATAAAACCATATACTTTCTATTATCATTATCTATCCTATATAATCCCTATTGACGTGAAAGTCAAGCCATGATATAACTTTATTTTTAATTAACAGAAAGGACACAATGACTAGAATAAGACTAAATCAAGAGTATCGTAATAAGATAGCAAATCGTATGCGAGTACACTTGGAACAAGAGAACACGCAAGAGAAAGAAAAATTCTTTCAAGCAAGGGAAGAAATGAAACCTTTACAAGACCAAACGTGGAAACTTGCTAAAGAAATAGTAAGCCGACATTATACACCAGAAGATATTAAGATGGCTTATCATTTACAAAACAAGTTTGAAAATGTGGACACTATTGCGAAAGATAGTTGTTTTCATTTTGGATATATGGGTGAGGTTGAGGAAAGAGATCAACACGACAAACCATTTATGGCTGAGAAGTACATTGAAAGTCATTTTGATTTTAGACTTGATGGTAATATCAATGGGAAAGAAAATGGAAAGCAAAATGATTTTGCTCATGCTATGTATCGTGATGAGTTAAAAGGTAGAGAGGATTGTAATCCAGATATAAACATTGAACAGAAAGATCATCAATCCAATCCCCATTGGACAAAAGTTAATGACGCAAATGAGAAGTATCTTGGCTTAACGGGTGGAAGTGGAAATCATACTTCGTTTGCAAAAGAGTGGAATGATAATTATGTTCTTGATTTAATTGGGCGAGAGTATTGCCGAGATAGATCAATCGGTTGTTCAAAAGAGGAATATGATGTGCTTATGTTTTGGCAAGCTAAAAAAAGTCATTTAATTACTGCCCATGAACAATGGATAACAACAGTTTTAAATCAAGTTGCTAAGATTAAGACTTGGTTAAAATCTTGGAAGTATCTTGATGAAGCATTAGACTTTGCTAAAAAATCAAAATGTCCGATTGATGAAGCTGAAATAATCAGATGTAATTCTACTGGCTTGGCGATTTTCAATCCACAGAATTGTGCTGACTATCTTGAAAGCATGAAGAATAAAAACATATCAAGAGAAGATAAAATCAAAGCAAGACTAAAATACAACCAACAACAATCACAACAATAAACACCATTGACATCTTAGGGATAATCAAGTATTATCCCTAACATGGACAAATCAATAGAAAGCAATAAAAAGTTCAAAATCAAATACACTAAAAGTGATGGCGAAGAAGTTAGACGTTTCGGCATTATTACTGAAAACTGTCGTGGATTTGGAAGTAGACAAAAAGACAGTAGACCATTCTTGCATTATTGGGATTTAGATAAGCAAGGATATCGTTATGCAACTAACTGGGAGGTACTATAATGACTAAACCAATAAAACTACAAGGAAGCAATTTCTTCGCTACTTTTAAAACTCAAAAAGAGTTGAGAGATTATATTGAGGGACATAACTTGGCTGAAGAAAGACGTTTGCTTTGGTTAGGTGTTATGTTTGGTAGTAATCACGTTGCTCATATGGTCAATGAAACATTTGACCTAACTTATAAGAAAGGGAAAAAATGACAAAGTGGAAAGAAATAAAATCGTTGCCACAATATCTTCAGCCGAAAATACTTTCGGCTGTTGCTTATATTAATTCGGCAGCGCCTAACTTGGACAAATCAGTTGAAAGAATAAACACACTCCAAAAACATTTAAGCGAAAAAGAAATAATGTGGGTTATGTCGCTTTTAACTTTCGATAAACTATTGGACTTGGTTAAAGATAGTGAGGAGTTTAGAAATCATACTCAATCAATGAAAGCGAGGACAATACAATGAGCGAGATGATATATTGCCAAGGTCCAAAGTGCCACCAGTATAGAACTAAGGACAGAATAAGAGGAACTAAAGGCAACAAGCATTATCAAACTAGAAGAAGATCATCATTCTATTATCTTGGTGGCAATGCATGTTCAATGAACTGTCAGAACGATTGGTTCACTAAGTTTGGTGAGCAGGCTGTTAATCACTTCGGCAGACTAACTGAGCCTAAAAGATTAGATTGTGACAACGCATGGTATAAAGATTATAGATGGAATAGTACTGGTCATGATCATTACATCGCTAATGATTTACTAGGCAGACGCATCCCCATTACGGCGCAACAGTATGAGAACTGTACGGCTGACAACATCCAAGCTTTAGTTCGTCCATAACTAAACACCCAACGCGCTAACGCGCGTTGGGGTCCTTATCCAACCCGAAAATTCCCCCGACCATCGACCCCCCAACCCCCTTATTTTAAAAGGGGTCCCACTACTTTTGGTTGAATTGCTTGATTTAGAGTGCCAACGCTGTTAAAAACTTATTAAACATCATATTATGATGCAAAAAATTTTATAAAATTTTTATATGGATTTAAACGTAGACATAAGTAAATTACCTGCCGATGTTAGAAAGACCTACAAGCGTTATCAGGTGATGCACGCCGAAAAAAAGATACAGAACCGAGCTAAAGAGGACTTTCTTTCTTTTGTTAAGTGCGTCTGGCCTGATTTCATTGAAGGGTCCCATCATAGGCACGTTGCAAAAAAATTTAATAAATTAGCTACAGGCGAAATTAAAAGATTAATTATTAATATGCCACCTAGGCATACTAAATCTGAATTTGCGTCTTATCTGCTACCCGCATGGATGGTGGGCCGTAATCCAAAATTAAAGATCATTCAAGCCACCCACACGGGTGAGCTCGCGATCAGATTTGGTCGTAAAGCAAAAAATTTAATCGATTCTCAGGAATATGCAAAAATTTTTAAAACAAGATTACAAGAAGACTCCAAGGCCGCTGGTCGGTGGGAGACGGCACAAGGGGGAGAATACTTCGCAGCCGGTGTAGGCGGAGCAATCACGGGCCGTGGTGCGGATTTGTTGATCATTGATGATCCCCACTCGGAGCAAGATGCGATGTCGGAGACCAGTTTAGAAAACGCTTACGAATGGTACACCTCAGGTCCAAGACAACGTCTTCAACCGGGAGCGAGTATCGTTCTCGTTATGACGCGTTGGTCCTTAAAAGATCTCACAGGATTATTATTAAAAAATCAAAAAGAAATTAAAGCCGATCAATGGGAGGTGGTTGAGTTTCCAGCGATCATGGACGACGGAGCTGCGATGTGGCCCGAGTATTGGAAACGTGAAGAGCTGGAGAAAGTCCAGGCAACCTTACCGGTGGCTAAATGGAACGCCCAGTGGATGCAAGCGCCAACTTCAGAAGAAGGGGCAATCATTAAACGGGAATGGTGGAGAAAATGGAAGCACGATTGGATTCCTGATCTTACTCATGTCATTCAAAGCTATGATACGGCCTATATGAAAAAAGAAACAGCCGATTTTTCGGCCATTACCACTTGGGGAGTGTTTTATGAAAATGAAGACAAGCCTCCGTCTCTGATTTTACTCGACATGGTCAAAGGTCGGTGGGAATTTCCTGATTTACGAAGAAGAGCGCTCCAGCAATACAAATACTGGCAGCCCGAGAGCGTTATTATTGAATCAAAGGCCACGGGACTTCCACTCACTTATGAATTAAGACAGATGGACATCCCGGTGGTGAACTTTACCCCGTCTCGGGGTAACGATAAGCACGTTCGTGTCAATTCGGTTGCACCTTTGTTCGAATCTGGTATGATATGGGCGCCGGATCAAAAGTTTGCTGAAGAAGTCATTGAAGAGTGTGCTGCTTTCCCGTATGGTGATAATGACGACTTGGTAGACAGTACTACACAAGCCGTTATGCGTTTTAGACAAGGGGGTTTCCTCGCTCACCCTGAAGATTACAAAGAGGACAAAGTCGATCACACAGGTAGGACATATTATTAATGAAAAAAGAAATTTTTAAACTGCTCGTCGCCGAATTTCAAAAATTAGGCATTAATCCCACTCAATGGTTAGGGACTCGAACCAACGTTAAGAGAATTAACAAAAAGAACCTTGCGGACTCGGCGATTAATGAATATGCCTTTAATCGAGAGTTAGAAACCAAAGGGAAAGACCGATTATTAAAATTATTCAGTGAAGAAGCTAAATATCTGGGTCAACTCAACGATAGTCAAGCTGCAACCCTATTACAAAATTTAAAAACCGTTAATAAAGTGATGAATCCGCCTGTGAAGCCGGATGCAGACGTTCATATGTTTTCTAAACTGCCAGGCAAGAAATTAACTCCTGATGAATTCACGAGTAAGGCAGCAGACGATGAAGCGAAGATTCGAGGTGCTCTTTTGGACCAGGCAATGAACGTATCTGCGGTGGATCGAACCTTAGCGAAACGATTAGGCTTAGACATGTCGAAACTTGCCGATTTTGAGAAATTACAAGGTTGGAAAGACAGACATGGCATTCCCGACTGGGCTAAAGACACAAAAGAGGGAGTAGGGTCTTTATTTAAAGTGACTCAAGACAATCCTTTAGCGGATATCGGAACACAACTCGACTTGATTGAAAAAGAAGGAAAATCTTTGGTGGATCAAGCGAAGAAGTTAGTAGATCAGGCTTGGGAGATGTCCCCTGAAGGAATCGCTTATCGTGAGATGATTCGAAAAGATATTAATCGTAGAGGCAGTGAAGGTAAAGGTTTTGCCGGCGGAGTTTTTGGTGCAAGATCCGATGGCTTTTTTAGAGCCATCGTTAGACCTTTTTTATTGGCTCAACATGAAAAAGGCAAAATTAAGTTGGCCGACAACGTTTTAGAATCTTTAAAGAACAGTGATGATATTAAATCGGGCGGTGGTATGGATTTCATGTACCCTGATCCGGTCAGAGTGTTCCGTCAACATTATGGCGATGATGCTTTTGATTTAATTCCAGATTTAGAAAAATTTGGTATGGGACCTTCGGGTTATGGACCTACAACCGAAACCAGAGTGAAAGTTTTAGAAGAAGTCCTTGGAGAGCCGATTCTGAAAAAAGGATCCGACAAACCAGGGGATTATTTAACCAAAGGAGAGTTTCAAGCAAAATTAGATCATGAAGATGAAGTCAAAGGGTATATTGACAGACGTGAAGGTCGATTCGGCAGTATGGACTCAAAAGAAATTGCTCAAGAATTAGCCGAGCGTGAGAAAAGAAAAATGACGCTAACTAAATTAATGAATGATGCTTATCCGGAAAAAACAACAGATTTAACTCCTAAAAAAGAATGGTCGGCGGCCGAACTAAAGGCACAAGCTGACGAAACGCTGGCGAAGAATCTTGAAGGTACTGGTGTAACTAAAGAAGGTTTTACGGATCCTTTTGAAATTATTCATGGTGATAGTAAAAAAGGTAAAGAGATTGCAAAAAAATTAGGCATTACCTCTAAACCAGGATTTCCTATTAAGGAAAGTGGTAAAGCTGATTTAAAAGTGGTTAAGACCCCGAAGAAAAAAGATCCCTTTGGAATTAGACTCATGAAGAATTTTGATCAAGACTTAACCGATGAAGGTCTGGCTCAGGAAGGTTACAACCTTCAAGAAATTGATATTCTTAAACGAGCAAGAAATGTCATGAAAGATCCCGACAAAGATGTCCGACATCCAACCGAAGCGATGCGTTGGGTTCGAGGGGATATGGCTGATGAAGCCGGAGTCGATATTGATGACTTCATGACCGATTTTAATTGGGACGATACGTTTGATCCTTCTGATAAATTTGCTCAAGGCGGTGGCGTCGGCTCCATGTTTAGGAGAGTTTAATGGCCGTAGAATGGTTAACGAGAAAAGAACTTCAGGCCTGGTTAGAAAAGCAGGGTGCTAAGTTTTCGGAATGGACTATCGATAAAAAATTTGCCAATCGATATAATCTTAAAACAAAAGGTAAAAGCACTCGGGATTTTTTCTATGAAAAACCCATCGCCAAGAAATTAGAAAATATTAAAAGTAAAAGCAAAACTACCCCTATCGTTGAATACAAATATCCTGATGAATTTATCGAATATGAAGGTAAAAAATTTAAGCCTGTTAAAGTTCGTGTATCGGGGCCTTTAAAACCTGGGGGGAATACCCCTAAAGAACAGGTCGGTAAATATTCAATTAGTAGACAATGGTCTAAGACCAAAGATGGTAAAAAGATAAGAGGAAGTGAAACCGTTTATGTTAAAGATAAACCTGCAGTTGATGAATGGGTTAAAGAAAGAACTATTCGGTATCGAACCGGAGATTATTTACCTTTTAAAGG
>VTLG01003593.1_pt1 | contig 22897 bp, 26 predicted proteins | sample 4694571 | NCBI WGS metagenome assembly VTLG01 (sample SAMN12604809, study PRJNA352737) | marine metagenome | biome: ENVO:00000447; feature: ENVO:00000209|ENVO:00000569|ENVO:01000036; material: ENVO:00002151; isolation source: viral sequences binned using virsorter ...
GATACTGTAAAAGCAGCTAGTGCTGCTGCTCAATATTCTGCACAAATACAAAAGCTAGAAGTTGCATTAAAAGGTGTAACTAAAACACAAAAAGAATTCACAAAAGCACAGAAGATTATATCTGACACATCTAGAAGATTAAATGTTCCATTAGGATCAGCCACCAAACAATTTACTACTTTATCTGCATCTGTTATTGGTGCTGGTGGAAATGTAGATGATGCAGAGAAAGTATTTAAAGGTGTATCTGAAGCTATTAAAGCAACAGGTGGAGATGCTGAAGATGTGCAATCTGCGATTCGAGCGATGTCGCAAATTTTCGGTAAAGGTAAGGTGTCGGCAGAAGAATTACAGGGCCAACTGGGTGAACGCTTACCAGGAGCCGTGGTTAAATTTGCTACAGCAACAGGACGAACACTACCTGAGTTACAGAAAGACTTGAGAGATGGAACTGTTGGTCTTAATGATGTTATGAAATTTGTTGTCAAACTTAGCGAAGATCATGCTGATGCTGCTGAAAAGATGGCAAATTCTCAAGCAGATGCAGGTCAGAAAATGACAGTTGCATTAAGAGAACTACAAAAAGAATTTGGAGACTTATTTGTACCAGTAGGTGCGATGATACAAGGATTTGTTACACAGATTGCAAGGGCAACAACAGCTATTCTTAAATTCTTTAAGACAGTAATAAGAGGAAATAAAGAAGTATCGAATGAGTTACAAGCACGAGATTTTGCATTGGAGCAGGTTGGAGGTACTAGTGCAATGACAAAAACAGGCAAGCGTAGATTTGCTAAGACAGGGGTGTTTGATGAAAGTATGTTACAAGCTGATAAAGTTGATCAATTTAACTTTATCCAAGGACAGCGTTTAGATTTCTTAAATAAAAAAGATGAGGAAGCTAGCACACCAAGTAATTTTGATGATCCTGTATCACAAGAAAAACTTAATGAAAAACTTGCAAAACGTCAGTTACAGCTAGGACTAATAACTCAAGAAAAATTTGATCAACTAGCAATTGATAGGGAGGCACAAGTAATTTTTGACGAGATGACAGAAATACAGGGCGAAAAATTTAAAATGACACTTGACGAAATAAAACTTAAGTTACAAGACAATAAACAAGAAACATATAATTTTAAAGAAGAACTAAAAAAAGTTGCAGACTCTGCAATGGATTTACAATCTAATATTGGAGAACTTGCAGTAGGTGCTGTAAATAAATTAGCAGACGGATTTGTAGAACTTGCAATGACAGGAAAAGCTAGTTTTGGCGATTTAGCAAGATCAATATTAGCTGATTTACAAAGAATGATACTTAAAGCTGCATTTTTTAATGCATTATTTGGATTATTTCCAGGCTTACAAGGTTTCTTAAATTTTGAAAAAGGTGGTGTCGTTAGTAAGAGTGCTAAAGGTAATGTATTTTCAGAAAATAAAATTGTTCCCTATGCTAGTGGGGGCGTAATTGATAAGCCAGTAATTTTTCCAATGGCAAAAGGCATTGGCCTCGCTGGGGAAGCTGGACCCGAAGCTATACTTCCGCTGAAAAGAGGTAAAGGAGGAAGACTTGGAGTTGAATCTTCTGGTGGGTCTACTAATATAGTTGTAAATGTAGATGCTTCTGGTTCTTCTGTTGAGGGTGAGGAACAACAAGGCCGAGAACTTGGTCGTGCTATAGCTTCAGCGGTACAATCAGAAATAATAAATCAAAAACGTGCAGGGGGTTTATTATCATGACCGAAACATTTCCAAATATTGAAGCTAGTTATGGTGTAACAAAAAACTCAAAACCTAACACTAGAATAGTTCGTTTTGCTGATGGTTATGAACATAGGATACTTCTGGGTTTAGCAGAACATCAAAATCCAAAAACTTATAATCTTACATGGAATAATCTTACAGAAGCAGACTCAGATACTATTGAAACATTTTTAGATGCAAGGGCAAATGATAGTGATTGCTTTATTTACACAGCACCTAATGAAAGTGCATCATCAAAATATGTATGTGATCAATGGCAAAAAAAAATAGATGTTCCTAACAGAGCTACGATTACAGCTACATTTAGAGAGGTGTTTGAACCGTGAGTACAGACAAAATTGTTAGTGAACTGCAAAATCTTAGTCCTAGTGCTGTTATAGAGTTATTTGAATTGCAGTTAAAAAATGATTTGCATGGCACAGATGATGTTTATTATTTTCATAGCGGATCAAGTCTCAATCTTAACAGTAAAATAAAATGGAATGGTAAGGACTATTTAAGATTTCCTATTGAGGCTTCTGGTTTTGAATATACAGGAGGAAAGTTGCCAAGACCACAATTAACTGTAAGTAACGCTACAGGTCTTATAACTACATTATTATTACAAGTAAATCAAGTTACTCCGGGCAATGATTTGATTGGAGCTATTTTTACAAGAAAAAGGACACTTGCAAGATTCTTGCCTAATGACAATTTTGTTGGTGATAATCCATCAGGTGCAGTTGATGAAACCGCAGAATTTCCTAGAGAGATATACACTGTTGCTAGAAAATCTTCAGAAACAAGACAAATTGTACAGTTTGAACTAGCTTCACCTCTTGATCTTGAAAACGTAAAAGCACCAAAACGTATATGTACTAGAAAAAACTTTCCTTCTATAGGAACATTTGTAGGATGAATTGGAAAGAATCTGCACTTACTCATGCAAAAGAACAAGATCCTAAAGAATCATGTGGTCTTTTGCTAAATATAAGAGGTAAAGAAAGGTATTATCCTTGTAAAAACTTAGCTGAAACAAGTTATCAATCTTTTATCTTAGATCCAATAGATTATGTAAAAGCTTCTAAAAAAGGTGAAATTATTGGTGTCGTTCATAGTCACCCATCCACTCCACCAATAGCAAGTCAAGCAGATATGGTTAGTTGTGAAAAAGAAAATTATAAGTGGTATATAGTTAATCCAAAAACAGAGCAATGGGGTTATTATGAACCTTGTGGATATAAAGCACCTTTATTAGGCAGAGAGTGGGTTTGGGGTATTACAGACTGTTGGAGTCTTATTAGGGATTATTATAACGAAGTATTAGGTATAAAATTAATTGATTTTGATAGGTCAATGACTCCCGATGAATTTATTAAAAATCCTTTATTTGTAACTTGTGCTGAAAAAGCTGGGTTTAGAAGATTAAATTCAGATGAACCATTGATAGAAAATGATGTTTTATGTATGAATATGGTAGGTAATGGATTGCATCATGTAGCTCTTTTCACAAAAGGGGAGGTTTTACATCATTTAACCGATAGACTATCTTGTAGAGAGCCTTATTCTGCTTGGCTGCAAAAATGTACAGGAGCAAAGTATCGTTATGACAACTAAATTAAAACTGCATGGGGAATTAGGTACATTTATAGGTAATGATGAATTTTATATACAAGCAAATACTGTTGCAAAATCTATAAGTTTTCTTGTAAACAACTTTCCAAAAGTTGAAGCATATATGAATGATAAATATTACAAAGTTTTAGTTAATAATTTAGAGGTTGATAAAGAAGAAATACATTATCCAATTGGGACTCAAGAGATTCAAATAGTTCCAGTTATAACTGGTGCTGGAAATTTTGGCAAAATATTATTAGGTGCTGTATTAATTGGTGTAAGCTTTGGTGCTTTTGGTGCTTTTGGTGTTAAATCTATTGGGGCTGCGGGATTTGCCAAAGCTGGTTTTGCAGCTAAAGCAACTTTTGGTATTGGTGCTGCACTTGTATTAAGTGGTGTAAGTGGGATGTTATTTCCAGTGCCAGAGATTGATACTAGCGGTGGTGAAAGCGATCCAAGGATATCTTTTAGTTTTAGTGGGCTTCAGAATACCTCAAGAGCTGGAACGCCTGTTCCAATTTGTTATGGCGAAATTTTGACAGGCTCAGTAGTTATCAGTGGTGCTGTAACAACTGACGAGGTAGAAGCATGACTGAAAATATTATTAGAGGTTATGGAAGCGGTGGTAAACAGAAGGCTTACAAACCAAAAATTGATCCTGATGATCTGAACTCAAGGCAGTTTGCCAGAGTTATGGATTTAATATCAGAAGGTGAAATAGAAGGATTTGCAAGTGCATCAAAAGAAGGATTATCTCAAGGTACAGAAGCCTATCTTAATGCTGCTAAAAAGGATATATTTTTAGATAATACTCCCATACTAAAATCAACAGCAGATTCCGCAGATCCAAGCAAATCAGATTTTAATTATCGAAATGTTGATTTTGATTTTAAGGTTGGAACTAGCAACCAAACCATAATGGATGTTGCTAGAGAAGATGCTGGAAGTTCTAATATAATAGGTCTTAATAATGTCCCGATAACTAATGCAAACGGTAAAACTAGTGGAGCTATTGCTGGATCAGTTACGAGGCAAATAACAGATCCTACAGTTGATCGTGTACGAATTACTATAAATTTTCCAAGATTAGAAGAAATTACTGATAAAGGTGATCAACTTGGAGTAAAAGTAAAATTAAGAATACAAATTCAATATAATAGTGGAGGTTTTGAACTTGTCCGAGATGACACTATCAATGGCAGAACAAGAGACTTATATCAAAAGGATTACAATATAAAATTAAAAAGTAGTCGATTTAATTCTCAAGGAGATACTGCTGACATAAGAGTTCTAAGATTAACAGAAGATAGTGATGACCAAAATAAAATTGATGCCTTTTTTTGGAATTCATATAGTGAATTAAAGTTAGAGCGTGAAACTTTTCCTGACAGTGCATATACAGCTTTAAGATTTGATTCAAAACAATTTGGCTCAATTCCTCAAAGAACTTTTAAAATTCGTGGTATTAAAGTGCGAATACCTGCTTTAAGTGGTTCTGCTGCTGGCACACAAGCAACTTATGGTCAAGCTGCAAATATTGTTACAGTAAGCCTAGCTAGTCATGGCCTTTCTGTTGGGGATTTCATTGTTTTTACTCCAGTATCTGGGGGGACACCAGGCGGTCAATATGCAATTTTAAGTTCTAATTTTAATGACAATTCATTTGAATTTTTTGTAAATGAATCACAAACGGTAACTAATAACGCTACTTGTAAAATACAGGGAACACCGATTGTAGATCCTCAAACTGGTCGTATAAATTATCCAACAGGTTTTGTATTTGATGGAACGATGGGTTTTGCTGTTTGGACTACATGCCCGGCCTTCATACTCCTCGACCTTTTAGTTAATAAACGCTATGGATTTGGAGAACATATTGCCCCAGATCAATCTACAGATGCAAAATTATATGAAAATATAGATTTATATTCTTATTTTAATGCAAGTAAATTTGCTAATGAATTAGTCAAAATTGGTGAGGATGCTAACGGTAATGATATAACTGAACCACGTTTTAGTTGTAATGCAAGTATTCAAAATAGTGTTGATGCATTTACTTTAATAAACTCTTTGGCTGGAGTTATGAGGTGTATGCCAATATGGTCATCGGGTGGAATAACTTTATCTCAAGATAAACCAGTAGATCCTAGTTATTTATTTAATTTATCTAATGTTACCCAAGAAGGTTTTAGTTATTCGGGTAGTGATTTAAAAACTAGAAGCACAGTTATAAATGTATCTTATTTAAACATGGATATTAGAGACATAGATTATGTAACAGTTGGAGATAATGTAACAGGTTCGAGTCCTAATCAAGATGATATTGTTAGACAAAGTAAATACGGTGTTGTTGTTAGAAACGTAAAAGCATTTGCTTGTACGAGTGCTACTCAAGCGATGAGATTAGGTAAAGCAATGCTTTTAAGTCAAGAACGAGAAACAGAAACGGTTACTTTTACAACATCGTTAGATGCTGGAATTATATGTAGAAATGGTGCTGTAATACAAATTGCTGACCCTGTAAGGGCTGGGCTTAGAAGAGGTGGAAGAGTAAAAGCTGTAGGTTCAACTCTAACTGGTAACCCGGCTCCTATAAATCAAATAACTATTGATAATCAAGCATCTGTCGGACTTCAAACAAGTACTTTAGGAACTAATCCAGTATTATATGTTATTTTGCCTGATGGTTCAACTGAAAAACAACCTGTTAATGATTGGACAGATGGTGTTATAACTCTTTCTGGCTCTTTTTCACAAGCTCCAAATCCACAGACAATATGGATGTTTGAAAATGAAAATCTTCAACCACAGCTTTATAGAGTAGTAAACGTTGAAGAAGTTGATGGTATCAATTACACAATAACTGCTTTGTCATATGTACCTGATAAATATGAGGCTATAGAACTTGATGAAGAAATAGAAGATAGAAAAATAACAATTTTAACTGACCCACCTAACCCACCAGAAGAATCAAGTTTATCAGGTACAGAAAGAATAGTTGATATAAATGGAAAGGCTATATCCAAATTAATTTTGTCTTGGAAATCTGTTAGAGGCGTTTCAGAGTATCAAGTGAATTACAAACTTGGTAACAATAATTTTACTACTGCAAGAGTTGATAGTCCTGATTTTGAAATTTTTAATAGTTCTGCTGGGACTTATACAGTTGAAGTTTTAAGTATTGGTCAAACAGGAATTATTAGCTCTACCGCAGCAACAAAGACAATTGAAACTAAAGGAAAAACAGCACCACCTTCAGACATAACAGGTTTATCTTTAGAACCTGTTAATGATAAAGATGTAAGACTTAGATGGAATTTGCATCCTGATGTTGATGTAATTCATGGTGGTCAAATATATGTAAGACACAATTTGAAACAAGATGGGACTGGTACGTTTCAAAATTCTAGTAATTTAATCCCTGCACTTGCTGGTAACTCTACTTTTGCTGTTGTACCTGCACTTGAAGGTGAATACATATTAAAAGCAAGAGATGATACAGGTAACTTTAGTACTGGAGAAACAGGTGTAATTTTAGATATACCAGAAGAAATAGATCCATTACAAATTTTAACAAGAAGAGAAGATTTAGATAGCCCAATATTTCAAGGCACTAAAAGTAGCACTGTTGAATTAAGTACAGATTTAGGTTCGATAGACCTTAAATCAACTGGTTTGTTTGATGATATTCCTGACTTTGACGCTATGGCATCTCTAGACGATTTAGGTGCGATTTCTCCAGAAGGTACTTATGACTTTGGAGGTACAGCAGGGGGGACAGTTTTAGATTTAGGTGCTGTATATAATCTTGAATTAAAAAGACATATTGTTTCTGATGCTTTTATTCCTATTAATGTTTTTGATTTTGTTACTGATGTTGACCTTATGAGTGATTTTGATGGTCAACAAGCTTTTGATGCTAACGCTGAGATATTAGTAAGATCATCTCAAAATCAGTCTACCCTTTCTCAAAGTGGTTCATATACTAAATCTGGAACAAATGAAATGACCATAGGTATTAATGGTCATAACTATAAAGTTAATAATTTTGTTACTTGTGATTTTACCTCTGGTAATGGGGTAGATGGGGAATATAAAGTCACATCAATCACAAATGCAGATCAATTTAAAATTGAATATATAAATGCCCCTGCGAATATTAGTGGCACTCAAAGTGTTACTTGCGGTGCTGATTACACAGAATTTGCTAGTTTTGCAAATGGTAGATTTAAAGGTCGATCTTTTAAATTTAGAGCAAAATTAACAAGTAACAATCCTTTGCAAGATGTCAAAGTAACGGAACTAGGATACACAGCTAGTTTTCCTAGAAGAACAGAACAAAGCACAACAAACATCGCTTCTGGTGCTGCTGCAAAAACTGTTACTTTTGATAATGAATTTTTCACAGGAACTTCTACTTTTGGTGGCACAAACACTTTACCGCCTTCGGTTGGTATTACCCCTGCAAATATGGAAACTGGAGATTTTTATCAAGTGACTAATATAACTGGTACTGGATTTACTGTTACCTTCAAAAACAGTAGTGGTACTATAGTTGATAGGAATTTTGGATTTACGGCTGTTGGATTTGGCAAAAAAGGGTAGAATGAACCTATTATTACTTTATAAAGATGGCTAGAGTAGACGCAACTGGTGGTTCTGGATATGTAATAGATAATGGTACTGGCTTAAATGTCAGAACAAAGCTTAACCAAATAAGTGCTGCTATAAATTCATTAAATAGTGGTGCGGGCGACCCTGCTATTAATACAGCTTTTCAACCGCATATAGATACAAGTTCAAGTGAATTAAAAATAAGAAATGCTCTAAATAGTGGATATATAACTCTTGGAAGAATAGATCAAACTAATTTTGGGTTATTGCCTTTAACAGGTGGGACATTAACTGGGACATTAACTCATAACTATACAGGTGCGATGCGTCTACCTGTAGGAACTACAGCACAAAGACCATCAAGCCCTTCTGCTGGTGATTTTAGATATAACAGCACAGAAAATAATATTGAAGTTTATAACGGCTCAAGTTTTACTACTCCTGGTGGGACAACTTTTACTCAGACAGGAACCGGGGCTAGTTCAAGAACATTTCAAAATAAAAGCGAGGATATAGTTTCTGTAAAAGATTTTGGTGCGACAGGTGATGGAAGTACAAATGATTTTGTAGCTATTCAAAATGCAATCAATGCTGCAAGAGGAGCTAGTAAAGTTTATTTCCCTAAAGGTACTTATAGAGTAAACAGAACTATAGAGATACCAAGCAATAGTCATCTTATCGGTAGTGGGAAATCGACCATTATAAAAATGGTAGATAATGTAGGTCGTGATACGACATTAATGAGAACAGGCAGAAGGGAAGTTACTTTAAATGCTACTTATGCTCAATCAGGAACTACTGTTACTGTTACTATCACTGGTAATCATGGAGTTAACGCAGCAGATGGTTCAACTAGAACAAATTATTCTGTTTTTGCTCCTTTAACACAAAGACTTGTTACAGCAGATTTCACGAGTGGAAGCACTACAGATGGAACATATGCAATAACTGCTGTGACTGCACCTACAGGTAGTTCAACTACTGGTACGTTTACTTTTACTGTTGCCAACTCTGGGACAACAAGTGGAAATGTCACTATAACTATTGGAGGAAAAGTTCAATATGTAACGATTGAAGATATGACACTAGATTTTAATAGTCAAAGACATTCTGTAACTGGTGGAGAAAGATTAAAAGATACAATTAGTGACGTAGCTTTCACAGATGGTGACGATTTGGATGATACCCAAGGTGCTACTTTATGTATTTGTTTTACTGAGTACGCTTTGATTAGTAATGTAAGATGTCTTGATGCTTATAAACATTGCCTTGATATAACAGCACCAAAATATAAAAGAGGTAGTAATGGTGCGACTTATGATGCCAACCCTTCAAAGTATGTAACTGTACAGAATTGTTTTTTTAGAGGTGCTGGTGATGATAATTTTACAACGCATCATTCGTCAGATATTTTAGTTACTGGATGTAGGTCAGAGAGGCCAAATGGTCATTTAGTGCCAAAAAACTCGAATTGTTTTGAGGTTGATGATGGTAGCAGAAACATAACTTTAACTAATAATACAGCGATAAAAGGTATAAAGGGTATGCAAATTAAAGGTCATAATTATGCCCCTGCCCCATACAATGTTATTGTTAATGGTTTTAGGGCTGTAAATTGCAATATTGGATTTGATTTACGACATAGTGGATGGCACGGAGGAAGTACTGCTGACGGATCAATAACTGAAGACGAAGAAGGAAACACAATCCAATACACAGGTGCAAGTCCTACAGCTAGAAATGTATCGGTTTCTAATTTAACTGTTATTGCACCACTTAGTATTGTTAATAAATCTGTTAACGATAATATCGTTTTGACTAGGAATCCATCCTATTGCATCAGGTGTGTAAGTTATGAAAACGTACAATTTATCAATGTTGTATTAAGTGATGGCTATTTAGATATTGCAGATGACTATGAAGATTATGTTGCTACAGGGTCATCTAGCTCACAATCATTAGCAGATGGTAGCAGTACCGTTAATGGTATTTCTGGTGGTATGAGTCAAGATATGCTATTTAGACTTTTTTACGGAGCTTCAAATATTCTTATACAAAACTTATCTATTGCTGGTTTTGCTGATGTAGAAGAGGGAGTTAGGACAAGTGGTAGTTTTTTGGATAAATTAAATATAGAAGGATTTAGCTCGGTTTCTGGGCCAAAATATCCTATAAGATGTTCAGGGGATACTGAAAGTTATAATGTTTTTATAACTAAATATTTAATAAAAAGTACTAGAACTGATGGTGCTGGTATTCGTGTAACAACACGAAATGTTGAAGTTGCACAAGGAATTGTTGAAGGTTACGAAATACCAATTCAAGGAGGTCTTGATTCAACAGACAATACAGATTTGCCAAAGGCTTTCACTCTTTCAAGACCAATGACATCAACTGGTGGTACTACTACTGAGCCATATCCTGTTATAAGTTTAGATCAATATGAAAGAAGTCAAGATGTAGGTTTAGGAGAAGGCTTAAAAATTTCATGGAGGGAGAAGAAATTTGGTGGGACATTAAAAGAAACTTGCTTTATAGGAAGCAGAAAAGAAACTAGTACTGATACTGAAGACGAATATCAGATTGTAATTGGTACAGGCACAACATCAGGAAGCATATCTCATAAGTTTAAATTCACTGCTGCTGGTCACTTTAAGCCATCAAATAATAACTCACAGAAACTTGGTAATACAGGTGCTATATGGTCACAATTATATGCTGGTACAGCAACTATAAATACATCTGATATAAGAGAAAAACAAGATATTGAAGAAATAAGTGAGGCTGAAAAAAGAGTTGCGACAGTTTTAAAAAGTAAATTAAAAAAATTTAAATTTAAAAATGCTGTTGCTGAAAAAGGTAATGATGCACGAATACATTTTGGAATAGTTGCACAAGAAATTAAGGCAGCTTTTGAGGCAGAAAAATTAGACCCAGCTACTTATGGAATGTTTTGTTATGACGAAGAATTTGAAACAGATAATGAAGGCAATAAAACAAAAGTAAGTGATACTTATGGTGTTAGGTATAGTGAACTTTTTGCTTTTATCTTAGCTTCAACCTAAAATACAACTAAACAAAAAAAGAAATGCCAACACATGATTACGTTATAGATAATGCCACAGGTTCAACAATAAGAGCTGATCTTAATAATGCTTTATCTGCGATAGTAACTAATAATTCAGATAGTTCAGAACCAGCGACAAAATATGCTTACATGTGGTGGGCTGATACTACTACTGGACTGCTTAAAATTAGAAACTCAAGTAACAATGGATGGGTTACGCTTTTTCAATTAGACGGTACTTTAACACTAGAAGATGGCAGTAATTCTGCTCCTGGACTAAGTTTTCGAGATGATACAAATACAGGTATATTTTCGAGTGGTGCTGATAATTTAGATATCACTACAGGTGGTGCTACTAGGGTCAACGTAAGTTCAACAGGGATAAATGTAACTGGAACGGTAACTGATGATGGTGCGACTCATGATGGTGATGTAACTTTTACAGGAGCAAGTGCCAATATTGTATTTGATAAAAGTGCTAATGCTTTAGAGTTTGATGATAATGCAAAAGCAGTTTTTGGAAGTTCGTCAGATCTTGAGATATTTCATAATGCTAGTGATTCGGTGATAAATGATGCTGGCACAGGTAGTATAAAACTTCAGTTAGGTGGGGCAACAAAAGCAGAAGTAGTTTCTGGTGGGGTGACAGTATCAGGCAATGTTTCAGCAACAACTTTTGTAGGCGATATTGACGCTAATAATGGAGATTTTGACGGAACACTTGAGGCTGATGCCATAACTGTTGGAGGTGTTGCTTTAAATGAGTTTATTTCTGACACTGTTGGTGCAATGGTTTCAAGTAACACAGAAAGTAATATTACTGTTACTTATCAAGACTCGGACAATACTTTAGATTTTTCTGTTGGCACGTTAAATCAAGATACAACTGGTACGGCTGCGATAGCTACAACAGTTACGACTGCTGACGAGTCATCAGACACTACTTGTTTTCCTTTATTCGTAACGGCTGCAACTGGTAACTTAGCACCAAAAACAGGAAGTAATCTTGCTTTTAATTCCTCATCAGGAGTTTTAGCAGCCACAGCCTTTGTTGGTGATGGATCTGGTCTTACAAACTTACCGCCGGGAAGTGATACATACAATACTAATCTCAAACTTACTGACGACACTAGATTACAATTCGGAGGAAATTTTGATTTACAGCTTTTTCATGAAAATGCAACCTCTAGCAACTTTATTTATTCAGATATAGGTGATTTGAATATATGTGTAGATTCGGGTTCAAAAGTCGTTGTTCAGAGTGGTTTGACAGGTAATCATTTGGCTGAGTTTAATAATGGAGGATCAGTAGAGTTGCTATATAATGGATCTCCAAAATTTGCCACGACTTCAACTGGGGCTTCTCTTGCAGGGAATTTAGCATTTACTAATGGTAGTGGTGTTGATTTTAGTGCTACTGCTGATGCTGCTGGAGAAAGTAGTTCAATACTTAAGGATTATGAAGAGGGGACTTGGACACCTACACTAGAATTTAACGGCTCTACATCTGGAATTACATATAGTGTTAGAAGACATGGTACATATACAAAAATCGGTAGACAGGTAACACTTCATTTTCGTTTTGAATTAACAAGTAAAGGTTCTGCTTCTGATAGTGCAGAGTCAAGTATATCTGGTTTACCATACGCTATTGAAAATACTATGAATGCACAAAGTGGCGGTTCAGATATTACACAAGGAGAGGCAAGTGGTATCAGTGCATTTTGGAATGATGTTAATGGTACTGATAATATATCCAATATGGTTTTCCTAGCTAATGAAAATACAGACAAACTTGAAATAAGGTTTACTTCTGGGCCACGAGATCAAACAGATCATATGTTAGTAAGTAATTTTACAGACGATACTGATATTGCTGGTTCAATTACATACAATACAGCATCTTAGACCGAGCTACGTCTATAAACTAAGCCTAAACCTGTTTTAATCGGAGATTAATCCTAATGGCACTAACTGAATCTATTGAATACGACAAAATAGAAGTCGTTGGCACATATAAAGCCGTGCAAGTAAGAAAAGCTACAGTAATCAAAAAAGATGGTGTAGAGATTGCTGGTTCTAGATCCTTTCAAAGATATACTTTATCTTGTGGATCGTTAGACGCTTCAGATAACTTAGTTGATAACCCATTAGATAAAGAACCTGATGGGGTTACTGCAATACCTGATGATGTAAAAAGTATTTGTGGTATTGTTTGGACTGCTGATGTAAAATCAGCTTATAAGGCTCTACTTATAGCAAATAAATCTGAACGTTAATGGCAATTTCTCCGGGAACATATAATATGACTGTCCAGAGAAGGGCAGATCATAGTATTCAACTTGTGTTCAAGGACAGTAATAGTGATGCAATAAATTTATCTGGATATACTGTTGCAGCACAAGTATGGGATAAAGATAGAAAAGTTAAATTTGCTGATTGGAATGTAACTTATACAAACAGAACAACTGGAACTGTTGATATAGCTTTAACAGATGTACAAACTGCTAGTTTTATTAGAGATTCAGTTTTGTATTATGATGTTTTACTTACAAACCCTACTGGCTTAAAAGAGTATTATTTAGAAGGTAATATAAACGTAAGTGAAGGTTACACAGAATGACATCTGTAAATGTTACAACCACCAAAAATACTGTTACAGTTAATGAAGGTGATACCACTGTAGTTAATGTAACCACGCAAGGGCCGCAAGGGCCAGTTGGAGTTAATATAGATGACTCTAACAAAGCTAATGGTTCTGTCATTTACTATGACTCAAGTTCTGCTACATTTAAAGCAGATGCAACTACTACTAAACTTACACTTGTTAATGGAGGAAATTTCTAGGCCATGTCTAACACTATAAGAATCAAAAAGAGATCAGCTAGTGGATCGGCTGGAGCTCCTTCAAGTTTATCTCCTTCGGAATTAGCCTTTAATGAAAATGATCTGAAATTATATTATGGTTTTGGTGATGATGGTAGTACTCCCCCTGCTGCGAGTTCAATAATTACTATTGGTGGTGCTGGTGCGTTTTTTAACAAGACAGATACAAGAAATGCAAATATTGTTTTAGCTGGCCCTACTACTGGATCTGCTGCTGCACCTACATTTAGAAGTTTAGTTGCTGCTGATATTCCTTCTATTGCTCATACCAAAATAAGTGATTTTGATGCTGGGGTTAGAACTAATAGACTAGACCAGATGGCTGCACCTACTGATAGCGTATCTGCAAATAGCCAAAAGATAACAGACTTAGCTGATCCTACGGCTGATAATGATGCTGCAAATAAGTCGTATGTAGATGGAGTTGCACAAGGACTTGATGTAAAAGATTCTTGTGTTGCTGCGACTACAGCAAACATAACAATCGCTACTGCTTTAAATAATGGCGATACGTTAGATGGTGTTACTTTATCAACTAACGATAGAGTGCTTGTAAAAGATCAAAGCACTGCATCACAAAATGGTATTTACATAGTTGGATCTTCGCCAGCTAGAGCAGATGATCTTGCTAGTGGTGCTGATGCTGCTGGTATGTTTACATTTATTGAACAAGGTACAGCCAATGCTGAAAATGGATTTGTTTGTACTTCAAATAAAGGAAGTGCAGTTGTTGGAACAAATAATCTAGCTTTTTCACAATTTTCGGGTGCTGGTCAAATTACTGCTGAAGATGGGCTAATAAAGACTGGTAATGCTTTAGCTGTTGACTTAAAAGCCAATGGTGGACTTGTTATTGAATCTACTGAGATTGCTGTTGATCTTGCTGCTAGTTCTATAACAGGAACTCTTGCAGTTAGCGATGGTGGAACGGGTGCTACAAGTGCAAGTGCAGCTAGAACTGCTTTAGGACTTGTTATTGGAACAAATGTCCAGGCGTATGATGCTGACCTAGATAATCTTTCTGGTTGTCAATCTGGTGCTTCTGCTGCGTTAGCTGCTCTTACATCAACAGAAATACAAATTTTAGATGGAGCTACAGTAACAACAGCCCAACTAAACAGAGTAGACGCTACATCAAGTATTCAAACTCAATTAGATGCCAAACAAGCCTTAGATGCAGAGCTTACAGAACTAGCAACAATGGCAAGTGGTACAGCTTCAGCACTTGCTGATCTTACGCAAACTGAAGTGCAGATATTAGATGGCTGCACATCTACTACTGCTGAACTAAATATTTTAGATGGTGTTACTGCCACAACAGCAGAAATCAATCTTTTAGATGGTGTAACTTCTACAACTGCTGAATTAAATATTCTTGATGGTGTTACTGCAACTGCAACTGAAATAAATTTGTTAGATGGTGTAACAGCTACAACAACAGAAATAAATTATATAGACGGTGTTACTTCTGCTATACAAACTCAATTAGATGCAAAGCAAGCTTCTGATGCACAGCTAACAGAGTTAGCAACAATGGGAGCTAATACTGCTAGTGCTTTAGCTGATCTTTCACAAGCAGAGGTTCAAATATTAGATGGTGCAACTGTAACGACTACAGAGTTAAATATAATGGACGGTGGTACGTCTGCTACTTCTACAACTCTTGCTACAGCAGATCGTATGGTTATGAATGATAATGGAACGATGAAACAAGTTGCACTATCTGACCTGGTAACATTCCTTGAAGATGGCTCTACTTCTGGGTTCGACATAGACGGAGGAACTTACTAAAATTAAGGCATAAGGAGGTAAGTAAATGTCTAACACAATTAAATTAAAAAGAGGAAGTGGTAGCGATCCAAGTGCTAGTGATTTAGTTGTAGGAGAAGTAGCGTTAAGAACAGATAGTGGTAAATTATTTACAAAGAAAGATGATAATTCTGTATCTGAAATAGGTGGTGGCTCTGGTGCTATTGATGACAACTCTGTTACAGGAGCTAAACTTTCTGACAACTTAGATATTCCTGATGACAATACAATTCGATTTGGTGATTCTCAAGACTTGCAAATTTTTCATGACTCATCAAACGGCAACTCACATATAAATGAAAGTGGTTCTGGAAGTTTAGTTATAAAAGCGACAAACACTTATATTAACAGCAGTTCTGATGAATCAATGATAGCTGCTATAGCTGATGCACAAGTAGCCCTTTATTACAATGGTAATCAAAAATTAGAGACACTTAATAATGGTGTGAACATTACTGGAAGTTTAACACTATCAGGCACAGTTGACGGCAGAGATGTTGCAGCAGATGGTACAAAACTTGATGGAATCGAGAGCAATGCCACCGCAGATCAAACAGCAAGTGAAATACTTACACTTTTAAAAACAGTTGATGGTAATGGGTCAGGGTTAGATGCTGATAAATTGCAAGATGTAGACGCTGCTTTTCTTCGTAACGCTTCAAATCTTAATTCGGGAACAATATCAGACGCAAGACTACCAAGTTCTATTTCTTCTGACATTACAGGAAACGCTGCTACAGCTACAACGTTAGCAACTGCAAGAACAATAGGTGGAGCTAGTTTTGATGGAAGTGCAAATGTAGATATTAGTTATAACGATTTAACAAATAAACCTACGATTCCAACAAATAATAATCAATTAACAAACGGTGCTGGTTATATTACTGCAACTCTTACTAATGAACAAGTCCAAGACATTGTTGGCGGTATGGTTTCTAGCAATACTGAATCTGGTATTACTGTCACATATCAAGATAGCGATGGCACTATAGATTTCTCTGTTGCAAGTCAAACCGACAATAATTTCACAGATACACTTTTGTCTAAATTAAATGGCATTGCTTCTGGTGCGACAAATGTTACAAACAATAATCAACTGACTAACGGTGCTGGATATTCTACGTTTTCTGGCTCTTATAACGATTTATCAAGTAAACCAACTATCCCAACTAACAATAACCAATTATCAAATGGTGCTGGATATATTACATCTGCTGACGGTGGTAACGCAGCTACTGTAGATGGTATAGATTCTAGTCAGTTTTTAAGATCGGATACTGGCGATACAGCGAGTGGAGACATTACATTTAGTGGTGGTGCTGGTGCTGCAACTATAGCTGGTAACAGCGACATAAGATTTACAAACGGAGATTGGACAGGCAATTCATGTAAGATACAACATCATGATAATAGCTTGTATATACAAGCTGGATCACATGGCACTCATGCAATAGTACTTAGAAATGTAACTGGAAGTAATCGTTGGTATATGAACCCTGATGGCGATTTCTTCCCTGCAGACGATAATGACGTAGAAATAGGCCAAAGTGGTAATAGAGTCCAAAATATGTATTTGGCTGGTGGTATTTATTTAGGTGGTACTGGCAGTGCAAATTATCTCGATGACTATGAAGAAGGCGATTGGACTCCTTCTTTGTTAGGAGGTTCAAATGGTGCTGGAGGTTATAGTATTCGAGATGGGTCTTATGTAAAAATAGGAAGAATGGTTCATGTTAATTTTGGAATGGCGATAACAAGTAAAGGTTCAATGTCAGGCGATTTAAACGTAGGTAGTTTACCTTTTACTGTGCAACATATTATCAACGATACAAGTATTGAAGCTTCTGGTATTTGCGGGTATTGGAAACACGTTGACCCAAACTCATCAACTCTTACTCTTGTTGCAGAACAGGATAGCAATATATTTGTAAGACATACAGTTGGCCCAGAAGATGATCCAGATCAAATGTCATCATCTCATATTGATAGTGATTTTACTATCCGTGGCTCAATAACTTATTTTACTTCCCAATAATTCTATATTGCATTTAGGCGTTAGAGTGATTAAAATTTGAGTTAACTATAAAAAATTAATGTCAAAACCTACAACAGATAAATTACAACTTGAGTTAAAAGAAAACAAAGAAAAAATACAACAACTAAATAATTTTGTTAATAATTTACAAATAAGAAATATCCAAATCGAAGCTGTACTTCAAGATCGTTTAACTGATTTTGACAAGTTAGACAAAGAACAAGTCAAAAAAGACGCAACTAAACTATATGGCAAGGTTTAATTAAATTTTGAAAAAGTCACAACTAAAATATGGTCGGATAAGGACACGTTTTATAGCTGTTTTAGCATTAGTAACGTCAGGAATTACATTTGGATCGGGGTTGATGGTGTTTTTATATATGAAAACTCCAAGATTTGAAGATCAACTTTTAGGACAGGTAATGAAACACATGGATTGGCTAGTGGCTGATGAGTTAGAAAAGCAGATAAAAAAGCTAAAATCGAGACCTGTTTCTAATCCTGATGACCCAAACAAATGGTTTTTGGATTATATAGAGAAAAGAAATACAAAATTTTAAGTTAATTAACTTTAGTTTGCATTTGCCTTGTCATCATTCCTGTTATTAAATATAAAGGTGCAATAGTAGGCAGAATAATCAACATTGATATAATAAGGCTATGACTTATTGCACGGAGGATAGCTTCTTTTACCATGTTTCAAAAAATTTCTAATATTTTGAGTATAGCCTCATTTGTACTCATAGTCAGCACTTTAATTTCTGCATTTTTTGGTTACAAATACCTTAGTAGTGAGCAGTTTAAGGCAAAGATGATGAACCAAGTGCTTGAAAACGTAAAAGGACTGATGCCCGATGTTTTAGATAATGCTTTACCTGATACAACTGGTAAATCGATACCTTTACCTTTTAAAAAATGAATTGTTATTTGATTAATGATTTTTAAATTTTTTAAAAAACTTATCAAGTATTATGTTGATAAATTTATTAATTGGTTGCGGATACAAAGATTTAATTTAGAACTTGATAATGATATAAAAAAATATCACGAAGAATTAGATAAAAAAATAAAAAAACCTGTTATAAAAGAAGTTGGCAAGTTTGGTGAAGATGGTTGGTCTATTTCTATTGGAGATGTAGAAGATGGAGATACCTGATATTTCTATACCAGAAATAAAAATAGACTTACCATTACATATTCCTTATCAAGTTTTAAATGTACCTCTGCCATCAATAAAATTGCCGGGTTGTGTTAGATATCACAGAGATGCTTCTCCTAAAAATACTGCTTTATATAATGATGATCCGACAGGAACAATGATTTCTTGCCCTTATGGATCTATGCCTACGTTTCAGCCATTATTATATGACAGAAGAAGAATAGAAATTGTAGAGTCAAAAGAACAAGAAAAAAGACAAAAAGCAGACGAAACATTAGAAGCACCTGCAACTAACCTAGAATTACCAAAAGAAAAGAAAAAGATAGTTATACCAGAGTGTCCAGGGTCTAAAGATCAGCGTGTTGGGGATTACAGAAATGCAAAGAAGCTGGAAATCGTGGTATCTCATCGCTTATCATCGGACAAACAAGAATGCATTACGGTGTATGAAAGAACTCAATGGAAAGACCAGTTTATCCCATCTGCCCCTCAGTTTGTTGGGGTCTTTAGTCTTGCTTTGGTTGGTGCTTCTGCTCCAATTGTTTTACAATTAATAAAACCATTAGTTAAGCAAGCTGTTTCTAAATTAAGCAAAAATAAGAAAAAATAAAGGTTTTTAATCAGTTTTTGTGATTTTATGAGTGTGTGGTAAGACCTGATTAGCTTTTGGCACAATTTCAATATCAGAGCATAAATCGTAATATGGACTGTCTTTTTTAAATCTTATACCTGCAATTGCTTTTTCTCCGCAATGACGTAATCTTGCCATATGCCAATCAAGCTCTAAGTTCTTAAGCTTTTGTTTGTTTATATCGTTTTGCACTTGGGCTGCTTCCTTGCATTTCTTTGTATATTGCCTATCTAAAGGAATAGAAAAATTTAATGTAATACCTGTACCAAGAGCAAAACTATCTTTATTAGTACCAGAATAGTTTATTTGTTCATAAAGTACGACCCCCGGATTATCGGGTGTACCATCTCCTATGGGATTACCATCATCATCAAAATCGCCAACAAGATCTGTTTCGTCATATACAGGGGTTTTGTAATAGTCTCGATATGGCTTTCGATAGTTGCTGTTAAAAGTAGTAAATGGAGTTATAGTCATCATTGCTCCTTGACATACAACACCTCCACCAAATTGATTAGTGTGAAAACTGCCGTTATTTACATTCCAGTTTTGATTAGTTACAGATCCACTATTACTTTGACTGACAGCATTAGCTAAAGCACTTGCTGGTAAAAAAGCTATTGAAAGACAGAGGTAGTGGTAACTACGGATTCTGTTTCGATAGTGCGATTTATGGTTGTGACGTTCTGAAGACCGGGGGCTGAGTATGTTTCTGTAAATTGAAAGGCATCTCCCGATGTGGGATTTGTTAACGTCCAATCTGGTTTTGTTTTCATATCTGCTCCTTTCCATGTATAACTTTGACCTCCTACTGTTCCTGTAACGCTAACTGCATCTGGGGAAATATTGCCATCTGCACTAATACCTGTACCTGTAACTGTATATTCATAGCCAGTTTTATAATCTTTTGAGGTAATAGTTTCTGTGAGAGTTGTTTGTGTATTAGTCGTGCTAGACATAGTCCCGGTTGTAAAATTAGGCACAATATTTGCATTAGCTGGTAAAGCATATATAAAAAACAGTAATACAAACTTCCGCATAACTCATTCTTAGTCCACGGTAAGAGTCGTAACATAAGAAGCTGTTGCTGTAGTACCAGCTCCTCCAGCCGTTACTGTAATGACATGATTATCAACAGTACCATCTAAATCTCCTACTGTGCCTCCACTTGTACTTGTTAAATCTCCAAATGGGCTAACTTCACCAGTGGTAAGACTCGTAGATATTGTGTCCCCAGTAGTGTGAGAAACCGTGTAAGAGAAACTTTCTCCGTCAGTTAACTGGGATGCAGTAATTGGTGTATATGCATTGACTCCATTAGTCACAGTACCAAGACCTCCAAGACTGCCAGCAGTTGTTCCATCTGTCGTTTCAACTCCTGTACCAGCAACTGAATAAGAATTACCAATACGATCTGCTGTTGTGCCTGGTGCAGCAACCTCAATTTGTACAGATGAACTTATTATTGACGTTATATCAGCATAGGCACTAGACGGAAAAAGAAAGATGATAAATGGAAGAAGAAGTTTTTTCATTTTGTTACAGTTTTATTATTTTTATTATCCACAATATTAGAAGTATTGCCAATACTGTTCTTTTTCTTGTTATCACTGTTCTTCTTAATATTTAAACCATATTGGGCAGTTACAGCACTTAGGAGTCCAGCAGCAAAGGTGGTATCAATTTGGCGAGTAGGGTTGGGATTAAAGTATGACCAAGAAATGACCCCCAAGCTCCAAAAAAGAATAATCATCTGAACCACATTAGCAATTAGACCATTACCTTCTTTTTCTTGATCTTCCATATAAGTAAGATGATATATACTATAACTATAGACACAAAAGGTTAAGAATGGTTGAAGTGATAGCAGCAGTAGGTGGAGCTATGATGACAGCTTGCTTTGTATCTGTCGGATCAGTTTCATATCGTGGTAGACAATCGAGGGATGATCTAGTGCGAAATACAACAGCTATAGAATTACTAACTACAAAAATTGATGATATGCATGACGATATGAAAGAAGTTTTTCATCGTTTGAAAGAAGTAGAACTCGCTGTTGCAGAGGTTAAGCCAAGAAGATAACCTCTTCTATTGACCACTAACAGAAGAGGTTATAGCTCTAGATGCATAGGTTGAGCTACTATAAGACTAGCAATCACTTATTTACAATGCTAAAAATTCTTGAGCCTATTCTTTTTGCTTTTCTTAGAGGATCTGCAATAAAAAAACTCGCACTTGATATAGTACGAGCTATGGTTAAAAAAACTGATAATACAGTAGATGATCGCTTATGCGATGTGTTAGAAAAAGCTTTGTTTCCAGGCAGGTAATTACTTTTTACCGCCTTTCTTTTTTTTCTTTTTCTTCCCCATTCCTGTTCCGTAATGTCCAGGCATAATTGTTGTAAATAACTATTCATATAGTAAGATAAAAAACCATACAAATCTACAGATGCATCGATTAAATTTTGTAAATTGTCCAAAATGCAATACTCTTTCAAGACAAAAAGTAATTCAATCTGATAGAAACTCGGAGCATATCATAATTAGAAGAAGACTATGTTTTTCTTGTGAACACGTTTGGCATACAATACAATATCCAGAACAAACAATAGAAGATAAAAAAGCACAGTATATAAGGAATAACTAGACTTTTTATAATATTTGGTTATCGTTAGGGTGGAGGACACTCTAATGAAAATCGAAATGCCTTGGTCAGGGTGGTTTAACAAACAAGCGAAAAAAAGACGTAAAGTTGAGCCTTGGGTATTGGCAACTATTTCTCTTGAAGAAGAATTTGAGGTTGAAATAATATTAAGAGAAGTATTTAATTATATAGATCCTGACGATATTCCCGATCTTATAAGTGCTTTTGCAATGGAGAATTTTAGATTAACTAAAATAATTAATCAAGCCGGGGATCATATAGATAAAATTAATTCTAAGGATTCTTGTCCCAATAATAAGCACAATCCTTCGCCCAAACCCCTCCACTAGCTTTACCTTCAGGCATTCCTAATCCGCATTCAGATTTAACAACTAACCAATGAATACATTCAATACATATTGGATGATTTCTACTTAAACATCTTGCATCTGCATATAAATATTCTGCTTCGATAAGAGCAGGTTCTAGTTCTTTTGCTTTTAATGGTAAATTTACTTTTCCTTTTTTTGTCTTTATTTTTACTCGCCATTTTGTTGGCTCTTCTTCATATAGAACCATACGACCTGCATGGTATCTAAGAGAAGCCATTATCTACTCCAAATTTTATCCTCGTATCCATCAGGTGGTTTGCTAATCCAGTATCTAGTACCATTTATAACCTTAAAGACA
>VTLG01007906.1_pt1 | contig 22894 bp, 42 predicted proteins | sample 4694571 | NCBI WGS metagenome assembly VTLG01 (sample SAMN12604809, study PRJNA352737) | marine metagenome | biome: ENVO:00000447; feature: ENVO:00000209|ENVO:00000569|ENVO:01000036; material: ENVO:00002151; isolation source: viral sequences binned using virsorter ...
ATTATAGGGTTGACATTACATTTTAATTTTATTATAATTAAATTGTTATCAAACAAACTAAACCAATGACAAATTTCTTTATGGTTATGTGCGCGACAGGAATCTTTTATTTGGGATTCGATGGGGCATTGACCGATATGACACGCAACGATTGTGCGGCGGGTGTTCAAGCGGCTTGCGAGGTGTTGCGATGAGAAAACACACGATAACAATTTATAGCAACGATGAATATTCTTTTTGGGAAATTCTTAAAGAAGTAAACATCGACATTACAGAAAAAGTATTCGACAGGGAAAACATCAGGAAAAGAAAATTCAACGGAATATTAGAACAGGAAAAAGATTGCGACAGCCCAAACTGGCGATATATGGGTAATACCGAAACTATCGCCAAATGGGAATCAAACATAGTTTCTGAATCTGAGTTCAGGAGATTTCAAAAATGAGTAAAAAATACGATTACAAAGATCAAGAACTTGATTTGAAGATGCGAATTAAGTTCTTAGAAAAGAAGCTACGCGAACCCGATCACGGGGTCGAACAATATGAAGAATGGCAAAGTAATCTTGAAATGGTTACTGATGAACTTACAAAACTACAGGTCAAAAAATTTAAATATTTTCTTGGCAAGTGGGTTCATAACTTCAAAGAATCAAATCAATTAATCAACGTAACTGATTGTATGTTTGCTTCATTAGAAGAAGAAGATCAAAAAGACGTTGCGATAAAATGGTACCACAGAACAGTTAAAGAAAAAGATATAAGACATTATCAACTGTTAGCGCAATATACAAAAGATGAAAATGAAATGCTTAAAAAACGCTTAAAAGTTGGACAAAAAGATAGAAAAAAAGAAGTTAAAAAACAAGTTTTACAAAGCAAACTAGAATATCGAAAAAAGGAAAAAGAATTAAAAAAAATGAAAGATTTAGCTATACAACAAAGCAAAGCGAATATGTCTCAAAATTACGATAAATTACTTAGGCAACACGTTTTAGAATTGAACCATTACAAGAATACTGTTGAAAAACTCCAAACAGATAATAAAACCTTAAATGAAAGAATAGACGAATTAGAAGATCAAAAATGGAAATTAAATAAAATAGTTGGTAAATACCAACAGGAGGTAAAACAATGATTGAAGACGGTTCCTTGTGGATTAACACAAGCAACAACAAATCCTACCTTAAAGAAAATGGTAATTGGCAAGAAAAAGATTTTATCAAAGAACGAATGAAAGACCAAGAACAACTTAAAGCACTTAATCAATTACTTTCTTTAGTTATTGGTGGGCGTATTGCTAGACAAACTGAACATTTAAAAAGCGCCCCTATCAATCGTATTAATCACGCGCAAAAAATTATTGCAGATGGGGAACTTCAGGAAGCAACGCGCGACTTGCAAGATGGTTACGATGGCGCATCGAAAAGACTTTCACAGGTTGAACGTAAGATTGATTCTTTAAAAAGTTTAAAAATACTTGCAGAAATGGTTGAAGAAAATGTTCGGGATGCGGCGCTTGCGGCTGTCCGCGAAGGTGCAAATTCTGATGGGTATATGTTTGATGAATATAACGAATGGGAGGACAAGTATAAATGAAAATTGAACTTACATATGATGAATATGAAACTTTTAATGAAGTATTTGTTGCAGGCCAAATTTACATTGGTTTAGGAGAAAACAATCCATATGATGCTAGAAATAAAAAAACCTATAAAATGAAAAAATCAGATACGAGAAAATTTAAAAGAGCTATTGATTTGTACAACAAATTTCATAAAAGTTGTAAATTTATAGAGGAAAACAATGAAAAGATATAAATTTTCAAGCGGGGATGAAGAAACATCGCGTAGGGCTGAACGAGAGTTTTTACGCATAACTGAAAACATGACCGACAAAGAACGCGATGCTGTTTTAGGGATGTTGATAAAAATGCAAAAGCAAATGTTTTTTCAAGAGCCTTGGTTGCTGAAAAGATTTTCAGGAAAAGAACAGGCGCAGATACTTGCGCAATATACAAAAGAAGAACAATTAATAATGCTTGCAAGGTTCGATCTTGAATTACAACATTGGAAAGATAGAAACAAATGAAAGAAAATTTTTTCCCCTCTCAATCAATTATTTATTCTGATGGCTCAGTAATTACAATTACCAAAGAACTTATTATTTACAAAACATCCGAAGGCATAAAGTATAAACCAAGAAAAAAAAATAAAAAAGAAATAGTTGACAAATATATTTAATTATAATATAATTAAGTTGTAAGCAAACCAATCAAACAAATGAGATTTAAAGACGGCGAAAAAATCCACGTTACTAAGGAGACAAGAATTGATCTTCCCGATGGTAGACAACAAATAACATTTGAATATGCAGACGGATATGTCTACACTTTCAAACACGTTAAATACTGGCATCCTTACGAACTTAAATATCCTTTTAGAGATATGAAGGCTCAGAATTGGAAAAGCTATGTAAAGCTAGGCCAAAAATTAAAGGCTTTGGGCGTATTAGATTTTGAAGCTGAAGATTACAGCCTTGAAAAAGTTATGGACGCTTTAGAAAAACATATGCCTATGAATATCCGCCCTTATGCTTATCAAGGCGACAAAAGAACTTGGAAGCAAATAGGATTCAAAAACTTCAAAAAAGAAATTTTAGGTGTTTAATTATGGATAGTTTTTTACACAATCATCAAGCCGCGCTTGATAGCCAAAGAGAAGCGCAAGCAATTCGTGATCGCGGCGATGATGAAGATGACAAGTTTTTTAATCACGAATACGATTTAGAAGATGACGATTTTTTCGATGATTGAAACGCCTTCTTTACTTTCGCCGTGCGGCTCTTATCAGGTTGACTTTTTCCCAATAAAAGGTCGATCTGATCTTTTTCTAAGATGTGGTGTTTTTGAAGGTCTTATTGAATTTCAAGAATGTGTTTCGCACACTGAAATGTTTCGCGAAGTAGAAAGCAAAAGATTTAGAAAATTTAGAACAATAGGTCAAAATAAAATACCGCAAGAAATAATTATATGAAAAATAAATATTCAATCAAGCCTGTTTTAAGTTCAGAATGTTATGAATGGTTTTTAAAGAAACATTATGCGCATAGATTACCAAATATAAACTGCGCTTTTGGGTTGTATAACAATTTGAATTTGTTGCAGGGTGTTTGCAGCTTCGGTAAACCTATGAGCCACACTTTAGTATCTGGGGCTGTAAATGGACTATATCAAGATAATTTTCTTGAATTAAATAGATTAGTTATCAATGAAGGATTAAAAAAAAATGTTCTTAGTTTTTTTGTTTCTGGTTGCTTGAATAGATTGCCGAAGCCGTCAGTTGTTGTTTCATATGCTGATACATCGCAAGGGCATCACGGGTATATTTATCAGGCCACAAATTGGATTTATACAGGACTAAGCGCAAAATTCAAAGATTATGCTGTAAAAGGTCTTGAACATATGCACCATAGTTCTATAGAAGATAGCGTTGGCCGCTATGACGAAAACAAGAATATTAATAAACATGAGCTATTAAGAAAAAAATACGGCGATAGGTTATATATGAAAGAACGTCCGCGAAAACATAGATACTTTTATTTTTTAGGAAATAAAAAAGAAAAAGCGCTTATGAATCAAAACTTGCAATATAAAGTCGAACCATACCCGAAGGGCAACAATAAAAGATACGATGCAAGTTATGTTCCAAGCGTTCAGGGCGTTTTGTTTTAAATGTTGACAGTATTATTTAATTATATTATAATAGAATTGTTCTTAAGGAGGAATTATGAAAACTCAAAAAATAGTTTGGTGTAACGGCGCAATCGGGTTTGACCATTGCGGTAATTGTTTTAAGGCAAGAGTTCTTGATGATGCTGAAATGTATCGCCCCGCGCGTAAAGGTTATGTATGGGTAGAAAGAATTACTACTCCCGCAGACAATGAAGTTGAACGCGATGAAGAAGGTAACGAAGTTCCTTGGCGCGTTGAATGGCCGATCGAAACGGGCAACGGAATCTGCGGCGACAGATACAAGTTTTTAACCGGATTTTAATTAATACTGTTGACATACTTAATTAATTCTATTATAATAGAAATGTAAATAAAACAAATCAAACAAATGATGGCAAGAACACTTAGTCAACATCTTTCAAGAAAAGGTTTTGACGTCTTTGACAAACAAGTCGCCTCGATTATTGAAGAGTGCGATTTTTACATTGTACAAAAATATATTTTTGAGACTCCTGAAGAGCCTTTATCTCAGGAAGCACTCGATTCACTTAAGGAGGATTCTAACAATGGCTAACAGGGAAAAGGGAACAGCGGAAGCTGACAAGTATTCTGAACTGATTCAGGTACTTGTCAAACCCGCAACAAAAAAAGAATTACAGACACGCGCGATTATTGAAGGAAAAACTCTTTCTTGCCTTTTGCGCGATGTTTGCGAAGAAGAAGCAAACAAAGAATATGAGGTTCAATAATGCCAACAATTAAAGAAAGAATAACAATTACGCCTGATTCTGAAAAAGATGTCAAGCAAATTAAAATCTTAGCAAATTTAACAAAGGTTACACATTCAAAGTTAGGCGCAAGAATTATCAGCGAATGGCTTAAGACAAATTTTCAAAAAGAACTTGAAGAACATTATCAAACATTATCCTTATATAAAAAACTAAATATTGTTGATGAAGATTTAACAGTTATGAAGTACACAAAAGTAAATGGAAGATGAACGAAGAAAAACCGAAAGCGGGTCGAATTGAATTTGACGTTAAACGACAATTATGGATTGTTTATAACGGCGAAGAATGGGTCGAAGTCGATCTTAAAAAACATCGTTGCAATTTCAACAATGAATCACACGGATGATCGAATAAAAAATATTACGACAAGGATTTACGATTTAATTTTTCTACTTAACGAATTAGAAAAAAAGAATCCTCGAAATATTTCTTACGATGGTATTGAAGTTTATTTTCATTATCAACTAAGTCAACATCAAAGACGCAAAAAAGTTGAAAATTAGAATATGAACAAATATTAAATATTGAATATTGACACCCTGCCATTTTGTGCCATTGTGTGGATAAATTAAACCAATTATGACCACAAACAAACCAATTCGTGTACAAATCAAGCCACAAATTGTCGCTCTTTTAGAACCAATTAAACCAGAACATCAGACTATGTCTACATTCATCAACGATCTACTTTATCGAACATCTAAGGGGTTGACACCATATGTTACCCTGAATTTATCAAGCGAACAAAGTTCGCCAGAAAAAACAAAAGAAAAAAAACAAGAGAGCGCAGATAAATTCTCTAATATAGAATCTATTAATAAGAATAAGGAAAAGAAAAAAATTGATGTTTTTGCTTCTCCTAACATAAAGAAAGAATATATTCCTGATGATCTACAAAGACACGCGGATTTAATTGTTGAATGGTGGCCGATAAGACACAAGAAAAAAGCAACTTGCAGCGAAAAGGTCGCGCAGCGCATTTTTAATACTTTAAGATCGTTTACCCTTGAAGATCAAATCAAATCGCTAGAAATGGCAATTATCGGGGGTTACAAAGATGTATATAAACCTAACCTACAGAAAATTTATAAAAAAGAAGAACCAGTTGTAAATCATCCCGCATCAAGAGTATTTACAGCGGAAAGGGGGTTTGAATAATGAATTTACTTCATAGTCCATCAAACAAAGTCAGCGTATATTTAGAACGCGAAGATTTTGGTATGCCTGTTCCAAGGTTTTCTGTAAATTTTAAAAATGACGGCGATGCGCAAGTTTACGGAACAATTGCAGATATTGGAATGTTGATTGAATATGACCCTTTACTGCCAAATTTACCTCTTTATCTTTGGAAAGCTATTGATGAAATATATGGCGAAGATTTAAAAAAAATCTTTGATGAGTTTATGAGCAAAGGGGGTTATCCAAAATGGAAAGATTAGTTGATATAGGTTCACTTGTAAGAACCTTGAAAGCGGGATTACATAAGCCAAACCCTGCAAACCCTGACCGCAAAATGTGGTTGCTGACCGATCTCGACAAAAAAACGGACGGATGGCAAACTGTGGAAGACGATTGCAACAATGCAAAATCAAGATTCCCAAAAGGTTATCAGGGCGTAAAACATCGAAACCTCGCCCGAACTCAACAGGTTGAAGAACGTGTTGAAGTTATTGACCCAAAAGATTATCCAACTATTTAAACCAATGGAAACAAACGATTTACCACTTTTTAATTATCCAGTTGCACCGAGCAACGAAACAGAAACATCAAAAGATGCCGCCGAATCTATTAAGGACAAAATAAACGGGATGTGCCTTGAAGTCTTACGATGTGTTAGAAACTATGAAGATGGGCTGACTTGTGACCAAGTTGAAGAAAAACTTGGGATGAAGCATCAAACAGCATCAGCCCGCCTTAATGACTTGTCAAAATGTCAACCCGCGTTCCTTCAGCATCGTTTCGATTCATCAACAGGGAAACCTTTAAGACGCCCTACGCGAAGTGGCCGAACAGCAAGAATTTATTTTGTGACGCCTTACGGGATGTCGGTGGCATGAAAAAATTACTTCCGCCGTTACCTATCGCAAGAATAGAAAAAACCCATAAATACATTTGGGAACCGACAGGGGAACAGCTTGCATTTTCAACAACTCAAGTTTGTAATACAAAAACGCCTGAAGAACTAGCAAACATCGAAAGATACAGGGCTAAATGGCAACCGAGGGGAGAAACAGCGCATTATGCTTTGCAACAACGGATGCTCGGCAACGACAAAATTGAAATGGGCGATTATGAAGATTGGATAAAACCTTTGATGGATTTGGAACTGTGGGAAGATTTCGAGCCGTGGGCGGTTGAATATATGCTTTGCGATCTTGAAAAATCTGTCGGCGGTCAACTTGACCTTTTGGGCTACGACAACAAATCGCAAAAACTTATGTTGATTGATTTGAAAACACAATCGCAAAAGTACGCCAAGCCTTATTCAACGGATGCGCAGATGGGAAGTTATCTTGAAGCGCTTGCGGAACATCATCATATAATCCCTGACGTTTGCAAAACGATTTGGGCTAGACCTAACAGATGTGTAGTTGGCGAAGATCAACACACGATTGATTGCGCTTATGCATGGTCGCAGGCGTGGAAAAAATTTGATTCTGAACAGGGGGGATTTTAAATGACCAATGAAGAAATGCAAGATTTATTTGATAACTACAAACGTATTAGAGATTTTTTAAAAGCTGATAGAAGTTTAAAGAAACAAGGCATATGGGGTTTTATTTCTTCTGAAGATTTACCTTATATGCTTAAATTTGTAAAACTTTTTGAAGAAAAAATATTGGATAAACAATGAAAGAACTTGAATTTCGTGTTGTAGGTTTACCCGCGCCGCAGGGTTCAAAAACTTTGACAAGATACGGCGGATTGATGGAATCAAGCAAAAGGGTTAAGCCTTGGCGTCAAGATATTATTCACGCGGCGCTTGAAGCGTTTGCAGACAATCCATTTAATGAACCTGTGCAAGTTTCTATTGAATTTATAATGCCGCGCCCAAAGAGCCATTTTGGAACGGGTAAAAATGCAGAAATTTTAAAAAATAATGCGCCTTATTTTTGCACTAGCAAAACAACAGGGGATGTTGATAAATTAACCCGCAGTACTCTTGATGCCCTGTCTGTAACATCTGGCGGAACTGTTCTTGCAGATGATTCTCTTGTTGTTTGTTTACAGGCATTAAAACGCTATGCAAAACGATTTGAACACATTGGGGCGAATATAAATATAAAAACTTTTGACAAACCTGAATAAATTGGTAGACTAATAAATGTAGACACTTAAAGGATTTGACTCCTTGAAAGGTTCTAGACACTTTCTTAATGCTCAAAGCTAACACTCAATAGGCAAGGCCGTTCTTATTTAAAATACGACCTTTAATTGTCTACACATTTTTATTTTCGTATTATGGAAAACCAAACAAAACCAATGCAAATCCCAAATCTGGGCGGTCTTATTACAGAAGACGATCTTTATTACAAAGGCAAAGTTCCTTATTGCTCTTGGGCGTTAACAGCGCAAAGAATAAGAGAACACGCGCCGAACTGGTTCTTTGCTTTAGAACCTGACCCCAACGGCCAAATTGTTTGGATGGCTCCTGATAATACAGGCTATTTGATGGGCTATTTTCAAAATATCGAAACAGGAATTAAATTACCTTTGTATGTTTACTCAATAACTAATAATTTTAATAAAGGTATTCAATACGATAAAATCTCAACAACTGATATACAAAAAGCGCATCGAAGATGTCTTTGCGCTTGCGCCTGTTATTCTTTTGGCGATGCTCACGAATTATGGGCGGGTCTTGAAATTAAAGAAGCGAAGAAAGAAGAAGAAGCTGAAAAGCCGCCAGAAAAAGAAGGGGTAACAAAAACACCGACAAAGCCGAATCAAGAACCTGATAAAGATTATCTAATTCCTCAAGCTATTAACTCGATGGCAAGGGATTTGATTTGCCAAGACATACGCGATTCAGGCCATCAGGAACAAATCTTGAAAGAATTTAAAGAACATTTTAAATTAAAAGTAAAACAAGTACGTCCTGAAAATATTACATTATCTGAACACGGCAGATTTTTGCGCCAAGCTGTTGAAAAGTATAAAGATGATTAATGACCGAAGAACAGGCCACAAAATCAGGCGAAGAAGTTCTTGCGCAACTTCGATCACGCCGCAATTCTTATTACAACCGCAACAAATTTTATTTCAGAACCGATGATACGCAAGCCACCCTAATTCGTAAATACTGCGCGAAAAACAAAATTTCGCTTACACAATTATTCGATCAACTTTTAACAAATTTTTTTAATCATGCCTGAATCATTTCAACCCGCCCTTCCTTATCCAATCAAGTTTTCAACAAGTGAAAACGATTATGAAGATCAAGAAAAATTTCCGCAAAAGTTTTCTATGTTTATTCCCTCTGAATCTGTTACAGCCTTTTGCTCTGAACTTATGAAAATGGTAGATACTAAGCAGAAAAAAGGTAAAGTTTGGGATTATGCGACAAGTAAAGAAGTAGAAGTTGATGGTGTTTACATCAATGCAAAAGCGAAAGAAGGCAGATATGGAATATTTGGAAATATAAATTTAAACTTTATTAAAAATTCAGAAGCAAAAATTACATTTAACGAGGAGGATGAAATTCCTTTTTAATTCTTGAATTATTATTTTTTTCTTTTTTAAGGCTTATTTTTATTAGTTCTGTTTCGAGATCGCCAATCTTTGCAATGCAATTTTTGATGATCTCGTCTTTTTGCCAATTTTGCCGCTGATAGTTAACAGCTATATCAAGCAAATATTCAAAGTCAGTAATTTCGGCCAACATCCGCGCCTGAATCTCAAGATAAAGTTGATCTTCAAGCGTTTCTGTTATGGTTAGCCAATCATCCCAAGGCATAGCAAGAAATCCTCCTATATTGGGTATAGGCTTACTTTTGGGGAATTAGTAAGCCTATATTTTGCAGAGAAGGCATCGACCACCGAATGCCTTATCCTTAACATAACTTAAACTTATGTTACAGGCCATAACTTTTCCTTAACAAGTTTAACTATTTCGTCATCAATATTTGTCTCCGTTGATGCGCTGTAGTCCTCCAAGAGCGAAATGACCAAAGATTTTATTGCGTTGGATTTGACGAAAAACTTCAGTATTGGCTTGATAAATCTAATCATGTTTTTGTAATATATTCTTCCCAACTGTAGACAAGTTTGCTAGTTTTAGCAAAAAGCCCTAATTATGGACGATCAAGAGCCAAGCAAAGTTGAAACCATTGTTAAAGTTTGTGTGCTTCTTTGGTCGGCAACTTTATTAAGCCTTTCATATTATGAACCGCCATCTGGTAAAAAGATTGTAGATTTTGACCCGACATTTATTGCTTCGATTTTTTCAGCTTCCACAGCTTCACTAGGTTTTCAAATAAAGAAGAAAAAAGATACTATAGTAGACAATAAGAACAACAAAGTAGGTATCAAATGAAAAAATTATTTTTTGTTTTATTTTTGCTTCCTTTGCCCTTACAAGCGGGCTATGTCCACAAAATTACGGCATCGGCTCAAGGTGTGGTTGATGGAAGCTATTCTCAAGCGAAACGAATCGGGTCAACTTATTCAATGAGTTCAACAGGGATAACAGCGGGAACAATGGGGCATTTAGATTCGCCCGCATTAGACAATAGTTCAGTATTGACAGGCGTTGCCGCGACACACGGAACGGGAAGCTACACACAAACCACGGCAGGGGCGGCAACAAGTTTTTCAGAATCATTCGTTCAAGGCGATGCTGTAGTAACAACAGCAAGTGTTTCTTCTGGCGTTGTTTCTTCTTTACCAGTAACAGGCGATACAATTACATATTCAGGCGGGTCTAGTTCAGGACAATCAATAGGAATCACTTCAGTAGCAGGCGGAACTATAACATTAAGCCCCGGCGCGGCAGGGTCAAGCGTTACAGGTTCAATTACAAGTTCAATCGAAATCGAATAATGCGGCGCTTATTTATAAGCCTTTTTTTATTATCCAGTTCGCCTTGTTTTGCTATTCCTGTGATTCCAAATTTTTCGGCCGGAAGTTCTATATCTCGAACAACAAGTTCACAATCAACACGGGAAATAATTCAATCGTATTCTTATTCTACGGGGTATCAATACACAACAGGCGGAACTAATGTCGAAGCGGTCACGGCGGGCGGAACAATAAGCCCTGAAGCGATTGCAGGGGCAACACAAACAATTAATGGCGTTACATCAACAACAACAGGAATAAATTTGACTACTAAACCCCAATGGAAGCAATCAACGGCAGGCGCAGCCACACAATTTCACGAATCGTATATTGGGCCGGGGCTAAATTCTTATGTCCATATTGACCGCACTATTGAAGTGCAATCTGTAACTGAATCAACGTCAACGTTTACGCAATGATAAAAAAATTTAAGATAGCAGGCGCAATATTATTTTTTTCTGTTCAGTTTCCAAGTTATGCAAATACCAATATGACAAATAATCCAGTCAGTAATAGTTCTGGAAGCGTTACGAATTTGGGGGTAATGAATATGCCGACAAGACAATTTCAAAATCAAGTTGGCGGCCAAACTGTAGTCTGTCAATCTGATACATTAGTCATCCAACCTTTCATCACTTCATCGGCTTCATTTACAAAACCTTATCAAGATTTTTATCTTGACCCCATATACTCAGTAAAAGATACAGAAGGCGCGACAGATGCAAACGGCGTGACTATAGGCGATGGCGACCCCGACAACCCCGGCCAGATTATCGGATATAAAACAATAAGAACAGCGCAAAAAGATACATATAATATTTCGCCGGGAATCAGTTTATCTTGGAATATATCACTTGATCGAAAGGCTGTCAGGTTATGCCGCGAAGCGCAACAAAGACAATCAGATTTAATACAGGCAAGAATAAACGACAATATGTATGCGCTAGAACTTGGACGTTTGAAAACGTGCGGCGATCTTTTATCCAAAGGTTATAATTTCAAAAAATCGTCTAAATATTATAAATTATGCGAGGATGTCGAATTGACAAATCCAAGTAATACTTTGATTAATCATCAACATTCTTTGAAAGAAGTTTCTGTTTCTTCAAACGAGAAGAAGAATTAAATTTAGTTCCTGATTTTTTACCAATAAGTTTTTTTGCTCGATTTATTATTTGTTTAAATATTGGCTTGAGTAGTCTAGTCAAAAAAGGTGTTGCAGTTGCGGCGGATGTTGCGACAATAGTTACCACTAAGGTTGTTGCGACTACAGAGGACGATGGAAGATATTTATCGACAAAATCAGTTTTTGCCCAAATCTCAACACATTTTCCGTTTATTACTTCAAACCCGATAACCTTTTCTTGCGCTTCTGCGTTTCTTACATCATTTAGCCTGTATTGTTGGTCTTTCGCAGGGCAATCAATTTCTTTTTCTTCGATTACATTATCATTATTATTTTCTTTTGTTTTTGGAATTTCTGGCGTTTTTATATCTGGTATTTCTGGCGCTTCTGTTTTGGTGTTTTGTTTTGGTGTAATTATTTTTGCAGTTGGCGAATAATCAGGCGCAAAATAAAATGGCGCGGTGTGATCGCATAAAGCAACATTTCCATCGGGGTCATTATTAAAATGATCTTTTCCACCCGTCAAAGAATCGCGTACAACAGCGCAAGGCGCATCAATGACAGGAACGCCCATATCAATAGAAACAGGCGTATCGAGGACGATAGGCGGTTCAATATGGATAGGTTCTGGAATATGTATGTTGGGTATATTTATTTCTGGTATTTCCAAAATTTAAAATGGAATTACATTGCCTGTTGATTTTGGAAGTTTGGGAACTTCTGGTAAAGGTATTTTATCAATAACTTGTTGAATCATTTTTTCTTTAAAATCATCACTTGTTACCATCATGTAACCATAGACCCCTGCGCCGACAGTTGACGCGCTAAGTATAAAACTTAAAATGGATAATATTTGAGAAATTTTTGCCATGAGAGAAGCCTTTGCCCGTGCATTAGTACCTGTAACAATTATAACCTTCTGCGGAATCTGTGCATTAGCGCCCCTTTATGTGGGGCTGTCAATAATTTCTACCAAGGTACACCAGAAGCAGTAGTTGGTGTTAATAGCTCATTAACTTCAGCTTCTAGCTCTGTTTCTATTTTTGCAACTTGATCTCCAAGTGCAGTTTTTACCCACCCTAAAACTGTTGCAGCGTCTAATTTTGTAAATTCAACAAAATCACTTGGTAAAGAACTAGGTTTTTCAAAAACAACTTCTCCTGTTTCTCTAGCTTTTTCCTCAGAATCAGAAATACCTTTTACTCGATAGATTACTTTAGTAACATAACCATCTGAAACATCACGTTCCATTGTGTTAATTTCCCAAGTCTTAGTAATTGCCATAACTATTTAAAAAGGTTTATTTAGATTCTACTTTATTATTGGTATTTATCAATTTTTCTAATTTTTCAATACCGCCTTGATCTTTAATAATTTGTGCAATTATTTGATTTCTATCTTGATTTAATTTATTTATTTTTTGTTGTGCCTCTTGCTTTATTTGTTCAATATCTTTATCTAATATTTGAACTTTTTTTGTATTAAACTCAATTGCATCACCTGTTTCTTTAATTAAATCTTCTGGGGTCATAATAAATTTTATTTTGTTTTCCTATTATACTAACCAGCTTCAAGGGTTTCAACTTTTGTAGTTAATTCTTGCACAGCAGCTACAAGTAGAGGTACAAGTTTTGAATGATCTATACCTTGCGGATCAATAGAACCATCTTCTTTTGTCGCATCTTTATCGCCAAATACTGCAATAGGAACAACAGAAGAAACTTCATGTGCAAAAAATCCGTCCTGAGTAACAGATGGTTCAGTTTTAAAATTAAATCTATAAGGTTTTAACGATTTTATTCTTGTAATACCATCACTAATTGCAGATGCGTTTTCTTTTAAGCGATAGTCTGAACTTGTTATGTATGATGTATTACTACCATTTCCATTTATTCTACCAATTTGTCCGTTAGCATTGTTAAATTCCAACATATTGTTACTACCAGTACCAGCATAACCAAGACTGAAAAATCCATTACCTTGAATCATAATGCCACTACTACCACTTAATGGTTCAGAAGTACAACCAATCATTAATTGACCAACAGAACTAGTAGTTAAACGCATTTTTTCAGTAAAACTACTATTTGAACCAGAGGAAAACCTTAAATCCCCGTCACCACTACCACCAGCAAATCTGATAGCTCCACCACCAAGCGATGCACCACCTTGAATAAAATAATGGTGAGCAGACGAGCCTGTTTTTATTACACTGCCATTACCATCAAATTTAATGTTTCCCGATATCTCTACACCTTCAGAAATAGTTTCAAGTTTGACTGCATGGTCATAGTACAATTCGACTTCCTCATTTGGTCTAGCCACAAGAGAAAATTCACCATTAACAGTTTTTAATATGAAATTACCAGTATTGTTTCTTATCTCCGAATTGGATCCATCGTGCATCATGGTGAGATCATCACTTGCTCCAAATCTTAATTCTGCACCATCTGTCGGAATACCTACATTACCACCCGCATTAAGTACTAATTGGTTTGTTTGGTTATTAGTTCCAAAACCCATAATTCCACTAGCAGGGTTTTGTATTAATACAGCATTATTTCCGGGATTAGAAACTTTAAAATTATCTGATTCAAATGTTCCTAAAACATGAAATCCTGTTGTTAAAGTTTCAGCCTTTTTTGAATTATCAAAATATAATTCTATTCCGTTTCCTACATTATAAAACAATCCTGTGTCTCCTCCTGATCTTTGTATTCTAACTCCGCCAGCATCAGCCTCTAAACGTAATTCACCTGTACCGCCATCTTTAACAAACGAATTAGAACCATCATGAAAAATGCTTAAGTCCCCATTTCCAAATATTGCTTTTGCATTGTCAGCAAATTCAAGAGCATTATCTGATTTATCAAAAACTATATTATGACTTGCCCCTGCAAAAGTAACATCTTCATTAAAATTACTAGCAGCGTCTACATCGATTCCACCAGCAAGAGTAAACAAATTAATCCAGCCATCATTTGATGAGTTTCTAATTTTAAATATTGAAGCGGATGTATCAGCCCACCATTGATAAGCATATTTTGTTGCTGGCTCCGATGAATTTGAGTTATTACTTACGATTGCAGCAAGGGCATTATTTAAGTCTGTTCTAAATGCAGCCCCTGATTGGTTGGCTATTACATAATCATGAGTTGCCATTACTTAATCCTTTTTATATAAGTATATGATAGTTAATAACTTAAATATAAACATATTTATGTACCTTTACCAAACCCGATTGCTGTATATCTAAAATTAAGATTTTTAAAGTTGTTGCTTGAATCTCTTACCTCTATTACAAACTGTGTTCCTGTTATAGATGTAATCTTAAAATAATCACCTGTTACAGCACCTTCAAGAGTTATTCCTACAGTTGGCAAAAATGCAGTGGTTGAACCGCCTAAAGAACCAGTGCCTGTGAAAAAGGGTGAATCAAAGACTACTGTCTTGGCTGAAGTTCCAGAGGCTATTGCTGTATTAACTGTTTCAGTTCTTCTTTTCAAACTTGCTTCATATCCAAGTTCTGAAACATTTATATTTTGTGCAGGGTCATCTGATGTTAATTCGACTTTAAATTTAAATCCCCTTGCTGTATATTCACCATTTGCAAAGGTATTAAATTGAGTAAAATTAGCGCCAATATTACAAGAAGTTCCACTTGATATTGTTGCACTTACACTTGCTGTTACTGTAAAGCTGTTTACATTTGGAACTGTTTGTATTACATAGTTACCATCAGCAGCACTTCCAGCAGTAAAATCAATTACTACTTGATCGCCAGCAGCATATCCATGTGATGATTTTGTGATTTTAATTGTCGTCCCGCTTTGTTCATAAGTGGCCGCTGTTGAAGTCGCAGTATCTAGTTGAGTTGTTGCAACAAGCAATTTTGCTCCGACATCTTCTGCTAAAGTTCCGTCAAATTCTGTCCAAGTGTCAATATTAGCTGTTCTTGAATCTATAAGATCATTAGGTAAAAGACCAGAGGTTACAAATCTTCGTTTTAGCGTAAGATTAAAAATACCACCCATATCAACTTCATTTTGAAATTCATATGAACCACTTGAAGCAATAGGGCCGGCAAAATCTATGTTTGATAAATCATCAATATTTTGTGTAATTGAATCCCACAACGTTGTTCCATCTAATAACAAACCATCAAAATCGGCATCATAAAAAGTATTTGTTTTATTTCCTTGAAATGGTGGTGAATCTGTATCCTCTCTTTCTGTAAGTATTACTTGATTTGGTTGTGGGTCTGGTTGTGTAACGATAATTCTTGCAGCGTTATTTGATCTGCGCCCGCCATCATCAATGAATTTAATACTGTAAGTCCCAGTTAAAGCTGGAACCAATGTTTCACTAATGTTTCCAGACAGTTTTGGTATAATTTCTGTCGAATTACTAAATGTTGCAACAGCAGGGTCAATTGAAGGTGTATGCCTGACGGATATTGTCCCGCCGTGAGTTACGTCAACATCGGTTGCAGGGTTAAAACGTAGTCGTACAAATAAATCTGAAACAGGCTCTATTGTTAATCCTGTTGGGTCTTCTGGAAGTGCAGTTTTACCAACAGCGACAAAAGTTAAATTGTTTGATGTAGCAGAAAGTTGACCTTGAATGTTATAACTAAAAACTTGTATTTCGTATGTTCCAAGCTGACTATTAAAGATTTGAAAATCAGGTCTTGAAACTTTTTCAGAAACAAAGTTTCCATTTTGATAACGATAATTTACTTGGTATTCAATAACACCAACAATTGGTTGCCAACTAATAAATATTTTTGATACAGCCTGATTATTTATAGGAACTATTGTTTCAACAGCACTTAAGTTAGATGGGGGCGGCTTAAGTTGATTTAAAACAGATACACTTCTTGTTGGTAACGATAAACTATCTTCAATAAAAGCATATTTGCCTTCAACATATGAAAGTGCTGTAATTGAAAAATTTATACCATCTTGCTCTTCAACAGTTATTACTCTAAATTTTTGTGCTTCTACCGTTGTGTTTGCTAAGAGCCAAACAGTATTTACATTTGGTGTTTGTGAAAAAGCAGAACTAACAGTTACAACACCAGCAGAACTAATACTTGAAACATCTCTTGTTTCAACAGTACCATCTGGTAAAACAACACTAAATTTTGGTGAATTTGTAGTTGCTAAATCAGAAGCATTGGCATCATCAATAGTCATAACTGTTGTTGAAGCAACAGCAGATAATCTTCCACCTCTTCTAACGCCAGCACGAACAGGATCAGCTATATCAATAATTGCACCGGGCCTTACTATCGCCCCAGCATCTATTGAAGTCGTAAAGCTAACAAGTTCTGATTCATTTTGTTCTGCAAATAAAATTGCTCTACCTAATCTTACGGCTTGGCCTCTTGATGTACAAGCAAAAGCTTTTACCTGTTTTGTTATAATTCCAAATTTACTTTGTGCGGTAGTATCATCTACAACTTCAAAATCTACATCTTGGCTGTCCATATTAAAGTATGAAACAGCAACAGAAGTATGTCTTTGTTTTAAACTACTACCAGAATAATTAAAACCTTCAGCAGTAACATTACTTAGATTAAATAAATAGCTTGCTGATTTTGGCGAATCTTGAGTAATTGTAATGGAACCAGCAGAAAAAATTGGCATACATCTCATTACGCCAGCAAGTTCATTTATAAGTTCAAATGCCTCAGAGGATGATTGGATATTTACGTTGCAACTAAAACGAGCTTCCTCACCGCCAAATCCATCATTTACAAGCGTATTTGCATATTTACTTGCAGTTACAAAAGAAAACAAATCAAGATTTGATAATGTAATATGATCACCAAATCCGTATCTTGTATTTGTTAACAAGTCTAATAAAATCATTGCAGGGCATGAACACCATACCCCAGAACTAAGAACGCCATTAAAAATATAACCAGTTGGATATATAATTCTGCCTGTTTGTAAATCAACAGTAGGTGTGCCAGAACCTGATGCACCAGCACCCGGAATTTTTACTAAACAACCTCTTACTCTAAATTTCCGGCTAGGTATAGAACTAAACTGTTGAGAATCTAGTCTTAATGCGTTATAAGCAGAGTTTGCATATGTAGAAGCATCATCAATTATTTCCGCAAAACTTGTCCATTGAAATGAATTAACTGTACTACTGCTTGTACTGTCTTCTGTAATTCTTGTAACCCTTATATCAACTGGAAAAGAACCAGTTACTCTTATAGAAAAATCTTTTTGATATGCGTCAGCAGTTCTACCTGTAACAGTATCCGTATGTACATCTGTAAAACCGCCAGAATTATATTGAACAGAAATTTTAAACTGTACTGTATCTCCTAATAAATCTCCACTATCTGTTGCCACTTGTATTTGTGGAAATGTAATTGTGACTTTTATACGATCAACATTTGTATTCGTAATTTGTCTTGTTACTGGCGAATCTTTTGTTACAGTTACACCGACAGGCGTAGATGAAGAAGAACTTTCAATACCATCAATTTTTGTTTGATCAGCAGTTCCATGTCTTGAATTAAATGTTACGTCTTGAAAATTAAAATCAACATCTTGTGGGTCAGTTGATGATGCTGTTGCTTTTAATATTGGTGTATTGTTTAAAAAAACATCTTTGAGATAAGCATTTTTATAAGCAGTAGAATTTTTGTCTGTAATACCTTCTTTTGATGCAGATGCACTTCCTTCAATTTGTCCTTCAGAAATCAAATCAAGAAAAGTAACAAACTGTTTGCTATGTAAAGTGTCAGGTGTTTTTGTAGGTTGTGGAGGTGGGGAAGGACTTCCACCACCACCAAATGAACCACGAATGATTTTTTTATTATCGGTCATACTTGCACCTGTTCAGTATCTATTGAAGAACTTATAACAACAGAACCAGTAAAAATTTCGCCATATACTAAGGGAACTGGCGTTCCAGCACGACTTGTCTGTTGTGTGCCATTAAAACTAAAAGATAGTCTTGGGTCTTGTTCGGAACTAAATTGTGGGGCTTTAGGTACAGGAAACAACATATCACTTACACCACTTAAAACTAATCCAGCACCTATCCCAAAAGCAGCTTTTGCACCTAAACCAGCAGCCGCAAAACTACCAGCACCTAATCCAGTCAACGGTGCTGTAAATAAACCACCAACACCAAAACTTAAAGCAATTAAAGCACCGCCAAATAAAGCTTTACCAATACCACCAGAACCAGATATAACAGGAACAAACTTAATATCAGATTGACCTACTGGAAAATGCAACTCATCTATATTTACATTATCTTTTCCTAATAATACTTGATAATATTTATTTGCCATATGGCTTTCTAATTCTGGAAAATTATTAACAAGAAAACTAACAGCTTGTGCTGTTGTATTAACTACGGCTTCTAATTCTTTGTGACCTGTAATTTTTACCAGTTCACCATACAGCTTTATTTTACGCATCATAACGATACCGACCCCCTGTACATTTTAACAACCAAGGATTGTATGGTTCTTTACAAGACAGTCTATCGCCTAAATGATGTAAAACATCACCATCTATAAAAATTCCAACATGATTTAAACCTTTACCTAAAATACTCATTGCCAAAACATCGCCATTTTGTAATTTTTCATTTGGTTCTAACAAACGAAAACCCGCTGTAATTAAATAATTATTAAAATCGCCATCTTCTTTTGATTGTGGATTTTCGTGAAATATTTGAGGTGTTAATGGCCTTGTAGCTTTTTTAAAAGAAATTTGTTTTTCTTGTAAATACCAATCCTCCACCAAACTCAAACAATCAGTAACCCCCCAAACCCAAGTCCTTCCCAGCAAAGGCGGTTTAAATCCACAAGGCTCGTAATATCCCCAAGTTTCTGTTTTAGGGTTGACAATATACCAAGGCAAATTTGAATCTTCACAGCTTATTTTGTCGGCCTCTGAAGCGACAGGCGGTGTAATGGGGTGCGAATGAACTATTCCAATAATTTCTCCAAGTTCATCCCCTTTTACATAATCTTCTGGATTCATTATGAAACATTGATGAGAAGTTATTGATAAATTTTGACAAGGAAAATATTTTTCTTTTCCGCGAATATTTAATAAAAGACCGCAAGATTCTTTCGGGTCTTGTTCCTTTGCGTGAAGCAATGCGTCATCTTTCCAAGTCATTAAACAGCTAATCCAATGCTTGGAAATTCTGCCCTAGTACATTGTCTTTTTGGCGCACGAACACCAACAAGATCAATAGGGGCAGCTAATTCAAAAACAACCACATCCCTTGTTTCTTGTGACTTTCTATCAATGGCATATATTTCTTGAGGAAATTCAGCATTTGGATCGGGTGTTCCATAAGGATTTACATTACCCGCAAAATTAACAGCATCAATAAATTTTGCGAGTGTTCTAATTCTTGTTACTGTTGCACCTGTCAAATCGTTGCCAGTTGTTGTTTGGTTTACTGTTAGCAGTATTGATGTAATTGTTCCAAGAACATTACTAACAGTTAAAGTTGGTCTTGGTATTTGACCTTTTTGATAAGCAAAGCCTTCTGCCTGTACGGGAAATCTTTGATATGTATTACCAGCCCAAACAATCTCACCATTTGCATTTAAACTTGAACCCGCATGAAATCTATATGTTGTAGCAGACCCATGCAAAGCAGAAGTTGTAGTAAGTGTAAATAATTCAATAATTGATGAAGGATTTATTGATTGAATATCACTAATGACACTGCTACTCACGGTTCAAATACCTCTCTAAAACTTGTACTTATTTTTGCTCTGTTATTGTAAGGTATTGTTTTTGTATAACCTTCACAAACAAATTTCTTTGCACCAGAAACAGTTGCAGTTACATTTCCGCTATTTGTTCCACTGCTTGCTGCGGTAACAGTGAACGTATTTTGGTCAACAGCAGTAGCAACAATAAAAGTACCATCTGTTGCAGAACCACTTGTAAAATCAAGAGTTACAGTTTTACCAATAGCAATTCCATGTTTTGTGATCGTAACTGTAATTGTTGTTGATGATGATTGTGAATAAGTACCTGTCTTTGATATACCTTCGCCCGGTGGCGTAAAAGTAAAACTTTCTTGGTCATTTTCTCTGCTTTCTAGAAATGCTTCAATAACATCCGCATTTTCTTCTGATTCATTAAATTCCAAGTTATATACTTTAGGACTTTGATGACTTGCTAAACCAAATAAAACTCTGTGTTCATAACCATCTGCAAAACGTACAAGTCTTTTTACTGGCGATGATTTTTTACTAAAGCCGACATAAGTAGGTGTAAATGATGGAAATGTAGCCATTATGCAAGTAAACCTCCCGGACGTTTTTCTTGAACTAATTGTGCCTGTATAGCAGCGGAAAGAACAAGACCAAGTTCTCTACTTTCTTGTTCATTGCCTTCTACATTAGAACCTGATGCGTCTACATTAACAACAATATTATTAGTTACGCCACCACCAATCCGATCATTAGGGATAATAGTACCCGCAGAACTAGGAACAAAAATTTCCGGCCCTTTTTCTCCAACGATTGAAGCCCTTCCGACAGGCGGCCTTCCACCATTTGCAAACCCCGGCAAGCTTGAAAATATACCGCCAAAGGTAGCTTTTAAAGCAGTATTAATACCAAGTCTCAACAGTTGTGAGCCAATATCATTAAGAATACCTTTTGCTGCTTCTCCGAGTGATTGTGCGTGCATAATTGCACCAACTAACGCGTCAGAAATACCTGTTGCAATACTGTCTCCAATTTGTGTAAATATTTCTTTTTGTCGATCAAGAACTCTGTTTTGCGCTTCTAATTTTCTTGTTCCATCCTCTAATTTAAAGATCTTTGCAGCTTCAAAAATTCCAATTTCCGCAACCAAATCCATTTCTCTATGTTTTTGTTCGATCTCTTTCTCATTACCTTCAAGCCTTGCTGTCAATAATTCATTTTTTCTTTCAATTAATTTAACTTGTTTATCAAATTCACTTGTTTCGGTTTTTGTTTGTTTAAGTAATTTTGGTACTGTTGCATCTTGAGTTTGCGGAGCATCAATTTCAACTTGCAATTGTCCAGTTTGAAATCCAAATTTCTTTGTTAAATCAAGTTGTCTTTCTGCAAACACTTTTTGAAATTCTTCATTTCGTTTAAATGGGTTTGCAATGTTTCTAAGATTTACTATTTCAGCAGCTTCATCACGCGCCTGATCTTGTATTTTTTTTCTTGCAGCTTTATTAAGACCTAGTCCAGATTGTAATTTTGCAATATTTAATGCTTTATTTATTGTATTAATAACAGTAATTGTATTATTTAAAACAGCTTTTAAAACAGGGTCGAGAACTTCTCCAAAAGTTCGCGCCAAAGTTTCAACACCATCAACAAGGGTGCTAAATTTACCCGCTAAAGTAGTACTTTGAGCAATTGCTCCGTCTGCATATTTACCACCCGCATCTGTTATTCGTTGTAAAGCTAAATTAACAGCATCAGCGCTTATTCTCCCGCCCTCTAACGCCTTTCTAAATTCATCGGCTGTAAAACCATACATTTTAATTAACTCATCTTGTAGACTAACACCCCTTTCCTGTAACTGAAGCAATTCTTCCCCTTGCAATCTACCCTTGGCCTGTATTTGTCCGAAAGCTGTTGCTATACCGCCAAGATCGGCTCCTGTTGCACCCGCAACATCAGCAAGCCTTTTTGTAACGTCAACAAGTTCTTCTGTTTCAAATCCAAACGCTTTTAATCGTTTTGTTGTTTCTATAAGATCAGAACTTTTAAATGGCGTTACCGCACCGAAAGCTTGAATTTCAGCAATAATTTTATTTGTATCCTCAAGCGAACCTGTAAGAACCTCTAAACTTTTTCTTTGTGTTTCTAATTGTTGAGTATTAAAAATAACAAAAGATGCTGTTTTAAATAAAGAAAAACCAATTAATAGTTTTCTTACTGCCGCCCCTAACCTATTGACGCCCGCGCTTGCTGTTCTTGCGGCTGCGCCTGTTTCTTTAAATCTCCGATTATTTTTTCGTACACTTTGCTCAAGTCTATCGGTTGTTGAACTTAATTTTTTTGAAACTTGATTTACTTGCCGAAGTTTATTAACTGCGCTCGTAGCGTCTACAGCAATTTTTACATTAGCTTGAGCCAAGACAACAAAAAACCTTTATTTTAGTGTACACCTATTTTCGTCTTGCG
>VTLG01012355.1_pt1 | contig 22885 bp, 19 predicted proteins | sample 4694571 | NCBI WGS metagenome assembly VTLG01 (sample SAMN12604809, study PRJNA352737) | marine metagenome | biome: ENVO:00000447; feature: ENVO:00000209|ENVO:00000569|ENVO:01000036; material: ENVO:00002151; isolation source: viral sequences binned using virsorter ...
TATCTTGGAGTCGTTCTCTGGATAAACTTAGGAAGGCCACCATTAACTGGGTTATGGAACCTCTAGGTAGAAATACTCAGGACAAATATTTAGATAGAAAATTTTGGACCGATTCTAGTGACCGCCTGATGTATGAAGGTAAAGCTCCCGAGCTTTCTGACACACGGAATGCTAGGATGCCCGCCTTTTTTGAACATGCAAACACAAACTTACCCAAGTACGCTTGATTTCGCACCACTGGAACGTTTCGTTAATGAACTTGATGAGACGTTCCCGGATAAATTCCCTGACCATAACCTATCACAGATAGAGATTGCCTTTCGGGCTGGTCAGTTAGATATAATAAGACTATTAAAACAACGACTCAACCCGGAACAATAATTATGTGTGTAGGACCATTCGGGTCTAAACCAAAGACCCCGGCACAACCTCAACCGACTCCACCAACAACACCACCACCTCCAGTTCCAGTTCAACAGGCACCTACTCCATTACCTGAAACTCCAACTCCTGCTCCAGCAACTACGGATCAAACTAAAAGGGAAGCTAAAGTATCTGGTAAGAAAGCTTCTAGGAAGGGGCCATCCAAAGGTACAACTCAACTACAAACTACAAAAGCTGAGGGTACAGGTTTAAATACTGGTGGGGAAACTTTACAAGGTATCAATACAGGAACCACGAGGAGAGCAGCTAAACGTGGAAACGCAAAGTCTGCAGCAGCGCAGACTCTAAGCTATTAAATGATTACTAATGAATAATGCACGCCAAAGATACAACAAACTATCTACTGGCCGTGAACAATTTCTAAATGTTGCATATGAATGTGCAAAGCTAACTATACCTACCCTGCTTATGCGGGATGAGAGATCTCCTTATGCCCAGTTTGAAACACCGTGGCAATCAGTAGGAGCTAAGGGTGTAGTAACGTTAGCATCTAAATTGATGTTAGGTTTACTACCACCCTCTACTTCATTCTTTAAGCTCCAATTAGATCAGTCTAAGTTAGGAGTAGAGATACCTGCAGAGGCTAAGAGTGAGTTAGATTTAAGCTTTGCTAAGATAGAACGTATGATTATGGAAGCTATTGCAGCATCCACTGATCGTGTTCAGATTTTCTCAGCTATCAAACACCTAGTAGTAACTGGTAATGCACTAGTTTACATGGGTAAAGATGGTATGAAAACGTATCCCATTAATAGGTATGTAGTTAATAGAGATGGTAACGGTGAAGTAGTTGAGATTGTTACAAAAGAAAAAGTTAATAAAGAGTTACTACCAGCTGGTCTTAAACTACCACCAGATGACAGTGTTGTTGACGATGGTACAGATCATGATAACAAAGACTGTGATGTCTATACTTGCATCAAACTAACCAAGAAAGGTTGGACTTGGTATCAAGAAGTACATGATCAATTAATCCCTGGTAGTTACGGTAAAGCTCCTAAAGATAAAAGTCCTTGGCTTCCTCTTAGGTTTGTTACTGTAGATGGTGAGGATTATGGTAGGTCTAGAGTAGAAGAATTCTTAGGTGATTTGAAATCATTGGAAGCATTGATGCAAGCTCTGGTTGAAGGTAGTGCAGCTGCAGCGAAAGTTATTTTCACTGTGTCTCCTAGTTCAGTAACTAAACCACAGTCATTAGCTCAAGCTGGTAATGGTGCTATCATACAAGGAAGACCAGATGATATTGGTGTAGTACAAGTTGGTAAAACAGCTGACTTCCGTACTGCATTTGAGATCACAAATGTGTTAGAGAAGAGATTGTCTGAAGCATTCTTGATTCTAAATGTTAGACAGTCAGAACGTACTACTGCAGAGGAAGTACGTATGACACAGATGGAATTAGAGCAACAACTGGGTGGTTTATTCAGCTTGTTGACTACTGAGTTTCTTATACCATACTTAAATAGAAAGATGCATACTCTACAACAGAGTAAGCAAATACCAACTGTACCTAAGGGTTTAGTTAAACCTACTATTGTAGCAGGTATCAATGCTTTAGGTAGAGGACAAGATAGAGAAGCGCTAGTCCAATTCATTACAACCATTGCACAAACAATGGGACCAGAAGCACTCGGAAGTCTATTGAATCCTGATGAAGCTGTTAAGCGTCTTGCTGCTGCTCAAGGTATTGACGTTCTTAATCTCGTTAAGAGTGTGGAAGAACGTAATCAAGAACAAGAGCAAGCAATGCAAGCACAGCAAATGCAATCATTAACTGACCAAGCTGGGCAGCTAGCTGGTACTCCATTAATGGATCCTTCTAAGAATCCTGAACTAATGGATACTATAGCACAAGCAATGCCTGCAATGGCAGAATCCGCACAACCACCACTTGAGTAAACCATGGCCACTGAAACACAAACTTACACCTATGATCCAACACAAGATACTTTAGTTGATGAGCAGAATGAAGCTCGTGATGCTGATAATCTAGCTGTTGGTGAGAAGATGATTGAAGAGCAGGAAGGTCTGCTCGCTGGTAAATATAAAAACGCTCAAGATTTAGAGAACGCTTACATTGAACTTCAGAAAAAGTTAGGTGAAGGTGATAGTAAACCTGAACTTGAAACTATTGATAAAGAAACAACTGAAGAATCTGAACCACAATATTATACTGAAGATGGTTCTGTTAACTATGATACAGCTAAGGAAGTATATGGTGATCAGTTATCTGATGTGTTTCAGAAGTCAGAGATAGACCCGTTCGCTATGAACGATCATTTCCAGAAAAACAATGGAACTTTAACTGATGAAATGTATGAAGAGCTTAGCAAAGCTGGACTTAATAAGAGCGTTGTGGATTCATACCTAGAAGGTGTGAGACAACAATCAGGTATAGATAAATCAGAACCAAGTCCAATACTATCTGATACTGAGATCACTGAAGTTAAATCTATAGCTGGTGGTCCTGAAGGTTATGAAGCCCTCATGAACTGGGCTAGTGATAACATGTCAGATTCTGATGCTAAAAACTTTGATGAGGTAATAGCAACTGGGAATAAAGCGGCTGTAACCTTTGCAGTAAAAGCACTTATGGGACAGTATGAAGATAGTGTTGGACGTGACTCTAACTTAATCCAAGGTAAAGCTCCTGATAATTCAGGAGATGTTTACCGTAGTATGGCTGAAGTTGTGAGAGACATGAACAACCCTATGTATGATAAGGATCCTGCAGTACGTCAGGATGTACAACGTAAACTTGAACGGTCTAATTTAAATGTCTAAAATTTCTTACACTATAAACCCGTGGTCACACAAATCTGCAGGTAAAACTGAAAAAATTTTTAAGAAAGCTTCAGGAGGAAGTGGTTCTGAAAAGGACTGGCTTAGAAAAACAGGAGCACAATTACCCAAGATATGAAAGGTACAACAAAATGGCAGATGAAGTAACAACAACTGAAAAAGTCGTAGAGACTAAAAAGGAAGAGACTAAAAAGGAAGAGACTGTGGCTGTACTGCCTAAAGGAAAACTCTCTGAAAAAGCTACACGAGGAACACTTGACAAAAGATAACCATGCCTAAAAAAGTCACTAGACCAAAACAGACAACTGCAAAAGCTACAGTTAAAGCAACCAAAACAACCAAATCCATTTTAGGTGGTAAAAAGAAACCAACACTTAAAAAGAAATACTAATGTCAACAGCCACATTAACTAAACCAAGACAAGATTGGCAAAGCTTTTGTGACTGGGTTACAAGTACAGAGAACCGTCTTTATGTAGGATGGTTTGGTACTCTAATGATCCCCTGTCTACTTACAGCTGCCACAGCTTTCATCATCGCCTTCATTGCTGCACCTCCTGTAGACATCGACGGCATCCGCGAACCCGTATCAGGATCATTACTTTATGGAAACAACATCATCTCCGGGGCAATCGTCCCGTCATCTAATGCAATCGGTCTTCACTTCTACCCAATCTGGGAAGCTGCAACCCTCGACGAGTGGTTATATAACGGAGGAACATATCAACTCGTTGTATTCCACTTTCTCATCGGTATTGCAGCATACATGGGACGACAATGGGAACTTAGTTATAGATTAGGGATGCGTCCCTGGATATGTGTTGCTTATTCAGCGCCCGTGGCAGCCGCCTTTGCTGTCTTCCTGGTATATCCTTTCGGGCAAGGAAGTTTCTCTGACGGTATGCCATTGGGGATATCAGGAACGTTCAACTTTATGTTTGTCTTTCAAGCGGAACATAATATCCTTATGCATCCTTTCCATATGTTGGGAGTTGCGGGGGTATTTGGTGGTTCTCTGTTCAGTGCTATGCACGGTTCGTTGGTCACTAGTTCATTGGTTAGAGAGACTACAGAAAATGAATCACAAAATTATGGCTACAAGTTTGGTCAGGAAGAAGAGACCTATAACATTGTAGCTGCTCACGGATATTTCGGAAGGTTAATTTTTCAATATGCTAGTTTTAATAATAGCCGCGCTCTTCATTTCTTTCTTGCTGTTTGGCCAGTCACTTGCATATGGCTTACCAGTATGGGAGTCGCAACCATGGCATTCAATCTTAACGGGTTTAACTTCAATCAGTCAATCGTTGATTCAACCGGAAGAGTCGTCCCTACATGGGCTGATGTACTCAACCGTGCCGATCTCGGGATGGAAGTGATGCATGAAAGAAATGCACATAACTTTCCACTAGATTTAGCTTAATAAAATTGGCGGCTCGCTTATCTAAGCAGTAGAAGCCAACGGGAAACTACGTCCGTTCGGGGCAATTTATTGCTTTGCATGAAACCTAGTCATGGAACGGGGGCTAGGTACTAAGGAGAAGATCAATGAAAAAGATCCAACTAAAGTATCGTGGTATCCCTTATACCAAAACAACTACTTAATTAACAATGAAAACAATTGCACTTGCCGCACTGACTTCAGTAGCCTTGGCGACACCTGCAACAGCTGGTGTATATTTGAACGTGGAAGCAAACTCCTCGCTCACCGGAAACGATTACACCGGTACCACTACCGACGTCCATGTGGGCTATGAAGGTGGTAACGACACAGCATCATTCTATGTACAAGGTGGTCCAGCCATCGTTGCAGTAGATGGAGCTGATGAAGGTGACACCAGATTCTCAGGGAAAGTTGGTGGTTCCGTAGCAGCTACCGAGAAGGTAGATGTTTATGGAGAATTAGCTTTACTTACAGCAGACTCTGATACAGATGATGACAACGCTTGGGCAACCAAGGTTGGTGTAAAGTATAGCTTCTAATGAAGTATCTTGAATCACCCTGGGCAGTAGTATTTCTACTGCTCGGGATGTTCATTTTGATAGAAGGTCTACACATGTATGAACATGAACACTGTAGATCTTGTCCCGTTTGTGAAACCACTGAAGATTACTAATGTACTCACTATTTGACTATATGCTAACACCTCCGGTACGGACAGTTGTTGTCGTAACGGAAGATCAATTAAATGACCTCAAATTAAAGCAGGTAAATGAAGAAATCAAAACCATACAAAACCAGCAAGAAGAACTTGAAGCTGCCTACAATCGCAGAAAATCAAGCTTATCGGATAGCTTGGCCCATCTTCAATCTCAAGTCAAACAACTAGAACCTGCCAAGACAACTAAGAAAAATGTCACAACAAAGTAGTGCAGCCCCTGCGTTTGTACATCCGTACGGACCTGAGGTTGATATAAAAGATCCAACCCCTGAGCAAAAGATTGCTAAAGCGGTGGATGATTACATGAATAATGAAACAGAAGAAGTAGATTTAGAAACAGCTCTAACTACTCTCTGATTGGAATAGGGGCACCTCAGAGTCGGACCCCTTTTTCTTTGGCATCGGCCCGTACGCGGATACCCTTTGCCGTCTAGACGGTGGGATAGACCACAACAAAACGCGCAACAACTCAGATCTGAAAACTTATATACTTTTTAACTTAACACTTTATAATGGCTCAACAGTCAACTGACCACCAGGCTTCGCTTACCCGTCCGGGTCAATCGAACGCCACGGGTGACGCCAGGGCGCTGTACCTTAAGCTGTTTAGTGGAGAGATGTTCAAAGGCTTCCAGCACAACACGATTGCTCGTGATCTGGTAACAAAGCGTACCCTTAAGAACGGCAAATCTTTGCAGTTCATCTACACGGGTCACACTAAAGCCGAGTTCCATACTCCCGGAAACAGCATCCTAGGTAACAGCGATGGTGCACCCCCAGTAGCAGAGAAGACCATCACAGTTGATGATCTATTAATCAGTTCAGCATTCGTGTATGAACTAGATGAGACTCTTGCTCACTATGAACTTAGAGGAGAGATCTCTAAGAAAATCGGTTATGCACTTGCACAGAAGTATGACCGTCTAATCTTCCGTTCACTCATCAGAGGTGCACGTAAGGCTAGCCCAGTTACCAAAGCTAACTTTGTAGAACCAGGTGGAACACAGGTACGTGTCGGAACAGCTGCTCAGGCATCTGACGCAGTTGATCCTGATAAGCTTGTAACAGCATTCTACGACGCCGCTGCAGCTCTTGATGAAAAGGGAGTTAGTGGTGACGGACGTGTTGCTGTACTAAACCCACGTCAGTACTATGCTCTTATCAAGGGTCTAGATGGATCTGGCATCGGTGCTTATCTAGTCAACCGTGATTCCCAAGGTGATGCTCTACAATCAGGTAAGGGTATCTATGAGATCGCAGGCATCAAGATCTACAAGTCTATGAACGTTCCTTTCTTCGGAGAGTACGGTACTAAACTTGGTGGAACTGCTGGTGCTGAAGTCCCTGGACTCCCTGCTGTAGGTAACCTTGGTTCATTCGTACAACAATCCGTTGAGGATGCTCGTAACTCTGTTACAGGTATTAACAATGAGTACGGACAACAAGCTGACTACACCAAGTCTTGTGGAATCATATTCCAGAAGGAAGGCGCAGGTGTAGTAGAAGCAATCGGACCTCAAGTACAAGTCACAAGTGGTGACGTCTCCGTGATTTATCAGGGTGATGTAATCCTTGGCCGCTTGGCAATGGGTGCTGATTACCTGAACCCAGCTGCTTGTGTAGAACTCTATGCAGGACACGCTGACGGAAACGCAGCTTTCTAAATTTATTCTTATATGGGGGTACTTCGGTACCCCTTTTTTTATTACTATGGCAGAAGTAGCTTACGGCACGTCCACCGAACTGGATGCAGTCAACTCAATACTAATGAGTGTCGGAGAGTCACCTGTTAATACACTAACTGTTCAAAGCCCCGAAGTGGCTATTGCTCAGAAAACTCTCAGGCAAGTATGCCGTGAGGTACTAGCAGAGGGCTGGATGTTTAACACCGAGAATGAATATCCAATCACTTTAGATTCAAATAACCATTGTATCGTTCCTAATAATGTACTTCAGATTGATCTCAACAGCTTCAAACATCTCAATGATTTTGATGTGGTCAAGAAGAATGATAACGGCACCATGAAATTATACGATTTAATGGAGCATAGATTCAATTTTGAGAATACCAGTGAAGGTAAACTCTATGTTGATATCCTATGGATGATAGACTTTGAAGATATACCACAGGTATTCAAAGACTACATAACCATAAGAGCTTCAAGAATTGCTTCCAATCGTATGGTCAACGACCCTAAGGCAGCTGAGCTCATCGGCACTGATGAGAGTCTTGCAAGAGCATTGGCAGTAGAGTATGATACAAGACAGGCTGATTACAATATCTTTAACGATCAGCAATTCAGAACAAATCCCGCTAGTGTCTACAGACCTTATCAAGTTCTACAAAGAAGATAATGGCAGCAATTAATCAACGGATTCCAAACTTTTTAGGTGGGGTATCACAACAGCCAGATACAATTAAATTTCCAGGTCAACTCAGGGTATGTGACAATGCTGTTCCTGATGTTACCTTTGGCTTAACCAAACGACCCCCAGGTGAGTTCGTTGGTAAGCTAGCTAATGCTAATAGTACTGGATACTGGTATGATATCATTAGAGATGAAGATGAAAAATATTTAGTACAAATAACTCCTGGTAATACAGGATCTATACCCATTAGAATATGGGATTTAGCAGACGGTACAGAATGTGCTTTAACCAATAGTTCAGGAGATGCTATCTTCTCTTACTTAAGTGGAGCTACTAAACCTTATGATATACAGAGTGTACAGGATTACACGATAATCACCAACCCAGATAAAACAGTTGCTGAATCAAGTTCTAATGTAGGTGGTTTAATAGATTCAGGTGATTATGCTTTTGTTAGATTAGATACTGTTGCATATAATACCGAGTATGCAATCTACAGAAGCTCCGATCATTCAGGAACTGCCCCAAATCCAAATACTTATTATACAGTTAAATCTATAAAAGTTGAGAGACAGAATGGAGATGGAGAAACCTGGATAGATACTGCTAGTGCACAAACGGCACTTGGACAATATGCTGGCCAGAAGGAATGGAAAACTACCGTTACTTGTATTGAACAAGCTACTGGTAACTTAGCAGTTAACGGTACTAATTTCATTAAATCTCATACAGAGCATACAGATGGTGGTAATGTATCAGGTTATACACCTAACTATGGTACTCAATATACAGTAGCAGCTACCTTAAAAGATGGAGGTAGGTTTGCAACTGATCCAGTACCCAGTGGTACTAGCACAGTTATTGGTGATAACATTACAATTGAAAATGTAATGTATGACGTCAAAGCTCAGAGTAGTCAAGCTTTTAAGACATATGAAGGTGTAGCTAATGTAGCTTACTACAGAACTCCAAAGAGTCCAGACTACGGAAACTTAGGTATGGGTACAATCCTTGAAGGATTAGCTGATGGAGTTAATGCATTATCAGGTCTTACTGCTACTGTTGTAGGTAACGGTATATACATAACTGGTACTAATGCTAGTAAAATTAACTTTGTTGGTGGTACTGTCAATGAAGGCATGACTGTAATCAGTAAGACTGCTACTAATGTCGCTAGACTACCTAGTCAATGTAAAAATGGATACATCGTTCAAGTCGATAACTCTGAAAATGTAGATAGTGATAATTACTATTTACAATTCCGTAGTGATGGAGCTAGTAATGATACTAGTGATGATGAAGGTCCAGGTAAATGGGAAGAAGTAGCGTGTCCACATGGGTTCATTCATTCAGAAAACCAACGTGTAGGGCTTGATACTGCTACGATGCCTCACGCTTTAATTAATAACCGTACTAGTCCAAATACATTTACGTTCAAAAAGCTTGATGTATCTAGTAGTCCAGAGCAATACTGGAAAAATAAAGATGTTGGGGATCATATAACTAACCCAATGCCTAGTCTTGTGGGTCAGAAAATTCAGCAATTATTTTTCCACCGTAATCGGTTAGGTTTAGTTGCTAATGAACAGATTGTTATGAGTAGACCTGGAGATTATTTCAATCTTTTTTCTGTATCTGCTATAACAACTAGTGCCGATAACCCTATTGATATAACTGTATCAGATGTAAAACCTGCTTATATCCACCACACCCTACCCATACAGAAGGGTGTTATGATGTTAAGCGATAATGGTCAGTTTCTTTTATTTACGGAATCAGATGAGTTTAGTGCTAAAACTGTGAGACTTAAAAAGGTTTCTAGTTATGAAGCTGACAATGATATTGCTCCAGTAGATATGGGTACGTCTGTGATGTGGCCAAGTAGTGTTGGTCCATTCACGAGGACTTATGAAGCAGTTATATTAGATGATGATGTACCACCTAAAGTCGTTGAACAGACTAGAGTAGTACCTGAATTTCTACCTAATAGTATCACACTTGCTACAAACTCAGCTGCATTAGGTATGGTTACTTATTGCAAGAAGGGTGATTCTAGTCTTTATCATTATAAGTATTTTGATTCAGGAGAACGTAGAGATCAGTCAGCATGGTTTAGTTGGACTATTACAGGAACTTTAGAACATGCCCTATATACTGGTGGTGATTTCTATACTGCTACAAAACAAGGTAGTGACTACGTACTTTCACGGTATGAGTATACAACAGATGCATCCGCTAATCGGTCATATACATTAGGTAGTGGTACAGTTGGTTCAGCTACAGCTACTAGTAGATGGTTTGAAGCATGTTTAGATAACATGGTTATACCATCAGCTATTTCGTATACCGCACAGGGAGGCTCTGTCACCGGCCCAGACTTTACTGATTTAACTTTGGGCTATACTCCTACCAGTGCAGATAACTTCTATGCTGTAGCTCTTTCTGGGACAGACTCAGAAGGTAATGATGTAGCTGGTACAGTTGTTAAAGCAACTTCTGTTGGTACTAACAAAGCTACCTTTGAAGATGTTAATATGACTGGATGGGTAGTAGCTGCAGGATACCGTTATACTTCTATAATTGAACTCCCTAGTTATTATGCAAGTCAAGGTCAAAATCAAAACGATTTAGATGGTGAATTAAGGATTTCTGGAATAAACTTTGAAATGGGTGTTTCAGGTCCAATGGAATTTCACCTCTCTTCTGAATATGCTGATATGGATGATTATATTCAATATGAATCAGGTATGAAATTAGATGACAGTGACTTTGGTAAGCCACCAGCTAAACTAATGAAGTCAGTAAGAGTACCTATTCAAAGAAAGAATGAGAAATATAAGTTACAAATAAAAATCCCTGATCCATTTTCTACTGCCTTAATCTCAGCTAGCTGGGATGGAAGGTATAATACCAAACGACATGTACGAAAGTAAGTTTATTCAGCCCCTTACTCCTGAGTTAGCTCTGAGTGTGGGGCAAAACTTACGTTGGGAAGACCGGCGTGAGGCAGAAGAAACAACTGGATACTGTGCAGAAGCAGTTTGTGTCCAGTCATATTATAATTCCGCATATGGAAGCTCAGTTTATTTCGAGGTTCCCAACGGCAAGGCTGCCGGAGTGGCAGGTGTAACCCCTGAGAATGCTATATGGATGCTTTGTACTGAGGCCAGCACAGAGTACCCACATACCTTTGTAAGGGAAGCACGACGCTGGGTAGAAGCACTACCTAATCCTTATGTATTTAACCATGCAGATATGCGGAATGAAAGTCATATTAAACTACTGAAGTTATTGAAGTTTACATTTATTAACTACCATGTATATAATGGTGTACCTCTTATTGAGTTCATAAAACTATGTGCCACCCAATAGCATTTGCTGTCATTGCTGGAGCAGGTACTGCAATAGCAGACCAACAAGAAAAGACAGCACAATGGCAATATCAAAAAGCAGCTGTCGATAGACGTAATGCTGAAGCTAGATTAGCTTATGAGCATAAATTAAATTTAGCTGCTCATAAAGACAAACGTAAAGGTCAAGTATTTAAAGCACAATTAGAAGCTTTAGCTCAAGCTCGTACTGCTTTACATCGCCAACGAGATATAAACCAACAAGAAGCAAACAGAGCTTCTGTAGCTAATCAACTAGAGCGTAATGCTAAGTTTGAAGATGCTATGTTAAAAGGACAGAAAGCTTTAGTCTCTTCGATCAAAGCTCAAGGCAAGATACTAGCTAGTGGAATGAATGCTGGTCAATCACTCCTACTAGAAGTAATGGATACAGAACGTCAGCGCGGTTTCCAAGAAGCTGAGCTAAGTGCAGGACTACAAAATGCTAATAAATCGTTCGCTATGACTGAATACGGTATTGCGTTAGATAAATATTCAGCAGATGCGCAAGCTGTTAAATCACTACCAAACGCACCAATAACCCCAACAGCTGAATGGGCACCTGTTAAACCACTCGTGGAGCAAGCTCCGTCTAAACCAGGACTACTCGGATCCATAATGGCAGGCGTGTCAGCCGGAGTAAGTGCTGGTTATCAATCTGGTGGTACAGACTGGTGGAAGACCAGCTAAAGTAGCTAAGGCTACGATCAACTAATTAATCAACTATGGCTAGATTCAATACGAATTACAAAAACCGCTTAGCTGCGGAAAATGCTAAAGCTTCTAAGGCTGCTCAGTACGCTAAGCAACTTAAAGTGTGGACTGAAGAGGAGAATAAGAAAGAAGCTGCAATGATTAAAGGCGTTCTTGCTGAAGCAAAACGTTATAATAAAGGTGTAACTGCAGTACATAAGTATTTAACCGACTTAAGTGTCCAAGAAGCTAAACAAGCTAAAGAGTTTTTCTCAAAAGGTGTGGGTGAAATAGGTAGAATTGCTGTACAAGCTAAGCGAGAATCCGAAGCCTATGATGACACAGAAAGTGAAAGTGAAGAAATAGATCCACCTGAGAAAAAGCAAGCAGCTTCTTTTGGTTTTAAAGGTGACTATACTGAAAATGTTGACCCTAAGGATGCAGAAGAATTACTACTTTCTCCTAATTCTAGTAACAGTGATGTAGGGTTACAAAGTCTTGTTAATCAACAAGAAGCTATAGTCCAACAACGTGTTAACGATAGTACAGCTTTAGAACAAGCTGGTCTTACGGAACAAGCATCTTTAGTAAAGGATTTAAATAAAGAGAACGAAACACAACAATATCAATTTGCTACCGCCAATGAGGAAGCAAAGAATGTTTCTAATATACTACGTACTAAGGTAGCAACTGATGACAGATGGATCAAGCATCCAACATTAGGTGAATTTCAGATAAATGGTTCTAATAAAACCAAAGCCCAATCAGTAGAAGCTTTACGTTTTCTCTATAGTGAATGGCTTAGAGATGCTAGAGATAGATATGGATACAGTAAGCCAGTAGCTTACTCAACTCTATATAAGCCGTCTGTAAAAGCGTATGATACTTTAGTTAATAACAGAATAAAAGTATTTGAAGAAGAAGCTCGTTTAAAAACTAGAGCTGACTTAAAGGTAAAGTTAGCAAATTCAATTAATGGTATACCAGGAGCACCAAGCTTTGAACTTTTAATACCAGCCTTACATACACAAGCAACGGGTACGTTCACAAGCGGGGCTAAAAGTAAAGGCACTCAAGCTTTGGAATGGCTGGAAGAAACTATAGAAGATATACTCCTCGTTTCAGTAAAAGATAAAAAACTTGATTCAGTAACTTCAAAGGTAATAGAGGGTTTTGCGAAGACACCTATTAGTGGTCCAAACGGTGAGATGACAACTTATGCACAGTTACATCCTGAAAGGTTTGGAGAGACAGCGTTGACAGTTATGAAGTATGAGATTAGTAATCAGTTCATTAGTCTTGAAACAAAAGCTCATACTAATACTGTTATAGAAGCGTTAAGAGAACGTAAGGCTGAAAACAGACAGAGAATAGCAGAAGGTCAAGCACCTTACTCAGCTACTGAGGACAGGATATTTATTAAGAAACTAAGAGAAGATAACTTTCGAGCTGACAAAGCTGTTATAGATACATACTTAAAAGATGGTGAACTCAGAGAACCAGGACTTTCCGATACATACAGTATACTAGAAACTAAACGTAAAGCTAATAACAATTACTTAGTTAAAGAGGATACTAAACATCTAAATCCAGTTCATGTTAAAAGTTATCAGCAAATCACAGGCGTAGAGATTTTACATGACTACCCATGGGTACATGACCAAGATGGTAAAAACGCACAAGAAAAGCTTATTCTAGGTACGTTACAAAAACAAGCGGGCCTTGAATATGTACCTATTGACAAATCTGATCCAAACACACTAGAAGCTTATAGAGCTGGAGTTTGGCAAGCTCATGAAAATGCTAGACGAATCGTAGCAGAAGCGAAAGAAGCAGGTAGAGTTATAACTTATACTGACGCTTTAACAGCAGGAACCAGAGAAGTGATTACAGATATCCAAGATGGTGTTACCGATAGTACAGGAATGTGGTATATTGAGGATGTACATGGTAGACGTGGTTATTCATATTTCCAGAAAAATATACCTGATTTTACAAACAAACCTTTTGCTAGATGGAATACATTACAAGCAGGTATAGCAAACGGGAAACGTATAAATCAAATACCAGTCTATACTGATCCTCAAGTAATAAATGGTTTGACAATAGACTCACCTGAAATAGGACGTTTAGCACGTATAGCAAAAGTATCTCCTCTGGAATTTATTAACTCACAGAGAGCACAGCAGCAACCACCTTTACCTAATCTAGAACCATCTGCTGAACAAGTAGCTGTAGAAGAAGGTATATCTAACGCACCTAGTAGTAACGTTGTAAGACATACTTCTAGTCTTGGAGGTACTAGCGCTAAAGCAGTTACTAGGGTTGGGAATGAAATGGGAGTCAATCAAGTTTCTCTAAATTCGGCGTTTTTTAATTCAAACCCAGCTGATCCTGGTTATCCTATACGACCAGATTTAATCAGAAGTGTTTCAAAGAAGGTATTAGGGATACGGTATTCACCAAAAGGGTTCAATAATCTACCAGCTTCCGAACAAAAGAAAGTTTGGAATGCAATAATAACTAGTGCTTGGGACCAAACGAAAGATGAAAAGGATGTCTATAAACGAATAAGCCAAATATCCGCTCTGATTCATGGAGGTAGTATAGATAAAACTGAAGACCCTAAGATTAAAAAGTTAACTAAACAATTACTACATCAATTAAGACTACAGGGGGCAATCAAATGAATGATGAAGAACTAGATCTCGATACAGCAGCTGAGGCTCAAGTAACTGAAGCTCAAGTAGAGGGAGAGGAATCACCTTCACTTGATTTATCCATACAAAAGCCTAATCCTCCTGCTAATGCTCTGGAAGAAATAATAGACAATCTAGCAGTTAACGCAGCTGATTTAGGTGATAACCTTTTCCAAGGTAATCAACGTACAAAAGACGAGATTGCTGAGGAGCGGGGTTGGAAAAGAGATGATTTTAGAGCTAAGCAAGATCAGTTTAAAGAAAATCTACGCGGTACTGGAACTCAAGAAGTTAGTAATTTACTAACTGGTGGTGCAATTGATGCTGTAGAAAGTGTAGGAGCTATAGCAGAGCTTACTGGAGATCAAATTAAAACAGGCTTTAACCAAACTTTTGGTTTTCCTGTTGATCCAACTCAAGATCCTAGTGATCCTGAGTATATAAAAAAGGATGCAGGATGGCTTCAAGTTCCTGATGAATGGGAACCAGAAAATGAAACAGGTTGGGGTAGATTTGGACGTGAAATAGTTGAGTTTGGTTTAATATCAAGACATCTAAGACAAGCTCGGGTAGGCGTAGGTCTACATAGAGCAGCTGGGGCAGGTCAAACAGGTAATCGTGTTATTGAATTTTTCAGAATTGGAGCTGACGGTGCTTTAGCAGAATTCATTACCGAAGACTCTGAGCTTGGTAATATAGCCAATGCTTTACAAGAATGGTTACCAGACTTGGCACCCGGTTTTGTTAGTTTATTTGCAGTACATCCTGATGATAACCCATGGTTGGCTAGATTTAAAACTACAGCTACTGGATCAGGTTTTAACTATATAGGTCATACTATAGGTGCTCTTGGTAAAGCTGCGTGGGGCCGAGGTAGAGACTTAATAAACGTAACTAAAGCTAAAGGTAAAAAAATAACTAGAGATATTCTAGATAAAGCAAATGAGCTTGCTAATGAAGATTATGCAAAAGAAATAGCAAAAGCAAATGATCTTGATGAACAAGCCGCTACTGAATTAGCTGCCCAAAGATATGTTCAAGGTAAAGGTATATCTAATGCTGATCCTAGAGATGAGTTTCGCCGTTCCTTCCTAAATGAAGAGGAGTATAAAGAACTTTCTCAATTATTAGAATCAGGTACTGGTACTGAGACAATTGAAAATATAGCTCGAACTTTTGTACCACCTCCAGGTAAATATGGTAAAGGTAAATGGGGTTATGCTCCAGTTCAGTTTGAGACAATTTTCGATGAACTTGCCTGGTATATTCGTGACGGGAAGCCTAAAAGTAAATGGCCTAAAACTTCTGTAAAGTTTATACCAGAGTTAGAAAAACAAGGTTTCAATCTAGCTGATGTAAGAGCACATGGTGCTAAAATACATGAAAGAATAAAAGGAATTTCAAAACAACAGACAGGTAGTGGAGCTGCTGGAGCAAATACTAGAGGTTATGAGTTTAATATACCTGACCAAGGTTTTAAAGGAGCTACACAGTCTATTGATAATAGTGCTCGTATCAACGAATTAGATGAGCTAGCTAACTCTCGTGGAGCTGAAGCAGGTAATGTATGGGATGAAAACCGTGGTATTAGTAATGTCCAACTAGAGGATTATTCAAATAGATCTCCTGATCCTTTTGTTAATCCAAATCAATATAGTGATATAGATAGAGCTACTTACCGTCCTGAACCTGATGGTATTGAGAAATCATTAAAAGAAATTGCCAGTAGTTTAAAGAACGGAGGTGATGGAAAGAGTGGCCAAGTCATAGCAACAGAATCGCAGATTAGTGCTATAGCTAGAGGTGATCTTGAGATAGACACTGTGGTTAGAAAGGTTATTGACAGAATGGCTGATATGAAATTCCAGAAACCTGGTGGGCAAGAGAATTATGATGTAATGATTAAGAATGCTCATATCTTAGCTAAACCACTTTTAGATGCTTTTAAAATATGGGATAATAATAAACGTTTAGATCTCACAAAGCTATTTAAAGAATCAATGGCAAAAAGTGGTGATACGTTAACTCATACATTCAGGAATGGTACAGTTTTATCTGAAACTATCGGACCAACCCAACGGAATGCTAATATAATTATGCTAAATTCTCTCTCAGAATTAGTTAATAATTTAGCTAAAGCTGGTGATTCTCTTTCTAGTAAAGCAGCAACACCCAGACAGTGGGAAATGATACTTGATGCTATGGAAGTATTGCTGATTGAAAACAAGAGACTTGGTATGAGTTGGAGTCTTACTGGCCATGAGATGAAATCAGCAGGTTTTTTAACTAAAGCTAAGTTAGCAGCTGCTAGTCGATCATTTGATGAAATGGAGCAAAAAACACATCAGTTGTTTAATGCACTACGTGATATGGCTGCACAAGGTAGGTTTGAAGAAATCGCTTTCTTACAGAAGATGTTTAGATTAACTGATGGTCAAGTTATGGGTTATAATGACCTGACTGAATATCTATGGTCTAGGTTAGCAGGCGGTAGGATGATGGACCAATCAGGGCAGATGGTACCGATTCACGGTAGAATGCGTAAAGAAATTGTTGGTCACTACCTTAACTCTATGTTAACAGCTCCTATAACAGGAGTCAAAGCTGTTCTGTCAACTAATTTATTAGCTATAGCTAGACCACTACAAACAGCTCTTGGTTCAGTATTACCACATAGATTATTAATTGATAAATTACAAACAGGTAAGAGTAATGGTTTTTGGCGAAAACATCTGATACCTAAATCTTATGAATCAGTTGGTGGAGATTTTACTGATAAAGAACTTGGAATGGCTTTAGTGCAGCTAGATTCTATAAGTAAAAGCTGGGTAGATGCATGGAAGGTTGCTAAAAAAGATCTAGATACTGGGTTTACAGGATGGAAAAATCCAGATAAAATCCGTAAACAGATGTATACTGGTAAGTTTGATCTAGAACTAGAAACTAAACAATTCAAAGATTTAAGAGAAGTTTACCAAAGACATCCAAATCCATTCTTAAGAGCAGCTTATAATTTAACAGATTTGTCTGTTAATGTTACAACAAATCCAGTTTATAGATATAATCAAATATTCATGGGTGCTGGGGATGCAGCTGCTAGAACTCTAATTGGTAGACAAAGGATGTACCAAGAAGCAGCAATAGATGCTCTCAGTAAAGGTGCAGATTTAAAAGACTTAAAACAAATAGCTCATGATACCGCTCAAAATTTTGAGAATAAAATCTTTAAAACAGGTAAAAATGGAGAACAACTAGTCTCTGATGAGGCTGCTATGATAGCAGGTGATAGAGCTGCATTAACAACACCGTTAACAGGTAATTTAAAAGGATTCCAAGCTTTATCTAATTTACCTTTTGTTAAGACATTTATGCCGTGGGTTAAGCCATTTTTAAATGGTGTGAGCGTTATATTTGATTATACACCTTTAGTAGTATTTAAAGAAAAATATAATGATATTGTAATACATGGACGGAATTTAGAAGCACACGGTTTAACTCCAGAAACGCTACCAGCAGCTGTAAGAGAGATGGAAGGTGCCATTGCTATGGGTACTATGATCTCTGGTATGGGATGGTTAGTAGCTATGTCTGGTGGTCTGACAGGATCAATGCCGCACGATCCAGAAGAACGTAGGTTATGGAAATTAAATAGAGTACAACCAAACTCATTTGTATTACCAAAACCAGGTGGTGGTAAGGTTTACTTCTCCTTTCAGAATCTTGAGATATTTAAAACACTTTTCAGTATGCAAGCTGATATAGTTTATTATCAAGATATACTTGGTGAAGATATAACAGATCAATGGGCATCAAAACTACCATTTATGTTTGGTGCTTTGATTTATGAAGGTAATCCAGTATTAAGTGGTGCTGAAGGTTTAGTTGATATACTTGATTCATCTAGTGGTGAAGAAGCTTTAAAACGTTTTACAGCTAAAACCGCACGTGCTCATTTACCTGCTTCAGCATTTTCTAATGCAATGGGTAAATTAATTGACGCTAATGAAAAAGAAGCTGAAGGTTTCTGGGAAATGATGTGGAAACGAGATGCGTTTATTAAATCAACATTACCTGCTAAATACGATATTCTTAGTAAAAACCGATCTGGTAAAAAGTATATCTATGGTGCTCATAATCCTATCTTAAAGATGTTCAATACTTTTAGTCCTATAGCTATAACTACAACTGAAGGTGATCCGCTTAAAGAAAAGCTTTTAGAAATTAGATATCCATTATCTAATGTAGTGACAACTATAGATGGTGAAGAGTTAACATCTCAAGAACGGAGTGACTTAAGTAAGATACTTTCTATGAGTCCAAGCTTACGACCTAGTTTAGCTAAAGTAATGAGACCTGGTAGTAACTTTGACTTGAAGTATCAAGAGTATACACAGTTAGACTTAAAAGAAAGGGATAACTGGCCATTAAGTAAATTGTATTTTGAAATAGATCAAGTATTCCTTAAAGAAAAAGCTTTAGCTAGAGCGGCTATGAAACGGAATTCAGATAAAAATGATCCGGATTCTTTAATTAATAGAATCCATGATAAGAAGAGAAAATCAAATGCTTTGAAAACCGGAAACCTTAGAAAAATAAAACAGCTGTCAAAACACGGTAATTAAGCACCATTCCTATGCATTGATATTCAATGGCAGTTACAACTAAAAAAACTTTTACCGCTACGTCCAATAGTACTACAACTACTTTTGGACCAATCGGTATCGAACTGAATAATCAAGATGACCTTGATGTATATATCACCGAATCTGGTGGTACCAGGGTCTTACAACTAAAACAATCAACTGCAAGTACAGCTGATGCCAACCATCCACAAGTAGGTGATACTACTGGGTTATATTGGCCAGCTGTATCTTCAGGAACAAGTTTAAAAAATTATACAATCTCAGCTGATAACAACAATATTATCTTTAATTCTGCGCTACCAAGTGGTGCAATAGTTAGTTGTGAACGTAGAACTAGGGATGGATCAAGTGATTATACCGCTTTTTCAGGTGGTAGTACTATTAGATCCACCTCTTTAAACACTGCGTTTGATGAAGCTCGTTTTACTGCTCAAGAAGCTAGAAACAGAGGGGTTGTAAATGAAATAGATATAGACGCTAGATTGAAAAAGTCTGGTGGTACTATGACAGGTGTTATAACGTTTGATGATTCTCAGACATTTGAAGCATCTAAATTATCTGGAACCAATACACCTTCAGATAATACAATTACATCGGCCAAAATAGTAGACGGAGCCATAGTAAATGCTGATATCAACAGCTCAGCCGCTATTGGTCTTAGTAAGTTGGCTACAGGAACTCTCCCGAGTGGAATCACTATTACTAGTGCTAATATCCCTTCAGGGACTGTTATTGCTGATGATCTTGCTAGCGATAGCATTACCACAGCAAAAGTAGAAGACGGTGCCATAACAACCGCAAAGATCGCAACTGGAGCTTTAGACGGAAGATATTATACAGAAACAGAAGCAGATGCTAGATTCTATAATTTAGCTAGTACAGAAGAGATACAGTCAGGTGAAACATGGGAAGCAGCTGATAATAAAATAGCAACTACATCAGCTATTGATAATAGGATTGTTGATTTAGTTGATGATGTCGGTGGATTCGTTCCTATTACAAATGAAACCTCTTTCCCAGCTGCTAACCCGGATGTTAATAATGGTACTGGTACTCTGGTTAGTGTTAAAGAATTCGCTAGTTCCCACACACCGAGCGGTGGTTCAGTTACCATCGCCAACGGAGCGGGATCAGGCAATACAGTCACAATTACCGGATGTGGTAGTACCGTACTCGCCGCCGGATTTGGTGGTATTGTAGAGACTACTACAACATTACATACATATACATTCCATAGACTTACTCCTAAAGCTACTGAAGTGACTACAGTTGCTGCAAACGTATCTAATATAGGTACTGTAGCATCGAATGATAGCAACATCACAGCTGTTGCAGGTAATGCTACTAACATTAATACCGTAGCATCGAACGCTACGAATATAAATTCTGTAGCCTCTAACGCAACAAATGTCAATACCGTTGCAAGCAATATAACAGATGTCAGTAACTTTGCAGACTTATATCAAATAGGGACATCTGCACCAACTACTGATGGAGGTAGCAATGCTTTAGCTGCTGGTGACTTATGGTTTGATTCTTCTAGTAACAAAGTATTAAAGGTACATAACGGTACTGCATTCCAGTCTGTATCCCCTACACAATCGGTTCTGAACGATATTTCTAATGTCTCAGGACAGTTGACCTATGCAGAGGATTTAGGAAGCATTGCAGACGCTTTAACGACAGAGACAGGTAATAATATAAATACTGTTGCTACCAATATAAATAATATTAATAGTTTCTCTGACCAATATAGAGTAGCATCCTCTGCACCATCTTCTAGTTTAGATGAAGGTGACTTATGGTATGACTCTTCTGGTAATGTATTGAAATATTATAATGGTAGTGCTTGGGTTGTAACTGCTGCAGCAGGTTTAGCAGAAGTATCAGAAGATACAACACCTGAACTAGGTGGTCATTTAGACTGCAATGATAAAAACTTAACTGAAGTAGCAACCGTTAGCGGTGATAACTTACAAATTGACTTCGGAGCTATAGCTTAACATGGCAAAAAAATTACAATTAAGAAGAGGTACAACCTCACAGCATAATAGCTTTACCGGAGCCGTTGGTGAAGTTACGGTAGATACCGACAAGGATTCGCTTGTCGTACATGACGGTAGTACCCAAGGTGGTCATCCTATTGCTAAATCATCTGATATATCAGCAATGGCAGCTACTACAGGTGCTACATTTACTGGTGATATATTAGTAGATAACGAGCAGGAAGTTAGATTCGGTGAAAATGATAGTAATGGTGCTAACTATGTTAGTTTAAAAGCACCAGCTACCATCGGAAGTAATGTAACTTGGACCCTCCCTGCGGCCGACGGCAGTGCTAATCAGCACTTGAAAACTGACGGATCGGGTGCGCTTGGATGGGCAACTGACTCATCTACAGATAGTACTAAGATGCCACTTGCTGGTGGTACGTTTACAGGTATTGTAAACTATGCTAACGGTAAAGCATCTAGGTATTTTGAGAACGATGGTAATGGATCGAATTATGTAGGAATTAAAGCGGCAGCAGCTTTATCAGCTGATACTACTTATACCCTCCCTACAGCCGATGGCAATGCTGATGAATTCTTAAAAACAAATGGCTCGGGTGCCCTATCATGGGGACTCTCTTCATCAGGTGCAACAGGTGGTGCAACAGACGCTATATTTGTAGAAAACGAAAGAACAGTAACTACTAGTTATAGTATTACTGCCACTAAAAATGCCCACTCGGTTGGGCCAATAGCAATAAACAATTCTATTGTTGTTACAATTCCCGCAAACTCAACTTGGTTGGTACATTAAATTATGGCATACGGAAAATTAAAAGCAGACACTCTTGTATATGACAACAGTGGTTCTGATGTAGAAGTCGGTGTAAGTGCTTTAGCACCGAAGGCTTCTCCTACATTTACAGGAACAGTTAACGCAGCTGCTCTTACATTAAGTGGGGACTTGACAGTTAATGGTACAACCAGTACTGTGTCGTCTACTACAATTACGGTTACAGACAAAAACATAGAGATTGGTAAGGTTGCTTCACCTTCAGATACAACTGCTGACGGTGGTGGTATTACACTTAAAGGTGCTTCAGATAAAACAATTCTTTGGACTGATTCAACTGATTCTTGGGACTTTAACCAGCATGTTAATGCTGCTACAGGTAAAGAATTTAAAATTAATAATGCATCAGTTCTAAGTGCAACAACACTTGGATCTTCAGTTGTAGGTAGTTCACTTACTTCAGTTGGTACTTTAGCAGGTCTTGACCTTGCTGGTCTTCTTACTGAAAGTGTTACCGTTACAGCAGGTAAGTTAAGTGATAATACGAACATTGACCTAGCAAATGGTAATGCCTTCCTATTTACAACAGCAGAATCAACTACATGTACTCCTAACCTACGTTACGATGGTTCAACAACTTTGAACAGTAAGATGGGTGTAGGTGATGTTATTACAGTAACACTTGTAACTACAGCTAATGCTTCTGCTTACTGTGCTCAGCTTACTATTGATGGAGCTGCAGTAACAGAGAACTGGGTTGGAGGTTCGGCACCTTCTGATGGCGGTTCATCAGGTGTAGATGTCCATTCCTATACAATTATGAAAACCGCTTCAGCAACATACACCGTCATCGGTAACCAGATTAAAACAAGCTAACTTTATTGGGGACATATGAACTAT
>VTLG01014888.1_pt1 | contig 22882 bp, 15 predicted proteins | sample 4694571 | NCBI WGS metagenome assembly VTLG01 (sample SAMN12604809, study PRJNA352737) | marine metagenome | biome: ENVO:00000447; feature: ENVO:00000209|ENVO:00000569|ENVO:01000036; material: ENVO:00002151; isolation source: viral sequences binned using virsorter ...
GGTCCCAGATTTGAGCTGCCGGATGGTAGTAAGCAGTATGCGAAGACTATTCTAAATGATCCTGACAAGTTTTTTACAGAAGATATCATGCATAAGCTAGACCTTGCAGCAGAGACAGAATTCAAGTATGGCTGACATTGACATAGATTTTTATTGTCGAGCATATGATGATTTTCTTTCACCAGCCGACTGTGAAGCATACATTGAAAAGTATGAGGAAACTTTACGAGTTGATAATGAACGGTGGAAAGAGCTTAGCATATGTTTTAAGGATGATGGAAGTAAGAATCCTTCTTGTGGCAATTGTGCCTGTGATCGTCTGGGTCCAATGGAGTTCGATAGGTTTGGTGAATTGAACGAAAGACTCATATACAAATGGCAGGAATCAGTAGAAAGGTATGTCAAGGATTGTCACATACAGAATGTTCAGTGGCCAAAAGAGGTTGGATGGGAAGAGCTAAGAATTAAAAGATTCAAAGTGAATGAAGAAGAGAATCATGGATTGGATAATCATGTTGATGTTTATTCTCATGCTCATGCAAAAAGATTTCTCTGCTTGATGGTTTACTTGAATGATGACTTTGAAGATGGAGAAACTTATTTTCCATTGTTTGATGCAAAGGTAAAACCAAAGCAAGGACGTTTGTTTATATTCCCCCCTACATGGAACTACATTCATAGAGGTATACCCCCTCGTAGCCCCTCTAAAAGAGGTGCAAAGTACTTTGTAATGACACATCTAAACTATATGGATTTGGCTGTTGTAAATGAAGGAACAAGCTTTGTTGATAGAGAAGTTGCTGCATATGACCCAAACACAAAGAATATGACCAAGGAACAATTGGCATGGCCCAAAAGTTAAATTTCTATACAAGGTTATATGATGACTTCTTGGATGACGAAATGTGTGATGCATACGTTACATCATTTGAAGAGACAATGGAGAAGGATGCAGAAGAGGTAAAGAAGACAAGTATTTGCACTGGGCCTGTTCGACCAGATGGCCATCAGATTTGTGGTAACTGTAATTGCCAAAGAATGAATCCTATGGGATTTGATAGGTTTGATCATCTGAATAAACTTGCAATGAAAAAGTTTATGGATGTTGTAGAAAAATATCGTGAAGATACAATGATACAAGATTATCAGTGGCCAAGTAATATCATGTGGGAAGAGTTTCGTATGAAACGATTCCTTGTTGGAGATGGTAGTGGTGACTCAGAGCAGTTTGGAAACCATGTTGATGTAGTATCTCATGCTGGTGGAAAAAGAATGCTTATTCTCATGGTGTATTTGAATGATGACTTCAATGGCGGTGAAACAGTTTTCCCTCATTTCAATGATTCCATAAAGCCAAAGAAGGGTAGCATTTTAATGTTCCCGCCAATGTGGATGTATCTGCATAGAGGTAATCCACCACTTGCACCAGGCTATGCAAAATACTTTCTAATGACATATTTAAATTATGAACCAATTATAAGAGAATAGAATGCTTAAGGCGGAACAAAAAACTTTATACTCATGTGATTATATTGTCGGTTATCTTCCAGAAATTGATACAAGGGCTATTGAAAAAATGGTTCTAGAAAATCATGCGAAAAAAAGAGTAATGCATGAAGACCCGAATAATATTCGAGGAGAAGATATTCGCATTGACTATGATGAGAATATAAAGAAACTTAAAAATGAATTGTGCTCTCAATACGAATTGATATCGGGAAGAAAAATAGAATTATCTTGTGATGCAAATTCTAAAATTCACAAAGACCGAAATGAATCTTATTGGGCAATTGTTCATGATAGAGGAGAGACAACCCAACTTCACAGCCATGAGAACTTTAAGAATTATGCAGTGGGCCCACATATCAGTGCTGCGTTTTGGGTTAAGGTTCCAGAGAATGGTGGAGATTTTGTTTTTCAATATAGTCCAAATAAATACATGGTTTCAGAAACAACAATGAAATCAATCGAAGGGTATTTCTTAATATTTGATAGCACGTTGCAACATCGTGTTACGGAGAACTTAAGCAATGACCAAAGAATTGTAGTTAGTATGAACTTTAACTTGGTGGATATATAACATGGGACTGAAAACAAATAATTATTTAAATGTACATATAGGTTGCCACAATTTTTTATCAGATGAAATAATTAACGATATATTAGTAAATTCAACATTTGTAAAAGATGGCAAGGTACTTAATCCAACGTCTGTTAATAAAAGAATTTGTAAAATATATGAACCACCTAAACAATCAGAATTAGCAAAATATATAGTTGATTTTATTATTAAAAAGAATGAAGAACTTTATAATTTCAATATTAAAGGCATTCCAACTTTTGACGCACCGAGTAGATTTGAATATCAATCTATAGACGGTGGTAAGTTTGACCTACATGTGGATTTAGGTCCAGGCGAAACTTCTACGAGAAAGATATCTTATTCGATACAATTATCAGATGGAGATGAATATGAGGGTGGAGATTTAGTGATTTTTCCAGATGATAGTACTGATGAAGAAAGACTTTTATTCAGATGTAAAGGAACGATTATATTATTTCCCAGCTATCGGCCGCACTGTGTTACGCCTGTTACTAAGGGAACTAGAAATGCAATAGTTGGTTGGATACATGGTGATGCTTTTGTGTAAACTTTAACTTAGTGAGGATAGAAAATGGAAACTAAAGAGTGGATGAATGAATTACATTGGTTTTGTAGTGAGAGTGGCCATAGAGAGTCTTTTGTATATTACAATCATTATGCAAAAGAGTATCAAGTTAAGATGGTGGAAGTAGAAAGAGGCGGTAGAGGTGGTGTTCATGATATACATCATGTCAAAGAAATACGGCCTATGGGAAAGCATTCCGAAAGTTATGCTGAAGATTGTGCAGAAAATTGGGTTCTAGGAGTTATGTAATGATTGGTAATACTGTTAAATTTAAAGACTATTGTGATGAAATTTTTACAGCAAAAGTTGTTGATATTTCTTCTGATAAGTTTGATGATGTAAAATGGGTAGTTGTTGGTGATGGTGAAATGTCTAGGCCCCATTATTGGTCGAAAAAAACGAATAGTTATCGTCCTGTTAAAGAAAAAGATATGAAAACTATATTTTTAGAGGTAGAATCTCCAAGGGGAAAGACAGATTTCATACTTTTAAAGGAAGTTCTTTCCTAAATAATCAACCATGTTAAAATATAAAGTGGTGCAGAAATGCAACTTGCATAGTCTGACAGGCGTGATTAGCCGTAGGACTGATGCCAAAATCTTTGCCGAAGGATTGACTGAAGAGGAAGCAATATACATTAAAGACAATCTTGTTAGCAGTGGCGAAGAAGACGTACATATTGAGGAATATGAATACATAAGTCCAGAACATCGTGGACTAGGGCGTGATCCAGATTTACATTAAACCCTTATAAATAATCTGTATAAAGTAATACAGAGGATTTAAATGGTTTCAAATGATTTTATGGGTATCGACGGCTTCCGTTGGTTCATTGGTGTAGTAGAGGACCGAGATGATCCAGAAAAAGCTAGTCGAGTTCGTGTTCGTTGTTTTGGTTATCATGATGATGACTTAAATAAAATTCCAATAGAGGATTTACCTTGGGCCCAAGTTTTAGCACCCACTGATACACCCTCAATGGCTGGAATGGGAAACACCCCTCACTTTCTTGTTGAGGGTTCGCATGTGTTTGGATTTTTTCTGGACGCAAACTTTATGCAGCGTCCAGTTGTTGTTGGGTCCATGCCTGGTAATCCAATTGATACACCTAACCCAGAGGTTGGGTTTTTTGACCCAAATGGAGTGTATCCCAAAACATTAAATGAACCAGACACTAACAGATTAGTTCGTGGTTCTATCGGTGAGACTCATCCAGCTCTTGATAAAAGAAGGGGGATGCAACAAACTGATGTACCACTTTCCACAAAACCTCATCTTGCAACTGGTGTGCAATCTGGCGCAAGCGCTGATACGAGAAAGACATGGAATGAACCAGACGCAAAATCAAATGCTCCAACCTTTTATCCCTTCAACCATGTTCATGAAAGTGAGTGTGGACATGTGCATGAGATAGACGATAGTCCAGGCGGTGAAAGAATTTTACAACAACATATTTCGGGAACATTTACAGAGATACATCCGAAAGGTGATAAAGTCGTAAAGGTTGTCGGTGATGATTATGAAATTGTAATCAAGGATAAAAGCATACTCATAGAGGGTGATCTTAACTTAACCGTGAAAGGTAATAAAAATGAATTGATACAGGGTGATTATGTTTTAGAAGTTGAAGGTGACATGTATACTAAAATTCATAAGAACCAAAGAATACGAGTTGGGGCTAGAGGTGAAGAAAAGGGTGGAGGCAATCGTGAGGAAGAGATTGTTGGAAGTTATGCCTTTGATGTTAGACAAGGTGTCAAGGGAAGAGTAGGTAGCGCAGAGGAAGGCAACCGAGATTTTGATGTTACGATAGGCGGCAATGAAACAAGAATAGTTGGCGGAACTTATGATCTAAATGTCACAAAAAATCTTACACAAATATCTCTGGCTGATATTCTAGTAAACGCAAAGAATAACATGTCATTAAAAACTACCACAGGAATCGTTGCAATTGGTGCTGGTAGTAATGTAAATATTCGGTCATCTTCTGAAATGAAAATTAAATCTGGTAGCACATATAAACTGCAATCTGTTGGAGCTGCAAATGTAACTTATGATTCAACATTTAATGCTAAACATACTGGGGCTACTACTATGAATTATGTCTCAACACATGATTCTAAATATGACGGTATTGCAACATTTCATTATGCTGAGGCCTTCAAAGAGAAGATTGATGGAGATACATTTGTTGACAAAGTTGAAAGCAAAGTTGACCATGTTCATGCAATTCCATCACCCGGCAGAACATCTGATACGGATGGAGTTGATGCGATAACACCAACGGCACCAACATTACCGTAGGAGAGTTGAATGGTTGATTTTACTACCCCAAACTTATGTGGAGCAAGTGAACAGTTTAATAAGCTTGCAACCCAATTTTCTAGCATCAAGGACTCACTTCAAGGTCAATTAGAAGGAGAAATTGATACTTTAAAAAGTGAACTGACATCATCATTGAGCATTCTTGAAGCAGACATCAAAGGACTCATTCCAGAGTTGCCAGATGTTCCCGATATTAGTTTAATATCGGAAATTCAAAATTTACTTGCATTACCATCTGGTAGTGTTGCTAGTACGAATGCTTTAGCATCACTAACTTCACAGTTTGGAGCAGGACTTGCTGCGGTGGGCCAAGATTTGGATGGGTTGATATCATCAGCAAGAGGTGCATTAGATGGTGGTATAGATTTGTGTGGTGGAACAATACCTAATTTTGTGATTGGTCCAGATGGTTCAGTAAAAGAAAAACCACAAGATGTAGGGATGCCGGATGATGACCCTGTAGATGAGGATGGTGCAACCCTTACAACTCCATCTGCTGAAATCAATACTTCTAATGCTGCACTTGTAAAAAATGCTAGTGATGCAGCTGCTTTTGTGGCAGCCAATCTTCCATCAATCGATGTGTCCTCTGAAAGTGGTAACATGTCTATTAAGGTTAGGCAAGCGTTTGATAAAGTGGATGCGATAATCAAAGCAAAGGTAGAAAAAGATGGTAATGCACCTTCACCACAGGTTCAGAAAGGTACAAACACACAAGCAGTCACATCAAACCTACCACCAGTAAAATCACTCAAAAATCCTGATGAGATTATAGTGGAGTTAAAACAACTTCAAAATAGATTATCCGCAGCCAATAATAATGTAAAAAAATCAGGCGGTGTATTAAGTAATATGATAAAAAAAAGTAGAAACACATTTCCCCAAAACATACTTGCGAGTGGCACTGAAAAACTTGTAAGAAATGATTCTAAATCGTTTAGATTAGAGGTTTCTGAATTACCAGAAATAGAGGGTTTGGATGATACTTTCATAAAAGAGGGATTAAATTTTGCCGGTAAAAATCATAGTATAGGAAAACTTGCCAGTGGTATATGGAAACAATATTATTCTACTGTGGGGTTAGCCGACATAGCGATTAAAAATGCACTGGAAGCCAATAGACCAGAGCTAGAGGGTAATACACAGAGATTGAAAAAAAGCATTGACAAAATTACATTAAGAGTAACAGATGCGGAAAAAAGCTCTGAGCGATACGGAAAAATATATGATGAAATGACTAATAAAATAGAAGAAACATATGCTATCGAACTGGACGAGTAATAATGATAATAAAAAAATTAGTCACACTAAATGTATTATATTGGATGCCGGAGTATGAGAATATTCTGCAACAGTTTATCTGGCAAACAAAGGATATAGTTCCAGAATATCCAAGAGTTCATAGTTTTTTAAACTATTGGCATAAAGAAATTGATGCGGTGATAGCTGAGGTTCAAATCGCACATAATGACAGTAACCATTATATACCAATTGTAGAGGAGTTTGATTATGGCAAAAGGTAAAAAAGCAAAGAGCAATAGTTATACATCAAAGGGCCAAAGGTCAAATGTTTCAAAAATTGGAAAACGAAAATCAAGTGATGTTTCTTATTTGGAAAGGACAATGAATAAGATGAGTGCATTTAAGAGTGGAAAAAATGTATATCTTACAATTCCTAACCCAAATACCAATGAAACAAATAAAAAATTTTTACGGGTGAAAGCATCAGAAGTGTGGACAAAAACAGGTTCTAAGAGTTCTAATTAACCTTATAAATAAATCAAGGAGTCACTTATGTCAGCATACACAGACGCACAAGCACAAAATGATATCTCACGCAACGTGCGTCAGTATCGTGACCTTGACCTTTTCTTTGGAAAAAAACCTGTAAGTAAAGATGTTAATATCTTAACAGATATTGCTAACATAAAACGAGCAGTTAAAAATTTAGTATTAACTAATATTTACGAGAAACCATTTCATCCAGAGATAGGTTCTGGTGTCAGAGATATGCTTTTTGAAAATATGACTCCTCTAACATCTATAGTTTTAACTAAGAAAGTAGAAGATGTAATTGAAAACTTTGAGCCAAGAGTTAGGTTGATGGGAGTATCAGCAAGACCAAATTTAGACCGTAATGAATATGAAATGACAATTGAATTCTTTATTAAGAATCTTCCTACGGAGCTCGTTACAGTAGATGTATTTCTAGAGAGATTACGATAATGGCAACGAATGAAAAAAGATTAATTGTTTCTGAATTTGATTTTGATGATGTTAAATCAAACTTAAAAATTTTCTTAGAAGCTCAAACAGAATTTACCGATTATGATTTTGAAGGTTCTGGTATGAGTGTCCTTTTAGACCTTTTAGCATATAACACTCACTATCTTGGTTTTAATATGAATATGCTTGCAAACGAGATGTTTCTTGATAGTGCATCTCTTCGGTCAAGTGTTGTATCTCATGCAAAAACTTTAGGATATGAGACTGCATCTGTTCGGTCAGCAAAGGCAGAAGTGGATGTTACATTATTTGACTCTGTTAAAACCACAGGAACTTTGGCAGCAGGAACAGTTTTTAATGCAACGGTTGATGATGTTGAATATCAGTTTGTTACAATTACTGATTACACAGAATCAAATACTGGTTCTCAAATAAAGTTTGAGAGCATCCCAATCTATGAAGGAACATTTATCACAACAAGAACCACAGTTGATCAAACTGATGTTGACCAAAGGTTTGTTCTTCCCGACAATAAGGCCGACACAAATACTTTAGTGGTGAAAGTTCAAACCTCTGCATCTGACACAACCTCAACAACTTATACAAAAACAACGGATATCACACAAGTTTCTTCAACCAGTACAAATTATTTTATTCAAGAAGTTGAGAATGGTAAACATGAAATATATTTTGGAGATGGAGTTGTTGGTAAGGCATTATCTACAGGAAATATTGTGGTAATGTCATATGTTGTTACAAACAGTGCAGCTGCTAATACTGCCACGGTATTTTCAAATGCAGCTACAATTGATACAGTGACTAGTGTTTCTGTTGATACCGTTTCTGCAGCCAGTGGCGGTGCTGCAGCAGAGACTATAGCATCAGTTAAATTTAATGCTCCTTTAACTTATGCTTCTCAAGGAAGATGTGTTACTGCTGAAGATTACAAAACCTTTGTTAAACAATATTATCCTAATACACAAGCGGTTTCTATCTTTGGTGGTGAGAATGGTTCTTTTGATGATACAGTTGGTGTTGTTAGTACTCCAGAATATGGAAAGGTTTTTATATCTGTTAAGTCAACGACAGGAAACAATTTAACGGATTCAGAAAAAACAACTTTGGTAAATGATCTTGCACCATTTACTGTGGCTTCAATAACTCCGGTAATTGTGGACCCAGAAACAGTTTTCCTTATTTTGGATGTGAACGCACAGTTTAATTCTTCGCTTACAACTGAAACACCAAACTCACTAGCAACACAGATAACAACAACACTTACTAATTATAATAATGACAACCTAAAACAATTCAATAGTGTCTTCAGACATTCTCAAGTTGTAGGACAGATTGATGCTACTGACAAATCAATAACCAGTAATGTAACAAGAGTTACTATGGCAAAGTTTTTTACTCCTACTCTTAATAGTTCCATAGGTTATACAATTAACTATAGTAATGCTTTTTTTCATCCTCACGATGGACATAGTGTGGTTGTTGCCTCAACAGGTTTTAAAGTGAGTGGCGATACTGTTAATGAAATATTTTTTGATGATGATGGGTTTGGAGCTATTAGAACTTATTATCTTTTAGCTGGTGTTAGAACATACACAGATAGCACTGCCGGAACAGTTAATTATGCAACGGGCGAAATAAAAATTGACCCAATTAATATTACATCCGTTTCAGATGTGGATGGTAGTTCCTCTGACGATATAAGAATTACAGTAACACCAAAATCTCAAGATGTTATTCCTGTGAGAAATCAAATTATTGAATTGGATTTAACAAATACAGCTGTAACTGTGGTACAAGATACTATTAGTGTATCGAGCTCTGGTACAAGTACTACATCAACTGGGGCCACAGTAAGCGGTGCAGCTACCACCTCCGCAGTTTCGAGTTATTAAAATGGCACCACTTGATAATCCACCTTCATCTAAATTGTTGACAAAAATATCGCCATTGGTTGATGGTCAACTGCCCGATTATGCTCGAGATGAACATCCGATATTTTCAAAGTTTCTTCAATACTATTATGAGTATCTAGAAGCTGCTGAGTTGACAGTAACATCTCAAGTTGATAATGTTCTTCTTGAGGTGGAATCAACAACATATGTTTTAGACCAAGATGGAAATCAAATTGTATACGAAGACTCTGATGGTAAATTTTCTGTCGGAGAAACCATTACTGGCCAAACATCAAAAGCAACTGCGACAATCTTAATTGATGATTTGCGTAATGGCAGGATGTTTATTTCTGCACAACAACAATTTATCACTGGTGAAACAATTATTGGTGCAACCTCTTCGGCCGAAGGTACGATTACAAAATATAGAGGTAATCCTGTACAGAATATTCAGCAGTTATTAGACTATGCTGATACTGATGGAACAATTCATGACTTCTTAGACCAGTTGAGTGTTTCCTTTATGAATGCTATTCCAAAAAATTTGGCAAGTGGTATTGATAGAAGAAACCTTATTAAAAATATTCGTGAGCTTTATAGGACAAAAGGGACAAGTGAAAGTTTTAAACTTTTTATTCGTATATTACTAAACTTAGATTCTGAAATAGTTTATCCTAGAAAATTTATGATGCGAGCCTCTGATGGCGAGTGGAGTAGAAGTGAAATTCTCAGAACTGCTTCTATATCTGCTGCTGTGGGAACTGAACTTGTCGGTCAAATAGTTACTGGATTAACTTCTAATGCTAAAGCCTTAGTTGAAAGTTCAATAGCTATAACTCAAGGCAATTTAGAAATAACAGAATTTAAAATAGCATATCGTGATGGATGGTTTATTTCTGGTGAAACAGTACGAGGTACATCTCTTACGAGAGATGTCTTGCAAGACTTTACTGTTTACAATATGGTAATAGACACTTCAATATCAAATGATGGCATTTTATATTCTGAACAAGAAGAAATAATAGTTAATACAGATTATGGAAATGGGTCGGCAACCGCTGAAGTTCGGACTATTAAAACAGGCTCTGTTAGTAGTGTTGTTGTCGATGATGTTGGAGCTGGATATAAAATTGGCGACCCCCTAGTTTTTGCAAGCACAGAATCAGATGTGTCTTTACCAACTGGTTTTATTTCAGTTGTAGACGGGGCAATAATTTTAGATGGAACTGATGGCGACTCATCTGATGCAAATGACTTTCTTGTTTATGAAGATGCTACCACAGAACATTTAGAAGTCTTTAATTTTGCTTTAGAGTCTGGACTGAAAGATGAAGCAACGGCTATCACAAATGGGATTGCTTCTAATACAGATGTTATAGTTCTAGATAATAATGTTGGAACCATTACAAAAAATATGACTGTGTATGGTTCTGGTTTTGGTGAGGGTGTCACAGTAAAGACTGTTACATCACAAACCAATATTACATTAAGTGAGCTGGTTACATTAGCTGACGATACTCCTCTTAGATTTGTTGAACAAGCTGGTACTTTGAGATTAGAAACTGGAACTGGAACTGCTACAGATTTTGGCCATAATATTGTAAGTGAATTCTTATTGACTCCTGTTGCTGACACATATACCACTGGTTCTGACCAGATGGTTCTTGAGGATGCTACAGTTGATTCGGGAGAAGTAAAAAGAATTCAACTTACAAATAATGGAACTGGATTTACTAAACTTCCAACTATTACAATTGACCCAGCAAGAGGAACAAAGGTATTAGATACACAAGGTAATTATGATACCCCTTCAGATGCTGCTTTAATATCATCGACAACTGATATTGGTGCAATAGATGAAATACGAATAATAGATGGCGGTGCAAATTATGTAACCACAGATATTCCAGATATTGTACCTAGAGCTAATTTTATTCTGAAAGATGTAAGTGGAACATTTACTGCTGGTGAAGCATTAACAACACATACGGGCCTTGTTAAATCTTATGATACTAATACACAAGTTCTTCAGACTACAATAGAAGATGTGGTGAGAACAACTTTAGAAACCACTGATGCTATTCCAATAGGATTAGAGGATAGTGTTGCATCACAAGAGCCATACCATACTTTATCTGTTGATGGCGTAATATCCATTACTCCAGAGACAGGGATTATTGATGAGGAAGATGGAGAGAATATTGTATTAAATGCATCTGACCTCACTGGTGATGCATTTATTGCACTTGAAGATGACACTGGTGGCATTCTTCGCACAGAACCAAATACATTTGTTGAAAAGACTCTTATTACTCTTGAAGATGAAACTGGTGTTTTAGTCAGAGAAGATGCAGAGGAAACAACTGAAAAATTTATTAGAAGGTTTCCACAGGGAAGACGGCCAGCAAGAACTTGGTTAGATACAGTAGAGTTTAGGCCTGGCAGAAAAATTTCAGATGATGGTTATACTCAAGAATTTGACCCACCAAGAATAGTTCCAACTGGCCAGTTTTTGACTGAACAATCATGGAACGATAGTTTTGGTGTTTACGTTCCAGCATTAACTCATAAGGCAACTGCAACAGCACTTGTGAATGGTATAACTTCTACAGAAAATGTAACTCTTGATAATAACTCTGGAACAATAGATGAAGGTATGTTTGTTACTGGAACTGTGGCTACCGCTGCTGTATCGGGTGTAACTGTAGATAGTTTTGATATAACTGTAATAGTTTCCAGCGGCACAATCCAAAAAGGATTAACGGTTGAGGGAACTGGTATTCCAGTAGGCACAGTTGTTGCTTCAGTATCCACAACAGAAACATTTAGTTTAAATACACAAGTAAGTTTATCTGATGCGACTGTTCTTACTTTTAAATTGCCAAAAGATATAACAGTTAAGACCGTCACATCTCAAACAGAGATTACTTTGAGCTCTGCTATTACTTTTGCAGACGATACATCCTTGTCCTTTGAAAGTCCGTCAACAAATGGGCCTTTCGTAAATGGAGAAGAAATCACTGGTGGAACTTCAGGCGCAACCGCTCTTATTCTTGATGCAGCAGCAGACTTAAAGTTCATATCCAGCAACGATAAAGACTTTGTTCTCGGCGAAACAATTACAGGTGAATCAAAAGTAGATAGTGGAGGAAATACTGTAACTGCTCAAGCTGTAATTCAAACACTAACAAATGCCTTTGTTGTTTCACCAGATTCAATTTGGACAGACTTTGTTATTGAAACGATATCAAATAAAAATGCACCTCTGCTTGAAGATGCATCTAGTTTCACTTTTCAGAGTAATCGTTCAGAGGAAATTGTTTTAGAAACTGCTGGACAATTAAGAGATGTTATTACGGTTTCTGGCCATGTAATTTTAGATGGCACAGATACCGACTCAACAGATGCCGGTGGCCTTCTTATTGCAGAACTTAATGGTGATACAATAGTTCTTGAGGATCAAGATGAATCCTTCATTATCGGATTAGATAGAAGAAGCACATTTGACACATATTCAGAACAGAATGAACAGATAATTTTAGACGGTGATTTTGATGACACTGGTGCAATTCTTTTAAATGGAACAGATACTAATGGGTCAGATGCTGGTTCGGAAATAATAGATGAAAGTAGTAATGCTGCCGGTGGTGCTTCATTTGGAAATATTGAATTAGAAGAAGGTGGATTAATGTTAGGAGAATTTTCTCCAGAAACAGGAGTCCTTGCATTAGATGGAATTGACTCTTCATCCACACATGCCGGAAGCAGTGTTATTCATGAAGTTGATGGAATAGACTTCTCTGCTGGCACTACGACAATCACAGCTTCTGGTGGATTTACAGGAACTATTGTTGGTGCTGATATTGCGAAGGCAACTGCAAACATTGCTGTTGAAAGAAGCGATATTACTGGTTATGGTAATAATATCGAAAGTATAATAGGTGAAGATTTAAATAGACTACAAGACTCTTTCTTCTATCAACAATTCTCATATGAGGTTCAAACTGGTGCAGGCACAAATGAATACTTAAATGAATTAAAGAAAGCTGTTCATCCAGCTGGTTTTGCTGTATTTGGTAAGGTTAATATTGCAACACCAATAGAAGAACCAATGACATTATCTGAGCTGACAGATGCAATATCTATATCAGCATTTTCTGGCGACCCCGATTTCTTTAGATTTGTTCGTAGATCATTGGGAACTATGGAGTTACAATCTGGTGCTCAAGATGAGGTTATTGTTCAAGAAGATTCAGAAAGTGTAGGAGAAGAGTTTCTTGTATATGAAGGTGGTGGATTTTTCTTAGAAGAAATTGGAACAGCAAATCTGTTTGAAAGTGAGTTTAATGTTCAACTTGAAACCAATGAAGAGAAACTAGGTGTAAATGATAAACTACTAAGTGAAGATGATTTTCATTTTAGTGGATTTTCTGCATCAGTTACAGAGGAATCATTTAACTTAGTAATTAATGGAACAGAGGATGGATTAGCTCTTCAAGATTCTAGAGATGCCGATGATGATTTACTTGACGAACAAGGATTTCCTTTTAGGTTAGAAGCTGGAACTGAACATAATACAATAGGAAGAATTAGAACACACTTTGATAGTCCAATTGGTATCACGCATAATGCAATTATGAATGAGGACGGTGGATTAATTTTATCAGAGAGGTCAGGAAAGTCAGGCAGTATACAAACACACAGTAGGTATCCAACAGACTTACCAACTACTCATACTTCACTTCCAACTGGCACTGCTTTAGTCAATGCTCAAACAAACTCTGATGTTTCCTTAGTTAGAAATGTTGGTATCACTTTACCGACAGAATCTTTTGGTAACACTGCAAACTCATTTGGTTTGATAAGATTAGGTGAACGGCCTTTTGGTACAGAGAGAACAAGAGTTGAAACTGAATTAGGAACTATTTCTAGTACGATAATACTAGAGAATGAAGATGGAAATATTGTTTTTGATGCTACAGGAACTTCTTCTGAAGATGAAAACTTTAAGGTTCTTACAGAATTTAGCACTAAGGATGCACAAGAAGCGCACCGTGTTGCTGTCATTGCGGTTTCAGATATTGTTGGCAATGAGGGTGATCTTCTTATGGAAGATTCAGATAATAGTATCCCCATAAATCAGATAAGTAAAGTTCAACCTGTAAACCTAGATGGCGTTATTGCTAACACTTTACTTTTAGATGGGACTGATACCTCAGCCACTGATAGAAATAACCAAGTTCTTTTGGAAACAGGTAGCACAATACTATTTGAGGATGGACTTGCTGAAACTCATGTAAATTTAACATTCGGTCAAGTTAAATTAGAGGATGGTACATCTTCTGAAAATGTGGATGGCTTGTTATTAAATGAAGATTCATATGTTGGGCCAACCATTGGAGATGTAATAAGAAGAGCAATATTTGATGTTAGTAATGATCTTGGAGAGGAAGACCCACACAATACTACAGAGTCTTCAGAAACAACGGGAATATTGTTAGAAGAATCCGATCAAGGTTTCTTCAAACAAGAAGACGAGAGTACAGTTGCAACAACCTATGGCGATGATATTTTATTGGAGATTGCAACTACGTTTGGAGTAAATAATAAATTAACTTTAGAAAACAGTAGACTTGAAGTTGAAGATGAAGTAGATAAGGTTGGAGTTATACCACACCAAAATTATTTAAATTCTACTTTTGATAATATATCATACAGCTCAGACATCTACATAGATATAGGAATGAGTATACCATTAGAAGATGGTACGGATAGTTCGGGTGGTAGTATAGTATTTGATGGAACTGACGGTTCATCAACTGATGCTGGAAGCAGTATTCTTCATGAGGTTGGAACTAGAACCAGCGTATTGATAGATTCTGCATTTACTGTCAACTAGTGTTATAAATATAAATAACCAAAGAATATAGGAACTGAAAATGGTAGCAATCATCACAGAAAAATTTAAACTACATAATGCCTCACAGTTCACAGAGTCTTTCAGTGAAGCGTCGGCATCAACTTACTACATGTTTATTGGTAAACCAACTGAATTCAATAGCACCAATGATGGAACTGGAGCCAGTGACTCTGTACCTCCAACTCCTCTAGATAGCGTATCTGATGAATTTTATTTTTTCGATCAAATGATTGCAGCGAAAAAGATTGCATCAACAGACGTTGTTAATTGTGTTCCCAGAAGAGATTGGTCCAATAGCACCACTTATGATATGTATAGAGACAATTATAGTTCTTTAAGCACATCAGATTCGGGTGCATCGTCACTTTATAGCTCAACATTTTATTTTAGAACATCTGCAAATAGAGTCTATAAAGTTATGAGTAACATTGCAACTGGAGCAAATACTTCTGCATCTGCATTTAGTGGGTCAGAACCCACCACAGAAGGAACCGATTTGTTTACAGCGGGTGGTTATGTTTTAAAATACATGTACACCATCTCAGCTTCTAATGCAACAAAGTTTTTGACAACTGATTTCATGCCTGTTGAGACTGATAGTACAGTAAGTGCAGCTGCAACTGATGGCGCAGTGGAATCTTTACGAGTAACGAATGTGGGCACTGGATTAACAAACGGAACTTACTATGCAGCAATTTATGGTGATGGGTCAAATTCTGGAACCTCATCTGGTGCTATCGCAAGAATAGTTGTATCTGGTAATCAAGTTCAATCGTTTGGAACAGTTGCGTCAACCACATCTGGCGTACATGCTGCTGGTTCTGGATATACATATGGAACAATTAATTTAGGTTCTGGATTTACTTTTTCAGATACTTCTCTCACATCAGCTTCTGCTGTTGGTGGCTCGGGTGCAGCAATAGATGTTATTATTTCACCAAAAGGTGGCCATGGTTCTGATGCAGTAAAAGAGTTGGGCGCCCATTATGTAATTGTCAATACAACATTAACTGGTGCAGAGTCAGATGATATTTTAGCAGGAAATGATTTTAGAAATGTTGGAATTGTTGTTGACCCAACTAATTTTGGAACTTCAACCGTCGCCACGGCCTCAACAGCTAGACAAACATATGCTCTGAAATTTTCTTCAGTTTCGGGAACATTTACTCCTGATGAAAAAATTACCCAAGCATCTACGAGTGCGATTGGTAAAGTTGTTGAGTATGATAGTTCTAATTTGATACTTTATTACCAACAAGAACGACATGCTGATTTTGGAACAAACTCTAGTACAGGAGCATATGTTGCATTTAGTGGAGCAAATGCTGTAACTGGTGCATCATCTTCAGCGACAGCGACTCCAGATGCATCAGCAGATGCTGCTGTAACTTTGACAAATGGTAGCACTATCACGTTTACAGATGGATATGCAAATCCAGAGTTAGCATATGATAGTGGAGACATCATATATAAAGAAAACAGAAGACCAATATCTAGAGCTACGGATCAAACTGAAGACATAAAAATTATAGTGGAATTCTAATATGCCAGAACAAACAAATCTTAATGTTGCGCCATTCTTTGATGACTTCAAAGAACAAAATAATTTTGTAAAAACACTTTTTCGTCCCGGCTTTGCGATACAAGCGAGAGAGTTAACTCAATTACAATCTACTTTACAAAATCAAATTGAACGCCACGGGAATCATATATTCCAAGAGGGAGCGATGGTCATTCCTGGCCAAATTAGTCTTATTCCTATCGCAACTTTAAAACTGGCATCGACATTCGGTGGTGAAACAATTGACCCTTCTCAATATTATAATGCAGATAACCCTGTGTTAATTACTGGTGCTACAAGTGGTGTCACCGCAAAGGTTGTTGGATTTACTGCTGCAACTGCAACTGAACAACCATTACTTCATGTTGCATATGAAGCTACTGGAACAGATTTTGAAACATTTGTTTTTGCCGATGGTGAAAATGTATCTGCAAATGCGGGCATCACTCACACAACAGCTTATGCCACGGATGCTGCATCTGCCACAACCTTTACCTCTCCACTTAATACTGCAACCGCAACTGCTACAGAATTAGCAGGAGTGAATGGTCCTGCAGCTAGAGAAGGCCGAGCTGTTAAGATTGAATCTGGTGTATATTATGTTAGAGGACATTTTATTCAAAATTCAGAAGAAACATTAATTATTGATGCTTACTCAATTAATCCAAGTAACTTAGTTGGGTTTAGTGTATCAGAAACATTAGTAACTCCAGAAGCAGACAGCACATTATTGGACAATTCTACTGGTTCAACTAATTTTGCTGCAAAAGGTGCTCATCGACTTAAAATTTCCTTATCGCTTACTAAACTTGCTCGTGGAACTGTTACAGACGAAAACTTTGTTCAATTGATGGATGTTAAGGATGGTATTATACGAGGGGTGATGGATACCACACCATATGCAGAGTTAGAGCAGACATTTGCAAGAAGAACTTTTGATGAATCGGGAGATTACACCGTCAAACCATTTGAATTTGAAATGTTTGAAAGTGTAACAGTAAACGAAAACATAGGAAGATTTGATCTTGGTGCTACGACAGAAGATGATAATACTGCCTCAGCAGATTTGTTGGCTTTGAAAATTTCAACTGGTAAAGCTTATATTAAAGGTAGAGAGGTTGGAAAGGTATCTCCCGTAATAAAAGATATTAATAAAGCTAGAGACTTTAATACTATTAATGCGGGCATTACAACAGCACAATTAGGAAATTTTGTTAATGTAAGAAATATTTACGGAAGTCCAGATATTACTGAAATTAGTAGCGAGGCTACACAATTTAAACAGATTGATTTATATGATACTGAAACATCAACAAGAGGTAGTGCTAGTGGTTCTCATATTGGTGTTGCCCGTGCAAGAGGTTTAGAATATAGTACAGGAACAGTTGGTGCTTCTTCAACAAATGTTGAATCTGTTTATAAATTATTCTTGTTTGATGTTAAAATGTTTACTCGACTTACTTTGAGTGGAACACCTAGCCCAACTCTCATTGCTACACATGCAAATGGTGGAACACAAGTTAAAGGTGCCACATCTGGAGCAACTGGTTTTGTTTTTGCCACTGGAACAAGTGGAACCAATGTTCTGTTAACTTCGGTTGCTGGAATTTTTGAAAGTGGCGAAAAAATAACTACATCTGACTCTGCTGAAACTGATGATATTGTAGAGGATAGTGGTAATACTGATTTAACAATATCAAAAGTAGAGACACTTTCCTTTGGTGATGTAAAGCAAGTCTTTATGGATGATGCTGATTCCGGTCAAGATTTTACAGCAGATATTGTTACAGAAACAGACCAACAATTAGAGGTGGTTCTTCTGGAAGAAAGTGCATCTAGAAATGATGGTATTCTTATAACAGAAGATGGCTCAGCATCCTCTAGTGGTAATGATGATGTTTCTATTGAAAGAAGGTTCACTGCAAGACTTAAACAACCAGAGAAAAATCTTCTGGTTTACAAAGCACCAAAGAAAGTTATTAAAAGTCATTTAACCACAACAAATGCTGGATTGTCTGATACACAATACACAATTCGTAAACAATTTATTGGAACGACTGTTGGTAATGCAGTTACATTTAACGCTGGTGCTGGAGAGACTTTTGCTGCACATGCTGAAAGGGATTACACACTTTCAGTTCTTGTTGCCGGCGGTGGTGCATCTCAAGGCGACCTTGTGTCGGTGGCTTCAACTATTTCTGGAGCAGGTACATCTGCTATTACAATTACTGATGCAACCAATTTACAAACTGGAACAAAGGTTAAATTGACTGCATCAATTCTTAGAACAAGTGTTAGCCAGAAGAATAAAACTGTTAACCTTATGAAGAAGTTGAAAGTTAATCCTGGCGACACTGATGCTTTCGGAACCCGGCCTACAGATAAGACAATATCTTTGGGTAGAGCCGATGTATTTAAACTTGTTGCTGTTTTAGATTCTGAAGAGTCAAGTACAGATGTTACTGTGCCGTCATTAACACTTGGAACTATTACTGGAACATTTACTAGAGGTGAGAAAATAGTTGGCTCTTCAAGTAAAGCAGAGGCCAGAATTATTGATATTTCAAGTCCAATGGAATATATTCTGACTAGTACAACTGATTTTACCACATCTGATACAATTACAGGACAATCCTCTGGAGCAAGTGCTAGCGTTACAACTGTCACAGAGGGAAGTATTAATGTAACAAATAATTTTATTCTTGATACTGGTCAAAGAGATAATTTTTATGATATTGCTAGAATTGTAAGAAAAAAGAATGTATCTTCGCCAACTGGTAGAGTAGTGGTTGTGTATGATTATTTTGAACATGGTACGGGTGATGTATTTACCGTTGATTCATATAGTGATATTGCTGACCAAATGACATATGAAGATATACCAACATATAGTGCGACAAAAGTTGACCCAGATGCTCCAGCACCAACTGGTGAATTTCCTTTGACAGATTGTTATGACTTTAGGCCTAGAGTAGAGGACATTGCTGGAACATCAGCAACACTTACGACTACGGATGAAATTACTGGACATTCATTTGACTTTTTCTCAAGACAGTATGATGGAACCGGAGCATCTATAGCGAATATACCTAAACCAGATTCTTTTATTCAAAGTGATTTTGAATTTTATTTACCTAAATTTGTTATAGTGGAACTAACACCATCTGGAGGTTTGGTGGTGAAAGAGGGAGTTGGTGCAGAATTTCCTGTGATACCACAGGCCAGTGACCAAAATATGCATTTAGCAACTATGTTTTTACCGGCGTTCACATTTTCTCCCAAAGATGTTGAACTTGAAAGAGAAAGACATCAAAGATTTACAATGAAAGATATCGGTAAGATTGAAAGAAGGTTACAGCATGTCGAATATTATACCTCTCTTAATTTATTAGAACGGTCTGCTAAAGATTTAGAAGTTACAGATGCGGGCGGACTAAATCGTTTTAAATCTGGATTTATTGTAGATAATTTTGCTGGACATAGAACAGGAGATGTTGCGAATACTGATTATAAATGTTCTATTGACCCAGAAAATAATGAGTTAAGACCAAAACATAAAATGCAAAATATTGGGTTGTCAGAGCAAAATACAACTGACACGCAAAGAGCTTCATCTCATTATCAAAAGACAGGTGATGTTATTACTCTTCCGTATACTGAAGAAGTTTTAACTGAACAATTAGTTGCAACAAGAGTTGAAAGAATAACACCAATTTTACTTTCTACCTGGCAGGGTACTATTGAACTTGACCCCTTTGGTGATGATTGGTTTGAAACTGAAGTTAGACCAACAATTGTTATTAGTGTTGCTCATGACTTTGATTTTGCTGCTGCAATTCCTGATAATGTTTTGGGTGCAATGTGGAACTCTTGGCAATCTCAATGGTCTGGAGTTGTCGAGGTTAATCAAGTTCGGCCGGATGACCAAGGAAATCAAAATAGATTTGCTCGTTCTATTGAAGTTGCAAGAAACCAAGGAGAAGCTCCAACCACATTAGCAATCGCAAATATGGAAAGAATTGGTAATGGGGCTAGAATTATTACAAGAGGTGTTCGTCCTTTCCTAAGAGCAACACAAATTAAATTTACTGGTGATGGATTTAGACCAAATACAAGGCTTTATACATTTTTTGATAAAACAAATGCGAGTAGTCTTGTTACTATGACAAGTGAGTTTACAAGTGAAGCTGCTGGAGAGGGACAAACAACTGCACCGCCAGGAAGTTCACTTATCACAACTGCTTCTGGTCATGTTGAAGGCTTCTTGGATATTCCTGACCCAACTGTATCGGGCAATCTTCAGTTTTCAACTGGAGAAATTGAATTTAGATTAACATCTAGTCCTACAGATGTTAGAACAACTGACCCAGACACGTTTGGTAATGCATATTTCCAAGCTAAAGGTATGTTTGAACAAACACAAGACATTGAACTTAGATTGCGACCACCACCGCCACCTCCCCCACAAAATAGACGACGGCAACAAGCACAGCACAATGAGGAAAACAATGCCGGCGGCGGGAGCGATAGTGATCCAATTGCAATGACCTTTACAATTCAACCAAGTGAAAATCAGCTAGAGGGAACTGGAGAAACAGCAGCTGAAGATGAAGTGTCTGGTGGTTGTTTCTTAACATCTGTGGATATCTTCTTTTCTGCTAAAGATGAAAATATTCCTGTAACTTTAGAGATTAGAACTACTGCAAATGGATATCCTCGGGGGTCAGTATTACCATTTAGTAGAGTGATTAAACAAGCAGCAGATATTATTCCTGATACGACAGCGGAGACTCCAACTACGTTTACGTTCCCTTCGCCAGTTTATGTTAGACAAGACCAAGAATATGCTGTGGCTTTAAAATCAAATTCTCCAGAACATAAAGTTTGGATATCTTTATTGGGTGAAACACCTGTAGGTGGAGGTCCAACACTTGGAAGACAACCACATAAGGGTGTGATGTTTAAGTCACATAATAATAGTGCGTGGGCGATATCACCTCAAGAAGACATGAAGTTTAGAGTTAAAAGGGCAGTTTTTGATGATAGCTCATCTGGAACTCTCGTACTTGAAAATGATACTCTTCCAAGTAGAAAATTAAAGCAAAATCCAGTAACATTTACTCATGGTGATACCGCATTAAAAGTGACACATAAAGATCATGGAATGTATAATACATCAAATAATGTGACAATTGATGCAGTAAGTTCTGGATTATCAACAACTTTGAGTGCTGCGATAACATCAACTGCAACAAGTTTGACATTGACAAGTGGAACAAATTTTGGCAATACCACTGGTAAATATGCCAGAACGATAGACTCGACTCCTCGTTATTACATTAAGATTGACGATGAGATTATGTATTATGAAACAATATCCACGACTTCTGTATCTGACTTGGTTAGAGCTCAAGAGGGAACTACGGCAGCTGCCCACTCGTCTGGTGCAACAGTAGAATTTTATCAATTGCATAAAGTTCCTCTATCACAAGTCAATAAAACACATACAGCAATTGGTAATATAGATTTAGATTCATATAGTGTGACTCTTACGAGTAGTCCAGCATTTGATGGTGGTTCTGGCTCTAGTGCAGAGAACGGTGGTTCATCTGTGACTGCAACAGAAAACCATATCATTAATACTGGATTTACACAAATAAGTACATTGGAACCAGAAGGAACTCAAATTACTGGCACGATTAGACCAACATCTGCTACCAGTATATCTGGAACTGAAACTTCATTTAGTAAAACTAGTGCTGCAAATGCAGTTGGTATTAGTTTAAATGATAACACTGAATTTGACACAACATTTATGATTGCATCAGAAATAAATGAAACAAATGAAATGAGTGGTGCTAAGTCATATACGCAAACTTTAACTTTAGCCACTGATAGAGCCAATCTTTCACCAGTTCTTGATTTGCAAAGATGTTCATGGGTTTCCGTTGCTAATAGGTTGAATAATATTGATTCATCTTCTGACCTTGCATCAAATCTGACATTCGTTGCATCTACAGAACCAGAGGGTGATAATAATGCTGCGATTTATGTAACTAAAAAGGTTATATTAGAAAATCCAGCAACAGCTCTAAAAGTTCTTTTAACCTCTCATAGACCATCAACCTCTGAAATTAAGGTTCTGTTTAAGACATTGGGTGCTCAAGACTCGGTTGATTTTGATGATTTAGATTATAAATTCTTTAATACTGATGGGAGCGCAGATTCTTTTGTTAATCCATCTTTGGACAGAGATGATTTCCAAGAATAT
>VTLG01016615.1_pt1 | contig 22881 bp, 28 predicted proteins | sample 4694571 | NCBI WGS metagenome assembly VTLG01 (sample SAMN12604809, study PRJNA352737) | marine metagenome | biome: ENVO:00000447; feature: ENVO:00000209|ENVO:00000569|ENVO:01000036; material: ENVO:00002151; isolation source: viral sequences binned using virsorter ...
GAGAGAGTCTTTATATAGGCCGTTTCTTTTTCAGTTATGCAATAGGGTAATAACCCGGCATAATCTGGTTCTTTGGTAAAGGCCATAGGGCTGCCTCATTATTATTTTTAGAATATAAAACAGGTCAGATACCCAACTACAAACCATGCAGCGTATTTTATAATGGCTGGCAATGCTTCAATTATGTCATTGAAATCTGCCACCCACATTTTTAATTTATCTAACATTCTATTGACTCCTTCTGATACTAAATCAGTAAATTCTTTCATTTTTTCCAAACTGTAACGGCTTTTTCTGCGCTTCGGCCTACTACATATCCACCAAGACCTATTTTCAATAAATCCCACATATCAGGCGGTATTTCAAGCATTGGTGCGTTGTCCATAAACAACGAAAGATATGGGTAGATAATGTAGTTGTTAGCGATAATTATTCCAAACAAAAGCATAATGCAAGGTCGCCAGTTTGACGTTAGCCACGACTTGCTTTGTGCCTCTGCAATTATGATGTCAGCCTGTTTTTCAAACTCTTTAAATGATCCATCAGCAATCATTGATTGAAACTCAAGCTGTGCTTCTTGCTGTTTCTCTTTATCAGGAAATAGTCGTTTTATAAGTGTATTAGCTAATGGTGCAATTACGTTTAACATTTTAATCTCCTATTTCCAAAGACAGGGAGCTTGGCTACATATACCAACGCTACCCAAAGCATATACTTCGTTTCTTTCGATTGGTTTACACATCGGTCTAATGTAGCTTACATTTTTACCTTTATATTCAACTCTTAACCTTGCTCTGAATCCTTCACTTAATCTGTGTTTCTGACATTCTATTGCTGTTTCAAACTCCAAACCAGTTGGCTTTATATCAACCCTTCCAGATGAATTGTAAAAGTAAATAATAAGTACAATTATCCATTTCATTCTATTTCTTCTGGATTAATAAATTGCCCATATTTTTTTACTTCTAAATGGCAATGCGGTGTGATGCCTTCATATCGTTTTGTTAAATCCTGAACAGTTCCGATAGGTGTATCTGTCTCGGCATATTCATCGACCTTAACTAAAGGTTCTAGGTAGAAATAACGATAATCGAAACCATCAGATGAAATTTGAACATATCTGAAACTTTGGTCATCTCCATAAGGATAGCCAATTTTAGTTACTAAGCCTGATTTTATCGGAAGTATGTGCATCCCAACCGGGCAAGCATAATCAATTCCTTTGTGCAGTCTATTGCCTCGTGGTGCGCCATAATAACCAGCACCATGCTTATCGTGTTGTCTAACAAGTAACTTAGCTTTCATCTAAAATTTTCAACCTCTTTTTCTCATTACGATAATTAAGGTGTTTATAGATAGTCGATATTATCAATGCAATAAAAGCAATGCCAATCGAGATTAGTGCGGAAAAGTGGTCTAAAACTGAAGCAATACAACCCCAAGAGCTACATCCATATATTACAAAATCCAAGCTCTTAACAACCTCGTGTTTATACATTTATTCTTCTTCTTTATTATGCCTTACTGTAAAATCACTATCAGAAGCCCAATATTCTTCTTCTGATATATTGTTCCTTTTTGGATGACGGACTCTAAAATATTCATATATAAGATCGTGTTTAGTTCTTTTCGCCCACCACAAAATAGCTGAGTACAAATATAGAATTACCATAGGCGCACAGATTGCACCAAATATAACTAAATTATATCTATTAGACTCGTCAATATAAATCCACTTTTCAGTAAAGCTCTGCAATAAAAGTTGAAAAGCTGAACCCGCTAAAACACCAATGACACATGACCATATAAGACTTTGTTTGTATGTCCAATGTTTGTAAGGGTTATCAGAGCGCCAAAGTTTCTTGACTATGGTGATTAGAAAAACACCAAAAATTCCGCTTATTATTAATGGAAAAAAGAGTATGAGGGCATAGATGTATAGAGGTACATCAGTCACTAGGTTTACTCGGCCACGTTATGTTATCTACATCACTCTGAGTAGGTATGTCTCTTAAATCCTGTCTATATTTCTTTTGTGCATCAGTCATAGTCAAATCTGAAGATGCCCACCAATCACAATCTAGTAGTAACGCATCACGTTGACTTCTTATCTCAGCCCATTTTTGTTCCTCAGTTGGTTTAGATGCTTCAATTTGGTCTAATTCTGATTGTGTATATGACCTTTCGGTTTTTTTACCTGTGGAAACATTATATTCTTCTACATCTGCCATTTTATTATCCTCTACTCAAATTGAACACCAATACCACCAGCGTCAAAGGTATTAGTGCCTGTATTTTTAATTCTAAGCATATCTAATGTACCAGAAAGGGGAACTGAACCAGCATATTTACGATTGTTAGAAGCACTCGCTGAATCGAACACTTGTCCTCTGCTTACCCATACATTATTTGTTGCATCTTCTAACCAAAATTCTAATACACCCTGTCCTGTATAAGAAGCGTTCCAACTATTAAATTGAAAACCAGCACCTAAATTTATCGCAGCACCACCATTATCGTAATCCGCACCACCCAGATAACCAGATGTAGTTGGACTGCCACCAGTACCTAGTTGAACCATTGGTTTTTCTGTGCCATTAGTGCTTACACCAGCAAGCAAAAGTGTTACTCTTTTAACTCCAGGTGGTATTCCAGTAACATCGTAAGACTGCGCTCCAGAGGAAGTATCAATTTCAGCATTTAATGTGATACCACTTATTCTATTGTCTACTCCAGTATCACCTGTGTAATATAATGAACATGGAGCATCTGACTTAGTCCAGATTTGTCCGTTACCAGCGACATCAGTTCCAGCAGCAGCTCCTTCTGTAATAAATAATCCAGTATTGGTTATCTTACTCATAAGTTCTGTACCTCTTTAATAACTGCTTCCATACCTTCTTTAAGTTTATCAACATCGGAAGCACCAGTAATCTTAGTGTTTTTCGTAGCATCTCTTGCTAATTTCTTTTTATCAGCTACCGCCTTTTTAGCATCAGCATCACTATCTTCATCAGCACGTTGGTATGCAATATCTAGTTCTTGAAACTTAGGAGTTCTAGCTTGTCTTACTTTATCCTTTGCTACATCTTTAGCTTTGTCTAAATCAATTTCAACACTCTTACCTTGTTCAGTTACCCAAGCGTTACGGAATATTCTGTCACTAGGAACTGTATCAACATCAACAACATTCGCTGAGTCTTTGCAATTTTCAGGAACAACTTTTTTAAGTAAATCGTCCATTGTTCCACTATATTGCGGTGCTGGAATAACAACACAAGTTTCTCCATTTTCGCCTTGATATACTATTCTTTTATCACTCATTATTGCGCTCCTAACATCATTACCATGATATGTGTACAATCAATAGCACCACCACCATCGTTCACAGTTTGAATTTTGAGTGCGCCAGCAGCGGGAGCAGCGTTTCCTGTACCGACAAAATGAGTCGTTGTGTTATCAGTTCCACACATACCAGCAGCGACATAATTAGCTGAACCAAAATCAGTATCTATATTAATTGTATAAACTCCAGTTCCATGATCTGTAACACTAGCGATATTAAAACTAGCATTACCTGTGCCTATACTTCCTGATGCACCATTAAAATCTATCCAAGCTCTAACTATCCCACTATTTATTGCTGCTGGAGTATTACTATTACCACCACTCGCATCTTTGAGGTTGGTGCAATTTACGTCTGTGACTGTTAGGTCTGTGCTTGATAATGTTGCCATATTCTACCCCTTTGGATGCTTGTCTTTGACAGCTTTGATTGTTTTCTTCCATTCATCAATGCCATTATGGTAGATTTCATCTAACTGCTGTTTTATTTCTGGATATTCTTTTTTGCGTTTTTCAACATATTGCATCGCAATTACTTTTGCTAAGATTACATCTTTAGCAATAACATCTCCTTTATTCCATGTAATTCTATCAGGATCATTATTAATTACCGATACATCTGCATCGGGATTTAATGCCATGATAGCTTCTATCACACTACCTGTTTCTAGATAACTCACGCTGCCACCTCTATTAATATTATCGTTGATTTTCCAGCAGAACCAGAATCATTGCGCTGTACATTGATCGTCCCGGATTGGTCGAACCTGGACATTTGTGTCTTATATACAGTTGAACTTGTTGTGGATGGCGAGTCTAAAACTGTTGCAAAATGTAAACTACGCTGATTATCTTCATCGCCTACGTCAATAGTATCGTATATGTTACTTGCTGCTTTAAATATTACTAATCTACCAATCGAGCGACCATTGTGAGATACGCTTTGTGAGACTAAAACCAAAATTTTACTTGATGCAGAAGTTGGAACTATTGTTGCGGTTAATCCAGTATCGGTCAAAGTTGCACTACTCAAGTCAACTTGAGTTGTAGTTGTGCCAGTCACTATCTGTTTAATAATGGGAAAAGTGCTACCGCCCGCTTGATTTTTAAAGGTATCAGCTTGTAATGTATCAACTATTAATGTCATTTCTTATCCTCTAAATTATGTTCCAAGTTGAACCAGATGGAATTGTAACTGTATCTTCGCTTATTGTAATTGGTCCAGCCGTCATGCCGTTTATGTTTTGATAGACAGTATTTGTACCACTCCCCGCATCTGAAATAGTCACAGCAGAACCACCAAAGGTTAGTGCTAGTTTCATAGAACCTGAAGCAACATCTCTGACAAAATATTGTGTACCAGCTACCCACCCATTAGGTAAGTCACTTCCTGTTAGTTGTACCATATCGCCATTTGCAAAGCCGTCAGCGCTTCCCTTATTGTTAATCGTATTAGCAGAGGCATCGGCAGTAAATGTAGTGCTGTGATCGCTTAAAGTAATGTCCTCTTGAATATTGGCTGAATTAGTTCTAATGACAGCATTAGTTCCCTTTGAAGGCCCGCCCGCGCTGCCATACACCAAATCTGTTCCATCCGAGACTAAGGCTTGTCCAGATGCTCCTAAAGCTAGTCTTTCTTCGACACCGCCAGAACTACCTCTTATGACATCGCCACGAGTTGTAACGACACTTGTACCACCGCCACCTGTTACTTGGAAACGAGTTCCGTCAAATGTTATTGGTATGACTTGTCCTGATAGAATATCATTTGCGACAAGTGCGGTAGTTCCGCTTTTCGTTATAGCTCTTGCTCCGATTGAATTTATATTGATCGTTACTGCTGTTGTATTTGCAGCAGCAGCCTTAAAAGTAAAGCTCATGCCTTCCACATAAGCTGCAACAGATAAAGGACCAGTTGCAAGAATCGTATTATTTCCAGAGACAGAGGTTAATTCTGTTAAATCGCCATCAATAACTTGTTTCGCTTGAGCATAATCAGTAAGAGCAGCAGCAGCACCAACACCTGTGTGTCGGTTTGTACCCATAGGGAGATTTCCTGTGGCTGCGGTTTGTCCGTCCTTTACGATACAATTAGTTAATCCTTGTGTCGCAATATCTGTCATTGTATTGTTATGAACTGTACTTGAAATTACAGTACCACTAACAACCGGGTTTCCAGCAACTAAGGAGAATACTCCTGAACCATTAAATGCCATCTTTTATTTCCTCATTATTCATATATTCAATATGATTTATTTTTATAAAAACGATTGTATAAACTACCTATATCCTCTTCACCCATTTCTTCATCGGCTCTTCGTAATGCTTGAGTTGTAGCAAAAGTTCGTGGTCTTTCCATAGTAAAACTTTCTCCAACAGGTCGTTTTTTTAATTTGTTGGCTAAAATAGAACCTTTACTTAATACTGTTGGGCTATTTAGAACTGCACCACCAATACCAAGAGCAGTAAGAAGAGGATTACCAAATGCAGCACCACCAGCAGCACCAGCGATAACAGGCACAGTCGTGCGGAGACCAACAGGATCAAGGTTTGCTATTCTTTTAGACGATCCTTCAAGCAAAGGTTCTAATTCAGCAATATTACCTAGTTGTGGGTTTATTGTTTTTGAAGCTGGTATATTTTCTTCAATGACATCTTTTGCTCCTCTTGCAAGAGATTTTCTTGTGGCTGATGTAATTTCTGGAGAGGCTTTCCCTACTCCTCTTTTATATTTTTCACTTGAGTAAATATCTTTTTTAAAATTTTGTAACTCTTCTAAAGTAACTGATCCTCTATGTCCGTGATCTTTAATAAAATTATCAATCACCTTGTTCATTTTAGACTCTTTTTTGCCAGCACCCTCTACAAACCCTAGTTTTTCTTTTTTAAGTTCATCTATATGTCTTAATACTTCTATTATAGGAACAGTCTTTCCCGGACTAGTAGATTTTATTAGTTCCTCTAATTTTAAATTCAAACGATCTTTCATTTCTCCAATTTTATGTAGTCCTTTTATCGATGGTTCAATCCCCATATCTAACGCAAATTGTATTAATTCATCTACTCTTTCCTTTTTAAGACCTCTACCACCGCCAGATGCAAATTTAGCTGCTCTCTCGTACATTGATACTAATGCGCTTTGTTTTATAAATTTAGGAAGAAGAGACAAGGTAGATATTGCTAAATTAATAGGATCAAGAGCCATACCAGTTTTTGACATTTTACCGCCAGTTTTGTTAATTTTACTTCCTGTTGTTGCAACTTTTAACCCAGTACCAACACCTGTTACACCTAATGTTAAATCAGAAAGAACACCAACAGGATCATTCATAAGACTGCGTTGGAATTTATCAACGCTGCCATATCTTTCTTTTATAAACTCGCCCATAGCATCAGCATATTTTTCTTGTCCTTGTTCTCCTGGTAATATTTTTTGGAATAAACCAGCACCAGTACCAATAACAGCAGTACCAGTATCTATTGGGCTTGCTATTGCGCTTGCCACATCTTTTACTAATTGCCAAGCACTACTAGGGATATTACTAGCCATTTCTGAAGCTGAAAAATCAACTTCTCCTTCTTGATTTAATCTTTCTAATAAATCTGGATCAGTTACTATTGCCATTTTTTATTATCCTAATTTATACCAATTTTCGCCATCATAAATGTATTCTACCCCATCTATTGTTTTCTTTTGACCAGCTTGATTTGTACTTGTTTCTCTTGCACCGCCAGTAGGTGTTCCAGCTTGTTGTTTTGGTTCATATACATATTCTTTATATAATCCAAAAGGCGGTGGTCCTACCAAATCATCTAAATCATAACCAAACTCATCAGCATAGGTTCTTTGATAAAATGCTTTTGCTCCCTCGTAGGCTTGTCTGTATGTTCTCTGCATACCTAAAAGAGCATCAAACATATTTTGTCTCATAAGTGGTGTTAGTACACCCTTACTTTTAGCTTTTTGTATTGTTGATTTTATATCTTCAACGAAACCTTCAGAAGTTGCTACTAATCTAACTTCACCTTCTCTTGCTACACTTCCTGGATCAAGTGCTTTTGTAAATCCGACAATAGCAGCAATATCAGCCATACCACCACCAACATTAATTTGCTCCATAGACCTTGCTATTGAAGCCATACCTTCTTTTATGTCTGCCATTGTTTTATCTGCTCTTGTTTGTACTTTTGCTATGTCTGGCTTCAATTTCAATGTGTAACCTTCTTCTCCAAATTTGGAAGGATTACTTAATGCATTTTGTACGCTTGCCTTTGTGTATTTTTCCATATCAAACTCTTTCAGTATCTCTTCTCTAGTCCACCCACCAACATTTATATCGTCTTTTGGCAACTCGCCAGTTAATAAATAGTTGCTTCTTTTTTCACCTTCCAAACCCGCTGCATCTGCGTGTTTTTCCCTTTCAGTTTTGGTAATAGGTGTATTCTTCTGCTTCCATTCAAACATAGCTTTTTCATCTTTTATTCCTTGTAATCTTAATTCTTCTTTTTCTTGAGCAGCAGCTCTTGTTTTTGCTAGACCATGAGTTTGTTCCATAGCTTTTAATTGTAATTGCAATGCTAATTGTTTTGTAGCATCACTAGCATTTGGATCGCCAAGACCTATTGCAGATGCTCTAGTAAGAGCTTCTGGGCTATAAGCATCAGCTATTTCAGTAGGTTGAATATTACTCATAAGTTGAGATTGAGTAACAGGTTGGCCATCAACTGTTTCAGGTCGTCTTTCTACAACAGGCCTACCAGCCGTTCTTAACATTTCAGAAGTTAAATTAGTATTTAACTGTTTATTTGCTTCTTCTTTTTCTCTGGCTTTCTTTTCTGCAAAAACAGCAGCAGCAGCTTCTCCTAGTTTAGCGATTCCTTGCATTGGAGAAGGTGGTATAACATAACCACCAGCAGTTCCCATATTAAGAGGAGTCATAGATTGCTGTCTTAATGAATCAGCTAACGCACGATCTCTACTGATAGTAGTAGGATCAGTAAAAGAGACTGACCTTACCCCACCAAAATTAGGTTGAGTTACTGTTTCATCATCTGGTCGTGTTCTATACGGATTATAAATTGCCATTTTTTTCCTCTTTTAAAATAATCAAACACGCTTTATCCATGTAGTGACGGATAATGTTTTTAATCTTTGGCTTGTCTTTTATAAAACTTGCAAATCTTTCTCCAAATCTTATGTAAAGTTTAAGCAACCACTTAGGTGCTAATGTAAACAACCATTCTCTAAAGATTAACCACTTAGGATTGGTTTCACCATATACTGCTCTTGCTACCCAACAAGCTGCTATTGTGCCATAAGCACCGATACCAGCAGAACCAAGACCAAATAATCCTGACATTGTATTACCAGCTTGTGCCATTTTTTGATTATAGGTATTCATCGCTGCTTGGTGTTCCATACCTGTTGCACCTAGAATATTAGGCGGTGCTATTGTTGCACCCTGATAACCTTGAAATTGTGGCAACATTGGCTGATTACCTGTACGCAGAGCATTAACCTCTGATAAAGGTAAACTACGCAAAAATGCCTGTTCCTGAATACCACGACCACGTTCACCAGCTTGTAAACCATATAAGCGGGATTGTTCGCCACCAGAAGCTAAAATAGAAGCTAATCTTAAATCATTCTCTTTGCGGTCTAATTGGTCCATAGCACCTTCAAATGCTATACCACCGGGATTATGTCCTCGAACTAAAAGGTCTGTTTGCATAGCTTGACGTTCAGCATCAAGCAAAGGTTGTTCTCTTGCTAAAATAGCATTAGAGATAGCATCTCTTCCCGCTACTGTCGGTTGTGTTGTAATATCGCTGACTTGACTAAGATCAAAAGGAGTTCCTAAACCCTTCCCAACCTCAGTTAATCCCTGTTCGGCAATACCGCCAAGCTGAGTGCCGATTCGTTGTTCTTGATCAAGTCTTGTTTGTCCAAGCGGAGTTAGGGTATCGGTTATAAATACTTCATCGTCTGGTCTAAAATCAACATCTCTTCTGCCTAGAGGATTAATAAAACTAGGATTACCTAATTTAGCAGTAGCTCGTGCAGCATCAATATTTGCTTGTCCTTGAGCCACAGCAGCACCTCGATAGTCTGGCGCTGGTGGTGGACTAGGTTTTGAAAAATATATTATTAAACCTAATCTTGAGAGATAATTCTCTACAAATTCTGCTATCTTTTTAACCACTTACATTCTCCTTTAAGCATCCCATAAACAAGCATATCATCGTCTTTCAATGCTCTTCTCATATTACCTTCTAATTTAAACCCCAAATGTTTATCAAATTTTCTTGCATCCTTATTTGACTTAGGAACAAGACCTGTAATTCTTTGTACACCAAGTTGATTAAATGGATAATCAAACATAGCGTGTAGAAACTTTTTAGTAAGCCATCTCTTCCCTTCTTTCCCGGCTATGTGAGCGCAGATATTTTCTCCTGAAAAATGGTTATATAGCACTCCCGCTATCAGTTCGCCATTCTTATCGAGCAATCCTATACAACTATAATTCTCAAAAGGGAAATGAGTATTATTTGTCTGCTCCGATACGAAATCCGCAATTTTTTCTTTCGGTTGAGTTATTATCAAAGGACATCGCCTACCTCATATAGAAAATCTGTTGCTTCCCATCTCAACTGGTTATTCGTACCACCTGACTGAGATTGAAGCCTTAATGCAGCAGCAGTTCCGACTGCGACTAAAGTCTGCCAGTCTCGAATAACCGCTAAATCTCCACCCCAAAGCCCGGCATCCCATCTTGCAGCATCCCAGACACCACCTGTAATTGGGCTAAATGTCAGGCTCGCATTAACAGGTACATCTTCATAATCGACATTAAGTGCAGCAGAGAAACTTGGATTGCCGTCTGATAAGAGAATTGGTCTTATCATTTTAAAATGTTTTATAAGTCCTCTTGAACCAAAATAAGAAAACGCTTGTTTTGCTTCTGCATTAATATTACTGGTGTCGTCTTTATCCTGACTCCAAAATTTAAAAACTTTTCCATTACTGCCAAAATAAGCATCACCACCAAATAGTTCCCAACAGTTCGCCTCAATATTGGTAAACTTACCCCAAGCGCCTGTCAGCGTATTCATGGCATATTGAATCTGATCTGAGCCTACTTTTTCAGGAATATTTAAAATTAGCATTTCAGCTTTTGGAAAAAGAAATAATTCCCAACCAAAATTACCACTAAATAAAGTAGCAGCACTATTAATATCTGATTGTATTTTGTCTGTCATGGCTACATTAGGTGCAACTTCACTTGACGATAATGCCTTACTCATAGGATAGACACCTTGCTTGGTTAATATAAGCAAGTCTCCACCATATTTAACCATTGGTCTGTCACCGATTGGTTCGCCAACGTGCCAGACTCCGACAAGGCTAAAAGTAGCAGCAGCAGAAGGATCAGTACCTTCAAATACTACAACCTCTCCTTCAGAGGTAATCGCTACCCAATAGTCATCTAAACCTTCGCCAGCATCGATTGTCCAACTGCCAGCTTTAATTATTTTACCACCACGCTTTACTATGCCGTTTAAGTTAATCTCAGCAGCACCGCCACCAACTCCGTCTGCCGGGAGATACCAGCAAGACAAAGAATTTTTTTCAACAGCCCATAATCTTCGTTTATGTGTAAACGGCTTGTCTAAAAGGCTAGTTGTAACATTGGTAATCGCTGGTGTTGATGAGGCAGTAATCGTTACCCAAGCTGAACCATTATGATAACGTGGTTGGTCAGTACCATTAAAACAACAAAGCCAGTTTGTGCCAGATGAATCCATATAATTTACATGATGCCATATAGCATTAGACAAAGAGGTAACCTCTGCACTTCCCACCGCACCAGCATTGGTTACATTAAATATGCTAGTACCCGCAGCAGCATACAATTTCTGTGTGCCGTCTGACTTGTTATAAGCCATTAACGACTGAACTTGCGCTCCTAAACCTGTTGCATGAGATGAATAACCTCTTCTTACTCTAATATCGGACGTACCCGGAAACCAATTATCTAATTGGATAGCATCCTCTGGTTTCATGTCTGCAATCGAATCACGACTGTTCAGACCACCGACAGGCGATGTTAGTGATACTTGCCCACTAAGTTTGCGCCTTGAATTTCTAGGTTGTTTTAATAGTGCTGCCTGTCTCACGAGATATTCCAGTTGCCTTGCGGTACAAATAATCCAGGTTGATATTCTGCAAGACCACCAGCTAAATCGAGAACAGGTTTTGTTGCTTCTCTTGCAACAGCATCAGCAACTCGTCTTTCGTATTTATTATAATCTTCGGCATAGGCTAAACCTTTTGCTTGTTTCCAACGCCAGATTATTCCTGTTGCCATTATCTTTTCGGAGATTCTTCCAATATCAGTATCAGCAGCCCACGCATCTTGCGTAGTACCGCCCGATGATTGACACCAATGATTACTTATATATTCAAATGCGATTGTCTCAAATCCTGTTGGTGCTGGATCAAATATTAACTCATTACCTCTGAAACGATATTGGTCAAATGGTCCAGTTACAGGACTTGCTTGTAGTGCCTGATAAGCTCTTGCCGTTAATGGTCCGAATACTGGTCGTCTTTGCGTTCTGTTCCACATTGTCTCGTTAGTGATTCTGACTGCACTTGCATCAAAATCGCCAGCCGAAATAATTGTGCTTATTGTACCTTGTGAGGCTTGAACGAGTCTTGATTTACCACCAGTTGAATAAGTGCCATAGTTTGAAGAATCAGTATCATCGAGTGAAAAGGTATTTGCATTTACTCTGGTAATAGTAAAGCGCAACCCATTTAACTGAGTCATACCTTCAACATCCGCAATATCTACCTGATCGCCAGTCGAATAACCATGACTATTAGCTGTGACAACTGCCGGGTTAGCTTTCGTTACAGCAGTTATGGTTTTAGCATCGCCACCAGTTACAAAGGTTACTTCTTTGGTCATAGACTGCCATGTATGTCGCTCTGCCAGTTCTTCGCCTTCTTCGTTTGCTAAAGCAAGCACCTGAATAATCTGTTCATCAGTATTGCCAGCAACGGCTGAAGGAGCTGCTATACCAATCCTTCTAGTAACTTGTTGAACCATTGTTAATAATGACATTATGTTTTCTTTTTCCTCGTTTTCTTAACTGGCTTAGATTCTAATGCTTCTAATCTAGCCGTTAAGCTACTTAAATCCTCTGTTAATTTCTTATTGATATTCTTTTGATCTTTTAGCTCAGATTGTAGGGCAGATATTTTCTCTGTTGCCTTACCTTGTGAGTTAGAAGAATCTAGCCATGCACGAGCTTTTTGTTTCATTACTCTTGAACCAACACCTAAAGACATTAGGGTTTGTTCGTTAGCTTCTGCTAATTCTTCGACAGTTCTTATTCTTGCTGCAATAATATTTTCTTGGTCAGATGGTCCTAAAACTGTCCATCCTCTAATCGGTGTACCATCGACAGGCATTTCCAAACCTTCTTTCCATGCCTCGTACATACTTTTTATGGCTTGAACATACTCAGCCTTAAATCTGCCATCTCTGATACCCTGAGTGAGTTGTTCTACCCATTCATGGTAAATTCGTGGAATTTCATCTTTACTCCCGGCTGGAGTTATAACTGCATAATCGACATCAACTGCGACATAATGACCAGCTTCGATAGAAGCATTACGATCCTCATGTGGCCTTACTTCAAATTTAATAAAAGGTGGTCTATCTTCCATTACTCCGGGTTGCATATCATTTCTCCTGTTGTTGAACAAGAAAAGGGGAACTTGCGCTCCCCCTTCGTTTACTAGGTTTACTACTTCTTAAAATGGAAACGCACAGATAATTTCGTTATCTGAAGCATCTCCAGCAAAAGCACAAACACAGTCTGTAACTGCTCCTGAAACATCAAGTGTTCCATCATCAGCACCAACTGCCGTTAGTGCATTTCCGTCAGCACCCGCAGTTAAAGCAATAGTTAGTGTGGCTACTCCCTTTATTTGAAACCAGCCAAATTGCCCATCGGTCATAACAGCTTGGATTACCCCAGCACCGATTCCAACAGAATCACTCACGTCACTTGTGACCTGATTATTCTTATATCCATCGAGTGTGTAGTAATATGCGACTTCGCCAGCTACCGCAGCAACAGCAGAGCCATTATCCCATTGCATATATTTATACAATTTACCATCGCTAGTTTGTCCGATTGTACCTAATGCCCATTCCTGTGACGTATCGACACGAGATGGAAGTATACCAGTTATATATGACATAATTTATCTCCTCGCTTACGCTTTTTGGACACCTTGAAGTGAACGATTAGAGCAAACTAAGTTACCCATCCAAAGAATAGGTATTACTACCGCATCTTGGTTGATAGCTTTATCTTGATCTAGCTCGGTCATGTCAGCATCACGATGCGTGACTAACTCCAAGTAATCTGTGTTTAAGAAATACGCATGAGCTGCTGGGATGCCTGAACCGCCATCAAAAGTAACGTCTGCGTTGTGATATTTTAGCGAAACAAAACCGCCATCAGCGCTAGAACCAGAGGTGTAGCGTTTAATAGATGTTTGGCTTTGCTCGAAAAATGTGTAGTAAGTGTTATCCATAACGATTAAGTCAGGTTGGTCGTTTCCACGAGAAACCTCAAGCCACAATGGAAGCATTAATGATTCCATAGTAGAGGAAGAAACAGTAATACCACCACCACCTTGCAATGGAGAAGCAGCACTTTGTACTATGCTTTTCCAAAAGGTAAATGTTGTACTATTGATTCCACCAACTGTGCCAGTTCCCGCATCGGACACGAGTGCCTGGAGACCATTTACTTGATTTGTTGCCGTTCCATCTGAATACATATCAGAGGAAAAGTTATTTTTGAAAGTACGCATTGCATTTGTAATGCGTGATTTCGCCAAGTTAATGATACGACTGTCGCCATTATTAACACGTAATTCGTAACCTGAAGCGGTTACATGAACTGCTATTTGCTTCCAATTATATTCAGCAGATGAAAGCACATCACTCGCATTGATATTGAGAGTGTCATAGCCTGAATACCTCTGATAAGTGCCATTTTCGGCATAATCTAAAGGCGCAACAATGCTAAGACCACCATCTTCGACACGTTTACGACCACGTCTATTCATACGAGCTAGAAGTGCATTATTATTGCTGACATTGTCTGCAAATTGCTTTTTATGCTTACGGAACGTGGTAGATACCAGTTCGGTAAACGTGCTATTTGGACTTGCCATTTTTATTGACTCCTAAAAATTAGTGTCTATTGTTAATTGAAGCTAATGTTTCCTCAAGTGTATCTTTAATATCACCTGAAGCATCAGTAGCTATCCCTTCTCTTGCTAACGGCTTTGTTGAAAGGTTAGTCTGAGCTATCTTGCTTGCCTGTTTCGACTTCTTTTGTGCTTCCTCTTTGCGCTTTTTATTCGCCTGTGTCAGTTTGACATTACGAATCTGAGGGTTTGCCCAACACGCAGTTTCATAGGCTTCTTCTAGGCTGAGTTGTCGGCCTTGTCGTTCAGCGCTTTCAATCAAATCTGCCATGTCATTTCTGACATCTTCAAAATGTACGTTTCTAATGTTTCCTTTTTCATCGACTTGATTTTGAAAACTACCAATCGAGGTAAGAGCTTCTTGCTGAGTCTGCTGTTGAGCAGCCTGTTGCTGAGAAGCATAAACTTGTTCTAAATTATTAAGTTTTTCCTGTATAGGATTCAGATATTGTTGAAGTGCCGGGATTTCCTGGTTCTCAGTATTTTCTGCGTTGGCAGATGTATATTGAGATAAATCAGCACCATACTCCTGTGCTATCTGCATCACTAATTGACCACGCTGTTGCGGTGTGCCAGAGCGTAATCGGTAAGCTGTATTTAATAAATTCTGGACTGTCTTTATCGGATCAGAGTTTTCTGATCGAATCATAGCTTCGTAGGGCTTTATAGCCTCACCAAGAGTACGTCCATAGTTTGCAGCTTGTTTATACATCGAGATGCCTTTTCCAATATCGGCTTCTCGTTTTATTATTTCATCTTGTATATGTTTTGGAAGTTTTGAAAAAGATGCTTTACCTTTAGCCGACCATGTTGAAGGTGGCCTTTTAGATTGTGGTTCGGTAACGTCCTCAGAATCAACCTCTTCTTCCTGAGTTTCTTCTTCAGGTTGTGGCTCTTCTTTGACTTCCTCTTTAGCTTCCTCTTTGGGTTCTTCCTCAGATTCGGCTACTATTTCTTCTTCAACTTCTTCTTCAACTTCTTCTTCAACTTCTTCAGAGACTTCCTCTTTAACTACTTCAGGTTCTTCATCTCTTTTATTAATTTCCTCGAAAGTTTCTGCGAGTGACTCATCGAGTGACTTCTCTTCTTCTACTGCTTTTTCTTCTTCCATTTTCTCTCTCCTTTGTCAAAAGGTTAAATTTCTAATATATAGGCTGTTCCTGTCTTAAACTTTCTACTATTGGTGCTGCACCAAATGGCGCTAGACTCATGTAAGGGAATCCCTCAAATTCTTTGTCAGGTGATAGTTTTATTGTGAATCTTGCTTCCTTTAACTGAGCCAAAGGTGGTAATTCATTTATAGGAACTTGATCGTAAGGTTGTGGTAAATCATCGTAATCAGTTACCATTTGTACATCAGACTTCCCAACAGAAACATTATCCATTTTCTTAGTTAATTTTTTTGCTACTTTGGGAATAATCTCATCGTAGTATTTTATCAATCCTTCTTTACCCCATCTGCCAAATTGAACATCTCCCGGTGAGAATGATATTTGGTCATATCCTTCTTTTTGAGCTTTAGCAATTAATCGTTTTATTGCAAGTGATGTCCATTTATCAGTTTCTCCAACAAACGGACCTTCAGGTATGTCACTTGCTAGTTTTTTCTCAAGTTTTTCTATTTCAATTCTGTCTTTAAAAAACTTATCAAAGAAATCATCTACAATTTTAATTTCATTAGCTGAAAGTCTTGGTACTTCCCACATTTCGTTCCATCTAACATTATCCGTTTTTTCAGCAGATTTTTTCCAATTTTTTAGATCACGCATCATTTCGTCTGGAGAATCAAACCCCAAATAATCTTCTTTTGCAAGAATATTCCTAACTTCTTTCCCTTTTTTATTTAAGTTATCTTTTAGTTCTTTTTTTCTTTTTTCAACTTTAGTTCTTTCTTCCCCTTTTAATTCAAATCCCTCAGTAGTTCGTGTTTTCCTTCCCTGTTGCCCCCAGTCACTTTGCAACTCTTCTATATATAATACTTTTTTACCATCAGGTGTGGTTCTGTCTGTTGTTCTTATATGGAATATCATATTATCGCTGTCAGGATTATCAAAATGAGGAGATTCAAAATCAATCTCCGCAGCTTTTGAACCAACAGGTAACTCGTCAGAGGCTAATGTAAATTGAATTTCCTGATAATTCTCACCGCCAGATTCTACATGTTCTGACCATTGTGTTCGATTTTCACCATAGAATTGACGACTCATTTCATCAACAATACTTGAATCACGAGCATACATTTCAGCTTGTACTTTAGCTTCATTAAGACTATTCTCGATTGGCATTATAGCATTTTCCCAATTACTAGAATCTTCAGGGCTTGTAAAAATCTGATAACCTATACTATCGTTACCAGTTATTGTCATTCCTGTGTTGGGATCAGTTACTTTTATATTGGGATCAGCCATGTACTCCTCACGAGTATGAGCATCTAACCCCTCATTAAAATCAAATCTAGTTTTATCGTCTAAATCATTAATTAAATTACCATCAGAAAAATGGGTTCTTATTCTATCCAACGCTACATCATCGTATATCGATGGATTTTCTTTTTTCATACTATTTAAAACGCTTTCAAGTTGGTAGTAATTGTCATTGATTTCGTCAGGAGTAGCATGTTCTATATCGTATGCGTAAGCATCAGATCGATGAGCATAATAATCATAATCATCTAAAACTTCAGAATCTCCCCAATCAAAAATATCTTCATCAGAAGAACCTCTTGCGACACGTTCTCCAAACTTCAACTGATGTTCACTAAGATAATCTACTATTTCTGTCTTGGTAACTTTGTCCTTACTTAATATTTTGTCAAGACCTGTCCAATCTATCTCGTCTTGTTTGACATTAGCTTTTAAAAGCATCGCTTTCATTTGCTGACCTGTGCCTTTTTCCTGTTTTAGATTCTTAGCTTCATCTAAAGCCTTAGAAAAAAAGCCAAGTTCATCTACTTCTTTTGTTGGAGTTCTGAGTGCATCAGATAATCTCGGACTATCTGGCACAACATTAAGCCCGGTTACTAAAGGTACATTCTTTTCAATAAAATTACTTATAGCACTTGAACCACCTGTCGTTGCTACTGGTGCTGCTATATCGAAAGGCATATCACCATAATCAAAATTAAGATTATCTGGTGTGTAACCAAGCACATCTCTTGGTGGTACAGTTTGTCCTATGTCAGGTGTAGGATCGTATCTGCGTAAGGCATTGGGTACTCCTGTTGGTACAAACTTTAAAGGAGTAAGTTCCAACGCTGCTAGTGCACTCCCTTTAGTCAGTTCTCTTGGAATCCAACCGCCAGTTTTATCTTCTAACCAAGTAGCACTTCTATCGAATTTTTCTACAAGAGGTTGTACTGCTCCCCCTATACTTTGCATATAATCTTCGGTTTCTTGGTACTTTGGCTCGTAGAAAGAACCAGCCCAATCCTGGACATTTTCCATTGCCTCGCCAGCTTCTTCAAAAGAACTACCTGTGGCTAATTTACCTAACCCGGTTATACCACCACCTATTTCTCCGACAGCACCTTCGCCAAATTCTATACCAAGCTCACCCATTGCGAGAGTGTTTCTACCCATATCCCGCCAAAACTCTTCATCACGCAGAGCGCCAGCTATATCTCTTAAAGCCATTAGTCTTGGCCTAAAAGCCAAGATGGTTTAATACTTTTCTCTGGTTTAACCATACCATCTCTAAGCTCGTAATATGTTCTTTCTATGCCGTTACTGATAATCTCGTTATTCTTTTTTTCTTTCTCTTGGTTATGAATATCAGCGTATTTCTTTTCTTGCTCATAACCTTCGTATGTTCTGCAATTATTACGTTTCAGATCATCCCGGTAGTCTTTCCTTGAGTTAATAACCTTGTTGTCAACAGGGCTTTGATAAGGTTCAATATCTCCCATTACATAATGAGTTTTGCCTGTTTTGTCGCCATACTTCTCGTACCACTCATGGCTCGGTATTAGTTTCTTGGTTTCTTTATCGAGCTTATATCGACCAGCCCTTTTTTCTTTCGGAACACTAAATATCTTATTAAAGTTTTCCTCAAATTGAGCAGTTGAAATTGCTGCTCTTCTTCTTTTATCTCCCTTGCCAGCCATTATGTAAACGCAAGATCGTCTGCACTCATGGTTCTTAGTGCATTAGCTAAAGCTGATTGGTCTGCTAATGTTTGCATATCTGTTTGGAAAGATTCAGGTTGAAGCAAAGATGCCATTAATTGATCATCTGTCATAGTTGCTCCAGAATCAACGATTGGTGTAATTGTAGGTGGCAAAGAGCCAATGACATCTGGCTGTTGAGCGACTAATTCTGGCGGAACAGCAGACGTTTGAGGTAATCCGTATGCTTCAGGTAAATTAACCACAGGTGGTACTAATCCGGGACCAGCTTGTTGACTAGCACCCATTTGTTGCTGGCGCAGCATCATCATATATTCTTCTTCTGTCATACCTTGACTTCTTGCGTGATCTAAAGTGTGCATAGTTAATCCTTAATTTATCTATAAATAAATCTATTCATTCCTGAAAGTACATCTTCTTGTTCTTTTGTGTATGGGTAATTTCTAAACTCATCATTCTTGTCTGGAGTCAATCTGCCTCGTAAAAGAGAATCTCTGCCACTCATTTCATACCATTTATCAAAATCTCTCTTTTCCTGTACTTCTGGATGGTTTCTGTGACTCATATACATTTCTTGCATATAATCTAACGACTTTGGATTACCTAATGTAGTTTCATCAAAAGAATCTTTTAAGGTTTTAAACTCTGGAGAATATTCATCCAAAACATGAAGTGTCTCTCCTAAAACCATTCTTTGTTGCTCTTCAAAAGGCAAATTTCTACCTTTTGGTCTAATGCCTATTGTTAATTTTTCAACCCCACCAGGATAAGGAACATTACCAAACTCATCTGGAGCGCCAGTCTCACCTACTGGGTATGTTTCAGAATACCACTTTCCAGGTTCGCTTTTAATATCCATAGCACCTATCGCATTTCTAACATTCTCTGGCAACGATTGTTTTAAAGCCTCTGATTGAAAATACTGTAAAGGGTTTTCTTCTTCGTATTTTGATCTGAGAAGTCTTGATAATTGACTCATAATCCTACTATTTTTGATTGAGCTTTAGCTTGCATCTCTTGCATTTTCATTTGATGGTCAGCTTGATCTATTTGTGCTTCTCTTTCGAGTTTCTGCATTTCCATTTGATGTTTAGATTGAGCTAATTCAAGTTCCATTTTCTGTTTAGCCATTTCGGCTTGCTGTTCAGATTGAAGTCTGGCCATCTCTGCTTGTTGTTTAGCCATTTCAGCCTCACCACTTTCCCCAGCTTGTTGTTCCGGGTTCTGTATAGGTTGGTCGCCAATCTTATCAACGGCAGTCTCAACTTCTGTGCCTAGCTTAAATCGTCTAACGGCTGCCATTAGCAATGACTTGGCAGTTTCGATTGGTACAGCACCGCTTTCAACGGCTGGTCCTATTCCGTTTAAGAATGAGGTAATGCCAGTCAACAGTTCGGTTATGTTCTGTTGCTGTTCTGCATCGTTAGCAGCGACAGTTGAATCAGTCTCAATATCAACCTTAAACTCACGCATTAAATCATCTCTTGCGACTTGTTGAATCTGCTCCCATGTGGGTTGCTCTAATCTTTCAAGCATTTGCGGATCAGGTTGCGGTGGTGGCGCTGGTTGTTGCCCTTGCATTTGCATCTGCTGGGCTTGCATTTGAAACTGTTGCATCTGCATTTGCATTTGCGATTGCATCATTGCCTTTTCTTCTTCTGTTGGAAAATTCAATCCTGTCATTTTCTGCAAAGTATCTACTGAGAATTGTTCTGCGATAACCTCTGCCATCAGACGTATAACATCTCTGGCATAGCGTTGAACCTCTCGTTGTCTGCGTTGCAGTCTCATACTGCCGTAGTTAGCTTTTATGCTTTGTGCTGTTGCAGTCTCAGAGGCAACAGATGAACCTCGTAGCACATCGGAGATACCTGTTATCTCATAAATTGAGGTAATCAGGTTTTGACGATACGCATATAGTTGATTTACAACACCAACGTATTTGTCAATAGGCATCATCCATATTGCTTTATCTAATCCACCAGCATCGAGATACTGAGATGCACCATCTAACGGAATCATCTTATTATCGCCAGAATCCATCAGACGTTCAATTTCAGACATCCTGGAGTCGTAGATTCCTCGTAGCCTCAGACCTTTTAAAATATCAATAATACGCTTAGTGACATTGTTTAACTCAGTCGCTAGTGTTTTATATAGATAATATTCGCTGACAGGGATTAATGAATCCGTTGTTGTCAAAGTATATATTGGTCTTGGCACCGGGAAGAACCCGGATAAACCTAATGGATCGTCTGCTTCTTTAAGTGGTTTGTCTTTGAAGGAAGGTGCAATAAAGTATACCTTCTTTGTTTCTTTACACCAGATTTCCCAGACTCGGACTCGGCCTTCTCTTTGGGATCGGTTTGTTTCATTGTCATAAGTATCATCCTCTTCTTTGTAAACATCTATCCCGACTGAGTCAGCCATTTCCTCGCCAAACTTCTCTTCAATATCTTGTTTCGTTAATTTATGTTGGAAACCAACCCAATTTACTTCTGTCCATTTATTAGCTGTTCCTCTTCTGAAATCTTCAAAAGCAACAGATTCAGCAACAACTTCTTCTCTGACTACTTCACCGACTGGCTCTTCATAATCTTCTGAAACACCCTCTGGCATTTCTAAAGGCGAACCCACTAACTTTTCATAATCTTCATGGTTTTCGCATGGCATATAAATAACTTTGCCGTTTTCATCGTGCGAATGAGATCCTACACAACCTATTTGCGTTGCCCTTTCTTCTGCTTCTTCTCTTGTTGTATAAACGTCTTGAGATTCCAGATTTTCAGGTGTTCCAAAGGTAGGCACATACCTGACTCTGGTAACACCACGACCGACTAATAAATAATCGTCAACCGCATCGCTCATTGGTCTGTCAAAGTCTGAGGCATCCACCATGAACTCAAGCGAGCGCTCTAAGACTTGTGCCACAGCTTTGCCAAGCTGATCCTCGTCTTTGAATCTTCTCTGTACATTCGGAACAGGAGTCTTGTTATATATTGCTGGCTTTAATGTTTCGATATTCGACCAAAGAATATTAAACGTATTCTTACGCATTTTTTGGCCATCTGAACCAATCGCTGTTGCAGCAACGTCCTCGCCACGATAAATGTCAACAACCGCTTTAGCATCATCTCGCCAGTCTTTTTCTGTTTTGTCTGAATCTTCTAATTCGTCAAGCCAATACTTGACTAAATCTTCAGGCGAGTCGCCATATAGCGGGTTCTTATAATTAATCATATTACATTGGGTAACCTTTGCGTTTCATTACCTCACCAATAAAGCCAGTATTTTTATTTTTCTTGGTTGTTTTATTCGTGTTATTTTTTTTCTTTGGCGGTCTGCCTTTTGTATTTCCGTAAGTACCTTCTCCGTATGGCATATCAATAATCCTCTTGTTGTTGTCTTAATCGTTTGCGTTCTTCAATCATTTGCATAATGGTGCGCTCTGAGCGACCTTTTATCGTCTGTGGGTTTATTTCTTTCTTATCTTTTGCTTTCTTAATAAATGGTCTGGACATACAAGCGTAGCGTGTTTCGTCTGCTGCATGATCCTCACCATCAGTATCAACGTCCTCTGGCCTTTGGACATCGTGTTGCATCATTGGAATCGTTCTAATCGTTTCGGTACACGTTGAAAAGAATAGAATCATTGGTGGTTCAGGCTTTAGTCTTGCCCGGAGATTATCCCAGCCACCCATTGCACCTTTTCTTGATACCCGCTTATTGTCAGCTCTTCTGAAGCTGATTACATTCCCGGATGCCTCGTATATTCGTTCTGCATGGGAAGGACCACCATCTCTTGCAAAAGCACTTGGATCTAACACCGCATCATCAAGCCTTTCATCTTCGGCCATTCTTTCTACGATCCCGGCACCAACTTCTTCTGCTGTCAGTTTAAGACCAACATTACTTCCAGGCTCTCTCGTTCCGTACCACTCACGATATTTAACTAGACAACCTTTCTCGATACCTTCTATTGAACCGTCTGATACTGCATACCAGCCAACACTAAAAGGTGCAGCACTTCCCCAGTCCATGCTTATGAATCGTGTCCAATGCTCCGGGATTTCAAAAGGTTCTATGATGTGGCGCTTACCAAACTCGCTGA
>VTLG01001857.1_pt1 | contig 22880 bp, 37 predicted proteins | sample 4694571 | NCBI WGS metagenome assembly VTLG01 (sample SAMN12604809, study PRJNA352737) | marine metagenome | biome: ENVO:00000447; feature: ENVO:00000209|ENVO:00000569|ENVO:01000036; material: ENVO:00002151; isolation source: viral sequences binned using virsorter ...
TATATACTGTAAATTTTTTATTGTCATCTTTCGTGTCGGGTCTAGCATCTTTAATAGCTTCAGCATCTGGAGTTGATCTTACAGGCTCAAGTTGAGGATGTTTTTCTTCATACTCATCTTTTCCAACGATAGAACCATTCCATTCTTTTCTTGTATCTTTTAGGCGGTATCTAAATCCAGACCTATCTGATATTCTATAAGCATATTTACCACTGGCGAAGGGCATTATCCAACCTTATAATAATCAAGTTTAGGTGTTACATTAAATGCCGACCTATCTCTATCTTCAGCCATGGCTCTTTCGAACTCTTCTTCGTAGACTGTTTTAAGCAATTGTATTCTATCTGGTGCTCTTTTCATAGCTATATAGTAAGCTAATCCTGCTGTTAGACAAGGTATAAATCTAAAGGGTATCTCTAGTGTATTCACTTGCGTATCAGCGTCTTGCATCCTTGTTAAAGCGTCATAAACAATAACATCTGTGCTGTTTTCTGGTGTAGGATATAATTTAAGATTAGGTGTAATTTGCCTATCCAAAAAATATTGTGTTGGTCTACTTGTAGATGTTTTGTTAGGAAGATTAATGAACGTGTCTCTACTAATTCTAGTCATGCTAAAGTCTGTGCCACTTCTTCTTACAACCACAGATAATATATCTATAATATCTGTATCTAAACTGTACTCTGAATCATTGGCTGTTAACGCTTGAGTTCTTTGCTCAATAGTCCATTGATTAAGGCCACGATTTGCCCACTCCGCAAGCATAATATTTAAAGAACGCCTCGCAGTTTGCAAATCATAACCAGTTTTAGCTTCTAAGCCACATCTCTCAAAAGCTTCTTCAATATACTCAGCTACATCTAAGTTAAAGTCAGTAGAGCTTGAGGTGGTCATTAGGCTTTACCACCTTTTTTCATCTTCTTCATAGCCATACCACCACCACGCATTTTCTTTGGTTTCATAGCCATGCCACCGCCTCTCATTTTTTTGACTTTGCCACCTTCCATCATTTTTTTTGCAGCATTTTTTAATTGATCGCCCATAGCCATCATTTTTCTAGGACTCATTGCCATACTTCACTCCTTTTAAGATTGTTATAGTATTGTTGTCTTTGCTCATAAATATCTTCAACATTGTACTCATTATAATATTTATCATAATAACCAAGTTTCTTCAATTTATTTGCACTCTCTTGTAGCTTTGTTAATCGTTGTACGAATATCAAAGCATATTCTTCCTTTACGAGATTTGTAAACGTGCCATCATCTATTAGCTCATTTACATCATCGTCAGGGTGGAATCCCATTATCCAAATGTCTTTTTGTTTATAGTCGCCTTTATGAATTTTTTCATTTACATCACTCAAATGTTTGTGAAATTTTTCATTATTTTCAAAGCACATATCAACAATAATTATTAAGTCTTTATTGTCTTTAAAGCAATCTATCAAAGTATCTAAACAATAATATGAACTGGTATTTTTAAATGCAAAACTTACTCTTTTATCCTTCCATGCTGTCTTAGCAAAAGGACAAGATGGAAGATTGTTATAATTTTTGTTAGGCTTTTCTAACGCAAATCTTGACCATTCACGAATTTCTTCGCAAATTTGATCTTCAAGATTTTTGTACTCATCCATTACTTTTTCTTTCTACGCCTAGCGGCTGCCACTCTTCTTGGCTTACCTGCTGGTTGCCCTAATCTTTTCTTTTGTGCAATACGTTTTCTTTTTTCTGAGGCAGACATTTCCGAAACAGTTTTCGGAGTTTTCTTGCTAATCCTTTTACTCGGACGACAATAAGGCGTACCACGTTTCTCACCTTTTTGACGGCCACATTTTTTACCTGTCCTAACATCTTTCCAGTCCTCCTTAAACCATCGTTTGAGAGCTAAACCAGCTTTTGTTTTTCTTACAGCCATTATCTAAACTTCGTTACTTTTCTTCTATTGCTCATAACTGCACCACAACCCCTTGCAATATTAGGATTTTTAGATGGTCGTTTGACTTTTCCCTTTGACACATTTCCGCCATTTTTCATCTCAACTACACCACCCATAGCTTTTTTCTTAGCCTTTTTACCACCTTTGCCATAGTTTGCTGCACCTACCTTTCGGCATTTTGCAATGGCTCCTGAAGCATAAGCTGATGGAAAAACTCTGTATCTAGCTTTTACTTTATAATAACAAGCGTCTTTAGGCATAATTTATCTCCTTTTTAACTTCCAGCAATTGCACATCCATTCTTTTTTTTTGCATCTTAAACATACTTTTACTGGCTCACCTCTTACTACTTCGCCTTTTTTTAGCGGCACAATGTGCTTTTTGAGAAAATCCTTTAGGTCGTTTACAATTGATCTTCCTCTTCCTACTGGCACTCCACTTCCTTTTCTGAGGTGGCTTTGACACTTGTCGTGCCATTTGCGACCTCCCCATAACCATTAAAAAAACTTCTCAAGTACCGCTACCCCAATGATAACTCCATAGATACCCCATAGTCTAGTATCAAGTTTATTTAACTTATTGTTTATCCCATCAAATCTAGCGTTACATACAGATTCATGTTTTTCTAACATTTTTAATAATTCTTTACTGGTCATCTAACACTTCCATCTTCTTCTTGCTTGTCTCAATCTACTATTTGGATTTTTGGCTGCCTTTGGAAACTTTTTCATTTGTCCTGCTGATCTTGCACAAAATGACTTTCTTCTTTTAGCTGCCTTGCTACCCTTTTTAACTTTACCAGTTACAGCAGTTTTAAGTTTGCTGCCTGGATTTTCTCTACGATAACGAGCAACACCCGCCTTAGTCATTCCCGCTCCACTCTTGGTGGAACGGAAATACTTTTTAGTTCTTGGAGGTTGCTTGTCAGGCTTCCTAGCCATTAGTCATAGCTCTTTCTAACTTGCATTATGATTGTATAACTATCGGCTGATGAGTGTCCCACTGTGGTAAACATTATATCACCAGTAACACCTGAACTTGCTGGATTTGTTAATCCACCAAAACTTGTGTAATCGTGATGTCCGCTTTGATTTTCACCTAACTCAATACAGAAGTCATCTGTTGAAGCATCAAATAACACTTTAACCTTCATGCCATTACACTGCCACCAAATTTTTTCAATGGTAGCTCTGCTACAAGCCTCTCCTCTAACATTTGTTGCTAGAGCTGAAACATCAACTTTTTTTACTGCACTTTCACCTGTTCCATCAGAGATGTTGGTAAACTTAAAGACAGCAGTTTGATGCCCGTCAACTAAAGTTTGCGAAGTAACTGCGTCTGCCATTTAAACCTCCCTATTATTGATCAGCGAAAGCAGGTGCTGTCGTTGATGTCACGCTTCCAAAAATTTGATAATTAGTTGTATCTTTTCCAACTATTGTTACATCAAATGCTTGTGGAACATTTATTTGAAAGCTACTTTCTGAATTGCCATCTGGAAATACAGCACTTATTGCATTGCCATCTTGGTCGTGAAAAGTTATGTTGCCAATATAAAAATTTGTATTGCCAGGGGTTTTGATAATGGCATCTGTTCCGTCAGCGGCTCCTCCAGCATATACAAATCTAAATACTGATCCAGCTATAGGTGCTGGTAATGTGTATGTATTATCCTGTGATCCATCTGGTACAAGTAAAATTCTACCACTATGAGTTGCATTTGTTAAAGTTACATCTCCATCAGATAAGCTAACTGGTGCTCCACCAAGAGTTGTTACCTCTGTAATGGCTCCAGTAGTTGCGTTTTTACTGATAGTTTTGATTGTGCTTTCAGACCTAATAGGGCCTGAGAATGTTGTATTAGCCATGTAAATCTCCTTGTCTTGGCTATTGTCGAAGTTAATTCTTCGTCAAGGTAATTTAAGTATACACAAAAAAAAGGGGTCTGCATAGACCCCTTAAAAAATATGTAAGTATTTTTATGCGGCTCCAGGTGAACCAAAGACAGCACGAGGATCAGAAAAACCAAAGGCATAACGCTCTCTAGCTTTATATCTCATGTTGCCTGTATCAAAGTCAGCTTCCATGCTTGTACTTAATGGAATTCTTTCAAAGTATTTAAATCCATTAGGTGCATCTGTCTTAATGAAAAACGCATCTGTGTCTGTTAAGAAGTGGTTAATAGTATAACCCTCTGGTAACATACCCATGTTTTTGATTGCGTTTACATCGTTGTCAGAAGTGCCAACTCTTAAAGTTGACTCAAGCAGTCTGTCTGCAACAAACTGTAATGCAGGTGGAATAATAAGCTTAGTTCCTCTCAACGCAACAATCATGTTTCTCTCATCAACAAAGTTTGAAATGTCAATAAGAGCATTTTCTAATGATGTTTCGTTAAGGTCTGCAGCAGTTGATGGCTCATTTCTAAATGTACCACCACCACCTAATGGGTGGTCTGTTGCACAAAGCTCTTTACCATCACCACCTGTAAAGCTTGAATTAAACGCATTGTTTAATGTAGCAGCAGCTTTGACTTGCTTTGTGTGTGCCATTGATCTTGCTAACGCTCTTGTGTATCTAGCTCCAAGTTGGTCATACAAGTTGTCCTCCATTGCCTCTTCTGTCAATGCAAAAGCTAATGCAATGGTTTCCATTGTGTATCTTGAAGTGTACACTTCGTTTGCAGTATCAAAAGTTACGCCAGCACCTTCTGATTTTGTTGCAGCATTTCCAAAACCACTTAACATTACTTCTTCTTCAAAAGCTCTGTCAGAATTTTCTGTCTCATAGATTTCTAAATGCTCTTGATCATAACGATCATATTCCATGCCGAATAAAGCGTTAAGACCAGGTTCTAACTCTTTGACGAGTTGTGCTCTTGATATAGCCATAATCTAATCTCCCTTACGCTAATCCTGCACCCTTAACACCAAAGATGTGATTTTGAATCACAACTAAGACGTTAGTGGCATCTGACCCAACATCACTGTTCTCAGGATCTTGTGATATGTCTATCGCTTTGATCGGAAGATTAGTGTTTGTTGCACCTGTTGTTACATCCAACTCTGCACCAGAAATACCAGTTACAGTAGAACCTGAACTTGTATATACGATGTCAAAGTTACCAAATAAATCCGCAACTGGAAATGCGGCATCAGCTTGAACTTCGTAGACAACATTTGGATCGTCTATAACAAAAGCTTCAATATCTGACGCATTCGTGCTTGCAGGATAAAAGTTGGAAAAGGTTTCTTTTCCAGTTGTAGGGTCTGTAAACCTACAACCATTGAATACTCCAACTATTGGGACTGTACCACCATCAGCGTGTACTTCTATACCGCCTCCAGTAACTTGAGCGACCATGTCGCCTTGAAAGATAGCAGTTCCGTAATTGGCAGCAATTCTATATCGGCTTTGACCACCAGTGTAGGGTGCTCCCCCTATCATCTTAACTGGTCTCATGCCAAAAGCAGCATCTTGATTTGCCATTTTTAACTCCTAAGTAAGAATTTTATTAACTTTGCCTCTTGCCACCGAAGGCGACTTGAGACTTCCTATCTTTAGATATTGGCATTGCAGGATTTGATTCTTTCATCAAATCTCTATCAACCGCCTCCATCTGTGTGTTGGTTTTATCCATAAAGTATTTGTTTCTTTCTTCAACAATTTCTTCTGGTATCCGTGCTAATAAAAGTCCTCCTTGACCAATTACTCCAGCATTTTTGCCTTCATCAATCACAGGAAAATCTGCATCTGGATAGTCCTCTGCACGCACTAATTCGTATCCTTCTCTTTGTCGTTTATGAATATTTGCTTTGTCGTCATAATCCATAACACGTTCTCTAATCCACCTATGTTTATAACCCACAGGTGCTGGTGGAGCATCTAAAACTGATGGTGGTCTCCAAGCTTGTTTTCTTTCCTGTTTTTCACGAGTTGCAGACTCTCGGTTAGCTCTATCTACCATCTTAGGCTCCTTTCCTGGAATCAATTTTAGCTACCTCTTTAGCATATTGCTCTAAAGGTATTCTCATTTTTTTAGCAAACGCAACTTGTCCAGGGGTTAGTTCTATTTGCTTTTTCCGCCCACTATTAGAAACGGCTTTGCCGTTAACAGGTGCAACAGTTTGGGCGACTTTTCTGTCACTCTGAAACTTGTGTGGAAACTCTTTTCTCATACGCTTATCAATTTCCATATAATACTCATCTGTAGATGGGTCTATCCCATCTTCAGCAACAACTTGTTCATGTATGGCTTGAGCACCTCTTGTCATGACCATGTCTTTGCCAAACCATGAATTTTTATCTAGCCAACCTTGTAACTTAGGATCTAACTCTTGTTTTTGCGGGGTCTGCCGTTTTGGGGTTTCAGGTTGTCCCTCATCTTTTTTAGTTCCTTCAGTTTCGGTTCTAAGTTTTTGTATTCTGAGTCTTTCGTTCTCAATAGCGAGTTTAGCCATGAGGTCACTTGCCTCAGACATTTTTTCAGCATCTCCAGCATCAAAAGCCTCCTTATATAACTTTTTTGCACTTGCGGTTTGTGCTTCAATTCTATTACCAAATTCAGAAGTATAACCAGTATTTAACTGTGCAAGTTGTTTTTGCAACTCTTCATTTTGTTTTTTCTGCTCTTCAGCGTATTTAAAAGCAGCGTCTGCCTCTTCTAACGCTTGTTTTCTTTTTGCTGTGAGTTGATTAATACGTTTTTGAACATTTTCAGAATAATTTTCTAATTCCTCCTCTGGTTGTTCAGAACGAACATCTGTTCGCTCTTCTTCTTTTGCTTCAACTTTTGGAGTCTCTTCTTTTTTTTCTTCTGACTCGTCAATATCTACAATTACATTTTCTTGAGGAGCTTCTTGCTCTACTACTTTTTCTTGTGCTTCATTCATCATTACCTCCACTATACATAAGAAATATCTGTTGGATCAAGTATTTTCGCTATAATATTATCATCATTTATGAGCCTTAACTCAAGACCCTCCACTTTGAACCTATTTCCAGCATATCTTCCCATAAGCACCCATTCTTTCTCAGAACAGTACGCTCCAGTTGGGAATTTATCTGCGTCTTTATAAGCGTCAGGACCCATTTTTACGACATAAGCGACTACTGTTGCAAATGATTCTCTATCCCTAGTTGCATCCGGTATGTATACACCACCTTTTGTCCTCTCTTTTGGATAATAAGGTATTACTAAAATTCTGTAACCAGTTGGTTGTGGCAGTCTTTCAATAACAGAAGCATCTATTTTTGATGGATCGTCTTCGTTTTTGTTGGGTTCTTTATCTTGACCAAATCCTTTTCCTATGGCTGGTGGAACTGGATTAATTTGTTTTTTTGCCAGTAGTCTATCTGGCACATAGAGTTTTTTACTCATCGTCTATTCCTTTCATCGAGGTTCTGATTTCTTCTTCGCACCAAGTCAGTCCTCGTATTTGACCCACTGCAAACCGATAGTCCTCCATAGAAGCTATCGAGCCATCTGCCAAAGATTGTGATAATTCATCTCTTCTTTGACGTATGTTCTTTAATAAATGTTCTGCTACCTTCACGCCATCCATTATTCTTCCTTATCTTTTATTTCAACAACTGTCAAACACATAGGGCATCTGTAAACATCTTTAAGCTCTATTTGTTTTAATGCTACTTTACATCTTTCACATAATTTTGTAGTCAATTTATTACTCGTGTGTATTCTTAAATGTCTAAATAAATCTTGTGTTATTTTTTCATGTTCTCTCTGGCTACGCCTTTTGACTTTTCGAATGACCGCATTCCCCCAAGTCCTAGTAATGAAAGGGTCAAGGTCATAAGTTCACCCGTGGCTAAACTCGGTAAAGTTACATCTGGCATCCATATCGCTGTTGCCCATTCAGCAATGGGCATAATAAAAAATTGAGTTAATAACCCTAGAGCACAGATCCACATTATCGCTGGACGAGCTCCTGCAACAAATATTGAGGGGTGCTTCGCTTGTTCGGCATTGGCTGCAATCTGACCTTTTGCTAATTCTTGAGCATGACGAGAAGCAAGCGTAGCCAAGTCATGGCTCAATCTAGCTTGTTGATCTTTATCTTTTATAAATTTTCCTACCAGACTTGTAACTGGTCCTATAAGTGCTTGTAACATAGCTACCTCCTAATACACTTTAGTTCTTTTCTCGTCTACATATGCCACGAGTTTACACATACATTTATAACTTTCAACCTTTTCTGGTATTTGCACAGATTGTTTAGTAAGTTTTTCAGCGTAATACAAGCAATCATTTACGTCTTTAAAGTAAATTTTTGCGTCTACATTCATGTTTAAAAAACAAGTTAATAAAAAAGCACTCATGTTTTTCTTGATTTTTTTAAAGCTTCCTTTGCTTTTTTTGCTATTTGTACAACTTCATTTTTTTTCATTACTTTTGCCCTTTGTTCCATGACAGTAAGGATTTGAATTTTACGAGCATAAGGTTTGTTAATACGCTTAACTTTTCTAACTGTTGCACGAGCATCAGCAGGAGTTGCAAATTTAATACTAACAGTATCTTTTGGGTTTTCGTCAGTATAGAGTCTTCTGCCTGAACCTTTAGGTTTTTTTCCTGTGCCAGTTTTTGGATCTTTTTTTGCCATCTATTTACCATTCTTTGTTAGCCAAGCACTCGTGCCCATGAATGTACCGACTATACCAGCACCACTTAAAAATATCAAATCAGTGACTGCAGCAAGTCCTTTTAACTTTTCATCTGAACACCAAGGAGAAGCTAAAAAGATAGCATAGCAACCCATAAATATTAAAGTATACCTTGCCATTCTTAGCTGTGCTAAGTTTTTTCGTAGCTTAGTTTCTGTTTCTTTTATTTCTTTAATATGACTAAGTTCTGCATCAGAAACAATACCATCACCATCTTCGTCATAATCAGCATATATTGATTGTTTTTGTAATCTTTTTTGCGTCATCCTATTGTCAGTCCTAAAATAAAAGCCATTGACCAAATACCTAGAGTTAAGTAAACAAATATATTATCATTCATCTTTTATTCTCTTTATACATCCAAGCTAATAATATTATAAAACCTACCACAGTGCAAAACAAAACAAACCAGCCAATATATTCCCATATCTTTCTTATGAGCTCCTGCCTCTCATAAATCTCCTCTTTTCGTTTCTTTCTTATCTCCGCTTCCATTCGAAGAATCTCATTCCAGGAATTGGCTCCATAGTGAAAATTGATAAATGATTTAAGTTCTTGACGTTGTGCTTCTAATTTTTTCTTGGCAGTAAATGCTTCTATAGCAGAAGCTTCTATCTCTCTGCCCTTAAATAACTTTCTAAGTGGTGAAGCATTTTTAGCAGATTTTTCAGTATTTTCAACATCTGATACCGCACCCATCCAGCGTGATAAATCTTTTCCCATAGACTCGATTTCACGTCCAGCGGCAAAGCCACGTTTGATTGCACTAAAAGCCGTATTAGCGGCTGTAATGGCTATACCAATTGAGGCGGGATCAAGCATTAAAATATCCCCTTAAATTTTTGTGGTTTTGCTATCTCAGAAAACTTTTTGATTATGCCACCATCACGTTTTTTTACGGGCTTTTTTCGCTTTCTTTTTCGGCTTGTTGATTTCGGCTTTGACTTCCCCGCCGTTGACAACGCTATTGCTATCGCTTGCTTCTGTGGGTACTTCTCTGACCTCAACTTCCTTATATTTTGGCTGATTGTTTTCTGGCTCTTGCCTTTCTTCAACGGCATGACCTTGCTCCTTTGCTAATCTTCTTTGCCTTTTCTTCTCTTTCTCAACTTGCCATATTTTTTCTCTAACAGAACTAACCATAATTTATCCTTTCATTGCTCTCATTGCGGCAATATCTCTTTGAGTTTGATCTCTCTGTGCCGCTATTTCTTCTTGTTGATCTAACCTTTGTTGATCAAGAAGTACATCATTTCTTTCTTTTTCTTTATCAAGTGTTTGCTTTTTCTCAAACTGGTCTTGTTTTTGTGCAATCTCTTGACCTCTCAACGCTAACTCTTGTTTTCTAATTGTTACAAGTGGATCTTCACTTGGAGGTGGTGTTAATGCTTGTGCATATTGTTCTTGTATCTCTGCGGCTAACTCAGCACTTCTTGAAGCTACTTGTGTTGCCATTTGTTGCATTGCATTCGGATCTTGTTGCATCATAGCTTGTTGCTCTGGTGGAATAGCATTCATAACCTCTTGTTGTGCTTGTAGTTCAGACATCATGGCTATGTGTTCCGATATATGTCCTTGCAACGTCATGAGTATTGCAGCATTTGCTTGTGCAACTGGTGTACTAATCATAGCTAAATGAGCTGTAATATGTGCTTGATGATTTTGTTCTAGAAAAGCCTGTAGACTGCCACCCTTCAATGCCTCTTGATTTTCCTTTGCTGGATTCATGGGCATTGGCTGTGGGGGAGGTTGCAACACAGCCTCTATGTTCGTAACCCCTAACGCTTCATACATTTTCCTATAAGCTTGGTACATTCCATTCGGCCCATGAATATCTGGATTACTTTGTGCTAATTGTAATTGTGTTTGTGCCAAAGCAATACGTTGTGACATAGAAAATATGTTTGGATCAGAAACAGGCAATATATCTATCCTATCATCAAAATCTGTCTGTTTAATTTCAGGTGGTGCTCCTGGCACTTGATATGGATACATAGGCACATCCATAGCAAATAGACGTGCAAGTAATTTAAACTCAATCTTTTGTGAATAGTGTAAGCGTTTATGGATTGCAGACATTACCTTTGTGCCACGTTCCATAATAGCCATTGTTGTACCAACTGGTGCGTTGCCTTGCATCTCGCCAACTTTCATGTCGGCCATTGATGCAAAGCGTCTACCAGAGTCGATAAGCGTTCCAAGTAAAGAATACAAGGTTTGAGATGGCTCCTTAAATGGTAAAGGCATAATTGCTTGACGCAAATCCATGCCAACCATATCTACATCTCTGAACTCGCCAGGATTTAGTGGAGACTCGTCATCTCTAATCCTTGCACCTCTTGCTTTAAAGCCTGCAGGTAAGTTGGATAAAGTACCTGCGTCAATTAATTGTCTAAGTATTGATGTTGATGCTCTTGATAAGCCACCTATCATATGAGTAAGGCCAAAGCCATAAAACCCAAGACCAGGTAGGAACTTATAATGAATAAAATAAGGGATCTTCCTACGGAACGGATCACCTTCATTGAAATTACGCTTGATCGATAATACTTCACCAGATTTCTCCACTATGGTTACGACATAGGGCATTTTTAATCCAGTAGGTTCTCCGTCTTGTCCAACGTCCTCAAACCCAACTAAATCTAAATCTGTGTGAATTTCATATAAAGTAATCTCTTCGTTATCGCTTGTACTTTTTCCTACACCCTGTATGTCGTCAATTGTTTCTTTGACCTCATCATAGTTCGTACCTCCGCTATCTGATGAGGGTAAATCTATATCTCTATAAAACCCTTGAAGTTGTAACTTCCTTATCTCATTTTTGCCCATACGAACAACATGAGTTATGCGTGTAGATGTTCTTAAATCTGTTGCATTGTAAGGAACAATTAAGTCCTCTGCATGAACAAACTTAGATACAGCTCTCTGCATAGAAGGGTCAAAATAAACTTTTTTAAATGCTGAACCTACAATCGGAAGATAAAATAACATTTGATCTAACTCAGGGTCATATTCTTCCATCTCATAAGTTATTTGATAATTCATATAATTTTTAACACGCTCTGCTTGTGCTAAAAGTTCTGGACTTTCTGCACCTACAATATGTGTTCTAACAGGTCCACTAGCTGGTAGCATTTCTCTGTACGCTTGTGCCTGAAACTGTGTAACGCTTTCTGCTAATAAAGGATGAACAACGCCAGAGGCACCTTCAAAAGGCTCTGCTCTATCTTCGTAGTTCATACCAAGTAATTCTAAACCACCTTTGTACTGTTCTTCCCAATCTTTTCTTGAGGATATATCATCATCAATAGCACCAACTAAATCATTGGATACCACACCTAAATCAGACTCCTCAATGAAGTCAGCTAAGTTTGCATTGAATGGTATTGGTGTTGTTATTTCTATTTCTTGTTGCATCTCACCAATAATAGCAGACCCATCATCAAGTTCAGTTACACCTGGAGTAATCTCTGCTTCAGGTAAAGGAACTTGCACTCCTTGTGGTTGTTCGGGGTTTTCTACCCCATTTACTTTTTCTATTGCCATGTTTATCTAAGCTTAAATTTGCCACCTGCTCTTGCGATGCCCATGCCTTTGCAGACACCACCACCTTTGCCCATCTTAACAACGCCGCCTTTTTTAAACTTCTTTGCTAATGTTGGATTCATTTGTTCTTGCACATCTTCTGGTAACTTTGAAAAACCTTTGAACTTAGCTGGCACTTTACCTCCGTCTGCCATTCTTCTTGCACCCATCATCTGCATTATCATTTGTCTATCAGCGTCAGACATCATTCTGCCTTGTTCTCCCATCATTTCTCTTTGAATAAAATTAGGATTAGGCATTCTCCTAACAACCATTGTCTTGCCATCTACGTTTCTAAGAGTTTCGCCTTTTCTCACTGTGCCTTGAAACGGCTCCATTGTTTCAATAAACTCATCTACAGCTTGACCTAAAAATCCCATTCTTCTAGGACCTCTTGCAGGAGCCATGCCACCTCTTTTCATCTTAACTGGAACCTCACCACCTTTAGCTTTTTTTAAAACTCCAGCATTTAAACCAAATTTAATAATTTCATCACGTGAAGCATCTGGCATAATCTTTCTTATTTGTTGTATCATCCTTCTGCCAGTTGGCGTATTAATGTCAGCTGTTCTTTTACCAAATGATTTGCCTTTAAAGACTGGACTACTAAGTGCCTCGCCTCCATTTTCCATCTTGACGGCATCTTCCTTTTTAACTTTTTCAATGGCCTCTGCTAATCCACCATCTTTTTTACCTATTATTTCTCGTATGGCTTTCTTCATGCCTTTTTCATCTTTAATATCAATCGGTGGCTTTGGTTTTGTTTTTTTTGCACTATCAATGATTTTCATCACCTCTTTTAAACCTTTTAACATTACATCTTTATCAGCCATATTACTCTCCTGTCTTTGGGTTAATCATTTTTGATTTAGTCATATTAACAACCTCTCCACCATCAGCCATCAATATTGTCTGTTTTTGAATACTAAACGGACTTTTTGAGTCTGGAGTAATATCCAAAGTGATTGGCTTTGCTCTAACTGTACTCACTTTTGCTGATCTTTTCAATTTTTTTATCATAGCAGCATCTTTCTTCTTCTGCCTATCTAAACTTTTAACGCCAGTTTTACCTTTGCTGACATTGGCCACAACTTTTTCTATACCTGCCAAAGATTTTTTAACTGGATCAGTTTCTCCACCTTTATTTAAAAGTTTTAACTGCTTCATCTTTGACATATCAATGACCTTTATCTTTGGCGTTTTCTTTATTGGCAATGAGGGTGTGCTAGGTCCAAAATATTTGCCGGGCGTTCTTTGACCACGCTTTTCAAGTTCTGCATAGGCTCTTCTTCTATCTGCTTCGTCTGACACTAGTAATACTCCATCTTTCTTCTGTAGTTTGGCTCAAACTCTTCATCGTCTGGCGTAGTGATAAAACCACCTTGCCTAAATCTTAGTATAGCCTGTGTCATTGAATCTGCCAAGTCATCATGGTCGCCATGTGGAAAACTTGCACATTCCTCTACAACTTCCTCTGCAAAATTAGCATCAGGTCTATACACCATGCCACTCTCAAACACTGGTGCACAGGCGTTCATACGAGCAAACTTATCTGCACCTTTGCTTGGTGTAAAAGGCGTAACTGGCACACCCATTCTTCTTAACTCTTGAGTAAGCGGCGTACCACTTGCTTTCTGCTCTATCAGAATCATGTCAGGATCATATGCTTCGCACAGTTCTTGTGCTTTAAATTTAAGTTCTGGGAAATCCCATCTGCCTTTCTCGGCATCAAGCAAGATGATGGCATCTCCTTCCCCCTCGATGGGAGTAAAAATACCCCAAGTAGTAATAGCACTATAATCAGAACGCTCATTCTTAGTAAAAGCCGTGTCGTATGACTGTATGATGTAGGAACAGGCAGGTGGCTCACTACGATTCCAAACATTCCACCACTCCCTTTTAATTATCGCACCTTCTTCGGCTGTTGGGTTTTGCATATACTGGGCGTTCCACTTGCCTACGGGTATCGAGGCTTTCACGCCTTCTAATTCGTCTTTGCTCCAATACTCTGGCCAAAGTACGTTTCCAGTCTCTGGAAATATCGCTGGAAATTCTACTACTTCCCATTTGTCTGCACCTCCTTGAGCTTGTTTCTGTAACACTCTTGCTGTGAGATCCTTTATCCCCCAACGTGTCATCACTATAATGATAGAGCCTCCAGGTTGCAATCTTTGTCTTGGTCCAGACGTATACCACTCATAAATACTATCAAGTGCCGTCGGACTTAAGGCATCTTGTTCAGAAACAGGATCGTCAATAATGAGCAAATCAGCACCTCGTCCAGCCAAAGCACCTCCAACACCAACGGCATAATATTCACCCCCACTGTTCGTTGACCATCTGCCAGATGCCTTGGCATCGGCAGCTAGTTTTACATCTGGAAATATATCACGGAAATCATCGCTATCAATTAAGTTTTTAACCTTACGACCAAAACCAACGGCAAGTTCGGCTGTGTGTGTAGCTTGTATTATTTTTAAATCTGGACGCTTGCCCATGAGCCAAGATGGAAATAGATAACTTGCAAACTCAGACTTTGTGTGTCTTGGCGGCATATTAACAATTAAACGCTTGATCTTGCCATCAGCTACTTGTTGTAATTTATCCGCGTATATTTTGTGATGTCTACCCTCAATAAAACTAGGCCATATACGTTTGACAAAATCCATGTATAAATCTTGTGATGTCTTTTGTTTCTCAAGCATCGTCAAACGCTCAAGCATTGGAGCTATCTTAGATAACTCATCATCACTTAAATACTCTGTGTATTCTAAATTCATTGTCCAGAAGCAAGAAACTCATCAACAGCTGCTACTAAACCACCCTCTTGTTTGGCGGTCACAGGTTTTGCAGGCACGCCTATTAACGTTTCAATAAACTTATTCAATTGACCTGTGTCAAAAGTAACTGGATTAAAACCAGTTCCTTGAGATGAAGAAAAAGGACTTGCCACAATAGGTGGTTGGTTAAGTGGCATCATATTACCTATCTGACCACTTGTGCCTCCAATAATATTAGGTGGCGGGTCTACTTCTGGCTCTGGTTTTTTTGGTGTAGTTTTCTTTAACAAATCGTCATCAACATTATCATCTCCACCTAAACCGCTAGTGGAGCCTTTGCCATAACCAGTGTATGCTTGAAAAACTGGAGATCCTGTTAGCATAGTCATAATACCACCTAACATACCTGGAACTGTTGTACGACTGTAAACACCAGTGAGTTGTCCATCTTTGTCATATTCAAATTGACTGACTTTACCCTTATCAACTAAATCTCTAATTCTGTTACCTAAAAAACCTTGAAGTTGTGGATTTTGATCTATCTGATCTTCGATTGTTTTTCCGTATCCAGCACCATATCCAGTAAATATACCATCATCGCCAGTTAAGAAATCACCACCTCTAGCAGAGTCTTCCTCTTCCTCTTGCCCTACATCTACATTCACCCCACCAGTAAAATCTGTGCCAGAGTCATCACTACCACTGTCAGTGTAGTCCATATCACTATCGGGTGCAGAGGTATCTGTGTTATCACCAACACCGGGGTCTCCAGGGTCTCCGCCTTCTACATTGCCCATATCATTTCCAATATCGTCACCAGTGTCAAAAAAACTAGGAATACCCATTGGACCAGGTTGATTAGCTCCACCTAGATTTTCTAACAACTGTCCTTCTTGTGGCGTAATGTAAGCCAACATATGTGGCTGACCCATAATGTTTGTGTTTCTTGGTGGCACATTGCCACCTTGCTCCATCATGGTCATAGGTTGATTAAAAATATCTATATTTGCTGCGGGTGCCATGTTTGGAGTCATAGCACCCATTACTGGTGCTGTAACTGGAGGATTAACTGATAAAGCACCATTAATATTTTTTAGAAAATTATTAAAATTACCCCTGCTGTTGGCAGTTGTGTCTAATTTTACCTGCGGTGGTTGTGCAGGTGCCGCGGGGGTCGGCATAAACCCACCTAAAGGTCCATTTGCCATGTCAAATCTCCGAAAAAAGCTTCTTTAAGAGATATTAACTTACTAACCAGCTTTTTGCAATAGCATTGTCATCTCTCGATTGCTTTGATCAAGCAATCTTGACACCCAAATCTCATCTTTACGCTTATCTGCCTCGCCTAGTGTATGATCTATGGCGTTGCATAGCTTCCAAATGCGTTCTTTTTCATATTTTGTGAGCGGTTTTGTATCTTCATCAAATTCTTTAATGCTTTTTGATGCTTTTTCAGCCTTTTTTGCGTCTGTCCAGTACAGAACAGCGTATTTCACGGATAATGGTATGCGATATTTGTCAGTTTCGTAACATCTATACCCTCTTTCACTCAGTCCAAGTCTCTTTGCCATGTCTATTTGGCTCAAGTTTAGGTCTTTTCTGTGTTTTTTTAGCTCTTCTCCGTTCCAATCGCTAAAACTCTGGTCATTTTTTTTCATTTTTTCTCCTTTAGCACACCACTATGAACTAAATCATCAACTAAGTCCTCATCTGAACTAAACCTCATGGACGCACCAGTCCAATCAGACACCATAGAAGCGTATGATCTTCTCAAGTCCTCTCTAGTTCTAAAAGCCATCTCTGATTTTTCAGTTATTTGGTCAACTATTTCTTTTGGGTTGCCAGTCAACGTAATCGAACCACTATCGCCTTGCATTATGTATGTTTTCATAAATACACTATAGGTTTTGAGTGCCTAAAGGTCAAGGATTTTTTTTATAAAATTTTTTTGGGGTGCCGTTTTTGAAACAGCTGGGGGCTGTTTGAGGAAAAGTTAGTGCAAGTGCACCCAGTATACAAAAATATAAAAAAAGGGGCGTATATGGTACGCCCCCACCGATTTTTTTTTAAGATTACTAGACTATGAGAGTCTAGTAATTCTATCATGAAACCATTGTTTAAGATCTTGTCTAAGGTTAGACCATATACAATCATCGTTATCGTTTAGTTGTATTGATCCTTGAGATATTCTTTCAATCTGTTGTGGAATCTTGTAACCATTTAAATCGTATTGTTGGTTTGATGTGCCATTTAAATGACCATAATATTCTTGGTTAAGAGTAATAACAGATTGAGTCGATCCTAGTTTACGTCTAATAGTGTTAATGGTTCTTCTAACAGATCTCGCATCGTTAATACCACATTGAGTCATAATCTCTCTTGTAGTCGCTCCTTCATCTGTTTGTATCATTTCAAACACTCTATAAAGCTTAGTGTTATATGGCATCGTATTTGTTAGAGTCTCCATATATCTTGTCCCTTGATCAACTAAGGTGAATCTGTAATTCTTAGAATAGTCAATTAAGTTAACTAGAAACTCAATCCAATTCTTAAGCTTTTCTGTTGATAATGTTCCTTGATGTTGTCTAAATTCAATTGTGCCTTTACCTTGAATTTTACCATTTGGAGCTAATTGAATATTAGTAAGATTGATTGCATTAAACTTGCCACTAATAGAATTTTTTAATTGTGAAATATTAGTTGATGATTCTATTTGTGATAATCTGTTATTGATTTCATAACAGTATCTAGAACCACGTCTAGAACGTGATACAAGCTTATTAATATCGCTTTGATACTTGGCATATCTAAAACATACGTCTTTGATAACCTCAAATTGTAAATGATCTGTAGAGTCTTGGAAATACTTGTGTTGTCTAAATAACCTAATAGATTCAAGGTTAAACTCTTCACTATCCATTGTAATTGGTTTTAAACCTATATGAACGTGTTGACCACATTTAGTTGTTATTCTGCCTCCTAAACTAATAATAATATCATTTACTTGTGAATTAATAGACCAAGTAGATTCTGCTTTAAATGATAAAGGAGGAAAGACTACCTCGCCTCCATCTCTTAAACTACCATCGCCAATGATTCTTAAATAATCTAAATGAGGATAGTTATTTCTTATTTCATTTCTAAGAGTCATAATATCTAAATTATCAAACTCTTTTTCTATTCCTATCGCTAAATTTAACATTTTAAGATCCTTTCGTTTATAATTAAAAATGTTTGTTACGAATCATTTTAAACGAACATTACAAAATTATCAAGGCATTTATTACCTATTTTAAAAAATAATTTATTTAAAATTTGCTGCTTTTCTGCCAATGTTCGCAAAAAAAGAGGACTGGTGCAGCAAGCCGTGCAGCACCGAGCTGCTCCGAATCCGACTCCAAAGTCCGATGCCCGACACCGAGCCCAGTCCGATACCGAACAATAGTTCTTTAACTGGGAAAGCCGGGCGTGCAAGCTGCTGCAGATGTCCTGGTGCACTGGTACGTCCGGGCTAAATACCGAACAATTGTTCCGAAACTGGGCACGCCGGGCAAGCCGTGCAGCAGCTTCCAGGCAGCTGGGCAGCAGCGCGGAGCGAACAATCGCAGAAATCTGCCAGTTTGACCTGGAGCTACGGCTGACTGGGCCGGGCACCCAGAGCGAACAATTATTCGTTTGCCCGGATTTCCCAGCTTCAAAAACGAACAATCATTCGGCTGCCCGGATTTCCCAGTTTGCAGCACGAACAAAAAAACCAGAGCTAGAAGCTCTGGCTTTTGTCCGAAGTTTTACCTCCTTTCTAAGTAATGATAAGTAAGAACCAAAACGCTACCCACATCAACGTGATGCCAATAGTGTTAATCAAGAACATCCAAAACATTTACACCTCCTCAGTAGTATTGAATTCAATTTCCGTTGAGCCAATGACATCATCATCGGAAATCTTTTTCATCTGTTTAAGACAAGCGTCTCTAATTTGCGTGGGCATTAAAGATTCAATCTCTTCGTTTTCATGCTCACACCAAAAACGAAATGTAACCATTGTTTTATACATAATTAAATCCATTCTTGTTTGATAGCCTTGTAGTCGTCATAGAGTACAGAGGCTAAAGTGGAAACAACGTGGAAACCCATGTCCATGCCAGTACCACCAACGCCAACAGAACTTGTTTTATCTTTGTATGGAAATCCAGTAACTCTCGCTACATGATAAGACAACCAAGTCGGCTTGTCGTTGATGATGCTATGAACAGAAATGTTTCTGTACATTCCACTCGGTGAAACTTTGCGTAAGATTGTGTACGCAGTTGATCCCTTTGGGAAATACTCTTTAAGCAGAGCTTTGCTTTCGTCAATAGTCATAATGACCTCCTTTTGTTTTTGTTTGTGTGAGAGTTGCTTTTTTAAGTCCCCAACTCTCATTTAAGACTATGGATATTAACCCACTTAAATATTTGGGGGAGTTGCTATTTTTCGGGTCTGTGAACCCCCACCCTGAACTTTCGACCTCATTTTTTTTTATGTTAACCCAACTGGTATTTTTTTTAAATTCTACGCAGTTTGCGAATCAACATACTATTAATATAGGTCATCATTGCCTATATGTCAAACACCAAATTAATTTTTTTTTCAAGAAGATTAGTTCGGTTCGCAGCTGCTTCAAGCTGGGTCAAAAACGAACAATAGTTCGATCTGGTTTTAGCCGGGGTTGCCAAGCTGGTGATGAGGCGGAACGGCAGCAGCGTGCTGCACCCAGATACCGAACAATTGTGAAGTCCGAAGTCCGAAAAACAAAACTTCCCAGCTTCCCAGCTGGTTCTGGAACGAACAATAGTTCACTTTTACACCCGGCCGCAAGCGGCACCGAACAATTATTCGTTTTACCAGCTGGGATCTCGTCTAGAGCGAACAAATGGTGCGAACAAAGGGCGTGGCAGAAGCCAGTCCGAGCAGCCCCGACACCGAACAAGTCCGAAAGTCCGAGTCCGAAAGCCCGACTGGTGAAGCCCGACGACCTCCGTGACACCGAACACACCAAGTGTAAGCGTTATTTATGGGCTTTTATGTTATCATGCTCTATCTCAATTGGGTCGTTATGGGTCTTTGTGGCTAGTTTCATGCGTTTCTGAGCAAGTGTTTGAAATTCTTGTAGTTTTTCCAGTATTTGCTCTCTTGTGAGGCTATCAGTTTGTTCATGTAGTACATGAGCCTTATTTACAAGCAGTCCAGTAGCCTTTAAACGCAGTTCTTCAGCTCTAATAGCTTCACCGAACTTGCCGCTCTCCCACGCCTCATTTCTGATCTTCAGCAGATCACGCACCGACTTCTCAATCGTTACACCGAACCTACTTCTGTTCTCTTCACGCATCTCTTGGAAACGCTCTTGAACAACTGGGTTACGAAGCAACCGAACAGCATCTACGCCTGGATTAGAATATCCTGCTGACCTTGCCGCTGCCGTCTGTGTCATATCTTTGTGCATGAAGTTATCCAAAAAAGTCTGTTGCTTGTCGGTCAATCTTTTCTGACCAGCAAGCCTTTGCTCCCTTGATAAATCTTCTCCTACTTTTGGCATAAGTTCTCCTTTTTTGCTATCAGTAAATATAGGGTATGGGGTGGGTTACTTACCACCCCCCTATACCCCCTTATAGGGGGGAAGTTCGGTAAGTTGGTAAGTGCCAATAAAATCAATGACTTACAAGCCAATATAAACTTACCATGACAATTGGTAAGTTCGGTAAGTAAATTTAATTTATTCAATAATATCAATGTTTTACAACTTCCCATCAAAATCTACTTACCAGTAAGTTGGTAAGTGGTAAGTAAATTACTCATAAATCACCAGTACATTATGATATTCTGTTCGCTTAAACCAAGTGCCATTGTCGGTACACTCATAGCCTAAATCTTTCATAGCTGCCCAAGTTTGCACCCAACAATAATGACACTCATCATCGCCTAAACCACCACCTTTATAACAAGATAATTTATGCTTCATATCAATGCCTAATTTTTGCGTTAGACCCATTTCAACTGCACAACCAAGACAGATTGTTCGTTTATTAACAACCAGTTCTCGGTTACGCAGAATGCTCTCGTTACATTTAGTACATCTGACCCTAGTTCGCTTTGTAATGGGCGATTCCATGCTCACACTCCTCAAATGCAACAGTTTGAAACAACTTAAAGTCGCTATATGCTGGTTCGTTTTCAAGAATACCAACACCTTTTGACTTGTCTCCCTCAGTAATTTTAACCCACATTCGCTCTGAGCCAATGCCTTTTTGTTTACTGGTTTCATTTACTGGAAAGCGAACTTTAACATAGCCTTGATCCTCAAATTGTGCATCTGAGTTCAAAACTGCCATGTTCGGCAACGCAACCATGTTTTTGCCCAAGCTCTGAAACGGCTTAACCTTATTCGCTCTACGCTGCTTTCTATTCATTATTCATTCTCCCACATTTTAATAATTGGAGCATTGTAAAGCTCTGATTGTCTTTTAGCTTCTTTCATAGCCTTTTTTAACGGAACTTCAAAGGCTCTGCCACTTGTCATTCCACTACCATTTCTTTCCCAAGAAACAAGAGAAACATTGTATTTTTTACCTTGCCAATGTTTCTCAACTCTAACTTCATATGCACTCATTATGTACCTACCTTTCTTGCTAGATTAAGTTTAAGTTCTTGGTTTTCCTCAGCCTCACGAACTGCCCAACACAAGTAATCTTTATCAAGAACAAAATCTTCATATCCTTGAGCAATCGTGTTGTAATAATGAGCTGGTGGAACACCAAAACCTTTTCTACGCATAACATAAAACATAACTTTCTGACCTTTAAATCCAGGTACTTCAAGTTTCAGTTTAATTTTCTTATATAAGTATGGGAAACCTTCGAATTTATCTAAGGCTTTCTCACATTTGTCTGTAATCTTCCATAAGCCAATAGGAACTTTTGCACCCTTATGCTTAATGATGTCTGCAACACCATTAAACACAAGCTTATAATCCACTAAATGAAAGCCAAGAATAGGCTTTGCCAATGGACAACGCACTTCCATATTCGCCATATTTAGATTAGCACCATATGCACCATATAACATTACGCTGCCCTCTCTTCTACAAAGCTAATTACATTTTTCCAATTATCTGCTCTGTATAAAAATGATTCTTTCGATAATGGAATATTAAGATCATGCACTTCAACATAGTTATCACAAACGTAAATAGCTAAATCTTTAGCATGATAGATACGCACACCACCAAATGAAGCATCAACCCAGTCTTTTGGCATAGCTAACTCCACTTCTGATTTTTTAAAACAAAGCTGCTTATCTTCAGGACAATCAAATAAATCGGCATCCTCATCTTCAATTACAACTTCAGTTCCATGATCATGGATTAATAATCCATAAATCTCTTGATCAATTACTTTGATCCTATCTCCTAATTTCATAACACAATCTCCTTTTGTTAAAATGTTATACCATATATATAAGCACTCATTACCTATATGTCAAACAATTTTAACTGTGGTTTTACGTTTTTTATCCTTGCTTTGGCAATTTCATAGTATTCTTCTTCTTTTTCTATACCAACAAACCTAAAATCTTCTTCCCTTGCACCCATGCCAGTCGATCCGCTGCCCATAAACGGATCTAACACCAGTCCTCCTTTGGGCGTTACTAAGCGAACAAGGTATCGCATCAGCTCAACTGGCTTAACAGTTGGGTGAGTGTTCGCTTTAATTTCACCTCCCAGTCCAGATTTACGCTCATCTTTTGATGTCTTTGCACAATAGAAGTACCTAGACGCATTACCCTGGTCGCCATAAGCTGGCATGAATTGTTCGGTATCAGCAAGCTCACCAGCAGTCCAGATGCCTTTGTGTGTTC
>VTLG01006118.1_pt1 | contig 22872 bp, 28 predicted proteins | sample 4694571 | NCBI WGS metagenome assembly VTLG01 (sample SAMN12604809, study PRJNA352737) | marine metagenome | biome: ENVO:00000447; feature: ENVO:00000209|ENVO:00000569|ENVO:01000036; material: ENVO:00002151; isolation source: viral sequences binned using virsorter ...
GTTCCATCAGCCGCTTCTGAGATATGAAGTGGGTGGCCCGGAGTCGCAGTTCCTATGCCAACCTTACCGTCACCAAGAACGACAAGATAATCACCTGTCCCCCCATAGTTTCCAACGGATAGAGCTTTAACAGATGAGTCGTCCCCAGCATGTACTAATAATCCATTCCCATTGGTTGCATGGGTATTTTTAATCTTACCCATCCAATCCCCAGACACAGAGCTTTCAACATGGAGTGGATAACTCGGAGTCGCAGTTCCTATTCCTAGCTGTGCAGCTCCCCCTAGAATTAAATCATCTCTGCTTTGATCCCAAAGCATGTAAGCTGAAGCAGTGTCACCAAAGAACTTTACGTCATGTCCTGTACCATCTACACCAACAGTAACGGTAGCATCAATCTGAGTAGCACCATCAACATCTAGGACATCTAGGTTTGTAATGCCGTCTACGTCTACGTTACCTGAGATATCTAATTCAGTAGCAGTAACTTTGTTATTAAACGTAGCTGCTCCTGCCTCAGACGCATCAAACATTAAGGCAGTTACTTCCGATGAATCGTCCTGCACGACAAACATCATGTCTGCGTCTGCAATCAAGCCTTGAATCTTTAGCCTGTTATCATCATCCTTGAACTGCGCGTACATTGAACTGCCATCAAATAACCTTATTTCGCCGTTATCGTCAGCACTTAAATCTATTCTCCCTGCGGCATCTAGCGTCATATCACCTGAAGATAGAGCTATGGTTGTTCCGTCTATATTGAAGTTATCAACATCTATTCCAGCATCGGCTGTAAGGACTCCTGTAACTCCTAGAGTGCTTGCCATGTCTACAGCACCGTCGATGTCTACTACATCGAGATTGGCTGTACCGTCTACATCTATATCTCCAGCAACGGTCAGACCAGCAGCACCGACTAACTTTAAGTCATCTGCGGATTCGTCCCAAAGCATATAAGCTCCAGACGTAGCCCCGAAGAACTTAACATCGTAGCCAGTATCATTAACGCCTACCGTCACAGTTCCATCAATCTGTACGGCATCATCAATATCCACGGCATCAAGGTTCGTAGTCCCATCTATGTCTACGTTGCCCGATACATCCAGCGTAGCAGCGTCTAATTCGCCCGTGAGGGTGATATTCCTGAACCCGCTTGCGTCTTTATTGCTATCAACTATTACGGCCTTAGAAGCCGCCACAGTGCCAGCAGTAATTCCATCAACTAGGTTCAATTCTGCGGCTGTGGAGGTGACATTTGTGCCGCCTATGTCCAGAGTCGTAACTGATACCTCACCGGCTACCGTGACTACGCCATCAGCCAGAGTAATAAGATCGGTGTCTGATGTGTGGCCTATAGTAGCGCCATTGATGATGACGTTATCTACGGTCAGCGTTGTCAGCGTTCCCAAGCTGGTGATTGCAGACTGAGCAGCACCCGTTACCGTTGCCGCCGTTCCAGAGGCGTTGCCCGTTAAAGCCCCGACAAATGAGGTGGCTGTTAGAGCACCAGTGCCAGCGTTATAAGTAACCGCTGCGTCAGTCTTGGGCGCTAAATCCCCTGTTGCACTCTCAAACAAGGCCACGAAGGACGATGTATCAGTAGTGTCAGCAACCGTTATGGTTGCAGGGACTATGTTCGCAGTACCGTCAAAGGATGTACCACCTATCGTTCTGGCAGTCGCTAGAGCCGTAGCAGTAGCCGCATTGCCTGTTGTGCTTCCTGAAGTTCCCGATGTGTTGCCTGTAACATTGCCCTCAATGTTCGCCACAAGCGTTCCTACTGCATATCCCGTTCCTCCGGTGTTTACAGTCGTTGTGGGTTCAGCTTGCAAGTCCTTGAATAACTTGAACTTTCCTGAGTCATTAGCATCGCGGAACAGTCCAGCATACAAATCCTGAGAGCCACTGGTGTCATATAGACCATAGAACCCTATGTCTACAGAATCGGCTGAGTTGTTGCTCTTACCAAGAACGATCAGAGGATCTTCAACTGATAGCGTTGCGGTATTTACCGTAGTGGTATCCCCGTTCACCGTGAGATTACCCGCTATAGTTACATCATCGGGAAGCCCTATAGTGACCCCCGCCCCCTCACTTCCAGACCCAGACACCTCAATCTCGTTAGAGGTTCCTGCTACGGTTGCTACATAGTTGCCCGTAGTATCTGTTCCCAGAGCTACGCTGTTGGCCTGTATGGTTGCTGATCCAGTGACGTTTCCAGAGCCATCAAAGCTGGCAGATGTCCATACCACATCGCCTGTCATGCTTATGGTTCTACCGCTAGCCAGAGCAGTAGCGGTTGCCGCGTTGCCAGTACAAGAACCAGAACTACCAGAGGCGTTTCCAGTTACGTTACCGACCACGTTGCCCGTGTAGCCAGAGGAAGTAATTGTGCCTAGAGATGAGCCGCCATCAGCAAAAGTTATAGTCCCGCCGTCAGCGTCTAAGGTTATGCCGCCGCCAGAATCTAAAGTGACAGTGGTTCCTGCCAGTTCAGCCGTGCCGTCTGCTGTGATCTGAATATTAGCCGCTGCTGCTGCTGCATCCGTTGTGGCAATGGTCAGAGTGCCGTTTGATCCAGCCGTGAACACCGCAGTATCCCCGCTGGAACCTGTCATCGTTACAACTTTGCCATCTATAGCCACATCATCAACAGTCAAGGCCGTAAGCGTACCGAGACTTGTGATATTAGTTTGCGCTGCGCCCGTTACTGTCGCTGCTGTACCGCTGGCGTTGCCTGTTACGTTGCCCGTAAGAGGCCCGACAAAGCTCGTTGCAGTTAATGCTCCAGTGGATGCGTTATAGGTTATCCCCGCATCAGTCTTTGGCCCCTGATCCCCCGTAGCGGCCTCAAACATTGATATATAACAGGAGCTATCAGTCGTGTCGGCTACGGTGATCGTAGCGGGAACTATGCTGGCTGTTCCATCAAATGATGTGCCGCCGATGTTTCTAGCTGTTGCTAATGCGGTTGCTGTAGCTGCGTTTCCTGTGGTACTTCCTGAACTGCCTGAAGTGTTACCCGTGACATTGCCAGTGAGGTTTCCTACAAAAGAGGTGGCTGTTAATGCCCCCGTTCCTGCGTTGTAGGTTATAGCCGCATCAGTTTTAGGGGCTAAGTCCCCTGTAGCTGACTCAAAAAGCGCAACATAGCTTGATGTGTCTGTTGTATCCGCAACCGTGATAGTTGCTGGAACTATATTAGCCGTTCCATCGAAACTAGTGCCGCCTATCGTTCTTGCGTTGGCTAGAGCGGTGGCGGTTGCTGATAGAGCTACCGCTATGTTCGCCGTACCATCAAAGCTGGTTCCACCTATAGTTCTAGCAGTTTCCAGTGCCGTAGCGGTTGATGCGTTGCCCGTTAATGGCCCCGCAAAAGCATCTGAGGTGACTGTGCCATCAAAGAAGGCATCCTTAAACTCAACCGAGCTAGTGCCTAAGTCAATGTCGTTATCCGCAGAGGGAACAATAGCCCCGTCAATAAACGTGACCTGATTAGACCCCGCCGCTGCTATCGTTATGACGTTTGAACCGCTAAAGGTTATTGATGTGTCTGAGTCTGCATCGCCTGTGATGCTATCAAGAGCCAGCGATCCCACGTTGGTTATATTGGCTTCGCTGAAATCCAGCGCACCACCAACCGTTAGCGTTCCAGAGACATCGACATTGCCGTTAATGTCTATTGTTGTAGCAGTTAGCTCTATCTCTGTGTCAGAAACCAGATCAAGAACCCCATCAGCACTCTGGTGTATGTAGGTTCCGCTATCACCGAACTGTAGCCTATCTGTGCTGCTTAACAGCAGCCCCGTATCAGCCACATGGGTCAGGGAAACATCTTGGTCATCACCGAAGTTAATGACAGCGCCATCAGCTAGGAACAGATCGCTGAACTCCAAGGCGGCGGTTCCAAGTGATGCTCCATCTGACGCATCTGGTAAGAAAGCGGTTGCTGCTGTGATGTTTGTGCCAGAAAGGGTAGGGATGACAACCGTTCCTGAACTGAAGTTGTACGTTGTATTCCATCGCGTATTGCTGTGGTCATAAACCAGCAGCGACCCATCATCATTAGCACCAGCAGTTACATCGGGCGTTACCGATCTGCCAAGTATGGTTGATGGCCCACCAAGACCCTGAGTGCCTACTGTCGTAACCGTTATCCCAGAACTATCCTCTACTGTGATGCTATTAACATCGGTTCCGGTTACTGAGATAGTTTCTACTGCCATAATTACCTGCTCACGTTCCTTCTTATGGAATAAGTACCTTCCATTATCCTATAGATATTGCTGTTGCCATCGGTTATCTCTAAATCATAAACGCCATCACCCGCTGTCAATCCAGCGGTATCTGATGCTGTTATGGTAAGAGTAACAGTTCCAGCAGTACCGCCTAGCGCAACTCTTGAGTTGCCCGTGGTGAGCGTTAGCACTGTGGAAGAAGCCTCTGGATTCTCTCTCAAGTCCATTTCGGCAGAGGCATAGCCGGTTAGGTTTATGACGGTTCCGCCTGAGTCCTTCAGAGTCAGGACTTTGCTAAAGGTAGCTCCCTGCTCTATTACAAAATGGTGATAACCTGCCGTCATAACTACTGGCTCCGTATATTAAGATGGTATCTACCATTAGCTTGTATGCGTCTGCATCCTAGCACTCTAAGAGGATTTTTTCGTTGACTTTTTCTTAGTGGTGGTTCGCTTTTTACGCTTTTTCTTTGCTGGAGCCTTGCCACCTTTATAAGCCTCATTAACATCTGGCGTACTCGGATCATCAGCTATGTAATGACCTGATTCATCTCTAGCCCTTACTGCCTCACCTGACTCAACATCAGAAGTATCCTCAGTCTTAATCTCTATGGCCCAATTATTATTCACAAACGTCTGCATCAGGTCTTTTTGCCATGATGCTTTTGCTTCAACTATTTCGCCATGTTCATACAGACGGTGGCTTGCGCCATGCTTATCATCCGCCCCAACTTTCGGTACTAGAACCTTATATGCCATAAATCACCCCTTAAAAAATGGGCAGGTACATCACCTTGGGCCGCTGGAGATTATCGTGATAACCCAACCTAAGACAATGTACCAACCCATCAGCCCATTTAGGCGTTATGCTTAGTAACCGTATTATCGGTACTATGCCGTGCGTTGCCGCGAAGGATCATCCCAGAAATGGGCGTGCCATTACTGTGAGTCCCCGTCTTAGCTAACACTAGCCTAATGTAGCGTTTCCCACCAACATAACCTACTTGGTGTGACGACCCTGTTGAGTCAGGATTACCACCAGCAGTGCCATCCAGCATCAGCCAGATACCACCAGCAGCAATAGTCCCGTCAACAATATCGGCCTGTTCGCAATCGGTGTAGGTACTGTTGTCATCGGAATGTTCCAATGAAATTTCAAAGTACACACTACCTGATAGCGTGTCTCCCTCTGCACCAACATCAACCACAGCTAAAGCACTTTCGTATCCCTGAAGGTCTACTCCTGTGCCGTTTGCCGCAGCGGTTTTAACCGCGTTGATGATGCTGTTGGCGGGAGATATGTCATTGCTAATGTCTCTCATGATTCACTCCCACTTAGGTTGAGCATTTCTGCTTGACGATGGCATCTGCGAGAACAACCTGTCCACCCACACGCTTACGAGCATAGAAACGTACATTACCCGATGCTGCTTGTGAATAAGGATCTCGTAGAACCGACATTTGCACCCTGTCCACGACCATATAGCCGCGTCTGAAGTCACCAAATGCTACAGGATAGGTATTGCTACCCTCTGATGGCATATCAGTAGCTTCAATGTAAGGATGCCCCAATATGGTATTCGTCAGACCGCCCTGAAGCGACATACCAGCTTGGAACACATACTGCCCCGCTGTGTCTTTCAGTTTTCTGACAGAACCCAGAGTTGTGCGGTTAAGCACAAAGGTTCCGTTTCTGGCGTACTCTGCCTTCAACCCATGAACTAACGAAACAAGACCATCAGCTAAGATAGTTGAGGCATGGCCTGAAACTACTTCGCTAACATCGCCGTTAGTCATGACTCCCTCTGGTTGCCCAACAGCACTACCAGAGACAAAGGCTGTGCCTTCGGCTTTAGCAAACTGCTCTGCAAACTCAGCGGTTAACTCCGCTTCCATGTCAAACACCGTATCCTCAAGATCATGCTGAGAGATATCCACTAGCGCACTTGCTTCGTGCGTTGGGATTTCCTCTAAAGCATAAGTGAGGCCCGTTGTTTCGCTGCGTGTTGCAGTCTCAGCAACCCAAGCTGCTGAAAACTGTCCACTCCTGCGAGGATGCTGGACGCTTCTCTGTGTGGTTGCGCGTACTCTGGCGATTGACCGAATCGGAGAAATCTCCGTTACAGCCTTCAAGATTTCCCGAACATACTCTGGGGGAGCCAGATACCCACCTGTCTCTGGGTTTCCAACTGTCAGAGCTTTTACTTCTTCGGGATCAAGAGCTTTATCGCCCTTTCTGCACCACGTTTCAAAAGACTTCAGAAGCGTGTCTGCTGATTTAGAATCATAGCCAGAGTTAGGTCGTGATAAAACCGTTTCTAACTGGTCAACCTTTTCAGCCACACCCTTTTGAATCTCGTTGGACTTGGTGATCTGTTGGTTAACATCTTCAAGTTTGTCCAGATCAGCTTCGATCCTTTCAATCTTTTCCTTGCTTTCCGAAAGATCTCCATGCCCCTTCTCAAGTTGGTCAAGACGCTGATCATTAGCTTTCTTAAATTCCTCGAAAGCCTTTTGCATCTGATCCGTTGCCTTGAGAACTTCAGTTACTTCACTCATAACTGTTCTCCTGTGAGGGTTTTGGATAAATTATTCATGGCATCTACCAATTCCGATACGGATTCTTCGCCTAGCCTCTCGCTAACCGTTTCACTCTTTCTCGAAAGCCCGTCAATAGCTGCACCTGCCGCTATCTTTGCGTCAGAACGCGATAGTCCTATTTCTTCCCGAAACAGACGCTCCCATTCTCTAATGGTTGTACCTTCACCTTCGCTCTTAACTTTCTCAACCTTTGCAAGCTGATTCATTGGGAACGTAACCAAAGATATTTCCATCAAGTCTACTTCTTCGATAACGCGCTTTCGTGTGCGCTTATCGTATGAAACCTTATTAGGGTTTACTCTGAACCCTATGCTCATTCCGTCCAACGCGCCCATCTTTAGCAGTTCATAGGCTACTTCGCCCTGACCATGCCTGACCAAGCGGCCCTTTACATACAGCCCCTTCTCATCCTCTTTAATGGAATCAAAGACACCTATAGGGTTATCGGATTGATGCTGCCACAACAGCTTTATGCTGTTTTTCCTTCTTCGGATTGACTTAGTAAAGGCTCCGGTCTTGATTACGTCATTTCCCAGATCAGTGTTATTAAACACACTGGCATAACCTTCAAATACGCCCTGATCTGACTCGTCATCAGATTCAATAGCCTTAAAGGCTGCCTTTAGATCAAGGTCAATAGGATCAAGACTCTTTTCAGAGTCGGATTCTTCTTCTAAGTTTTTAGCGAAACCAATAACAATAGAGTCATCGGTTTCTTCCACATATCGGATATGTTTTTCGTCATTCCCACTGGAATCTTGAACAGCGTGTTCTGCACGAACAGAATCAGTCGCAGTAGAACTGGTCATAGGTTCTGCCCCTTTTACCATAGGCGTATGTTATGTCAGTAATTAAAATAGCACAATCCCTTAATCAACTTGGTCTGCCGCATCAACATAAACAATCACGCAACGACAGTTGACTACATTTTTTGCGCCGCCTTGTGGATCACCAGCGTACATCATCGGAACACCGCCAACAATAAACGGCTCATCCATAGAAACCGTTTGTCCATTAGCTTCTGCGTGAAAAGATCGTGTCCTTAAATCCTGAGTGGATGTCCAACGCTTTACCATAGTCATCCCTAACTCTTGGCCTAGCGATCCATGATATTGATGATGCGCATAGCCAGCAGCATTATGAGTCTCTGTTCGCGCTACTAACATGGCCCTGCTGCGCGAAATTGCGCCGACCTTTGTAGTTATGTTTTTTGCTATCTGAGCAAGGGATAAACTCTCAACCCTGCCCTCTGTTATAACCTTAGCCACCTTTGCCGCTATACCAGCGGAGACACTTGATAGAAACAACTGCCTGTTCTCGTTGTACAAAAGAATCAACCCCTCAATATCCCTGTTTCTACCAAACACCGGAACATCTACCGACTTGTGCATATCCTCATACCGGCCTTCGTTGAAGGCGTACATGGTAGAAAATACCCGCTTGTAATGACGGGCCATGACAGGAAATAGCTCAGACTGAAGCCCCCTGATCGCTTCTGATTCGTTGAACATAGTGCTGGCTAGAAACTTATCTGCCTCAGTCCTGACGAACTTGGGGAATAAACTGGTCAGCTTTCTGGCTACTGATCTTTCTAGGTTATCCCTTATGCGCCGCTGGCTTCTAAGCTCATTGGCAACGCGAACCCTGCCGCGCCTGAATGATCTTAACTGCTTTCTAATAGCCAGCATTAAGGTATGCCATAGCTAGGGGCGTTAGTAGAAGCACGCTGATACGGCCCCTCATAAAGCCGTTTCTTGTGAATAAGCCCCGTTTGTTCTCTTTTCTGGGGTAAACCCTGACTTTTCCAGTTCAGCTTCTATCTGGTTGCGCTTTTTCTTAGACCATGCAAACCCTGCATCGCCGCCCCATAACGCCCAAGCTATTCGCCCTGCGCTTGGATAACCTTCCTGACCTTGCCTAAATCCTTGGCCTTGCTTATCAACCTCATGCCGACTGAAGAAGCTGTACATCCTGCGAACTGTGCTAGGGGTTAGGTTTTCTCTTTTGACTAGCTGATTAGCTCTTGCTACGCCTACGAGAGTACCGCCCCTATTGTGCTTTTTTCTCCAATCCAGCCCCCTCTGAGCTTCAGCAGCCATTGACTCGGTGGGCTTGAAGTCTATATCGCTAAGAGCCTTTTCATCTTCAGAGGTGTAATCATCAACATCCTCATCGTTATCGCCCACATCTGGCATCGGCACGGATGGCTCTGAACCTAGAGGAAACAGGTTAGCTGAGATGTATATGTCATCACCGCCGTCAATAGGGCTTAGGCCAATAATTTCTCTGGCTTCGTTCCGAGTCATAATGCCCTCACGAACCGCGCTTGTGATGTTCTCATAGGTCTTTCTTTGCCGTTCAGCCAGAGCCGGTATGTTCTGTATGTCGTACTCAAAACGTATATTCTCCCCATACATAGGCATTAGCCACTCGTTTAAGTCCGACTCTATTAACCGGCAATGAGGAATAATCGTTTCTTCATATAGTGCCAACCTAGCCTCTGCTACATTCGCATAGGTCTGTGCGTCAGGTACGCCCACCAACTGACTAGGAACCCCAAAACAAAGAGCTATATCCGTTGCGCTCATGTGCTTCAAGCTGATGAAGTCCATGTCCCGTGGAGAAAGACCCATTTCTTTCCAATCAAAGTCACCTTCTAAAAGCATCGGCCTTCCAGCGTTACCTGCGCCAGTAAATCGGTTGTTAAGATCGGTGAGTAGTTGTTGCCTCTGTGACTCCGTGAGATTTACAGCAAACCCCGCATCATCTTTAGGCTTAAATACCACAGCACCGCTGGGCCTAGCTCCATTATTGAGCAGCGATATATTGTGCTGGCTGGCTAAGTTGTGCTGATCTATCTCTACCGCTGCCGCAACAAGAGGCGAACATCCCTCAAAATCATCAAGCGGGTTCCACAATTTGATGTGCTTTAATTCGCTGAACCCTGTGTCTTGGTCAACTTGATAGGTTTGCTGGACTTGCCCGTTTATAATGTACTCATACTTCTCAGGTATCGGATTCTTACCGCCCTTGATCCTAATTCTGTCTGGTCTTAGCAGGTGCAGTTCGTTTGGCCCTGTGGATAACGTACCGCCAGCCTTAACGATATAGGCATTGCCACTAAGCATCAGGTATCCAAACAAGCTAGAAAAGAACTCACTATAGCTCTGTAATGGATTGGGGCGGCTCAATAAATCAATGGCGGGGTGCCGATCAAGTACATCATCGCCCATTTTTACTTGGAACTGCGTTGCCGCTGCGCCCTTGGCTATTTCGTTGACGCATCGGTACACGATAGCGTTTTGCATATAGCCTTCAGACGCAAGGTCTTTGTACTTGTATGTTTTCCCGCGCCCACCGCTTACGCCGAAATAAGTGACCATGTTCCCCAATGATTTCTGGGACATATCACTAGCTAAGTAGTCTCTAACCCTATCCATAAATGCCATCAGCTTACCCTCCACGATACATCGCCGCGTGACTTGCTTAGTTCTGCCAAACCCCACACCAGTGCATCCAACCTGTCAGGGCTTGGCTTAGTATTCCCAACATAAGTACACATCTGTGTTTCTAGCTCCGCAAAATAACCCAGATGATGAACTCTGCGCTGCTCATATAAAGCAGCAATAGGTTCTGCTCTCATCATCTTCCCTCTGGAAGCTCTGACCTGTCTATAAGGCACATTGGTATCAATAGTTCTGATTAGTCGTTCAACTAAATCACCACCGTTGTTCACTTCTGCCACTATTCTATCAGCCTCCCACTCATAGAAAGCGCGTATTGCTATCGTACCCCATTTGTCAGCGGAATAGCGCCCAGATAAATCCTCAAGCACATAGAATTTATTATGCTCATCTTTACCAACCACAACTATTCCGGTTTCATCAGAGTTTTCATGCGAGGTAACAGCAGGGTCAACAGCTACTATAATCTGGCTCAGTTCTTTTTCCTCGTCTTTTGATAGCCTTGTTTCATCAATCAACGATGGATTCCAAAGCGCACCCTCTACATCATCAACTATTTCTGCATATAGCTCTTGCCTTCCTAGCCTAGTGCCTTCATACCGTTCCTTCAGCATTTGTAACGCTGACGGGGCTAGATTGTCCTGATTCTCAAAGGTGCTACCTCTGGTGATTTTTGTGTCTTTTCTCTCCATCAGCCGTTTAATTATTGGCGTGGGCCTTGGAGTGGTGGTGATTATGCACTGAGGCTTTTCACCTAAACGTAAGGCAAACATAAGCTGGTCAAATGTCTCAGGGTATCGCCAAGCTGCCAACTCATCGCACCATGCCCGATGGAACTGTGGGCCACGCAATCTGTCAGGCTCTGTTGCGGAGTAGCCCATAATCACTGATCCGTTGTAAAGGCGTATCGTCATGCCGCTGGAGTTGTAGCCCTGCCCCCTGCCCTCTAGCAAACACTCTCGCGGGACAAACTTCAGGATTCCAGAAACACCCTCAAAGGCAACGCGCCTCAGATCACCGAACGTAGGAGTGACGACTGCCACCTGTGACTCTGGGTTTTTAAGCGCGTAAAGAAGCGCATCTGTAGCCCCTGTCCGAGTTTTACCCCAACCCCTGCCAGCCAGTATCAGCCATATAAACCAATCGCCTGATGGGGTTAGCTGTGTGGGCCTAGATGTTTCCAGCCAATCAGTGTACAGGCTTGTGGCCTTGACTAGACTTAGCTTCCGCAAGTTCGTCAAGTTGTGCCATAACAGATCGGAAGGCTTCTGGGTTTGTAACATCTGCGGATACCTTTGAAATATCGGTGGCCTCTCCTAACGCCAGCTTTCCGATTTTTTGTGCGTTTGCTGCAACTACTGACAGGTCTTTTAGTTCTACAGGACTAATTAACTGAGAGTCTGGATCAGACTGCTCAAGAGCCATAGCTTGCTGTAGCCTACGGCCTATTTTTGTCAACATCGCCTGTGCTATCGCTAAAGCGTTGTCGTCAAGCCTTTTACCGCTTTTCAGCATCGCTTCTAGTCGTTCATGGTCTTGCTTTGTCTGTAGCTCAGACTGATATTGATTTTTCTGCTTCTGCCAATCTTCACGTTTAGCAGCGCGATAGAGGGTTGGCCTAGAGACATCGTGACGCTGGTATAGCTGGTCTATAGACGGAAAAGATCTAACACCTTCTTCATTTGAAGTACCGTGAACAAACTCATCACGAATCTCCATCCTGAGTTCATCTGTCAATTTCCTAGACATGACTCACCGTTATCGCTAAATGTCGAAATTTATCATCATACTACAAAAGTGCTTTTGCAATTAGGACATTCAACGCTGACCACCTTTTTTGGTTTTTTCTTCTTATCGGCTGCGGCAACGTCAGTATCTAGGGTATCGCTGAAATCTACATCTACTTCAATATCTGAAATCAACTGAAGCCCATCATCTGCACCCAACAGGCTCATATCAAATCCACCCTCACTAATTTCCTTGAGTTCGCTAAAGTATGTGCTTGTGTCCCATTGACTATCTTCAGCCAGCTTATTATCAGCTATCACATATGCCCGTCTTTGCTGCTCTGTCCAGCCGTGTGCCACGACGCAAGGCACTTCTGTCAATCCAACCTGTTTTGCAGCCAAGAGTCTGCCATGTCCAGCTATGACGTTGCCTTCTGGGTCTATGAGTACGGGGATGGTGAATCCCCACTCCCTGATGCTATTGGCTAGTTGCTCAATTTGAGAGTCAGGGTGTAGCTTAGGATTCCTGTCATAAGGAACTAAATCCTTGACGCTTCTGCGCTCAACCGCATCTGCGGCCCAATGCTTTTCTTCCATATTAAAAAGATGCCTTGTTTTTGCTATCTGGACTTCCTTGCCAGTTATCTTGTTTTTTCTCCGTCACATCTCTAAGGCCGACACTGGTGAAAGGCCCATTTGAGTTTTCTTTAGCCCAACATCCTAACTTATAGGAATTGCCATTGATTGTGACCATCCCACTCATGTCGGGGCTGTTCTCGTTCAGTTTCTCATGGTTAGGGTGAAGCAATCCAGCAGAGACAAAGAACTCGTACTTTTTCTCGCCGCTATGGGTTCTCTCAATAATCCCGCAGTAGTATTTATCACCTTCAACTGTGACGGTTCCCTTTCTTACGATCTCTGAGTCCGTTTCATGCCAGAGATAGCCCTTTTTTTCATTGTCGTATTCTTTATCCATTTCTTTCCTTTAGTCTCAACCTATATTCGTTACCCTTACCTTCCTGTCTGGATCTTCGGTCAACAATATCACCAGAGGGAAGCCCGTATTTCATTTGGTATTTTGGCTTTCTCAAATTCCTGATCGCCGCGCTAATGGTCGGCTCACTGTAGTAAATGTCGGTTTTTTCCTTAATTTTTTTCTGTATGTCCCAATAAGTCCACCACTTCTGATCGCTCATGCAGCGCAGCACGAAATCAGTCACCGTGTTAGCTTGGCTCATAAAGCTCTCGCATTTTAGCAAGCCTATCTTTTCCAGCTTCTCCCGTTGCATCTGCCTCAGCTTTCTTGAGTTCGTTGCGGTTGCGCTTGTACAAAGCTGCTCCGCGTTCCTCGCTGGTGAAATGTTCAGCACAAGCCTCTACTAGAGATGGCAGGTCATTCACGTCTGATAAAACAGTGCCATCAGTATCGCGTAACTGATACTTGCCTCTGGGCATTGCGCTTTCGCTATCATCATCCTTCTGGAAAATCCCAACCGCGCAACTCAAGCTGTATCTGCGACAGTACGTCAGCGCACTGCCGAAGCCCTGTGGGTCTTTTTTCGCCAAGGGTACAGAGACAGGCCCACCGCTTAAAGACTCGCCATGCCCCATGATGTGAGTTTCAACGGCTACGGTATTTGAATCTGAACCCACTACCACCTGATGAAACATCAAGCCATGCTTGTTGAGCGCACTCTTGGCTGTGTCTATCACGCTGTGAAGCGTGGCGTATTGGCTTCTGAAATGCGGGTTTTTCCCGTCCTGAGTGGCGTGAGTAATCTCCTGCTGTGCAGCTAGAAAAGACTCCATGAATTTCTCATTTTTCAACGCACCTTGTAACGTACTTTTTTCTTCGTTCATTTCTTTACCTCATGTTAAATAACTTCTTGGCACCCTTAATCTCATTGCTTCCCCACCTGTTCCACCAGTTCGCATTACTCAAGTCAGGCTCAAAGCAAGAGGCTTCACACACATCCCTGATATCGTCCGATATGCTCAACAGCTTCATCATTTTAAGACAGATTCTTTCAATGTCCTGAATCTGCCCGTCAATATCTGGAACATCCATTGTGATTAACTGTGACTGCTTGCGCGTCCAGTATATATAGTCAATTTTTGGAACCTTGTCAGTCGCAAGCGCATAAAAGGCAAGCTGACGGTGATAGGAAGGGTTAGACTTTGGTTTGACCCCTGTGGTTTTTAAGTCTCGCACCACACTGTCGTACTCAAAATCTATTATCCCCTTTATGGGAATAGGCAGGTAGTCCGGTTGATACTCTACCCATCGCTGTGCAGCAATAGCGTGACCCAAAGTAAGGTAATCAGGAATGATGTTCGTCAGTATCGGGTCAACTAGCGCCTGTCTTTTATTACACGCCTCAAAATCGTAGGTGGCGTTGGCCTCTTTGATTTGTTTGTGTGTTTCAGTGTAGACATCCATTGCCGCTGAAATGCACTCATCAAGAGGTTTGCTTTCTCTGCAAGCTGCCGTGATACCAGCCTCAATAGCCAGCCCAAAAGTGAACGGTACGGCGAATAAGCTATCACGATACCCCGCCACATTGGTCAGCCACTTTGCTGGATTATCAGCGAACTTGTTTATTGAGTGGGGCGATAAATTGCTGACGCTGTGCGCCTCAAATGGATTGCGAACTACCATTGCACTTCATCAACAATGGCCTCAGTGTCAATTTTTGTTTTTTTCTCGACAGTCTCTTTTTGAATCCCGTTGCAGTCTTTGTGCTTCGCGCCTTCGGAAAGCGCATCTGAAACGTAGTCATACCAAGCAGTTGAGTCACCGTCCAAAACAGAGGGACAATCTGTAGTCCTTAGAACTTCTTTTTTCGTGATGTCTATTTCGCCAGCAATTTTCTCAACTATCGTTACTGTAGTAACTGTCGTTCTTATGCCTTCAACGTAAAATTTCATGCAAAATACCTAAGTTCATGTCATCGGTTTATCATTGTACCCCCAGACCTGCATCGTTGCAAATAAAACGCGGTTGCAATTAAAAACGCCCTGCCATATATTATTAAGCATGAGCATACAGGCACTAAATTGGGCGATTAAACAAAAAACCGACACCCCAACGACCAAGCTAGTGCTTTTTATTCTTGCCAACTATTGCGATGAGCGTTTTAGTTGCTACCCCTCTGAGGCTAAGTTAGCTGAAATCTGCGGTGTTTCCGATAGGCAAATCAGGCGATGCCTAAAAGGGCTGGAACTTGCCGGTCTGTTGAGAAGCGAACCAAGGATCTCACCGAAGGGTCAGATCAGCAACCGATACCATCTCAGCATGGACACCCATGTCCACCCGCGCATGGACACCCATGTCCACGGGGGGGTGACACCCACGTCCACCTATACTAAAGAAGACACAAAAATATACACTAAAGACTTTGAAGCGTGGTGGAGTGTCTACCCTAGAAAGGCTGGTAAATACCAAGCGTCAAGAGCCTACAAGAAGTCTGTCAGAGAGATTAGCCCAAAAAAGCTACTTGAAATCACAATCCGATTTGCAGCCATAAACAACAAAACGGAAAACCGCTTTATACCTCACGCAGCAACGTGGCTGAATGGGAAAAGATATTTAGACGAGGACATGAACAAAGAAATGACAATTAACAACTTAGCGGGATAAATTGAAATGGAAATGAATGATGCGTTGAACGAGAACTCAATAAAGCTGAAAACCCTTAGTCAAGGAAATCACAAAACGAAATGCCCCCGATGTCAGCCGCCTCACAAGGCAAGCGACAATCCTCTTAGCGTCACCATTGATGGCGATAGCGCCGTATGGAATTGCCACCATTGCGAGTTCAAAGGTACATCGCTAAACGGCAACGGCGATCTTTATGGTAATTTTGTGACACGACCACAGCGACAATACGTCAAGCCCAAGATTCCAGAAAACACCAGAACCCCGGATACCCTGTACAAATACTTCTTAGACAGAGGCATCTCTAAAGACATTGTAGATAAGAAGGGCATCTATGCCGACGATGTATGGATATGCCTTCCCTACCACGATGAGGCTGCCACGGTAGTCAACATTAAATACCGCACTGTCAGCAAGAGGTTCAAGCAAGAGCCGAACGCTAAACGAACTTTATATAACTATGATCTCGCGCATAGTGCAGACACCGTTATTTTCGTCGAGGGCGAGATAGATGTTCTGACCCTGATGGAGTGCGGATTTGACAATGTGGTTAGCCTTCCTGACGGCGCACCTAGCGAGGCCACATTCAACCCCAAGGATGCCAGATTCACGGCGCTAGAGAATTGCCCCCTCAAGGCGCAGAAAATAATCCTGTTCACCGACAATGATCGCGCTGGCAAAGCACTACACGACAGCCTACTTCATCGGTTCGGCAGGGATATGTGCTGGTATGTGGACTACCCAACTGACTGCAAGGATGCTAATGAGATACTACAGACGCATGGAGTAGATAAAATACGACAGTGCATAAATGATGCTAAAGCGTATCCGGTTGATGGCCTTTACACGACTGATGATTTTTATGCGGGGGTCGTTGACCTATACAACGGCAACTATGACAAACCCATAGCAGTCGGCTATCCAGAGTTAGACGAGATCTACAAAATAATGCGCGGAACCTTCCATGTAATAACGGGCATCCCGAACCACGGGAAATCGTCATTCTGCGACCAAATGCTCATCAAAATAAGCGAGAGAGAGAACTGGCGATACTGTATTTTCTCGCCAGAGCATAGTTCCAAAATGCACTTGCGCCGATTGGTTCAGATGCGACTAGGCAAGGCATTTGATTCTGGTTTGACTAACCGCATGACCCGTGACGAGCTTGATAGTGGTCTGAAGTGGCTCCGAGAAAGGTTCTTCTTCATTGAGACAAAGGAAGTAACACCAGACATTGATTATCTTTTGAAGGTTGCCAAGGGCGCAATACTCAAGCATGGGTGTGACGCCATTGTGATAGACCCCTACAACGAAGTTTCCGCGGTGCGTAAAGGTAACGCCAGAGAGGATGAGCATATAAGAGATTTCATCAGCAAATGCAAAAGGTTCGCCAGAATCCATAACATCGTTGTGTTCATAGTTGCTCATCCAACAAAATTAGTGAAAGGCAATGATGGGCGATATCCACCGCCATCAGCGTATGAGATATCTGGAGCGTCACATTGGCACAATCAAAGCGATGCGATACTCACCGTCCACAGAGATTTCGATGAAGAAACAGTGGAGGTTATAACCCGCAAAATTCGGGAACAACCACTCTACGGAGTTATCGGAAAAGCAACCTTCAAGTTCAACAACCAGAAACGAATATTTGAGCAACACTCAGAGCCAACGCCATCAGATATAGCTATACCCCACTGGAGCGACTGAAGTTTTCGCATAAAAAAAGGGCCACCGGTTAAGATGGCCCAAAAGTTTTAAGTCAGCGTTAAGTCAAGCTGGCCAACTCAAGCGGCAGCCGGTTCTTCTCTGCCACTCTCTTCGCGCTTTATAAAGTCTTGTTAAAGCATTTTGCGCTCGGCGTTGTTTGCTATCCCATCGCTTAATTGCCGCCTCAATTTTTTCTATATCAAGCAGGTTTTTTTTATGCTTGGTTGGCTTCGGCTTTGTTTTCGGCTTTAGCTTCCCCTCTAAAAACCCACTCTCAGCCACATACTCCGCTATCATCTGTTCGTATCTCACATGCAGCGGGTCGTGTGGTTTTTTCTTCGGATAAGTCGCGCCAAAAATATCATGCGAAACATCGTGGATCAGTCGGCCCCAACCTCTGTCAACTGTCGAGGTTTCTTCCTTTGAAATCCAGCAGCGTCTAGCAACTCCGAACTTTCCCGAAAAATGAGACGGGTAGTTTCTCAGTCGCCTTCCGTTATCCAACTTTCCGAATTTACGATAAATGCGCTTAGTTGCCTTTTCTGCTTCCTCTCTGGTGAGAGGCGGTAGTTTTTCGGGCAGCGCATCCCTAACTGGCTGATAATCAGCATCGCTCATGTCAAGTCTCCTCATGTTACCTAGTTAATGTTTCAAATTGTTAAAGATCACGGCTAACCTATTGATTAACCTACACATATTATAACATACGAGCAAAATCAATAACTTACGAGCGTTTTTTGGGTTTTTCGTGACCGAACTATAAAGGTTTCCGAGGCTGCACATGTCCATTTGCGCAAAAATATGTTGCAAAAACAAACGCGCGTCCTTATAGTTGTATGCACAACGAATAAGTTAAATAACTTGAACAAAGGGAATCGCAAATGAATATTAAAAACCCATTTAGAAATGCAGAGATGCGTCGCTATTTCGACAGCTACGTTGGAATGTATCGTGACGGCAAATTGCGCAACGCCGATGGCACTCCCTGTTGTGGGGGTTCCAACCGGTCAATGTTCTGGAGGGGTTATCAGGGAGTGACGAACCTAGTAGCGTCAAAGAATAGCTGCAACTACGCCGCATTTCGCGCAGGGCAAGCGGTCAAGAAGGCAGAGCGTCCATTGGTTTGAACATCGCAACACAGGGGAACTATATGATTAAAGAGCAACAGGCTTGGGCTAACAAAGAACACATCAATTCATTGGGCAAATATACCGCTGGCACTTTTGAGGTTGTTTCATCTCCAGTGCGTTTCACGCAAAAAAAAGAACAAACACGATGGAGCCATCCGACAGAGCTATTGGAGTTTGAAAACAAGCGGGTTCTGTTTCGAGATGACACGGGAGAAGGCTTATCAGTTGTTGGCAGAAACTATAAAGTCGTTCAGTACGTTGACGCGTGGAAAGCGGCTGAAAATGCCCTGATCAACAGCGGCCTTAACCTTGAAGGCATCACTAGGAAAATGGGTGAGTCCCACAACGGAGCGCGAGCATACGCGATTTACACCCTTCCTACCTACATGATAGAAACCGCGAAGGGAGATTTTACAGCACTCCAACTGTCAACCTACACATCAGTTGATGGTAGTTGGTCATTCATGATGCAGCTAGGCTACGTCAGACTACTGTGCGCAAACATGCAAATCTCCATAGATGCGTTTTGTCTGTACAAGAGCAAGCATACTCCGAGCCTGAGTCTTGAGCTTGGCGCTCACAAAATTCAAGCATTGCTTGACGCTTATCAGAAGGATGGCGAACGCTGGAAAAATTGGAGCCAAAAAGAGACAACAGACCGAAATGCGTTTGATACTTTTGCTGTTGCCGCAAAGTGCAAGTTTCCAAAATCACGACCTGACGATTCTGTGGAAACCTTGTTGTCTGAACCAGAGGTCTACAAAAACAGGTCTCTTATGTTCATGTGGAACCAGTTTCGCGTTGAACGAGAGTCTTTAGGACAAACTGAATGGGCGGCTTTTAACGCTATGACGCATTGGGCCACTCATGCCAGTGCTGGAAGAAAATCATCACAACCTAACATTGCATCAATACGGCTGCGCCGAAGCGACAGTGTACGGGCGGCTGCCAAGATATGCCTAGCCGCATGATTACGGCAATACCAACACTAGGGGTAGGCTTAGATATCGCCTGTCGCGGCAACTCAGGGGGCCGATTTAATGCCAGATGAGCAAAGCGAGCAATGGCAGCAGCGAATCAGGGAGTTTGCTCCAAAAATCCGCGATGCAAAAATCGCCGTGTTCAGGAGCGAAGCAGACGTCAAGAAGCTGCAAGCTCAACTTGAACTAGCGGCGATGGCTAACGGGGCAAAGACAATCTCGATGCAAAAGACCATCGCTGACAATGATGACTCGCTGTATCAAGCAAGGCTGGCAGTCGGTGTTGCTAAAGGGACGTTATCAGGATTGGAGATCGCTCTGAAGGCTGTCGAGGTTGGCTTCGATGAGTGGCGGACGCGCATGGCATCTGCGAGAGAGGAAAAGAAACGATATGGCGCTTGAATTAGCTTCTGAAATAAAATGAAAGGAAGATCGCCGACCAAGTCAGAGCAGCAACACATGGATAACGTTCGCGAGTTGGGCTGCATCGTCTGTCGCATGAGAGGCTTCCCCGGCAGTCCAGCAGAGATACATCATGTCGATGGCAAAACTAAACCAGACGCACACATGAAGGTTCTGCCCCTCTGCTTTCATCATCACCGGGGCGGGGGAGACTCGGAGCCTATCTCTAGGCATCCATACAAGCGCCGCTTTCAAGATGCTTATGGTTCTGAAAAACACCTCTTAGCTGAGGTCTCTAGCCTTTTGCGTTTGAATCAGCTTCAAAAAATGCTATAAAAAAATAACAACAATATAATCAATAAGTTACAAGCAACAAAAACCTTGCGTGCGGATTTGTCGTTTGTTATTATAATCAATGTTGACGATAATATAATATTGAACTTAGGAGAAAATCACATGAAAAGCGTTTTGGCACTTTTTGCTGTTTTGGCAATTCTAGCGATTGTTGGAACTATGGACTATCAAGACGAGCTTGCTGAGGAACAGAGGTATGTCACCTTTGTCTGCGACGGCACTTGGCCCGACTACAAAAACTTGAAACCGGAGTGCGAATAAGATGAATGAAGAAAAATTGAAAATTGACCAAAACATCTCAATCCCTTGTCCCAAGAATGGCGGCAGAAACAAAAAGATGGACAACATCAGAAAAACCATTTTGTTGATGCAAGTAGGCGATAGTGTTTTCTTCACTGATAAACATGAGGCGATGAGGTTCAGAACCAGAGCAGACACTATGAGTAAGCGTCAGGAAGTGACAGGAAAGTGGGTAATAAGAAAGCTGGATTCAGAACCGACATCATGGCGAATTTGGAGAGTGAAATGAAAAGCCGATATGAAGTTATTGATTTTTTGTCTTTTAGATCTATGCAATATAACTACGCCGAGCTTATAAAGACTCGCACGAAAGAAAAAACCTCTGAAGCAATGTCTGCTCTATATGAAACTCTGTGGGAAAAGGCTAAGAATGACGTAATCTTTTGGTATGAAAATGACTTTGTTCGTGATGATGATGGCGAGATTATTTTTGGTGCAATGGAGATGGAGATATTTAAGACCATCCAGCCTGACGGAAGCATTGCCACGACTGACTGCCGACTCTCAAACTATCGCGTTGAGACGGAACCCGAATATGAAGATGGCGTATGTGTGCTTGAAAAGAAGTCACACAAAATGACCGACCAAGATGGTAAGACGCACGATCTGGATGTCAGCCCATATGTGACTATGAAGCCAGAAGATACCAAAGCGTTTTCTGAGATAGCCATCAGGCTTGGTAGAGTGCCGACAACCAAAGACAACAACGGTGTGAACTTTGACAGCGATAGCATAGCGGCGCTACTGATGCGGCTGGAAGATGAGCAGAGCTACCACCGAGATATGGCAGAAATGGATCAGCAGCACCATCAGTGGGATGAGGCTGATGCCGAGGCACAGCAGGAGCGATGGAAATGAGCAGTAAACCCACGACTACCCGCTGGATTGGGAAGCCATTTGTAAAAGATGGCTTTGATATTCACCCTGACAGGCCAAAGGAGATGACCTTTCAAATGGCCTTCCACAAGTATTCTTGCTACTTGCAGGACGTACAGAAACGTAGCGCGTCAAGTGGCCCTTGGGTAGATGAGGAACGTAGCTACAAATCTGCTGACGGTCATTGGCGATTGATTAGCATAGACGACAACCTAGTTGCTACAGTATTTACCACAGGCAAAGTAGCAGTTTAGCAAAAGAGTTGTTACGATAAACAAAACCAAAAGGAACGAACTCTGATGGATTCAAATATGACAGGGGCAGAGCTAAAGAAACTGAGGCACGATCACGGTGTTTCTCAGACTGACGTAGCTCGTTACATGGAATACGGCTCTGCCGGTAAGCCCAATAGGTCACAGATCGCCCGTTTTGAGAACGGACACTGTGACATAAATCCAAGAATATCTAAGCTCTTGAGGTTCTACTTTCAGTACGAATGTTAGTGAGCGATGCGCTGTGTGCGGCAGACGCGGAAATATCGGGCGAGACATAGTTCCGTATTTTTTTTACCAAGAAGCACACGCAATGGCTATGCGGAATACACACGAACGCCCAATGTAGCAAGGCGCGATATAGTGCGTTTAGAAAATGGCTGGCATCTAAGTCTCAGATTGATACTTGATGTTCAGCCCCGCAAGCGTGCAGAGCCGGTTTTTTTCATCCAGACCCTTTTCAGTGACCACCGACTCATCACCGTTTTTCTTAACATAGCCTCCAGCAACAACGTCATCCAGCAGCTTCGGCGGGGTTTCTTCCTTGAACATCACGCTCAACAAAGTTCCTAACCGTTTTGTCTGCGTCTTGGATAGACTCATACGTCGCGCCAGCCCTCATCCTTTAGAAAAAGACGGGCCTCTGCTTCGCGGCGGCGAACTAAACCAGCTAAAACTTTCCCCCCCGCTTTATTCCAGCGTCTGATCTGGTTTGGAACATCCTCAAAATCTTTCTCATCACTACCAAGAGAAAACCAGTTGAGCTTTTTCAGAAGGGTAGAATTTCTTAATGCTGTTGGCCCAAGGTTATAGACCCACGCGACTAGCGCATCAAACTGATGCTGATCCAGATCGCACTCCACCATTTCATTGATATAACCTTCATACTCGTCAAGCTCTGAAGCCAGCATTTCATCGGCTTCTTCCTGCGTGATTACCTGATCTTCCTCAACGCCCTTGGTGTGACCGTAACCGATTGTGAGGACATTCGCGGAGCAGCGATAGGCTTCTAACTCACAACCTTCAAATTTCTTGATTAGCTCCAGACCTTCTTCAGATATTTTCATCTACTATCTTCCTGTTGGCGATATGTTCTGCTGCAATAGCTTCCTTGGATTGCCCATGATACGGCACCGCATGACCTTCCTGACACATAATGTC
>VTLG01007907.1_pt1 | contig 22869 bp, 24 predicted proteins | sample 4694571 | NCBI WGS metagenome assembly VTLG01 (sample SAMN12604809, study PRJNA352737) | marine metagenome | biome: ENVO:00000447; feature: ENVO:00000209|ENVO:00000569|ENVO:01000036; material: ENVO:00002151; isolation source: viral sequences binned using virsorter ...
ATTCTGGTGGACTGCCCACACCCTCACCCTTTCCAAGCAAGAAGGCTATATTTGCTATAGGGTATCCCCCAAAGCCGTAGCTAGTCGTATGTCTACTGGATTATTCCACGCTGTGGAGGGGAAAAAAAATAGTTAACTAGGGTATTATTTGCATATAAAAGTGCTTTAGGTTAAAATATTATTAATATGGGTAAAATACTGACAGAGCAACAAAAAATGTTTGTTCAGAACTTTAGTCAAACAGGTAATGCTACTCAGTCTGCTATTAAGGCTGGATATAGTCCCAAGACAGCAGAGCAGCAAGGGTATGAGTTAAAGAATAAACTGGCTCATGAGATAGAAACAGCTACTAAAAAGCTGATTGCAAGTGCAGTACCAATGGCAGTTAATAAGTTACAGGACCTTGTAGAAGACCCAAAGGTTAGTGCTTCTGTAAAACTGGGTGCAATAAATTCAATCTTGGATAGAACTGGCTATCAAACAGTTCATAAAGTAGAAGATGTAACTGGTAAAAAATCAGAAGAAGAATTAGAAATAGAACTAAAAAACCTTTTGTCTGGTTTGATGGTAGGTCCAGGGAATATTAACTAAGGTTAATGAGCGAACAACTAGAAAGAGCAGTAGAAATAGCTAGAGAACTAGAAAGACGTAAGGCTATGAATAGATTAAAACACTATGAGCCTTATGAGTACCAAACTAAGTTTCATAATACAGTAGCATCTCAAAGATTACTTATGGCTGGTAACAGAATAGGTAAATCTTTTTGTGGTGCAATGGAGATGGCCTACCATTTGACTGGTAAATACCCAGACTGGTGGAAAGGCAGGAAGTTTACAAAGCCAATTAGAGCCTGGGCAGGTGGTTCATCTAACGAAACTACTAGAGATATCTGTCAAAAAGAGTTATTAGGACAGCCAGATGACCCTACTGCTAGAGGAACTGGCTCAATACCTTTTGATGACATAGGAGAAGCTACAAGAAAGCCAGGTGTACCAAATGCACATAACTCAGTAGTTGTAAGACATAAATCTGGGGGGTGGTCAAGACTAGCATTTAAAGCATATGAGATGGGAAAAGAAAAATGGATGGGTGAAGCTGTAGATGTGGTCTGGCTTGATGAAGAACCACCAGGACCTATATATAGCCAGGCACTAACAAGGACTGCTGACAGAGCAGGAATGGTGTTTATGACCTTTACACCAGAAAATGGCATGACAGAAACAGTAGCACAGTTTGTTAATAACTTAAAACCAGGGCAATCACTACAACAAGCTGGGTGGGATGATGCACCTCACATGACAAAAGAAGTAAGAGAGCAGATATTAGCTGCATTACCACCACACGAAAGAAAGATGCGTGAGCAAGGTATACCACAACTAGGTTCTGGTCTTGTATTTCCTATAGCAGAAGATGAAATAGTATGCGACCCAATAGATATTCCTACACATTGGCCAAGACTTTGTGGATTAGATTTTGGTTGGAATCACCCAACTGCAGCTGTGTGGATAGCATGGGACAGAGATGCAGATATAGCATATGTTTACGATACTTATGCACTACGACAAGAATCTGTACCTATTCATGCAAGTGCAATCAAAGCAAGAGGCAACTGGATTCCTGTAATATGGCCAATGGACGGCAGACAAGCTGACAAAGGTTCTGGCAAATCACTTACCGAGCAGTATAGAGCAGAGGGTTGCAACATGACACAAGAACATTTTAGTAATCCACCAGCCCAAGGACAGAAAGAAGGTTCAGGTGGTGTGTCAGTCGAAGCTGGTATTATGGAAATGTATACAAGAATGAAGACAAAAAGATTGAAAATATTCAAAAATCAAGATAAACTTTTACAAGAATTAAGAATGTATCATAGGAAGGATGGTAAAATTGTTCCTATCAATGATGACGTTATATCAGCTATGAGATACTGTATCATGTCATTACGAAAAGCTAGGGTCAAAAATTACGAACCTGCCTATATACAAGCTGATTCGGAGTTTAGTATTTTTGCATGAGGAAGGAACACAAAAACCCAAAGGGTGGATTAACAGCAGCAGGTCGTAGACACTTCAAAAGAAAAGAAGGAGCTAATCTAAAAGCACCTGTAAAGTCTGGTACAAACCCTAGAAGAGTTTCTTTTGCTGCAAGGTTTGGTGGAATGGCTGGAGCATTAAAGGATAAGAAGGGAAGGCCAACAAGACTTAAACTTGCATTAAAAGCATGGGGATTTGGAAGTAAAGAGGCTGCAAGAAATTTTGCTAAAAGACACAAGAAGAAAAAAACCAATACAGCATAGGAGGATAATATGCCAGGACATTACGGAAAAAAAGGTGGGATGAAAAAACCAAAAGGTAAAGGTGGTCTTACAAAAAAACAAAAGACATTACCACCAGCACTAAAGAAAAAAATAATGATGTCAAAGAAGAAGAAGTAATGGCGAGAAAATTTAAGAAAGTGCCAAAGACGAAAGGTGGTGTCCCCACTAAGTATGTCAGAGGTGCAAAGAATCCAAAGAAACGAGAGGCTGAAATAAAAAGAACTCGCAAACTTTACAAAGCAGGAAAGCTTACTCCTGCTATGATGGATAGAATTAGTAAGCAAAGGAGCAGAGGATAATGGCTGCAACCAAAAAGAAAGCAGGTAAGTATGGTGGCATATCTGGTGCTTCTAAATTTTCTAAATCTAAATTAGATGCTGTATATAAGCGTGGTCTCGGAGCTTATTACAGTTCAGGCTCAAGACCTAAAACATCTGCTCATGCGTGGGCAATGGGTAGGGTTAAAAGTTTTGTAACAGGTAAAGGTGGGGCTAGAAAAGCAGATGCAGACTTGTTAAGGAGTAGGAAGAAAAAGAAATGAGAAAAGGATTATATGCAAACATCCATGCCAAAAGAAAGCGTGGAGAAAAAATGAGAAAGAAAGGAGCAAAAGGCAGTCCAACAGCTGCAGCATTTAAAAGGGCTGCAAAGACTGCAAAGAAAACATAATGAGCAGAGGCATAAAAGTTATAAGAGCAGCTACTAAGTCAGCAAAAAAAGTTGTTAGTGCAGTACAAAAAACAATAATGTCAGGTGCTGCAGCACTTGGTGGAAAGAAAATGAATCGAAATGTACCAGCAAATGCACAAAAATTAAGTACAGCTGTTCAAGCACAAAGAACAACTCTAGGACAAAAACCACCCATGTTTGGAAGTCAGCAACAACCACTTATAGCAACTTCGCCAACAGGCATAGAAGAAAAAGCTAGAACTAGAAAAACTATTCTTGGAGCAGGTATGTCATGATTAGCTTTGTTACAGATAAGACTTGGAGAGAAAAATGTTATGACTTTATAAAAGATAAAGCACATATATACGAGGACCATAAAACATTTAGTTACATAGGAATAATTGAAGATAATAAAATACTAGGAGTAATATATTTTTGTGATTATGATGGTAACAATATTTTTATTCATGCAGCATTAGATACGCCAAGAGCTTGTAATTTAAGAGCAATTAAGTTAATGTTTGATTACATTTTTAATCAAATAAAATGTAACAGAGCAACTATTACTTGTGATGTTGATAATAAAAAAGCCATTAGATTAAGTGAGGGTTTAGGCTTTGAAAGAGAAGGTACAATGAAAAAAATGTTATACTTTAAAAACAAGTTTGCAGATGCAGCAGTATATGGTTTACAAAAGGAGGATTGCAAATGGGTAAAGGCATGACAATAAAACAAGCACCAGACCCTCGTGCAGAATTAGAGGCTAAAGAAGCAGAAGAACAAGCTAAGTTTGAGGAATCACAAACAAAGTTACAAAGAGCTGCAAGAGGTGGTCGTATGTCCACTATATTAACATCTGGTAGTGGTATCCAAGAAGATGCTAATGTTGCAAAAACTGTTTTAGGTGGTACAAGATACTCGTGAACGAAAAATTTGATTACATAAAAAAAAGATTAAATACAATGCAATCAGGCAGAGGCACTTGGGAGGACCATTGGCAAGAAATCCTAGACTATGTTATGCCTCGTAAAGCTGACATAGTTACAAAAAGAACTAAGGGAGAAAAAAGAGCTGAGGTCTTGTTTGATTCTACAGCGATTACTGCAAGTAATTTACTATCTGCAAGTTTGCAAGGCACTTTGACTTCTCCATCAATGCAATGGTTTTATTTAAAATTAAGAGAAAAAGAATTAAATGAAATTAGAGATGTGCAACTATGGTTAGAAGATTCAGCTAAAAGAATGTATGATGTTTTTAACGAATCTAATTTTAATACAGAAGTACACGAAATGTATTTAGATATGGTTACTATGGGAACTGCATCTTTATTTGTAGAAGAAGGTATAGGTGGCTTTGATGAAGCTGGAGTGCATTTTAATACATTACATATATCAGAATATTATATACAAGAAAACACTTCAGGATATGTAGACACAGTATATAGAAAATACAAACTTACAGCAAGACAGGCTGTTCAAGAGTTTGGAGAAGACAGTCTTGGAGAAAAAGTTTTACAAGCAGCAAAAGATAAACCAGATAAAAAATTTAATTTTATTCATGCAGTAGAACCTTTAGAAGATTACGAAAGAAGCATGGGTAAAGGAGCTACAAAACTGCCGTTTCATTCTTGTCATGTATGCGAAGAAGATAAAATGGTTGTAAGAGGTGGTGGATACAACGAGTTTCCATATCTTGTACCTAGATGGTCAAAGGCAACAGGAGAAATATATGGTCGTTCTCCATCTTATAATGCATTAGCAGACATTAAAACATTAAACAAATCAGTTGAAATAGGATTGAAAGCATGGTCAAAAGCTATTGACCCTCCACTATTAGTACAAGATGATGGTGTAATAGGCAGAGTAAGAATGACGCCTGGTGGCATAACAGTAGTTAGAAATGACGCAGCAGTAAAACCATTTCAATCTGGAGCTAATGTGCAACTTACTGACATGAAAGAAGAACAACTAAGGTCAGCAATTAGACAAGCATATTATTCAGACCAGCTACAACTACAACAAGGACCACAAATGACAGCTACAGAAGTGCAAGTAAGATACGAACTTATGCAAAGACTACTAGGTCCTACACTTGGTAGATTCCAGTCAGAGTTTTTAAACCCATTAATAGAAAGAGTATTTGGTATTATGAATAGAGCTGGAGCATTATTAGAAGCACCACCAGAAGTGCAAGGTGCAAAACTTGATATTGAATATGTAGGTCCTTTAGCTCGTTCACAAAAAATGGAAGAGGCTATAGCAGTAGAAAGACTATATCAATTAGTTATGCAAATTGCACCTGCTGACCCATCATTAATGGATATTATTGATAATGACGAAGCAATAAGAGCTAGAGCAGAACTATTAGGTGTTCCAAAATCTGTATTAAGAGGAAGAGATGAAGTTGAAGAACTTAGAGAAGCTAGGATGCAACAACAAGCTATGCAAGAACAAATGGCTATGCAACAACAACAAGCAGATATAGCTCAAAAACAATCACAAGCAATGTCAGAATTAAGCAAACCAGATACACAAGCAGGTACAGAAGCTATTGCTGCAGCTTTAGATGATGAGTTATCAGGTGAAGAGGTACAATAAGAATGGATGACGACATTTTAAATGATGCTGATAAAGCATTAAAAATTTTAAAAGGAGATTACAGTTTTACTTTTTCTTCAGAAGAAGGTAAAAGAGTAATGGAAGATTTAGAACAAGCATATTACAATAGGATTTCTTTTAGTAGAGACCCATATGCAACTGCTTTTAACGAAGGACAAAGAGCAGTTATAGTCAGAATTAAAAATCTTATAAAGGAGGATGAAAAATAATGGCTGACGAAACAATGACCACAGAAGTAACAGATAGCCCAGAGACAGAACAAAGTTCAGGTTCAGTTTTAGGGTCTGGCACAGCAGGTGATAATCAATCTTGGAGGGAATCTTTACCCGAAGAATTAAAAAATGACCCTACTCTGCAAAACCATAAGGATGTTGAATCACTTGCAAAAACAGTAGTGCATCAACAAAAAATGATAGGCAACAGAATACCTTTGCCTAAAACAGAGGAGGAAAAAACAGAACTATATACCAAGTTAGGTAGACCAGAAGAACCAGGAAAATACGAAGTATCAGTACCAGAAGATTTGCAACAATACTTTAGAGAAGAATCTATGAACGAATTTAGAAATGTAGCTCATAAAATAGGTTTAAATAACGAGCAAGTACAAGCTCTTATGGACTTTCAAGTAAATGAAATAAACCATGAAATGCAAGGTACAGATGCTCGTATTACTGCAGAAAGAAACGAAGTTGAAGAATCTCTCAAACAAGAATGGGGGTTCGATTACGATAAAAACATAAGGGCTGCACATAGAGCTTTAAATGTCTATGGAGACCAAGATATAGTTGAACTTATGAATACTGAAGTAGGTAACAATCCTGCATTAATTAAAATGTTTGCAAGATTAGGAAAAGAAGTTACAGAAGATATGGCACAGAATACACAAAACAATACATTATCTGTTTCACCATTAGATGCAAAACAAGAGATAGCTAATATAATGAATAATCCAAAGCATCCATATTTTGATGGTAGACACAGAGAACATAAAGAAGCTGTAGAAAAAATGCGACAATTACATGAAAAAGCATTTGGCACAGATTAACTTTTTGTGATATAATTTGTGTACCAGTTCGCCCAGTAGGATAACGATATGGTAGCCGTGTGTGGCTATAAACCATAGGTTTCCCTTTTTGGATAAAAACCGAGAGACTAAAAATTATTTTATGGAGGACTGAATTATGTCAGTACAAATAACTACAGCTTTTATTGAACAGTATAAAAGCAACGTATTTCATTTGGCACAACAAAAAGGTTCAAGATTAAGAGATGCCGTAAGAAGCGAACAAGTTGTTGGTAAAGCTCATTACTTTGAAAGAATTGGCTCTACAGCAGCATTAAAAAGAACTTCAAGACATAGTGATACACCAAGAGTTGACACTCCTCATTCAAGAAGAAGGGTAACTATGGAAGACTATGACTGGGCAGATTTAATTGACAACGAAGATAAAGTAAGAATGCTTATAAGTCCTGATTCAGAGTATGCACAAGCAGGTGCTTGGGCTATGGGAAGAGCAATGGATGACGCAATCATTGACGCAGCAAGTGGTAACGCATTTGGTGGTGTTGCTGGTGGCACAACTGTAGCTCTACCATCTGGGCAAAAAATTGCTCATGGTTCTGCAGGTTTATCAGTTACAAAACTTATCGAAGCCAAAGAAATTTTAGACGCTAACAGCGTAGACCCAGAAGAACCTAGGTATTGCGTTGTAACATCAAAACAACTATCAGACTTGTTAGCAATAACACAGATTACATCTGCAGACTTTAACTCTGTTAAAGCACTTGTGCAAGGTGATATCGATACTTTCTTAGGTTTTAATTTTATTAGAACAGAAAGACTAGATACTAACTCATCAAGCAACAGATTAGTTTTAGCATTTGCTCAATCTGGTATAGGACTTGCTGTCGGTCAAGATATTCAAACTAGAATATCTGAAAGAGCAGACAAAAATTACGCAACCCAGGTGTTCTTATCAATGACAATCGGTGCAACTCGTATCGAAGACGAAAAAGTTGTTGAGATAGAATGTACTGAGAGTTAATAGGAGGAATCAAAAATGGCAACAGCTAAATCAGTAGAAATTACAGCATTAGACGCTTCGCCTAGAGAAGTCCTAGAAACTGGAAGTTTAGAGGGCAGAATGCGTGTGGCAAGTGGAACGATTGCAGCTGGAACAGGAGACATTGATAATGATGATGTATTAATGATGGTGCAAATCCCATCTAATGCAAAAGTATTATCAATCAAACTATTTAATGACGATTTAGATTCTAATGGCTCACCATCATTGGCAGCCAACGTAGGTCTATATTATGAGAATGGTACTGTTCTTGATGAAGATTGTTATGCATCAGCTATAACAACTTTACAAGCAGCAGAAACAGGTGGAGCTGAAGTTGCTTTCGAGGCAAGAAATGTTAATGCAGTTTCTAACTTTGCATGGGAAGATGGTGGTTTATCATCAGACCCAGGTGGAGCTTTAAGAATTGCTTTAACTATGTCTAACGCAGCAGCAACAGCAGCAGCTGGAGACGTAACACTTATCGTTACATATGTTGTAGACTAAGACAACAAACAGGGGGGTAGTTTCGGCTACCCTCTTACGGGATAAATTATGGCAACAGAAGTTTCAATATGTTCAAATGCACTAAGACAATTAGGAGACGACCCTATTACATCTTTAACAGATGATACCGAAAGAGCTAGGCTCTGTAATGCGTTATATCCAGATGCTAGAGATTCAGTATTAAGAAGTCATCCATTTAATTTTTCAATAACAAGAGCAAGTTTAACACAGTTATCTGCAACACCAGCTTTTGGATTTGATTATCAATATGCTTTACCAACAGACCCATATTGTTTAAGAGTATTGCAAATGGAATTTCAAGATTATATTTTTAAAGTTGAGAATCTTGCAACAGAAGGAAGAGTATTGCTTACTAACGAAGACACAGCAAAAATATTATATATAGCAAGAATCACAGATACAGCATTATTTGATTCATTATTTGTAGATACTTTAACAGCATTACTAGCAGCAAAACTAGCATATCCAGTAACAAATAGTGTTAATTTACAAACACAAATGCAAAATTTATATCAAATAAAACTATCTGAAGCTCGTAGTATTGATGGACAAGAAGGGTTTATTGATGACCTTGTTTCAGATACATTTACGGATTTTAGAAAATAATGTCAACAGTAGTACATCCATTTCAAACAAACTTTACAGCTGGTGAATTATCGCCAAAACTCGCAGGTCATATTGATTTTGACAAATATAGCAATGGTGTTGAAACATTAGAAAACATGACAACTTTTCCACAAGGAGGAGTAACACGAAGAGCTGGTTCAAGGTTTGTAGCAGAAGTAAAAGATTCTTCAAAATCTACCAGACTTATCCCTTTTGAATTTAATGTAACACAATCATATTGTATAGAGCTTGGTGAAAACTATATGAGATTTTTTAAAGATAGAGGCCAAATAGTAGAAGCTACTAAATCAATATCTGCTATTACAAAAGCTAACCCAGCCGTTGTAACAGCAACTTCTCATGGTTACAGCAATGGCGACCATGTCTGGATTAATGATGTTGTTGGTATGACAGAAGTAAATGGCAGAAGATACACAGTAGCAAATGTAACAACTCATACGTTTGAATTGTCTGGAGTAAATTCTACAAATTATACTACATACAGTTCAGGTGGCACAGCAGCAAAAGTATTTGAAATATCTACAACTTATTCTGAATCACAACTTTATGATATTAAATTTGCACAATCGGCAGATGTTATGTATTTAGTTCACCCATCACATGAACCAGCAAAACTTACAAGAACAGGGCATACTTCATGGACACTTGCTGATGTAGATTTTCAAAAAGGTCCATATTTAGATGCTAATACAACAACTACAACTTTAAATCCTGGTTCATCTGGAGTTGGCACAGGAATTGCATTGGTTGCATCTGCAGATTTATTTGCATCAACTGATGTGGGTAGACTGGTTAAACTACATAATGGTCATGCAAAGATAACAGCATTTACAGATGCACAAAATGTAACAATACAAATACTAACAGCATTAGATGCTTCAACAGCTACAACAAGTTGGCAATTAGGATATTGGTCTGCAACCACAGGATTTCCAGAAACAGTATCATTTTTTGAACAACGACTTATATTTGGTGGAACTACTGCATATCCACAAACGATATTTGCATCAGAATCTGGATTATATGAAGAATTTGATGCAGGAGATGGGTCAGCAGCAGATGCTTTTATTTATACTATTGCAGCAAATAGAGTAAATAAAATTAGATGGTTAGCACCTGGAAGAGATTTAATAGTTGGCACGGCAGGTGGTGAATTTAAAGTAGGCAGACCTACTGGAGAACCATTAAAACCAGACAATGTTCAAATAATACAACAAACTACATATGGTGGTTATACCACACAACCAATACAAATAGGTAGTGCTATATTGTTTGTGCAAAGACAAGCTAGAAAAGTAAGGCAGTTTATATATAGATTTGCTGATGATGCTTACGAAGCACCTGATATGACAATCCTAGCTGAACATATTACAGAAGGTGGAATTGTAGATGTAGACTTTGCACAAGAACCTGATTCTATATATTGGGCAGTAAGAACAGATGGTACATTATTAGGTTTAACATATAATAGAGAACAAGATGTTGTTGCCTGGCACAGACATATAGTAGGTGGCAAAGGACAATCCTGTACTATTACTGTTACAGACTATAATAATACATTGTCAGGAACAAAACTAACTTTTACAAAATCAGATGGTACTACTGTAACATTTACATCTACAACAGGGACTGCAGGAACTAATGAATTCAAAACAGAAACTAATAACAACACAACAGCAAGTAATTTACAATCTGCCATAAATGGTCATGCAGATTTTACAGCTACAGTATCAAGTGCAGTTGTAACTGTTACGGAAACAACGCCAAAAAGCACAGGATTTTTAACAGTAGACAGTCAAGATTCTGTAAGATTATCGACAACAAATGAATTAGCATCAAAAGTTAAAAGTGTAACTTCTATTACAGAAACTACAGAAAACGAAGTTTGGATAGTAGTAGAAAGAATTATTAATGGTTCTACTGTAAAGTATATAGAATATTTAGACACCACATTAAATCAAGATTCTGGTCTTGCAGGTACAGTTACTGGAGCATCTACAACAGTAACAAGCCTTGACCATTTAGAAGGTGAAACAGTACAAATACTTATAGATGATGCAGTATACCCAGCACAAATTGTAACAAATGGAGCAATAACAATTAGTTTACCAAGCACATTTGCAAGTAAAACAATAGAAGTAGGTTTAGGTTTTGTATCTACTTTAAAAACTATGAAAATAGAAGCTGGTGCAAAACCAGGCTCTGTAGCACAAGGAAGGAAAAAAAGGTATAATGAAGTTATTGTAAGGTTTTTAAGCACAGTAGGTGCTACAATTAATGGAGACCAACTTCCATTCAGAAGTTCTGCAGACGAAATGGGTCAACCAATACCAGCATTTACAGGTGATAAAAAAGTTACAAATTTAGGATGGGATAGGAGTGGACAAATAACTGTGCAGCAAACACAGCCTTTGCCTATGACTATTCTTGGTATTACAGGAACTATAGCAACAAGTTAGGAGAAAATTATGGCATTTCCATGGGTAGCATTAGCAATAGGAGTTAGCACTTTAGTTAGTTTTGCTGGGTCAAGACAACAACAAAGTAATCTTAGACGAGCTGCAAAAAATGACAAGATAAAAGCTGATACTAGAGCTTTGCAACAACAGATAGAAGCTACAAAAAGAGCTAGATTATTTAGTAGTGAGATAAGAGCTAGACGAGGAGCTAGTGGTACAAGAGTAGGTCAAGAAAGTAATTTAATGCAACAAAAAATTCTTAGTGATAATTTAGCAGATGCAAAACAATCTATATTGTTAAGTGCTAATTTTCAACATTCTGATATAGATAATCAGTTGTTAGGAAGTTTAGCCACAAGTTATTATAATCAATATGGCAGTTTGTTAAAAGGCATTGGAGCTACATACGAAGCAGGTCAAAATTATAAAATTAGGCAGGAAACATAGTGGCAAAAAGATTTACAGTACCAAGAGCTGAAGCAGGTGGAATGTCTGCACAAAGAATTAAACCAGCAGTAGGTACATCAGCAATTCGTGGTGATGCTTTACCAACACCTAATATTGATGTTGGTAGAAGTAGTTTTTCTTTTGTACCAGCAAAAACCATGACAGATTTAGGTGATACATTAGCTGGTGTTCTAGCAAGTGCAGATGCAAATGATACAGCTTTGGCATTACAAGAAAGAAAAATAAGAATCCAAGTTGGTTCACAAGAGTTACAAAAAGATTTGATAACAAGTTCCAATGAAGCATTTGAGGAAGCTACAAAAATAGGTGGTCCAACTTCTGAAACTGCAGGGAGAAGAAATTTTGACCCTAGCAATATTGATAAAGTTGCAGGTGAGTGGGAACAAAGACAAATTGATGCATATTATAAAAAATTTAAAGATGACCAAGTATTTATAGATAACACTCAAGGTGATTTTTTTAAATCTTTAGAATTAGGAAAAGTAAATATAACAAAAAAACTTAGAGACTTTGTTACAAACGAATTATCATTTAAAGTTACTGGTTTTGCTAATGATTTAGTTAATGATATAAAACAAGGTATAGTAAGTGGAATTCAATTTAAAGATGATGACCAATTAAAATTATCATACTCAGCTCAAGTAGACTATTTTGATAAAATTTTAAAAGATACAAGAATAGATGCTATTGAAATAAATGGAGTTAAAATTAGCACATTTGAATTTAAAGATTATATGGATGCACAATTTGAAATTTATATTGGGTCAAAAGCTGCAGAAAATAAACTTATAAAACCAGATGGTAGTGCAACAGTTTACATTGATTACGCCAAACTTAGAAAAGACATTAAAGTGGATGACCCTAAATTAAAAGAAACAATTGATACCGAACTTTTTAGATTAGAATCTCAACAAGAAAAACTTATATCTAGTCAAAATTTATCTTTAATTAGAGAGTTTGCTGCAAACGAAATAACATTAGATGAGGCAAAATCCAGAGCTATTTTGTATTCTACTGATACAATAAAAACATTTGAAGATGCTCTTGAGACTTATGCAGATTTTATTAATAATGAAGGAGGAGTTGACGACTACAAATTAACAAGTGAAAAAGAAAATGTGCAAATTCGTAAATTATTAGCCAGAGAATTTATAAAAGATGTTGTTACACCTTTTGCACTTGCAGGTGAAACAAAACCAAAATCTATTATAGAAAGATATTTAGATAAGAATGACAGAACTGTAGGTACAAGAACATTTGATTATGCTACAAAAATCTTTGATGGCAAATTAGGAAATCAAAAAAGTTTTTATAAAGAGTTAGATAATAAGTTTGAGGCAATAAGAAAAGACCCAGTTCTTAAAGATATTATAACAACAATTAAAGGTAATAAAAAAACTTCTAAATATTTAAAAAACATTAATGAACTAGATATACACTTTGCACAATTTATGGAAGAACTAGAAACAAAAGTAGAAAATTCTATAGATGGTGTAACTAATTTGCAAGAAAGGCAAAAGATAGTTAATGATGCTCTTAACAGAGCTAATCCTAGTAGCATACTTAATCAAACTATAAACAAGTATCAAATGAGAAGAGAGTTTTTTGACGGAAATGACTTTAAATCACCCATACTAAGAAATGTAAAAAAAGATAAACCAGTAAACAATGAAATTGTTTATGTAAGAGGTCAAGATGGGAATGCTAATTTTGGTGAAGGAGAAGTAGGAACAAACAATTTAAAAAAAATGTATCAAAAATATAAAGATAATAATGCTTCGAAAGACCGATTTATAAATGATTTACAAAAAAATTCTGAAGAGCAATACGATAAACAATATTGGATAAAAAGAGTAGAGGGTCTTGAATAATGGCAGAAGGCTATGACAAACCAAAAAATTTAGAATATACAAATCCTTTTGAAGCATGGAATAAGTATATGCCAAATAATATTGTTGACAAATTTGGCCAATCAAAACCTTCAGAAGTTCTAGAATCAGACGATTATCATTGGCGAGAAGCCAATTATTATGGTGTGCAAACAAAATTAAATCCTGATGATGGACTATGGCATTTTAATTCTGTTACAGGAGTAGAACCTGGAAAATACTTGATTTTAAAAAAGAAAAATCATCCTACATATAATGAAACTATTACAACAGAACTGCAAAATGGAGCAAAAATTATAGAAGAAGATGGATATGAGTATGCAATTTACGAAGATGAAATAAACCCAAATAAAAAAGATGTGTATGAACAAGAAATAGAAAGAAAAGAAAATGAAGATTTTTTTAACCAAGCAATAACAGACAGTAATATCCAGCTAGAAACAAATGTAGAAAATTTTGAATTTGCTAAAGATTCAGAACAAGCTATTCCTAAAGATGAAGACGGTAGACCACTTTTAAAAAGGATAAATCATGAAGCTCGTTATTTTATGAATAATGCAGTTAAAAAATTAAAAAATCATTTTGTAGGAAACTCAAATGATTTTGCAAGAATAAATGCAGAAATGTTAGGAACAAGCAATTTAAATCTTGCAGTACAATTATTAACACAAAACTTGCCAGGAGGTAATTGGGAACTAGAGGGAGCAGCAAGTTTAGAACAATCTTTATCTTCAGCTGGTAGAGATGATTATACAATTTATGAAAAAATTGCAGAACAAATATTAGGAATAATTTATGATTCTCCTACTATAGCAGCAGCAACTGCTACAACTTTAGCAATTCCACTTATAGGGTCAAGTCCTGCATTATTAGGTTTTAACATTGGATTTGTAAATAGTAGTATTAAAGAAGCATTGATAGTATCGTTGCAAAATGGTGATGTTGATACACCAGAAGAATTTTGGGATGTATATATAAAACACGGATTAGCTTCAGGATTTGAAGCAGGTATGCACTTAGGACTAGCTTTACAACTAGGTTCTTTTTTTCCAGGTGGTAGTTTTTTAAAAGAACTTGCTGTGCAAACTGCAGCATTTGAAATAGCTAGTAGAATATTTGGAGAAGAATTTAGTGTAGAAAAAACAATAGTTACAGCAGGAACTATTGCACCTTTAATAGGTACAGCTAGATTTGCTGCTACTGGTCGTGTTTTTGGAAATGTTGTAAGAGACCACAGACTATTAAGTCAAGAAGGGTTTTACATAAAAGAACAATTAAAAGATAAAAATATTAACGATATTGTAAAAAAAGCAGAAAAAGACAAAACTATTATAGAAGATTTAAGTGCTGTAGAAGGAACAGCTGTACCATTTAGAAGTTATAAAGACCCTAAAAAAGTACAGAGAGACATAGAAATACAATTTGAAAGTTACAAAAATCCAGAAAAATTAAGAAGAGAATCGCAAAAGTTACAAGAAAAATTAGATAGAATAGGAAGTCAAACAACTGTAGTAGAAAATTTTAAATTTGAAAAATTAACTAAAGAACAAAAAAAACAAAGATTAACAGAAGAGCTTAATAAACTAAAAGAAAATCCAGAGTACATCCCTGTAGAATATGCTTATGAAAAACAATTTTTATTAGGTGCTGAAAAATCAGAATTAATACAGTTTAATAAACAATTACAAAAAGAAATACAATCTATGCTATTAAAAGATTATGTTACATTAGGTGAAAAAGTAGCTAAAGGTGTAGATTCGTTTCATAAATTAATTGACAAAGCTGTAGAAAAATTTCAAAACCAAAAAATATTTGACTTTAAAAAAGATTTTGGAGGCTTAGATTCAAAAGTTATTGATTATGCAGAAATAGGTAAAGGCAACCCAAAACCAAAAATAGATTCTAAGGCTTCAGTATTTGAAAATTTAATGGTAAATTGGTATGACAAGCTATTTCCTTTTCATAAAATAAATAATCAAATATTAAGAGCAAGAGTGCAAAAAGACAAAAATGGAAACTGGTTAAAAACTTTATTTTCTAAAGAAGAAGTATTTAATAATACATTAACGGGTGCTAAAGAAATGCAATTAGCACAAAGCACTAGCCCTGGTATATCATGGTCTTGGATTTCAACACATCAATTAGATTTTAAATTTAAAGTTGTTGGAAAATCTTATCAAGAAATTACTAAAAATATCAAATCAGCTGATGATATTAAAGCAGTAGATGAATATTTATATGCAAGAAGAGCTTTAGAAGAATATGCAAACAATCCAAAAGTAGAAGATGGTCGATTTATTTTTACAAAAGCAGAAGCAAAAGATATTGTGCAAAAAGGTGTTGCTAAAAAATACGATAAACTAGCAACTGAGTTGTATAAATATCAAGACAATTTATTACAATATATGTTTGATGCAGGTTTGTTAGACAAAAACACTTTAGCATATATGCGAGAAGCAAATAAATCATATGTGCCTTGGTATCAAGTTGTAGAATTTAATGCTGGAGCAGTTAGTAAAGTCAAAGCAAGTGATTACAAAATTAGCGACCCTTTTAAAGAACAGTTAAGACGAGAAGATATAAAAGTAAAATCACCTTTAAAGTCAATATATAACAATACATTTCATTTTATTAAATTAGCCAATCAAAATGCAGGATTTGCACGGTTTATAAAAGAAGTTGAGGCTTTTAGAAAAGATTTTAATTTACCTAATTATATACCTGAACTTAAAAAAGTAGAAAGAAAACTTGCAAAAGAAAATATACAAAAAGGCAAATCAGCTGAGGATTTAATATCAGAAAAATTAGTTGAAGAAATGTATACTAAAAAAGCTAGTAACATTGAGTTATTATTTGAATCACAAGCAACAAAAAAATTAAAACCAAATGAACATTTAGTATATAAAAATGGTGTTCCAGAAATATATACTATGCCTGAATATTTATCTAATAGCCTTAAAACAAATAATGTAACAAGCAATATGATGATGGCATTGTTATTTGAAGGTCCATATGGAGCATTGACCAGAACTACAGCCAAAACATTAAGAGCTGGTGTAACTTTTGACCCAGCATTTTTATATCGTAACTTTGTAAAAGATATGCAAATGACAACTCTTAATTCAAGAAATAATGCTGGGTTATTTTATCAAAGCATTTTAGGTCTTGCAACTATGATGGGAATTACTAGAAATCCAAGACGATTAAGATATTTTAAAGAATGGTCAGAAACAGGTGGACCTGTTACTTTGGTAGGATTAGATAGAACTTATTTAGCAAAGACAGGTGGCAAAGGTGCAGAAACTGTTTTAGAAGTTATACAATCAAGACCTAAACAAAATCAACCTATACGAGGTGAAGAAAGTTCTCTTATAATGCAAAATGTAGAAGTAATAAAAAATAGATATTTAAGTAAAAAAATCTTTGTTGACCAACTAACTAAAATACAAAATTTTTTTGAAGGACCTGCAAGGCTAGGAGAATATATATTTACAAGAGAAAAATTTCTAAAGTTGCGACAAAAAGGTGTTAGAACTACATTAAAAGAACAAAAGCAATTAGCTTTATTTGAATCTAAAGACCTTATAGATTTTACAAAAGCAGGTATAAAAGGTGAAATTGTAAATCAACACTCAGCTTTTTTTAATGCAGGTTTACAAGGAACAGCTAAATTGTTTGAAAATTTTACAGGACCAGGTAAAGGTTTTACTCCAAAACAAGCTGGTAAATTTGCTGCATATATAGTGGGAACTCAAATATTGCCTTCAGCTTTGCTGTGGATAGAAAATCATGATGACCCTGTTTACCAAGCAAAGCCACAATGGATAAAAGATTTATATTGGCTTTATCCAATAAAAGATGAAAATGGAAATACTGTAGCACATATACCAGTTCCAAAACCTTGGGAAGTAGGATTAATTTTTTCTACAGGCACAGAAAGATTTTTAGATTTTATGAACGACAAAGATAGACAAAGTATTACAGATTGGATAGGTTCTGTAGTTGGTACATATGCAGTAAATACAGCAAATACACTTTTTGGTTTTACAGGCAAATTAATACAAGCTGGTACTAATAAAGATTGGAGAACAGGTGGTCCTTTAATTAGAAATAGAACAGATGGTTTACATCCAGATGCAGCTTATGATGTAAGTGCAAGTCCTTGGGCAAGAGGTCTTGCTAATTTAGGACAAAAAATAAGACCAATAGATAGAAAAGAAGTTTTAACATTTTATGGTAAAATGCAAGACATTGTTGGTGATACTTTAAATGATGCAGCTAGATATGATTTTATATTTAATGCTGCATTTGGTACAGGTCATAAATATTTGGCTGGAATTAGTAACGAAATTATTAGACAAGAAAATTTAACTCCTGGTGTACCAGGTCCAGAATTTCAAAATTATTGGGAGGCTTTTAAAAATAGTAGATTTGTAGAAGCATTCTATATTACTAATACATATATAGATGACAAAGGAGATTTACAAGCAAAAATATCAAAAAGTGCAGAACCAATAACTAAAATGTGGGATGAGTTTCGCAAAGTATATAGACCACATATAATGGAAGGAAGTAAAATAAAAAATAAATTTGGTGAAGATTCTGCAGAATATATAGAATGGGAAAACAACCCCTTAACAGAAGAAGCACAAATAGCAGGTAGTGAAATTTCTGTAGTATATCAATATTTAAAAGAATATAATATAATATTAAATTCAGTAGACAATGAAAATCCAACAGAAGGTCGAGAAAGTTATTCTAAAATACACAAACATCAATTTTTACAAGAAACAATTTATGATATATATGAAGCAGCATTGGATTATCATAGTGCTATTGCTGAACATTTAGGTAAAGAAAGTAAATACAAACCAATACAAATAAGAAGAGATGGCTTATTTAATGAAGCCATAGACGAATTCATTAATAAATGATAAAATAATGAGGATACAAAATGGCAATATCAACAACAATAATTAAGAATAGTTACTCAGGAGACGGGTCTAGCGATACCTTTGCATACCAGTTTAAAATAGCTGCAGATGCAGATATACAGGTTATCATTAGGTCATCTACTGGTGCAGAGACTGTAAAGACCCTTACTACACATTATACAGTAACTGGTGCAGGAAATGCAACAGGTGGTAATGTCGTTTTTGAATCTGGGCATATACCTACATCTACAGAAACAGTAGTTATAAGAAGAAATACAACACAGACACAAACACTTGACTTAGTAGAAAACGACCCATTTACAGCAGATTCTGTAGAGGGTGCCTTTGACAAGAACCTTGCAGCTATACAAGAACTGCAAGAACAAGTAGACAGGTCATTTAAAGTATCAAGAACTAATACAATATCATCATCAGAGTTTACAGACAATGCTGCTACAAGAGCTAGTAAGACATTAGGATTTGATTCATCAGGTGATTTAACTACAGTTGCAGACTTCCTACCAGCAGGTGGAGATTCAGCTTTATTTACATATAGCACAACTACTTCAGATGCAGACCCAGGAGCTGGTGGATTTAGAATGAACAACACTACATACTCTAGTGTTACTGAATTATATATAGATGATGCAGATGCAAACGGAACAGATGTTGCTACATGGGTACAAACATTTGACGACAACCAAACTAACTACAGCAAACGAGGTAGAGTAAGAATACAAAATGCAGGAACACTTACTAAGTATATAGTGTTTGATGTTACAGGTGCAGTTACAGATGCTACAGGATATACTAAAGTAACAGTAGCTCATGTAGCTTCTTCAGGCACATTGTCTGATGGCGACAAAGTATTTATTTCATTTGTAGCTAATGGTATAGACGGAGCTAACCCTGGTTACTTCTACAAGTTTGATTCAGGTACAAGTGATACTGACCCTGGAGCTGGTGAGGTAGCTTTTAATAATGGTACATATGCAAGTGTTACAGAGATTTACATAGATGATGTTGACCAACATGGAGCTACTACACAAACAGAAACTATTACATGGGATGATTCTTCAGCAGGACACAAAGGAGTTTTGCAGTTTACAGATATAAATGATAGAAGTACATATGCTAGATTTAAAATATCTGGCACAGCTACAGATGCTTCTGGCTATAATAAACTTGCAGTTACACATCTTGTATCTAATAACACATTTAGTGCAGGTGATAGCCTAGCAGTTACCTTTGCACAGTCTGGACATGACGGAGCAATACCAGGATATCAATACACATTTGATAGTGGTACATCAGACACAGACCCTGGTGCAGGAGAAATAGCATTTAACAACGGAACATACTCATCAGTCAACACTATCTTTATAGATGATGATGATGCAAATGGTGCTACAGTATCTACAGATGTTTTAACATGGGATGATAGCACATCTACTATCAAAGGTTATTTACACATTGTAGACACAGATGACCCATCAACATATGCAAGATTCTCTATAACAGGTACTACTACAGATGCTAGTGGTTACAACAAACTATCTGTTACACATTTAATATCTAACAATACATTCTCAGCTGGTGATTCCTTATCAGTACACTTCAGCAGAAATGGTGATAAGGGTGATACAGGAGCTACTGGTAGCACAGGGTCTACTGGTTCTACTGGTAGTACAGGAGCAACTGGTGCAGCTGGTACAAACTCACAGCTATCTATGACATTTGAAAGCACAACCTCTGATGCTGACCCAGGTGCAGGTAAGATTGCATTTAACAATGGCACAGTATCTAGTGTAAATGTACTCTTTATAGATGATGCAGATGATGCAGGTGCAGACATATCTGGTTATGTGCAAAGTTTTGATGATGTGTCTAATACAGTAGCAAGAGGGATTATAACAGTAACAAAAGAAGGAACAGCATCTACCTTTGCTACATTTAAAGTTAGTGGAGCTGTTACAGATGCAAGTGGTTACACTAAAGTGCCTGTTACTCATGTGGTGAGCAATGGAACTTTTTCTGACAATGATGGAGTAGGAGTACACTTCAGCTATAGTGGTGCAGATGGTGCAGATGGCTCAGATGGTGCAGATGGCTCTGGTTCTATGTCAAGTTTTACACTTGCAGGTGATAGTGGCTCTAATCAAACCATTGAAAATGGCAATACCTTAACTGTTACAGGTGGAGAAGGTATAGATACTGCTGCTAGTGCAACAGATACAATTACAATATCAGGTGAAGATGCAAGTACATCTAATAAAGGTGTAGCATCATTCGCTAGTGCAAACTTTGATGTATCATCTGGTGCAGTATCAATTAAAAATGGTGGAGTAGATAATGACGAACTAGCAGGTAGTATTGCTAGTGCCAAGTTAGTAGCTACACTATCTGAAAAAACATTAGATTCTTGTACCCTTACAAAACACACACAAGAAACTGCAACCATATCAGCGACTGCAGCAACTGGCACAATAAATTATGATTTAAAAACACAATCAATACTGTATTACACTAGTGATGCAACTGGTAACTTTACAGTTAATTTTAGAGGAGATGGTAGTACAACATTAAATAGTCTTATGGACACAGGTGATGTTGTTACTGCAGTATTCTTAGTTACTAATGGTAGTTCAGCTAAATACAACAATGCTTTCCAAGTAGATGGTAGTAGTGTTACTCCAAAGAATCAGGGAGGCTCATCCTATTCATCTGGTAATGCTAACAGCATAGATGTATATACATACAGTATAATTAAAACAGGAGATGCAGCTTTCACAATGTTGACAAGCCAGACACAGTTCGCATAATGCCACCAGTAATTACAACAATAGGTCATGCAGGTTCTAATTCGTATGGACAAAGAGGTTCTACAGGTCTACCTGATGTAAGCTCTGGTAACCAGTCTTTTACATCTAGTGGTACATTTACATTACAATCTGGTGTTCACTACAATAACCTTATCTTTCGTGTATACGGAGCAGGTGGTGGAGGAGGAGAAGGTGCATACTCAGATATAAAAAGTCCAAATGTTGGTAGTGATGGTTCTGCAGGTGGATTATCTAAAGTAGCAAAATCAGGAATAACTGACATCATTGGAAATGGTGGTGGTGGTGGTGTCGGAGGAGAAAGACTTAATCCAGCATCAGGAGGTTCTGGTGGTACTGCAAGTGGTGGAGATACTAATACTACTGGTAGTGCAGGAGCATCTAAATCAGCTGGTTCTGGTGCATCTGGTGGAGCAGGTGGCGACCCAGGTGGCACAGGTGAAACTGGTTACAATTCATCACGAGGTGGTGGTGGAGCAGGTGGTTCTGATGGAGGACCTAATGCACCAACAGGTGGTGCTGGTGGTGGAGGTGGTGGCTTCGCCAAAAAAACTTTTTCTGACTTTGAGGGAGATGGAAGCAGTTATACTATAACCATAGGCAATGGAGGCTCTGGTGGTTCTGGAGCTGCTGGTGGAGATGGTTCAGCTGGTGAAGGTGGATTTGTATATGTGGAGTTTAACTAATGAAAAAATATGCAGTAACTGAAAACGGAGTAATAACAAAAGTAATTAATAGTAATGCTGACCCTGTGCCTAGCAACTACACAGATATGACAACAGCAGACCCACATCATATTACAACAGACGAAGCACAAACAGCTTATGACTTGTTTAAAACAGTTAATTATTTTCCTGGACTTACAGACAAAGACCAATGTAATGAGCTTACTATTACATATGATTCATCTATACCTATGGTGTGGCATTACAGTATACACAGAGCTGGTGAAGATTTTAAGAATACAGGATATACCCTAGATGTAGATGCAGTATCTATAGCTTGTGTAACAGGCGATAACTCTGGCACAGCTCATACAACAGCCACAATTAACCTTATGAACTGGTTTAGAGATAGCTGGAATATACCTATAACCCTGTGTGAACCCCCTAAATCCAATGTTTTAGTACAAGCATGGTGTAAAAACTCGCTAGGTTTCTCAGATACAGGTACACTATATACTCGTGGAGAACATGAATTTTATATATATAGGAGAACAAATTAATTGGGTAATATATTAGAAGATATCATTAAGAGGCTAGAAAAAGTAGAGCATAGGGTAGAGGGCGTAGAAGAAATTTTAGAAATAGAAGATAGCTACGAGGATATTTACAGCACAGAATTAGAAGCTGAAGACGCTTATCCAGACTGTGATTGTGATGAGACTTGCGAGGATTGTGAGGTTGAAGACCAATAACGAACTAACTGTAGAGATAGAACGTATCAAAGGTGATATA
>VTLG01011393.1_pt1 | contig 22868 bp, 23 predicted proteins | sample 4694571 | NCBI WGS metagenome assembly VTLG01 (sample SAMN12604809, study PRJNA352737) | marine metagenome | biome: ENVO:00000447; feature: ENVO:00000209|ENVO:00000569|ENVO:01000036; material: ENVO:00002151; isolation source: viral sequences binned using virsorter ...
CTACTGAACCCGAAGAACCTGAAGATGAACTTGAACCTGAAGTACCAGCTGAACCTGAAGAACTACTACTACCTACCGAACCTGATGAGGCTGAAGATGAACTAGAACCTGATGAACCGGATGAACCACTACTGCCTGAAGAACCTGATGAACCACTACTACCTACTGAACCTCTTGAACCTGATGTACCTGATGATGCTGATGTACCACTAAATGCTGGAAAACATATATCGTACATATAACCATCTTGGAAAGTAAAATTAGAACCTCCTAAGTTGTATAATAATAATTTAGTATATCCTGGTACATTATCAGTTGTTATAGAAAATACATCTCTTGTTATTGTATTACCTGTTGGAGTACTACCATTAGCATAAACATCACTAAAAGTTATTTGATGCCATAGTGCTAATTGAGCTAATTGGTCTGCAAATGTAGTTTGATTTAACCATATTGTAGCAACAAGATTCATATTTCCAGTACCACTTGCTGATAAAATTGCCCAATCGGCATCATATAATAAAGGGTCAGCTGCTTCTAATATTCCCATTTGACATCCACCACTTACTCCCATTGAACCTCTTGAACCTGAAGAACCTGATGAAGCTGATGAACCTGAAGATGAACTTGAGCCCGATGAACCTGAAGATCCACTCGAACCTACTGAGCCAGAAGAACCTGAAGATGAACTAGAACCTGAAGTACCTGATGAAGCTGATGAACCATCACTACCTGATGAACCTGATGAAGCTGATGAAGCTGATGTATTTGATTTTCCACTTACACCTCCTGTACCACTAGAACCACTAGAGCCACTTGAACCTGAAAATCCTGAAGTACCACCTGAACCTGTTGTACCTGATGTACCTGCTTGACCTGATGTACCTGAACTTCCAAATAATCCACTAGTTGAAGAAGTAGCTGCTATATATCCAAATGTACCTCCAACGGGATTAAATGTTACTACATACTCTGTGTCTTGAATTGGTAAATCAGTTACTGTAAAACTACTTCCTGATAATGATAAACCATAATCTGCATTACTTGAAGTAATTCCTAATGTACCTGTTATTTGTGCTGATTCATCTGCTACTAAGTTAGCACTCCAAGATCCTGTATATGGAAATCCTGCTGTTTCTGTTACTTCTATTAATACACCATTAGCAACAGATGTCATATTTGTAACACCTGAACCTGTAAAATAAACTTTTGTTGCTGATTGTTGAATTAATGTAGCTCCTGATGAAAAGTCACCTTGATACCAATAATATGAATTACCATTTAACCCAGATAGGTTAGATAAATCTATACTATGGGAACAACTACTACTTACAAAGAAAAAGTCTATAATGTTACCACTTAAGGAACTAGAATAATAAAGAGATTGCCAATTATTATCTACTTCTAACCAGGTTAATTCAGAACCTTTATCTAATCGTAATATCAAGCCAGGTGTACAGTCAGCCATTTAATTCTTCAGGTTTTATTTTTTTATAAATATGTCAAATTATTTTTATGACATTGAAACAGGATTATTATCTGTATCAATTTCAGGAGGGTTATTAATATTATTATTATCAATATTAGGGATATTATTAATATCATCAACCATCTCCGTATTAAATATAATTTGAGTACTATTATTAAATTTCTTAACAGATGCTAATTGTTTTTGAGTTACATCTGGTACGATATAACCTCTTAATTTTAACTTAAAAGTACTTTTAACTACTCTTTCAGCACCTGCTGGTAATTCTACAACATTTGCTATTGAATCAATCCTTGCTCTAAATTTAAATCTTTCAGGATTTCCCCAATAGGAATCAGAAGCATAGTTCATTGCTTCTACTATTTTATTCATTTGCTCTACATAATAAGTAGAAATTATAAAATCATACTCAACTGTTACATAATCTGGTACTACAACAGCATAGTATGTTTTTATTGGTGTTCTATTGTTTAAGACACTAAATTTATCATATTCATTTGCTCTATTATATGATTTTGAGAAAATTTGTACATTATTTGGGTCATTAGCATCTAATTTATTTGTTAAACTTCTATCATTAGTAATAGAAGAACGTTTAAAAGTTATAAGAGGCATCATTATTTTACCCTTTCTGTCTTGTAAATATCCTTTCTTTTGAACTTGAACCCATCTTTCTGGTGAACCATAATATAAAGGTACTTTTTGTACTACTCCATTTTGTATAACTTCAGGTTTTATTACATTATCTATATAATAAAATATTGCTTCATCTACTTCTTTTAATCCTAAACTAAATATCTTTGTATTATCATTTCTAAAGGATTGTTGGTTACCTCTATCTTTTATATCTGATTGAAAATTAGCATCATTTGGATTACCTCTTTGTTTATCAAAAGCTGTTTGTAATGAAACACTAATCTCTCTTTGTGATTTTGGTTGTGGTATTTTTCCTCTTTGTGTTTTCATCTATAATAATCTTTCTTGCGTTATTCCTACTTTATCAGCTGGTACATAATGTGTACTACAAATTATTGATGTATTCCAACCATAATTTTCTAAACCCTCTCCATTTATTGGATTTGGATCGTTTGGATAATCTGGGTTTTTACCAACATAATATTGGTTAGCATTAACTGTGTCTACTTCATAATATCCTTTTTCATAAAAAATAATATCTCCTACTTCAGGAACTAAATCAGCCCCATATTCTGCTGTAGTGTCTCTATATGATGTACCTTTACCATTAAAATCTTTAGCTTTATTTAATAAATCGTCTCTTAAAAATTTAAATTTTATGTCCCATTTAAAACCTGTACCAAAATCATCTACTGGTTGTTCTTCATCTTGTCTTTCTATTAAACAATTAAGTAAAACAGGACCCATATAATATTTTTCATCTGCTGCTTCTCCATATAAATTTACTTTTGTTTCTTCAATTTTAAATTTATAGAAAGCACATTGTTGGGTGATTATATCACCCATCAATTCTCTATTTAAATGTCTAAAAAGACTTATATCTCTCTGTGTCCCGTATAAAGCCATACTATCCTATATAAATGGGGTAAGGTACTGCGTTTAATTCTTTCATTCTATGATCTGTTTCTAATGCTCTTCTTTCTAATAATTTTTCTCTTGAAGTTTGATCTAAATATTCTCTTAACCTTGTTATTAATGCTGTTTTATCAGCTGTAGCCGATGATAATAAATCATTTTGATTTAATGTTACATCTGCTCCTGGTATTGGAACTGTTGCATATTTACCTCTAATATATCCTAATATTTCTTTAGATAAAGCTAAAGTATACTCAAATATCCAACTTCTTCCAACTGAGTTTATTTGTTGGTATGTAGGGTTAGTATATGGTACATTTGAAACATTAGTAATTTTAGAAGTTGCAGCAATGTCCATACTAGCTGCTTCTCTTTCTGTTTTAAGAATATATTGTATCCATAATTTTCCTGCATCTCCTCCTGTGTCACCTACCGGCATAGGAAATATTCTTAATCTATTATTTATTAATTCAAATGAATAATTAGATTGTCTTATTTGATCATTTAATTCTATAGCTTGTAGTTTAGCTAAATCAAAATTCATAGGCATTAACATAAAATTAATAGCAGGGGAATAATTACCCCAACCAAATGAATCCATCATATTCATCATACCTGTTCCTGTTCCCGCATAGGGGTCAAAATATTTTACAATTGCAGGTGTTGCTTCATAAAATACACGTTTTACTTCAATATCTCCACTTTCTATTTTCTTTTCAGCAGCCCAAGCATTTAAATCATAATCTTGTACACTACCTGTTAACTGTATTGAACCCGAATGCCAAGTAACATTTCCTCCTGTTCCTGCTTCTTCACCATATTGTTCTGATAATCTAACAATAACCCCCATATTAGGAGTTATTAAGGCATGATTTAATTCTGATCCTGTAGTTGCTCCTTCTAATGATAAATAATCTTGTCTTACTTTATACCCATATACTTCATTACCATAAGTAGTTACAGCTTCTTCAAAAGCAGCATAAAAACTTAAATTTTGAAGTTCTACTTCTACTAAAGGATAACCTAATCTTCGAGCACAAAATATTGATACTTTATCTGCATCATCTGAAAATTGTTGATCATTATCATAAAATCCAAAAGGTGTATCTCCTGGAAAAAATGATGAAGAGCCGGGCCATGTTTTTATATTTGCCATATTAATTTATTTTTTCTATTATCCACCTGATACCCATACTTGTTTTGGTATACCTGCTCCTGTAGAACCTGATGTAAATAATCTACCTGCTACACCTGGATCTGAAGTTGGTAATCTAGAACCAATATCTATTTGGGTACCCTCTATTTTTAAATTACCACTACTACTTATATTTAAATCTTTAAAATTAGCAGTATTTATATCTATTTTTACTTTTTCAACCGAATTTAAATAGAGATTAAATGCTTTACCAGCTCCCTCAATATCAGCCATAAATCCTCTTCCATTATCTCCATCAAGATAATATCTTCCTGTTCCTGGTGGTATTGAAACGCTTGATGCATTTACTGCTCCTGCTGAACCAATTATACTCATTGATCCTGTTATATTTACTGAACCTGATAATACTGTAGGACCTATTACCGTAAAAGTATTTGATCCACTTACAATCATAGAACCAGTATTAAAAAATGATCCAGTGTTATTAAAACTTCCCGAAAAGCTTCCTGTTCCTTGTCCTCCAAATGAACCTGTTACTCCAAATGATCCTGATATAAATTCTGATCCTGTATAATTAAAAGAACCAGTATTATCAAAAGATCCTGACCAACTACCTGATCCTTGACCTCCAAATGAACCTGTTACATCAAAAGAGCCTGATATGTCTTCTGAACCTGTATAAATAAAGGATCCTGTATTATCAAATGAGCCTGACCAGCTACCTGTTCCAAAACCACCAAATGAGCCTGTTACATCAAAAGAACCTGTAACATCTTCTGATCCTGTGTAATTGAAAGAACCGGTATTATCAAATGAACCTGACCAACTACCTGTTCCATCCCCACCCATTGAACCTGTTACATTAAATGAACCTGTAACATCTTCTGATCCTGTGTATACAAATGATCCAGTATTATCAAAACTTCCTGACCAGCTACCTGTTCCAAAACCACCAAATGAGCCTGTTACATCAAAAGAACCTGTATTATTAAATGAACCTGATAATGTTTCTGATCCTGTTACATCAAATGAGCCTGTTAAGGTTTCTGAACCTGTTATATTAAATGAACCTGTTATGGTTTCTGATCCTGTTACATCAAAAGAACCTGTTAATGTTTCTGACCCTGTTACATCGAATGAACCTGTTATAATTTCTGATCCTGATATTATTGTTGAACCTGTGTAACTTCCAGTTCCATCCATCATTACTGATGCAGTTAATATCATACTACCTGTTACTGTAAATCCACCATCAAATTTTGATGAACCTGAAACATCAAAGGATCCTGTTATTTTAGATGATCCTGATAATTGTCCATCCCATTTTGGACCCCTAGGCCCTCTTAGTTGTACTTCTATTACATTTACGGTATTTGTTGTTTTTACTTCTGCCATTTTTATCTGCTTAATGTTACTGTTTTAGATAATCTTATAGTTCCACCTAATATACGTTCTGTATATCTAGCTGCTGTTAATGTTATGTCTGATTGTTGTAATTTAAATACTAAATCTGTTGTTCCTGTTGCTCCTGTTATTGCATTTAAAGAACCTGATGTTACACTTAAAGTATCATCAATATTATAACCGGTTCCAAGTGTTGCTACTGTTACATTTGATAATGTAGCTGAACCATTAGTTCCAGTAAACGTTAAATATAAAGTGGCTCCTGTTCCGTCACCACTTGTTATAGTTGAAAATTCTGCACCTGCCGAATATGCATTTTGGTCCGTAGGATTTGTTTTTATAGACGTATATAAAGCGTTAGATTCGCTAGGTAAAGTTCCTGCTACACTACCACTTGATATTAATACATCATAAAATCCTGTTGTAAATACTAAACCTGATGTGTTTTCTTTAGTTAATAATAATAATACAGATCCACTAATTTCATTACCCATATCATCTGAACTTCCTGATGTACCATGTATTGAACATGAAATATTAGCGTATAATTCTCCAGATGAATCGTTTGCAGATCTAATCTGCATACTTGCTGTATAATCTGATAAATCTACAGTTTTATTATCGCTTGATACCAAATTTACATATTGGTCCCATGTTGATCCTTGTTCTATTGTAAAGCTATATAAACCAGCTGCCATACTTTTTTGTTATAAATATAAGAAAATTATCAGAGATTAATGATAACCATTCAATAATTCTAACAAATCATCTATAGCAGCATGTCTGTGGCTATCTTCTAATACTGTTTTATAAACATATTCTGAATTTATTAGTTTAGCCATATCATGATATGCCGAATAATTTTTATCTTTTAAGTCTATTTGATATGAATCTCCACAAAATAACATTTTACTATCTTTACCTAATCTTCCAACTGCCATAGCTAATTGTGACCTTGTTAAATTTTGAAATTCATCTACAATTACAACACTATTATCAAAAGTTCTACCTCTAAAATGAGCTAAAGATACCAATTCAATTTGTTCTGCCTTTTCCATTTTTTCTAATATTGGAGGTTTATTGTAAACCTTTCTCATATTAGATCTAATAGGTACTAACCAGGGTTCCATTTTTTCTCTTTCTGAACCTGGTAGAAATCCATTATCTTCTGTAGAAATAGTTGGTCTTGTTATAATAATCTTATTAAATTGTCTTTTAAAAAATTGATCTAGTGCAACTTGTACAGCTAATAATGTTTTTCCACTACCAGCTTTTCCTACTATAAAATTAAAAGGATGTTTTAATATTTCAGTTTTTGCTCTTTTTTGTTCTGGTGAAAGTGAAAGTGAAAATCTTACTGATCCTTTAGGGGGCGTTTTTTCCATATTAGATTTTGTCATTATTTAAAAAATTTATTTTGATTAATTTGTCTAAACCTGCATTTACATGCATTTCGTTTTCTAACAACAATTCAAAATCAAATCTCTCATCTAATGGTAGAACTAAATCTACTTGTGAACCCCATCTTATAAGAGAAAATCTTGAATTTTGTTCCATCATTTCATATTGATGGTTTACAAAGGGGGCTATAGTATTTACATCTTCATCGGCTATTTGTATCAAATAATAATTATAATTTAAACTAGGACTATAAATTTTATTCCACATTCTTTGATTATAATGTAAATAACCCATACTATTAGGATTTATAGCCATTTCTAAAATATCTTTTTCAACAGCTAACATAGGTTTATTTACAGATTCAATAGGATCTAATGGTTTAAAATTTAAAACTCCTGAGTATGGTATTCTATTTATATGAACATCGTAAAATGTCATAAAAATTCCTATAACTAAGGAAGGTTTATTATAGTTTTTATCACCTACAACTTCAGGTAGAGTATAATTTCTTCCTTTTATTTCAACAATAGGATCATTTATATCTTCTACTATTTTTTGATATAAAATAACTCCATCTGCAGGTGAATAAAAATGTTGATAATCTATATAATTAGGACGCATAGGATCCCTAAAAAAGAATGTATTTGATAAATCACCTACTGGTAGTTTACTTAATTCTTCAACTTCTGAGTCTAACCAATCTTCTAATCTTTGTGCCATTATATTAAAGTTCTTTCATAATCAACATAATTCAAATGCATAATCATACAAGATAACATAGCACCTGATTTCATAAACTCTGATATATTAAATATAATAGGTTCTAAACCTTCATTGTAACATATTTTTTCTAATGTGTTAATTTTATGTTTTTCACCGTCATACATTTCATCATTTATAGATAATTCAGATATATTTGAGGCACATAAAATCATATTACCTACACGTACTGAATTACATATTCCACTATATACGTCTTCTGAATCAATTGCTACTATTTGTGTATATTTTTCAATTTCTTTTATTTCTTCTTCTTGATGAAATTCAGGACATACTAAAGTTTTTTCTTTTGTTAAAGGAAAAATATTACAATCTAAATGGTAAAGATATTCATCTACCATCTCTAATTTAATAATATTCATATTAAATTCTTTTTCCATCCACTCAAAACCTTCTTTTTCTGATCTTATACCGTATCCTCCTATAAAATTATTACCATATAGATATTTTAAATCAGCTTCTCCTTCAAATTTATAAGGACAATCATGAGTATTATAATTCATTAATTCAAAAAATGGTTTTCCTACTAATTCTTCCCCTTGTCTAGGAGGTGATGTAAAATTAGCCATAATAATTTCATTACTATCTTTTATATGAGGAAGATAAATTCCCATATTAGCAACATATACTAAATCTTGAAATTTATTACCATGACTTGGTAAATTAACTACAAATCCTGCACCTGATACAAAATTATATAGGTCCATAAATTGTTTATAAGCTTTGCCTCTGTTTACTTTTAATTGTTCAGAGGACATTTCTTGCATCCATATGTTATTTGGATTTTCTGTAGAAAACGAAAACGGAAAATTCATAACAAAACTTGGAAAAGGCAACTGAGATGGTGTCTCTTTCATATTTTTTCTTTTTATTTGTGATTATACATATACTAATTATTAGTTAGTTAACCAAGTTAAACAAAAAAAGCCCCGCTAATGCGGGGCTCTTAATGTTCAAAATACTAAATAATTAATATTATAGAGTATTTGTTCCACCTACGAAAATCTTACCATAGAATTCTGGTCTTACGACTTTTTTAGCATATCTAGTCAAGAGACCTTTTCTTGGTGTAAAGGTATCTGGTTCGTATACTAATGGAGTCATAATTAATGGAATGTATGGAGCAAATACTGCACCAGCTTCCAAGAATTGACCACCTCTATAACCCATTAATATGGTATTTTCAGTCATATATGGATTCTTGTAAACAGTGTATCTATTGTTAATAGCTCCTGCTTTCTGAACACCAAATGCATAAGAAGCTTTTGATACATCACCATCTGAATTACTAGCAAATCCTGGAATAGATTCAATAATAGTTGCTACAGTTGGAGAACATACTAAGAAATTAGCACCTCCTCTAAGTGTTTTCTGATGAATAATATTGCTTAATTTTTGCATTTTTGTTCCTAAAGTTTGGAACCATTGACCTTGAGAATTATAAAATCCTAAAGAATTACTTACAAGACCTGTTGAATCGATCGCATTATTATTTAATGCTGTCCAATATTCATTTCCAGCTGCTGCTGATTCAATTAACATATCTAGAATTTCTAGATCAATTTCAAGTGAAATATATTCACTCATAATTGAAGTTAATTCAGCTTCTGCGTCTAATGAATGGTAAGCATTTAAATCTTGTGCGAACTCAGGAGTCCATACAGCTTTAAGTTTACGTGTTTTAGCAACAATCGCTTCACTCTTCATCTTAACATTAATTTGAGGAATATTAATTGTACTATTATTCTCATTTAAATGTGTATTACCTTGTTCAAAGTCTGTTTGATCTCTGAATGTTGGTTGAAGAGAAAACGCTAGTCCTGCATCACTTGCTGCTGGATCCATTGTGTTATTATCTATAATAAAGATAAAAGCCATATCAATACCGGCTTCACTACCTTCTGCAACTTGAGTAAACTCAGGATACTGTTGTGTAGGAGTTGGGAATGTAACCGAACCAGTTAAGTAAAAAGATTTAACTGCTTCTTTATCCCAATTTTGTGTAGATAAACCACCTGTGTTAACCTCACAAACAGAATAAGATCCTGTTGTAGTATCAAGACCACCTAAACTATCACTAGCTCCCATTAAATTATAGAAGTCAGCTTCTGCTACTGCTCTTGTTGCTACGTTTGCATTACCTACAATAGACATAGTAGTTTGAGTTGAATACCCAAATCTTCCAGCTCCATATAAACCACCTGTATTTGTGTTACCAAATGTTGATTGGCCTGATGGTGTAGCTTGAGAAGTACCATATAATGAATTATTTGCATTAAATGGTGCTTTTTGAGATCCATATTGGAAATCTAAAAAGAATACTAGACCAGAAGGTAAATTCATTGGTTGAACAGAAACAAATTCCTTTGCTGCTATCTGACCAAATACTTTTCTTACCAATGGTAAAGCAACTCCTGCCCACTGAGCACCAGTACCAGCTGTTAAGCTAGTAGCAGTAGCACCTCCACCTGTTGTAGATGCTTCAGTAACCAATTGTTTAGCTTGGTTTTCTAAGATCATAGACATATTATTTTTGTCTGTCTCAGAGCCCAAACCTTCAAGTAGACCTGTTTTTGTCCACTTATTTGCTAATCTCGCGGCGTCACCTTGTAACGACTTGTATGGATTAGCACTTTCTAAAAGAGAATTTAATTGACTCATTTTTTCTAAAGTTTTATATTGTTAAAAATTAAATTATACCTGCAAGTTTTTTAAACCTATTAACCATTTCGTTTGATTCAACAATTGGTTGTTTAGTTCTTTTAACTGTTGCTTTTGAAGTTTTAGAAGCTCTACCAATTACGTTTTCAGTTACAGGTCGTCTTTTAGACTTAAGACCTTCACTTAATGTTTCGTAAACTAGTTTTGTTTCTTTAACTGTTGTAGCTTTATCAAAAGAAGCTAATACTTTAACCTTTTGTGCTTCTGTTAATGTTTTAGATTTAAAAATCTTATTTGAATATAACAATTTAGCGTTAAGTAAATTAATTTCATTAAGTTGAGACTTAAGAACTTTAATAGTTTTGTAAGCTTCATTTAAATCTTTTTCTTGTAATTTAATTTTCTTAATAGCTTTTTCGGCATCTGCTTTAGCGTCTTTCATACCATCTTTGTATCCTTCTTCTTCAGCATCTGTCCTCTTATTTTCAGCTGTGACTTCAATGTCTGTTTCAACTTCGTCTTCAACTTCTACGTCTTCAACATCAACTGAAACTTCTGTTTCGTCATCAACCATTTCGACTGGGTCACCTCCGGCTTCTAATTCACCAGCTGTTACCATATCTCCAATTACATCTGAGATGAAATCTTTAAGATCATCGTCGGTTAAGTTGTCTAGATCAATTTCTTCATCATCAACTTCACCTTCCATATCTTCTTTCTCGTCTTTTTCACCGTCTTTGTAGCCTTCTTCTTCAGCATCAGTACGTTCGTCCTCTTTCAAGTCCTCTTTTTCGTCCTTCATACCGTCTAAGTAGCCTTCTTCCTCGGCGTCTGTTCGAGCATCTTCTTTTATTTCACCTTCTAATTCAGATAAAATCTCATCTAAAGACATCTCATCTAATTCACGCATTTTTTCAGTTTCTAATTCAGCTTTATTATCGCCTTTTAGACCCTTACGCATGACTGGATTTGACATTTCTTCTTCGATATCATCTTCCTCATATTTTTTTGCTTCGTACATATCATCATCATCTTCTTTCACCGTATCTAATTCTTCAATCTTTTGCGCTAGCATAGATTTTAGTTTTGGTGTAAAAGATTCTTCCAATGCTGCCTTAGCATTTGCTATAGCTGATTCTTTAACAGCTTTAGCGTCGGCAATAGCCTCCTTTAAAAAATCTCTGTTTTTCATTGTTCCTAAAATTTTGTTTGGAAAGTACGTTTATTAAGAAACGTAATAGAATTATTAATTATTTGAATGTTATATAGAAAATAACATATTTACGATAATACGTATATGAAGATTCTTTAAAATTAAAGAATTGGACAATTTCCTTGTGCACAAAGTATTTCAGTAATAATAGAATTTACTTTATGATATTTATTTTGAGTAATGTTGTGTTGTTTTCCTTCAGAAAGAGCCATATAAGAACCTGGGTTTGATGGGGTTGAAACAAAATCCCAACATAATAATTCAAAATCATCTTGTACTTCTTGTACTTCACCCATTGGTTTTAATGTTCCCATTCCCCTAGATGAAACACCTACTGTTATATTATTATCAATAAGTGATTTTAAAATATTACCTGATGGTGTTGGAAGGATTTCGATTGTGCCCATTATATTATCTCCATCCCATCCTAAGTCTCTTACTGTGTGTGATACGTTTTTTAAGTTTATAACAGAAGAATCAGGGTGATCTAATTCACCTACAGCTCTATTTTCTTTTATAACTTCATTATACTTATCTATTTCTCTTTCCCATAAATCTCTTGAGTAATATCTCCCATTACCATTTTTTACTTCGACAGTAGCTAAAATACCTTTAACTAATGGATTTCCATTTTTAGTTCTTTTTCCTTCTGTTAAAGATATAGGAGTTGGAGTAAATGATAAAGTTTCAACAAGTACTTGTTTAGACATATTTATTTTTTCTTTTTATTTTCGTTTGTAGCATGTTTAATTGATTGTCCTACTTTTCTAGGAGCCCAATCAGCACCCATACCATTTTTATCTGAAAATGATTGTGCGTCATCTTCACCTACTACTTGAGGTTTAACGTATGCTTTACCAGTCATTCTTTCATACATTTTACCATATTTGGTATTTGCTCTAGTTAATTCTTTAATTTCTTTTTTAATTTCATTAACTCTAGTTGGATTAACAAATTCAGATAATGCTTCGTTTTCACTAACTGTTTTTAATTTTCCTTCTCTTAATCCTATTTCTTCATCAATAGCATTCATTTTTGCTTCTAAAGCAGCTACTGATCCTCTTTTTTCAATTTCTTTTATTCTCTCTTTAATATTAAGTTCTTTAATTTTTTTAGGTGATTTACCTTCGTTAAGTAAGTTTAATAATGATATCATATCTTTTGTTTTATTTATGTTTTTATTTTCTTTTACTGGTAAGTATCCTGTACCTGGATCTCCGGGTTTTACTTTTGATTTTGAAGGATTGCCATATCCACTACTTACTTGTTTTCCCTTTATTTGAGTTATTTTTAATCCTGGTTGGTCTTTAGAATACCCAATTCCTTCTATCCCAAATTGTGCTTTTTCAACATAGTATAATGGATTTTTTTCCATATTTTTAGTTACTATAGCTTTTATTTGTGATTCTGTTTTATTTTCATTTTTAGGATTTCTCATTTCAGTATAATATCCTTGTAAAAATTCCTCACCATTTAAATTTTGTGGAGCTTTTTCTTTATAATCCCATCCTTTGACTTTATCTTCAAATATTTTAAACCAATCTGGGTCTTTTTTATTTGTTGCTACTACTCCTAATCCTAGCATATTTTCACTAATAATGCTTTTTTGTTTTAATCTAGTTGTAGCTTGATCGTATGTAGCAATTTTACTAATTAAGTTGGGAAATTGATTCTTTGCTTCTTTTAAGAAAATTTCTTTATTACCTTTTCCCTCTTTAATTCGATTATATTGCTCTTGTAGAGTTTTTGGTTGTCTCATTATTCTTCTCCTTTTAATAATTTTTTAATATCTTTTAAATAATCTATTACTAAATCTGTTGGTTTAACAACATTAAATGAACCTGGGTTTTCATTATAATAATCCGCCGTTTCATCTTTAGCATTCGATATCATTTTATAAATATGGTTTAATTCTTGCTCAATGTCATCAAATGCACTTATTCTTTTACTTTGAAATTCATCTGTTGTACCTTCAAATAAATTTTTTACTTCTAATCCTGATCCTTTTTGTACATATGTACCCTCTTTAGTTTTGGGAACTAATTTATATCCAAAACCTTTTACATAATAATTATCTTTAACTCCATCTTCACTTGCTTTAGGACCGGGTCCTAATACAGCACCTGGGTTTTTATTTTCTTTAACTGGTTTAAATCCTAACTTTTTATATTCTTTATCATTTGCTTTTTGTCCTTTTTTTCTAAAAGCATAAGGTGTAGCATATTGTGCTCCTTCACCGGGTGTAAAATTTGTAGCTCCTGCTCCTCCTCCGGTTGTAGACATTTCATCTAAACCTAATTTTTTAGTCCAATGGTCTAATGCATTTTGTTGCATTACTTTATTATTACTAATTAAAGCTGCTTTTATTCCTTGTCTTGCTTCTAAATTTTCTTTTGAGGGTGGATTTAATAAATCTAATAGATATTCTAATCTATATTTTACATTTTTAGGATCTATATCAGCTGCAGAAGTATAATAACTTTCTTCTATTCCTCCACCTAATTCTCCTCTTAAACCATCTGTTTTTAAAATTATTTCATATTCTGCTGGATATGTTTTTCTTAAATGTGTACGATATTCATTAAATATATCTTTTAATTTTTTAAATATACTTTGAATTTTATCATCATTTTTTACATCTTTATTTCTACTAATAAATTCAACATCATCATTCATATTAGTAAATCCTTTAAATATTTTAGCAAAATTAGGAAGTCTATAAGAATTAGAAACTGACTTTGATCCATCTGGAATTTCTCCTTTATAATCAGGTGCTAATTTTTCCCAATATGTTGAAAAATTACTAGTAAAATAACTACCTTTAGGAATAGGTCCAAATTTCTTTTGAATTTTTTCTAAAAAAGATTGTGGTATTCTTTCATCATCAACATATATAATTCCCTCAGCCCAACCTTCTTTTTTTTCTCTGGCTTCTTTTTCTGATTTAGGTTCAATAAATTCAACCTTTTCTGTTAATTTAAATTTAAAATTACCCATTTACTTTATCTAATTCATCCACAAGACTGTGGTATTGGAGTAAATCAACTAAGTGATCACTTTTAATTGTTTGTCTTTTATTAACTTCTTTAATAAGTTTTTTTACTTCCCTAAGTTTTATTTTTGTAACTTCATCTTTTGTAGATCTAAGGTGTTGTATAACATCTTCTCTAATTATTTTTATTTCATTATTATAAAATTCTTTTAAATTAGAAGAGCTATCGACTGCGTTTATGAATTCCTTTAAAATTTGTTTTTGTTTTAAACTTAAATTAGAATACTTATCATTAAATCTTTCTAATAAAATTTTATAAGTTAATATACGAAGATCTTTATCATATGATTTATATTCTTCTATAATATCTTTTTTAATATTTTCTTTATTGACCTCTGATTTTGTTAAATGTTCTAAAAGTGTTACTTTATTATCAATAATTTGGTTAGGATCTATAGCTTTCTCAGTATTTGTTATTTCAAATAAAGTATAAAGAGATGCTTGAGCTTTATAATCATTTATTTTTGTTTTAAACAATCTATCAATATCATAATTTTCTTTTATTTCTCTTATTAAATTATATTTTTCTCTTTTTAATTTTGTTCTATTTAAATTTTTAGAAGATTCTAATACTGTTGAAAGTATAGCATTTGCTTTATTATTATCTACACTTTTAGATTTAAATACCATTTCACATAATTTATATTCTTTCCCAATTTCAGTATTAACAAAATATTTTTTTAAAGTGTTAATTGCTGGGGATTCTTTTCCTGCTAAAGTATCTGCTGTTATTTTACGGACTAAAATTTCAAATAAGATACTGGTATTTTTATATTTTGAGTGTTTTATATACATCAATAGTGATTTTTTTATAAATATGGTAAAATTATTGCTCCTTTATATTTGATTCATCTAAAAGTGATCCTTTTTTGTTTTTTTCTTCAAATACTATTTGTTTTTTATTAGTTGGTATTTTTGATAATGTATCTTTTAACCTAGCAATATGTGAGTTAACTTCTAAAGTTAACCCTAAATCATTAGGATCATTATCATCTCTTTTCATTCCTTTAACACCTAATCTATCCTTACCAAAATTATCATCTTGTGTATTTCGTTTTGTTAATTTTTCTTTTGGCCTTCCTAGTACTGGTTTATCTGTTGTACTTTCATCATACCCATCAGGTACATTAGATGGATCTGAGTACATTCTTCCTTTACCATATAACGAAGCTAAATCATGTGGTGTACCATATGATTCGCCTGTTTCAACAGGATCATTTCCTTCTGCTTCTATTTGTGCATTTCTAAATGTTCGTTTTTGATCTTCTCTTATCAAATCTCTATATTCTTCATATTCATCTTCACTAAAATGAAATATATTTTCATAAATCCAATCAGATGGGATAATTTTACTATCCATCATAGCTTGAGCTAATGTCATTTTTTCAGTCATTAGTGCTATTTTTTCTTGATCATATATAATTGAAGGTGTAGTAAGTGAAATTTCAAAATTACCTAATTGTTCATCTCTATAACCTTGAGTATATAAATGAACTATTGCTATTTTATAAAGTTCTGATATTACTATACGTTGAATTCTTTCTATTGTTCTTGCAAATCTTATATCTTGAGCTGCTAATGTTGCTTTTCCATCTGTATTTTCATCATAGCCCATAAATGCTTTAGGTACTTTAAGTGCTGCAAATAGTTTATCTCTTAAATATTCAACATCAGTTATTCCATCCCATTGTAAGCCATTTAAATTTTCTATTTTAGTAGCAGTATCATTTCCTCTTACAGGTATATAAAAATCTTCTAAAATATTTTGCATATTATATTTTAAATTATATTCACCTGTGTTATCATCCATAAATGGAGTACGTTTTAATTTACTTAGGGTTTTTTGCATAAAAGCGTCTACTTCATTAGGAGGAATAGAACCAACATTCATATAAAATATTCTTTTTTCTGGTGCTCTTACTATTCTATGGATTAACATAGCGTCTTCCATAAGAGTATATTGTTTAAATAATTTACGACCAGGTTCTATATATGATCTTCCATATGGTAAAAAATTAACATCTGTTAATAATCTAAAATGAGCCATTTCATAATTATCAAAATAAATTGCATTAGATTGTTCACCAGAGTTAGGGACATTATAATAACCATATTGAGAAGCTGATACTCCATCTGGTAGGAATTTAAATTTTATATCATTAGGATTTTCACTATCTAATCCTCCTTCTAATCTTTCTATATGAAATGCTGTATAAGGAATTACGTTATAAACTCCAAATTTTTCAGCTATTTCTAATTTTAAGAAAAAATCACCATATTTACACATGTTTCTAATCCATGGCCACAAATTAAATTCTATATTTAATACATCATAAAATAAGTTATATAATATTTTTTGAATATCTTCATCAGCACTTCTAATTTGAAGAACTTCTCCCATATCATTTTTTAATGTTGCTTCATCTGCAATAATGTCTAAAGCTGATGCTATAATTGCATCAGTATCCATAGCGTCATATTCTGAATATAATACTGGTCTTAATGTTTGATAATTAAAATTATTTTGTTGACCATATAGTGAAGTAGGAGAGTTAGTAAATACCCTATTAAATCTATCTACTAAAGAATTTGTTTCTATTTGTCCTGTTTGTTGTGCTCTATTAAAGTCAAAAACTTTAAGTTCATTACCTCCTACGTTACGAATAATTACATCCGTTGAAAATAATCTTTTTAATCTTGAAAATAAACTTGTATTTGCCATTATTGTTTTATTATAAATATTATTTTATTAGCCAATCTATATTATCACTTTTTCCTCCTCCAATATTAAAATGATATGGATTTTCTATATTATTTGCATTATATCCTCCACTATATTCAACTTTATTACTTTTTACACTATTTAACGCAGCTCTTGCTCTATCTAAACTTTGTTGTTGAAACTTTAATGAAGTGTCTCTTAGGAACATACTAATCCCAAATGACATAACCAAGTCATCGTTGTAACCTGTTTGAGCTTCTGGTCTTCCACTTTTCCAAACAAAAACTTTCATTTCCTCTAATAAGCGTTTTGAACGAATAGTTACACTTCTATCTCCTACAAATTCTCTAAACTTATTTATACATAAAGGTCTTGTTCGCATAGACATAGTAAATCCTGGAGTCATTTCTGAATTGCCTTCAAATACTTTTAAGTACGACTCTGCTGTATAGTGGTCTGATTTTGGTGATTGGTATAAATTTCTATATCCTCTTTCTATAATAGCATCTAATGTTGCCCAACCTATATTTGCATTTTCAACTACTAATAAAGCATTATTATATTCTGTAGCTAATCCTGTTAAAAAGTAACCAAACTCTTTAGGGGGCATATGACCCTTATATTCTGCTACTTGTGTATTAGTTTGAATATCTATTACATGACATGCTGAAAAATCTTTTCCATCACCTCGAGCAACATCAGCCGTTACCATATATTCCCTTGTATAATCAGCTGCTTCCCATACCCATAAATTTTGGTCTACTCCTCTTCTTTCCATTGGATCCTTAATAGTTGTATTACTTAAAAATTCTAACCATTCAGAATAAAATACTATATCACCTGATGTGCTAAAATCACAATCACATTCCTGTGCTGCTATTCTAGGATCTCCTAATAATTCATCTTGTCTATCTCTCCATTCTTTATCTCTTTCAGGATGTACAAACCAAGGTAATTTTATAGGTAAAAATTCATTTTCTTTTGCTTCGGCCTTAACCCATGTTTGATGAAACCATCCTCCGGTTCCATATGGTGTACTTAATGCAATACATCCTCCTCCTGTTGCTAATGTTTGTTGAGCTGATGCCCAAATTTCTCCAATATTTTCAATAAAAGCTGCCTCATCAATTAATAATAAAGAAACAGCTTCTGATCTACCTGCATCACTTGATGCTGATGTGGCTTTTATTTGTGAACCATTAGTTAATCTTAATGTTAATTTATTATTTTCTATATAATCTATAGATAACCAAGAAGGTAAATTTTCATACATAAATTTTACCTTAGTAACCATATTTTTAGCTGTTTCTTGTTTTGTAGCTATACAAAGAACGTTTTTATCTTTATGAAATAACATAGTCCACAAAGAATAAGCAGCAGTTAATGTAGAAATACCTAATTGTCTAGATTTTAAGATTATAGAATAAGGATTATCTTTAAATTTACCTAATACTTTTTCTTGAAAGGGATATAAATTAAATTGGATTCTTCCTCTTTGTGGGTGTTGAATATAACAATATTTTTTCATAAAATGTACAGGATCTTTAGCACATCTTATATATTCTTGTCTTATTATTTTTTTTAAATCCTGGGCCATTATGGTTTTAGTTTAACTGTCCTGCTAAATACACAACAGTTGAAGTACCTACAACACCTACAACAATACCAAACCATCTTTTATTATACCAAGCATCTGTTATTTTTAATCTATCTGAATATAAATTGATTTGATCATTTAATAAAATTATTTCATGGTTTTTATTAAGTATAATTGTATCATTTTTTAGATTTAAAATATTTAAATTATTAATTTGAAGTTCTAAATCTTTTATTAAAATAGTTTTAATTGAATCTTGTTGTTCTAATGTATCTACTGCTAAAAAGAAAGCGTTTAGTTCTGATTGTGGAATCTTAACAATTTTATCTTGACCAAGGCATACTAATGATATAAAAGTAAATAATAATAAAATTAATTTTTTCATTTTTTATACTTTTTTTTAAAATCGCTTACTGTTTTTTTAGCTGATTTTGTTGATTTAACTTTTGCTTTTGTTTTTTTTATTTTTTTACTATTACTATCAATTTTTTCTTTTATAGCCTTTTTTTCTTTTTCAAGTTTTTTTGTTTTAACTTGAACATCTTTTACTTTCTTTTTATTATCTTTAAGATCTTTTTTAAATTGTTTTTTACTTCCTTTGCTTGAAAATGCTAAAATACCAGCTATTATTGCTCCAATACCTAGTAAAATTTTCCAAATTTTTTTCATATATTATTTTTTATGTTCTAGCAATGATTCTATTTCTTTTTTCATTGCTGTTAATTCTTTTAATCTATTCATTAGTTCAACTTTTTCTTTTTCATCAGTAGTTTCTTTGTATTTTTTACTTGTTGATTTTAATTCTGATGATGTGTCTTGTAATTTAGAAGCTAATGTAGAAATAGAATCTCCTTTTAATTGAGATGCTGTTGGTTCCTCTTCATCTTCAGCTAATGGAGTTTCCTCAGCTTTTGGTATTAATTCATCAACAGCTGCTTTAGTATCTTCTAAAGCTTTAATTAATTCTTGTTGCTTTGCAATATCTTCATCACTTGCTTCTTGCAGTTCTTTATTAATATCTTTTGTTAATTCAAGAGTCCCTTCCATTTCTTTATTTAGATCTGCTTGAGCATCTATATCTTCTTGAGATGCTTCAGATAATACTGATATTATTTCTTCTCTAATTGTAGATTTTAATTTGGATTTTTTCATGTTGAAATTTTTGTTATAAATATCATAAAGAAAGTGAAGCTTTCACCTGATTCACACGCTCTTTTGTTGTACCAGATACCTTAATTATCTTGTTACATAACGTTCCATATTCTTCTATAATACCCTCAATTTCTTTTGCAATTTCTTTCCTATAATCTGCGTCTGTTTCTCTAATTCCATTATTTTCAATTGGAATATTAAGATCATCTATATGAAATATAACATCATAATCTTTTATTAAAAGAATTAAAATATCTTCAATCATATCCTTTTCATTTTCATCCATTTGTTTAGATAATTTACTAAATGCTATAACATCAATAACAGTTCTATCAGTTATCATATTTTCTTGTAGCAATTCAGCTGCTCTTTCAGCTGCAAATATCATTTGTCCTTTATATGTAGAATCTGTATTTAAAGGAATACCTAATGAATTTAAATATTTACTACGTTCTGTAGCAAATTTATATTTTTTAAATACTTTATCTTTTTTTAAAGCATTTACTAATGTAGTTTTACCTACACTCATTGTTCCACAAAAGCCTATTTTCATATTAAAATTCTATATTATCTGGATCAATTTGTGATGATCCTGGTTTAACTCTATAACTATCACTATCAAAGTGTTGGGTTGATATTTCAAATATACAACTCCCTTCTTCAATAGCCAACATCTGATGGGGTTGGCCCGGCATTAAATGAATACAATCACCTTCTCTAACTATTACTTTTACTTCTTTAGATGTTTCAGTATCTATATAAGTGTATTCAAATCTACCTTTAGAAATATACCATGCTTCATCTTTTAATAAATGAAAATGCATTGAAAATTTCTTATCTTTTTTAAAAACTAATAATTTACCACAATAAAGTTCATTATTAATAATCCACAATTCATGACCCCATGCTTTTTTATGCATTTCACCTTTATAAGGCATTGCCTGTAATGTATGTTCTCTCATATTATGCTCTATTTGTTGAACCTTTTGGGGATTTTTGTTTACTAGGAGGTAATCCTTCTCTTCCTTTTCTCATAGCTTGCCAATCATCTTTACTATATTCTATACCATTTATATACCATGATTTTTTTACTTTACAATCTTTGTTAATAGGTTCAATTGCGGGTCCATCCCAATTATGAATTCTATATTCTTTAGTTGCTATATCTCTTAATAAATGGTATATAGCTCCATCTTTTTTAATTTTTTTATGATGTTCATTCATATTTTTAATTTTTTAACATACTTTCAGCAACATAAGTACCTTGTGCTCCTGATACTGTTATACCTCTTGCTGATAAGGCGTCACCTACAAAGTACACATTTGGATATTTTGTTAAACTTAAATTATTATAATTTACTAAAGGTTCAGGTGATAGATATTTTACTTCAGGCATATAAATACCCCAATCATCTTTTAATGTTGGGAATACTTTTGTCATATCTCTAATAAAATCTATTATATGATTACCATGTTCTCCTAAAGCATCAAACAAAGGTTCTGTGTTTTCTACTACAACACATCTAACTAAATTACCTTCTGATGTTTTAGAAGGTATTCTATTACTAGGTGAATAGTAAGTACCAGTTTCTCCTACTTGTAATTTTTTAACTGCTTCTCTTGACCAATCAAATGGTTTATCTATGCCTCTAATTTCCATTAAAATACCAAAATTAGTCATATCATTTCTATATGCTTCATCTTTTTTAGCATGACCATTATAAGAATGATTACCATAAGTATCTTCTACAGCAACATAAGCAGCATTATTGTTTGTACAAAATGATCTTAAACTTACATTTTCTAATTTTCTATATAACTTAAAATCATATGATATATCAATTAGTTTTTGAAAATGTTTTTGTGGTGCTTCAAATCTAACTCCTATTTGTACTGGTTTAGGTTCTGTCGGTAAATCATATTCTTCTGCTAGTTTTTTACCAAAGTCAATTCCCGATTTACCTACACCAAAAATAAGTTTATCATATTGTAATCCTATATCACTAATTTCATCCTCATTGTATATAACCATTTGGTTATCAAAATCTATATCATTTACTTTAGTATTCCATAAAAATTTAACACCATTATCAGTTAAATATGTATACCAATTTTTACCAATTTCATGTAAATAATCAGTTCCTATATGCCATACAGGAAATAATCGTAAACCAAAATAAGGTTTAATAAATTCTGGTTCTTCAACCGGATGTGAACATTGTATTACTTCGGGTTTAGGGTGAAATCTTCTAAAATTATTAATAACTTGATCCATTAACTCCATAGCTTTGTCTTCACCACAATATTTTGATAAATGACCACCAATAGAAGTATGATATGTTAATTTACCATCTGACCAACCTCCAGCACCCATAAAACCTGTCATTACTTCTTCAGGTTTACGTTTAAATGGATCATTACCCATATCAATTATGGTGATTTTACCTTTATAATTGTTATCAACTAGTTTTGTAGCGGCATTAACACCTGCTACTCCTGCTCCTATAATTACTGTTTGTTCCATCTTTAGAAATTTTATTGATTAAATATACGAAAAAAAAGCCATGACTCCAAAATGAGGCCACAGCTCTCTATAATTTTTTTATAAACGTTCGGCTATGAATCGAACTATATTTTTACCATTTTCTACAAGACCAATATCTAGCTTTAGTTTTAGGTCCTGGGTTAGC
>VTLG01016616.1_pt1 | contig 22865 bp, 29 predicted proteins | sample 4694571 | NCBI WGS metagenome assembly VTLG01 (sample SAMN12604809, study PRJNA352737) | marine metagenome | biome: ENVO:00000447; feature: ENVO:00000209|ENVO:00000569|ENVO:01000036; material: ENVO:00002151; isolation source: viral sequences binned using virsorter ...
TCCAGCAGGAGCCATTCCTCCACTAAAGAACTGTATATTATTATTACCTGTTCCAAGCCTCAAATCATCTACTGCACTTATACTAATATCGGCACCAGCACCACTATCTATCATATTCCATATTTGAACCTCACCATCGCTTTGGGCCTCTATGTGACCAGCCTTAGTTCCAGAACCATACCAAGTAGCCCTTTCCTCATCGGCATCAAATGCCCATTTAACACCACCACCTGTATCAGCAATATTGAATAAACTATCAGCATGTGATGCTGTAACGTAAACATGCCCTGTGCCTTTCCCCTTTAATTGTAGAGATTTATTGGTAGTATCCCCATCGACAGTGACAGTGGGGAAATTAGCCAATCCAGACGCAGAATTTGTCATTTTAACATGGTCTATAGCAGAGCCAGTGGCACTAATAGCTATAATTTCATTATTATTTGCATCTTTTATGCCAGCGCATCGAATCTCAGCGTCTGCACTATCTGCAGCATTTCTCACTTTCAATAACCCAGATTCATTTTTTAATTTAACGCCTGTGCCATCTAAATTACTTAAAGACAATGTTCTTTTACTTAGAAATGGCGAATTGTCATTACGCATAACTCCAACAGAATCAATGAGCTTACTAACATCGCTTCTTAATTTGGTAACATCAACTCCAGTATTAATGGGAATCCACTCCCCATTTTCCTTTACATATAAAATCTTACCTTCTCTTGTTTTTCTAATTGTTAAATCGCCATTCCTGCCATCTATTTTTAAAGGAGGGCCTATACCACTTGTTACGCCTCTTGATGGTCTTTTTCGCATTATTTAATCGCCTTGTCACGATAAACTATAGTAATATCATTAATTTCAAATTGTTTAGGAATATGTCCCAAATCATAATAAGAGCTACCTTCTACCAGGGCGGCCTGTACTCCGTTAACTCCATTAATAACACTATCAACAGTAGCTGGCATGGGACCAGGATTATTAGTCTTAAAAGTTAATGGAATATTTTCTGTCGTCTCAGGTGCCGTATGTGGTATAGATAAAGTGAGTCTATTAGTTGCTCCATTGATGTTAGAAACTGTAGTCCCTGGCTGAATATATTCTCCTTCGACACTCCAGCCTACCTCCACATAAGTCTCGGCTTGTCCGTTATTTTGATATGAAACCTGTGTATTACTACCAATTATTAAATCACAAGTATTATCTACAATAATATTTGCAGATGGATTATAGTCTAAAACCCGATAATCAGGGCCATATCCAGGACCTGCGTATATAAATAAAGGCCATCCATTATAATAATCCTCTGTACCTGAAGCAAACGCATTAAGTTTTATTGTCGAGTCAGTACCTACCGAAGAATCTTGACCAATTGTTAATCCAGATGAACCTTTCCCAGAATATTCAAATTTTAATTGCATTGAATAAATATTATTTACACTTAACAGGGAAGATGGTTTCAATGCAACGGTTATCCAATCATCAGTAGCTGAATTTCCGCCCGCATTATCTGTAACAAAAGAATCAAATCCCGTATTTGAGCTATAATTCGTTGTTGTTTCAAATGTGCCTGTAAAACTATTAGACCCATTAACTGCATATTTTGCAATCACATTGGATACGTATCCACCAGCTTTAAACGTTACATAAACTTTGTATATCTTCTTTCTCCGACTAGGATTACCAAAATCAATATCTTTAGTTTGCAAATTAAATTTACTTGCTGCTCCTGTAAATTGCCATAAATATTGAGGTGCATCTACCCATGTATTAAACTCAACAGTGGTTGTGTCATTAGTTGTAGTTGTAGCCATAAATGTTTTTTTATTTCTAGCATTTACCGCATTTGTTCTGTAGGTATTTACAGTATCCATAGCATATGGAGTAAAAGTTTGTTGTGGTCGTACTAAACCACTACTATTGCTACTAATAAAAGCAGGATTGACTGAACTCATATCAGAATTTTGATTCCAACCCGTATCTCCATCATTTCCACCTAACACTTCATCCATCGTTGATTCATACCATTTAAACAAATTCTGACATTCAACTAAAGAACTAGTATTAAAATCGTATATAAAACCGCCATTATCAGTTGCTTCTACATTTGATGTTTGAACAATTACTTTATTTGATAATTCATCATATAATAGTAATGTGGGTATTTCAGAATCTTCGTTAATTTTCCAAGTATCTGAATCAAATAAATCACTAGTAATTGTCTGAACCTCTTTACTATCAAAATAATATAACCCATTATCATTAGCCCACATTATTCCATTTGCTGCTTTAACTACTTGGCTTGGGGATTTAATTCCCATGTAATCCCATGTTTCTAACAACTCCACACCTTCAGAGGATACTTCAATTAAATATACATTTTTTTGTTTAAATTGTATTAATTTATTACCCACAGATTCCAGTAAAACTATTTCATCCCCATCTGCTTGAGCGACATCAATAAAGTGCATTCCATCACTTGGGAAAGTATCAAATCTATCTGTTGGAGCCTCAATCATTCTATCTGGATAATTCACATCTCCTATTTTAATATTTCCAATAAATACTTTCCTATCAATTGCAGTTGCTGTTTTATACATAGCTGCAATAGTAGTATCTCCATCATAACCATTTTCTGATTGATATGTATTTAAAGGAATATTACGCATAGCATCCATTGTGGATTCTCCAGTAGTATTTTGTGGGACTTTATTAGTACACACTCTATTCAAACTTGAGTTACTTCCCCAATCACCTTCTAAATGCAAAGGTTTCTCTACAGAATCATTGGCATAATTTACATATGTCCCATCTCTAAATTTAACTTTAAGAGCTAAGAGCCACTCAGAAGATAACGTATTTGAAGTCGAGTCTACTTGCTTCATATATATCTTGTATCCAGAAGCACGAGCTCCCCAATAATCAGTATTATCTTTTTCGTATTTAAATGATGAAAACATTTTTGGGATGCCCGTCCAGCTTCTCATATCTAATGAATTAGAGGCATCCATCTCTACAGGGTCTTTCTTGAATATTTGAACATTATGAATGGTAACATCACAATTTGTCAGAGCAGTTGTTAGTCCCTGACATACAAATATATTTCTACTATCTCCACGAGAAGTGCCAGTACCATCGTCAGAAATTAAAGAAGGAGAATGTGCTTTAATTAAATGCACTCCTGACTCCCGTATATCCCAATAATCAGTAGCTGATTCCTCAATCGCCCAACCTACATATCCATCTGTAGTACTATCATCAAACCCAGGGGCATATATCCTCAACGCTTCTTCTGAAGTACCGCCTCCTTTAATATCCACATCTATTGCTATATAATAATCTGTGTCCGCCTCTATGCTCCCCGCAGCTCCACGATATATTAAAAATCTATCTTGGCCAGCACCAACATCATCTGTATCATAGTGATATCCTCCATCGCTAAACTCCCAAGAATCTCCAGAAGAAGCTGTTAATGCGTAACTGCTAGGGTCACTTCCTAAAGTTGCTGCTGTATGAGTATACCAATTTTGCATTGAATTACCAGCAGCAGCATGATGCTCTATTAATCCACTGTGTATATGTCCTACTTTAATCGGAGATTCTTGCTCTATATCTCCACCTCCATCATATGTAATGGACATTCCAAATATATATCGATTCAATAAATCTTCTGAAGCTCTATCGGTTGCTAATCTTACATTATATGTAGCTGTTTCCTCTCCGCCATCAGGTATTTCACCACTAACTCTCATTGAATATGCATTACTTCCTGCGGCAACAATTTCCCTAAGACCATCTATATTAGTTGAGCCTGTAATCATTACGTTCTGACCAACAATGAATCCTTTTTCTGCTAGATTGACCGTTGAATCTGCAATAATATTGATTGTTGGCTGGCCATTTAATACAGCTCCTTCACTACTAAATTTACCATCACCATCTGCTACAGTTTCTATTAAATTATCATCAGCACTATTACTTTCATGTACGCTAAATAATACTTTTCGACCTGAATCGACTGATGCATTAGGGAGTTTCGCAAGTCTATTGGTATCATCATCAGTTGCGTAACCATCAGCTGATACACCTAAAGCTGTTACCTTGCCATCAAAAATACGTAACCCAAAGTCTCCATAATCATCGGCAGGTTCTGGACATTGTACATCTTCAACCCATCTGTTGATAGGAGTTGCTTGTGCAGTTTGATATGATGAAGCACCCGTATATTTTCTAGCTTGTTCTAGTACGGGTTTTTTAATATGAGTAAATATCTTAGGAATATTTATTCTATATATCTCATCTCCATCTGAATGATGTGTCGCAACAGTTCCGAATCTGCCCCTTCTTACATCGACACTAGTACCCCCAGTAACATCACCAATAACTTGCATAATCTCAGAATTAACTCGTATATATTCATTGTTATGTAAAGTTACTTGAGTACTTTTAAAATTAGTAACTGTTCTAGTAAAATCTACCCCACTACTTACAATATCAACAGTTCCTCCAGTTAAGTCCTCGTTAAAATTGCCATCACAAACCCTTAAACCATTTTCTACTTTATAATATATAGGCTTAACCTTTCTTGCAAATTCACTATCTCCCGTAGGATGCTCGTGAACTCTTCCTAATTCTATTTTATGTTCGTGCCAAAAATCTACCGAGGAATCCCATATATTTATATTAGCGCCATCATTAATGCATATAAATTCTGGATTTTTCTCCTCTGGGGGGCTTTGCATATTATAATCATGATAAAATAGATATAATCCATACCCATTTGTTAAATTTGTACCATTTGTAAGTATACCCTGTTGGCTTGGCCATAGAGTTTGTGGCAATAAATCGGCTCCAAGATTAAACGGATTGGTCGTGGAGTAATTAGGCAATGCATTCCCAGGTATTGTAAGTCTACCAGGCTTTGTGACATCTACATTGAATGCTTCTTCAACTTGTTCGTCTTTAATATCACGGGGGTCATTTTTCTGATTAATGCCCCCATGAAAAGATTCTATTTTATATACTTTTTTTGCCACTACTTCTTCTTATTTAGTACACCTTCTAAAACTTCCATCATACCGTCAAATAAAGAAGCAAATATCTTCTCTTCTTTAGCTTCTGATATTAAAGGCAGATTAACCTTCTTATTAATACCATCTATGATTTCTTCTCTGTTGCTTCTTAAATAAGCCATTATCATGTCTACCATCTTATTCTCTCCTTCGAGTTTTTTAACTTTTTGTTTTAATAATTGTACATCAAGGACTAACCCCCTAAATGTTTTATCGTCTATTAATTGTGTCCACATTACCAGCCTCTATCATTTTTTTTCTTAACAAATTTCTCTTTAAGCCCATTTCCGCTTAAACTAGCCAATATTTCTACGACTGCGTGGTAACTAGCCTTAATCTCTTTTGTTTCCATTAAGGACGTTTTTTGTGCGTCTATGAGCTTAATAACGATACCTTCCAGCCTTTCAAATGATTCCCTTAACTCTTTTTGTAATTCATCTTGTATAAATTTATTTTGCTTCCAAATAAAAAACCCAAATGCAACACTCATTGCAACTGGGACTCCAAATGTTTCTATGACATTTAATATATCCATTATTTGTTTTCCTTTTGCCTATTATAATCTGTTCCATGTATTGCATGTATTATATCAGTTATATCAGCATCAGAAGAACCCTTTCCTAAATCCCATTTAAAATCAAACTCATCGCCTGGTTCTATGTTTTGAATATACTTACGAGCCTCTTGAAATGATTGAGAGAATAGATTATTGCGAATCATGTCTTTAATTATTTCAACACCTTTATCTGTTACAAGCCCATATTGATTTTGATATGCATCTAAAAGACTAATAGCATAATTATTTTCATCTTCAACTTGCTTGATGGCCGATTGTTTATAATTTTCCCACCAATCCAAAACATCTATACTACCTTCTAATTTTCCAATATCAACTCTAGCGTCAACGCTATATCCTGGAGGATAATAATAGTGCATTTTTGCTGTTTTCATAACTTCTTTAGCTAATTCATCAGGCTTTTCACCTATCATTTGCTTCCAAAGCAATGTTGAAAGGCCTTCTAGCAAATTCCCTTTATTTACCAAATCCATAGGATTGACACCGTATACATCTTCAATAGTATTATACATGCCCTGAGTATATTCTTGAGCTTCCTTTGGAAGTAATGATATAGCTGCTTTTGTAGCTGAATCCATTATCTATTTTTCTTTCTTTCTTCTTCTAGCCATAGCTTATACATTGACAAACTTAATATTGTTACTATAAATACTATTGGTATTGCGATTAAAATATTTATCATCCTCTAATTAACTCTCCCCATAATGACGTTTCTCCGTCGACGATTTGTATGACATGTACTGTGAAATGCCCTTTGTCAAAGAAATCAACAATAGCGAAAGCATGAGACCAATTAATTCTTCTACCACCCAACCATGCATTTTGCTCCTCACTCATGTCCTTTAGGCATCCAATACTCCACGCTGACTTCACCCCATCCATATGCGTCACAGACGACTGCTGTAAGTCGTGGTGATGTCCGTACATAACATTTGCACCTAGTCTTATTAGATGGTTCCGTGTATGCTGGATTCCGCTGAAATGATGGCCATGGTAAAAATGTAGCTTCCCAATTTTTAGATACTTTCCTGCGGGGTAATACTTGTACCCTCTTTCTTTTAGTCTTACGCATTCTTTAAATTTATACTCCTTTAAAAATGGATGTTCTGAAACGAAACTGTTCATCCAGTCATCATGATTACCTTCTATCATGTACCTGTCTTTACAGTTCACTTTATCAAGTGATTCGTCAATCCAGTCCATCCCTGCATTAACTTCTTTTATATCTTGGTCAATAAATGGTAATTGATACTCCAAAGGAGGTCTCTTCTTACGTTTCCATTGCCAATGTGATGCTCCGTGCCACTCTCCAACATCACCTAAGTCTATATAAATATCTGGCTTTACTATTTCTATCGTCTTCTTCAGGCAACTTATAGCTGCCATATCAGCCAGAGGAAAATGTTTATCGGGAGTGACCACAGCACGCTTGACCACTCCCTTTGATTTTTTAGGCATACAATCCTATTTTTTTAGTTCTTTGTATACTTTTATTCCTAAATATACAATTGTCATGATTCCTACACATACTTTAACAAGGTCAGGAACCATCTCCATAAATTGAACGCACAATCCTCCGCCCCCAACACCTGCTGTTTTTAAAGTATCTATCATTTTTCCTCCTTTTTATCTGATTCTTCTTTCATGCTATCTAATACTTCAATTGCTCCTTGAAGTTTGACGGCAATCGTAGCCAGTCTATCTGCCTCTACTGACAATTCTTTTCTTTTTTCCATTACTTCGCTTAACTTGGAAGTTAAAGATTTTATTTTTTCTTCTATCATAATCTTGGCACCGCCAAAGACCTTATACCGCTTTTACGATGAGGATATTGCTTTATTGTTCTTTCATATTTTGACTTATAATACATTGCCCTTTGCATATCTCCCATATCTTCGAAAAGTCGAGATTTTACATAATCTACTATTGCTGAATGTAGCGAAGTGTCAACTCCAGAATCTGTTCTTAAATCATCTGTAGTTTGTGTTACTGTCCCATATTTTGCATGAAAATGCATTCTAATGCCATTAGTGACATCACTACCTGTATATGTATCATATTTATCTAATGTAGTTTCTGTCGAATCGCTAACATCGTTTGATAATACTCTTGATACAATAGCTAATCTATCGTCATCATTATACCATGCAAAATAATCATTTGGAAAATTTCTTTTAGTTGTAGCCATTTAATCTCCTATACGCTTGCAACAAATATTTCTAAATCAATAGCAGCTGTATCAGCTTGAGCGGTAATATTTACTAGGTCCCCTAAATTATGTATACTCGCTGCACCTGCGTTAGCATCAAAAGTATTTACAACTCCACCATCAAAATTGGAATTATAAATAAAAGACTGTCCGTAATCTAGCAATACGCAAAACTCATCATCATCTTCATTTTTAAATGTTAAAAATCCATTATTAGTGTCATCTAAATTTGTAATTCTAATGTATCTAACATCACCTTCAATAAATTGTCCAGCTCCAGCGGAAGTATCCATTTTAAGTATTTCTATTTCAGAAGTGGGGACTGTTACAATTCTTTTATCTATATCCGTAATACCAGGAATTACACAAGTATTTTTCCCACCATATGATTGGTCATTAAGCGTTATTTTTTCTGATATTGATACTACTAATTTACTTGATATTACTGTACTTGCCATTACTACTCCTTATTATGTACTTGCTACAAAAATTTCTAAATCAACTGGTTCTGTATGTGCAGTTGCTGTTATTGTTGCTATATCTAATTTACTCGCTACTCCCCCATCTACTCCACCTGTAAAATCAGGAGCAGTTAATTGTGAGATATCTGTAGTTGTTACAGTATTTCCAGCAGTTCCATGTATTGCTTGTGTAAAAACGAGAGATTGAGAACCATTTGAACTAGGAACAGTGCCAGATGCTCCTGAAACCTTGTTTAATAATGGGGAGTTAGCTGAACCCATTGTATCTCTAAGTTCATTTAATAAAAGAGCTTGCGTACATGTATTCAAGTTCATCGTAACAGCAATACAAGTTCCCTGAGCCAATAATGATGAAGATGGCGTGCCAGTTCCTAAATCTGAAGTTGAAGTTAAGACAGTACCTGAAGCAACAGCATCAGTTTCAGATGAATCAGAAAGTATAAATATTCCTACTGTTCCATCTGTCGCAATAAACTTAATATATTCGCCTTCTGTAAACTGACCACTTGTAGCATCGTCACCATCAGCTATACTCAAACTAGCTGTAGCTGCAACGGCATCTGCAACAGTTAAGGCAGACCCATCAGCAAAGATACTCGCATCATGTCCCCATAATAAAAATGATTCCCCTGCTTTTAATGTTCGACATACTTCGTCATCAGTTGCACTAGTAATAATAACATCTACTGCATTGGCAGTATCTAAATTTGTTATTCTTGCATACTTTATTAGGTCAGAATCAAATTGACTTCCAGATACAGCAGAGGCATGAGTAGTATATAAAGTTATTTCATCCAATGGACATGTAATCTGTCTCTTAAAGACATTTGATACACCAGAAATTGTTTTAGTTGTCGTCCCCCCTTGGTTCTTACCATTAAGAGCGATAGATTCTACGACTGTTATCGTCATTGTCGCAGCTGTTAAAGTACTTGCCATTTTTTACTCCTATGTTAATGAATCAGATGAATCATCTGTGTCATCTTTTAATATTTTATGTGGGTCAGCCAGTTTTGGAATCATCACATATCTGTCATCTGTATCTAAAATCTCTACTCTAAATACATCAATTACATTGTCATCTAAATCATACCATCTCTGTTTTGAGTTTAATTTTTCTTTTTTCTGAGAGCTATAATGTTGTATTTTCCCAGACATATCCATCAATGCGTCATTAAGCAACTGAATCATATATTGTTCTGGCTGTCTTCCTAATAAATATTCTACTTGCTGTATTACATTTTTAACTTTCATTATTGTTTCCCATATTCTAACATTGTTGATAATAATTTCTGCATCTGTTGATTTTGAGAAGATGATTGCGTAGCTTTTGAATCAACTTCTATTTTTGCTCCTGCCATCTGAATAGCCTGATTGTAAGTTTGTTTTAAATTATTTATCATAGGGATATACATATCAGTATCTTCCTCAGTAGCTAATAATGACTCTGCAGCTTTAACAGAAACATATAATATAATTAAATGCTCTAAATCCTGCGGAATTTCACTCATTGCAGTCGTCGCATAAGTGATTCCAGAATGGTCAAGATATCGAACGACTCCCTTCTGAACCGAAGTTGGCACTGGTAATATTTTTAGATAATTAGTAGAAAAAAAATAAACAGGGTCTGTCGTTGTTGCATACATTAAATCTTCAGGGTCTTCAGCTCTAGATTGCTCAACACCAGGTATTAATCTACAAGGATATGCCGTTCCATTTGGATGCATACGTCTAACTGATATTATTCTTCCTATTGCAGCGGCTGTCGTCATCATTCCAGTCGAGCTAGTAACATCACCTTCATTTGTCATCATTTCCAATGCTTTAGGAGGCAATAAATACCCTAATTCACTAATAGCATAATCACACCACGAAGTAATAGCACTTTGTAAGGCCTCACTATCTCCTCTTACATCTGTAATCCCTGTTAATTCATTTACTTGACTCTGTACACTTGGCATTATCTATTATTCCTATCTCTAATATCCTGGTCCATCGTAGTCTGACTAAATTCTACTTTAGTCTGCCCACTCCATGTCTTACGCATATTAATATGATTATTTACCTTACCCTCACTAAACTTAAATTTCTTTGGGTCTACTGGCACTAATTCACCTTCTTCATTTCTTTCCCATCTAATACGTGCCATTAATACATATCCTTTTCATTAGGTTGAGGCATATGTGGATTCATTCCAATTTTATTATATCCAGTTTTACCACTACCTGCATAATCTACTACATTTCTTGCAGAAGCATCATATTGGCCTCCTGGGGAGTAATCGACTTCCCAATTCAAATTACTAGATGCAATATCTGCTGCAATAGCTTCTCCTTCAGCAGTATAAGGCTGCCTTGATATTACTTTACCCTTTTCATCTTCTACTGTTGGCATTTCTACCTCCTATCTTGTTTCAGTTATTGAGATTTCATCCCATTTTAATGTCCTGCTATTACCATCTACCTGCAAACCCAAACGCACTAAACTAAGAGGCAAATCCGCAGTTGTAAATGTTCCTGTATAAGTAGCGACTGTCGGAGTATCTAGATTCAATATATCATATGTGAGCAGTCCCGTTACACCAGTCCCAACGTTAAAATGACCTCCACCTATTGCGGTAGCTGCCAACTTAACAGAATAACTATATGTAGTATGGGCGGCAAGTACAACATATTTATACGCATCTCCACCCGCCGAAGTAGAAACCGTTTGCAAATAACCATTTCCAGAATCATGGGAAACACTACAATTATTACCTGCCCATGTACCTATCCCAGAATCCCAATCTTCTGAGTACCACGTCGTAGTTCCATACCATGGGCTTATCGCCGTCGTCTGGTTTGATAATGATAAACTAGGCATATTAACCTCTATATGCTAATACTGAGCCACTATCAAGTTCAATAGATTCAAATCTTCCAAATATAGTCATTCCTTTTGGTATTGTAAAATCTGCTACATCTTCAATCCAAGACATATCACACTGGCTCACATCTACCACCGCATCAGAGAGCGCACTTATTGCAACAAATGGGCCTGTATGTTCATCTTGGTCATCTATTAATATTGCTCCTGCTTGACCTAAAGCAGCATTTTGTGCTTCTGCTACTGTATATCTCATTAATGTTTTTGCCATCTTATCCTCCTGCCCTAAGCACTGGCTGTGCGTGAATGGGCTTGTTTATTGTTATCAAAATTTTAGTAGGTTCGCAGGGCACCCTTTATACGATACCCTGCACAGTCCTACAAAACTGTTAAACCTTATTTATTCGGTTTAAGCAAGGTCTGCGAATGCAATACCATCACTAGCATCAGTTTCAGATACAAGAACACCATTGATATACCACAATAGTCCATCGCACCAAAACTCTAACTCAGTACCAGCTGCAGGTGTTAAGATATTTAAATGAGCATTACTATTGCCATCTGAATATTCTATTTCTCTATTAACACCATCAAGGTTAGTATCTACACCTCCAAGCCCACCAACAAGATAATTGTCAGCGCTTCGTGTTTTAATATGCCAATCTTGTGCATCTTCTGCTCCACCTACATAGACTAATCTATAATATAGACCGTCTTCAACTTCAGGTAAAACAAAGTGATGGTCTGCATCTAACGCAGGTACCAAGATTGTTTTTCCACTATCTTCAGCTTTTAAGTGAGTTGCTCCAACTTGAATAGTTGCAATATTATTTGCTGTTGCTATAGCTGCATTACTCATCTCAACAGATGTGACATTACTTCCAGCTGTACCTGCGTTGATTGAACTTACAACAGTTCCAGGGGTAATACCTGCTCCTGCTATAGTTGAACCAACAAAGATTTCAGCTTCACTATCCATTGTAAGAGTAGCGTCTCCAGATACTGTATCAGCATTTACTAAAAACTCAGCTTTTGCATCAACAACAATAAAGTTACCTTTTGGAATTGCACCATACTTGCCGCTTGATTTATTTAATCCATCAGTTCTCATTATTTACAACCTCCTTATAAGTTGTTAATGTTAATCAAGGCATGAGTTTCAGGAAGAGATATTTCAAGACCAGCTTCGGTCAATATCATATCTTTTCTTAAATCTTCATCTGCTTGTTGAACATTAGTTGTAATTGAAGTGTCTCTATTGACACCGTTACCAACAAGAGGTCTATATGAAACATGGTCAAGGTCTACAAAACACATATGACCTGACGCATTATTTCTAAACAAAGGCTCTTTTACAATTGAACAATCTCCATGGACTGTTTCAATTTTCATAACCTTATGTCCAAAAGTACCTTTACTTGCTTCAAAGTTATACTGAGATAAATTTGAACCCATACTACCATCGGCAAATCCAGATATCTTATTAAAATGAGATACTACTGGAAGAGATGCTAAACATAACTTACTGCTTGAACCACCTCTTGCAGGGTCATACATAACTTCAAATGCGCTAAGTAAACCATCATAGGTCATTTCAGTAGTTGTGTACATACCTAGATATGGCACTCCTTCTGCATAAGAACCTATACTACCATCAGTAATTGTTCCATTTTTAAGTATATGCCCAACAACCCCATCAGTATATTGAATACCACCTTGTGAACCTCTCATACCAAAAAGCATTGCTCTTTCAATGTCAACTTTATGTTCTCTTAATTTAAGATTCCATAATCTTGCCCATTCATCAGCATATCCACGATACACTGTAGCTCTAGCAGTATTAGACATCTCACAAGCTGTTTTAAAGATTTGGGTATAACCATAATCATTATCTAGCTCTTGAGACCATACATCTGGAGCACCTGAACCCTGCTCATATGATGTACCAATTACTACACATTCACCATTATCATCAAGTGTAGTTGTGTTTCCATCTACAGATTCAATCGTAGTAACAACTATTGAAGTATCAGCTGTTCCATTATGAGAAACTGATTCAATTCTACCTATACCCTGTAACAATGCTTCATTATCATCGCCACCACCAGAGTTTACGTTTTGAGCAAATTGAACAACCATACCTTTAATTAGCCATGACACTGAAGCTCCAGACGAAGTCTCAACTGTAAGAGTTGTACTTCCACCTGGTGCAGCTAATGTGCCACCACCTTTTTGTAAAAAGCTTCTATCAGTAATAGAAACCTTTGTTCTATCTTCCAAAAATCGGAATTGGCTATCCGTTGTTGGAACTTTTCCTACTTTTGACAAATATACAAAAAACGGTGATTCTTCTGGAGCTAAATCTGCGACTCTATCACTAAAGTCATACAGTCTTCTTGATGGTATTGTACTATCAATTACTGCCCCAGGAGTACCGAACTTGACTTGTCCTTCATTATAAGTAGCCATTTTTTTTCTCCTAAGTTATTTTATTATTTACAATACATTCGTACGTCCACCAGCTTTTGTTATTGCATCCCACATTGAATCTTTATCGTTTTTAGGAGCTTGTGGCTGTTGACCTTGCAACACCCCACCCTGTGCAGGGTTGCCCTGTGTATTACGAATATCATCAAGTGGGCTAGCAACTTGATTGCTGGCTTCAGAACCAGCTACAGACCTCCACATTTTAATTGCACCATCAACACCATACTCTGCAGGATTCTGAGCAGCAAATTGCATAAACGAATCTATTTCTGCAGGGTTTAATCCTCTGCTTTGTAATTCTGTTTGTAATTGCATTACACCTTGATTTCTCTGTAATCCTTGCATTTGGCTATTAACAGCACCATTAATTGAGTCCTGTAACTCTTGTTGTCTGAACTTGTACGATTTAGACTGTGGGTCATTATAGGCTTCCCATGGGTCAAATTCATCTTTCTCCAAAGTAACACGTTCTGAACCTACTGGTTGACCACCACCTTCTCCCTTAACCATTTTTACAACCTGGCCAGCGATATCTGGTCGTGATTCCAATAATTGTCCAACTTTTGCGTATTGCCTTAGTTTAGAGTTTTCCGCTGCGAGTTTATCCTTTTCACTTTGGAAGTACTTTGCTTGGTCTTCCCAGTTTCCAGAATTCTCCTGCGTATTAACACTTTCGTCTTGCCCTACATTGTTAACGGTTTCACCACCTTGATGTCCGTCTTCATATGCGTTATCCATTACTTAGCTCCTTTCTGCGATTTCTCTTTTGCTAATTGAGCTTCACCACGTAAACGTAATTTCTCAGCTTCGAGTTTGACCGCACTTGTCAGCTTATTAGCCGACAGTTTGCTATTTGCTTTGGCTTCGAGCTCTTGCTCTTTAAGCCGTGTCTTGAATTTTTCTACTTCTGTTCTCTTACGAGAAGATACTGCTTCTCTTTCCTGAGTCTGTAAGTCGCCGCTAAGTTTCTTCAATTGTTCTTGAGCTTGGCCTAACATGCCTTGCAACTTAGCAACCTCATCTGTTCTTTGCAATATCCCTTCTTTATCAAAAATTTCTGTTTTCTTTAATGCTTCTGTTCTATCAATTAATCCAGCTTGAAATGCTTCCATATAAATCTGCCATTCACCCCATTTATTCGATGGCAATGTAGAACTTCCAATGATACGAATATCAAATTGGCCTACTCCAATATCATTTTCTATTAGCATTAATTCTTTTGATTTATCGTCATATAATCTTTTATTAATAGTATATTCGTTAATATCATTATTTGGCTGAACAATCCTGAATGTTTTTTTATAAGTATAATGTTGTTTCGCCATATTATATGCAACTTGCCCCAATCTCCTTAAAGAACCTTCTATATCTCTCAATTTAGATTTAGACCTTCTTTGACCAACATCTTCCATCATCATCGTAGCGCTATATGTTTTAGGCGCTGCATCAGTAGAACCTTGCATCATCTCGAAAATACCAATATTTAAATCAATATACCCCTCAATCATCTTAGGCAATGTCATGATAGAACTTGACAATGGCTGTGGCGCAGGGAAATGCGGTTCCCCAAAAGATGGGTCATATTCGATAGTAGCATTAGGATTTGACCAATCTCTTTCGAGTTCTTCAATATCGCTAACACTACCTTGAGGTACGAGTAGTTTTAAACCCGCAGACGCTTGAGCATGGGATGTGATAAGTGACACCGTCTTATTGAGGAACCTTTGAAATGCTTTATTTTTTCTAACATCACTCATTGGATATGGAGTATTTGTCCAAATATTAGGAACGGGAACAATCGGATATATATCTGTATCGCAAATCATTTCATATAATACTATTTGCCCAACAGTGCATGTTAGCTTGATTCTTGGCTGTGTAACTTCCACATAATCTATTAATTGCCTTTCAATTGCTTTAGTAAAATCTCTATCTTGAGCCATTTGAGCAAATTGCTCCTGAGTCATAATTCTCTCATCTCCACTACGAGTATCTACAACTCTGTAGTATGGCATTCTAACTTTACTATAATATTCTAACAATCTATACTTATCTACTCCATAATCTTTATCTTTGGAATTATCAGGAGTAAAAGATTGCATCGTGGTAGAATTTGTAGCATCTGGATAATCTTCTTCACCACTTATTGTTTCAAGCTCATCAATTAAAAGCTTTTCACCTTTTTCATCTATAGGTTGAGATAATTGTGGATATAAATCAATTAATTGCTGTCTAGTTAGAATTGTTGAAACTATCATTCCAGACGCATCGTCAAAATATCTACTTCTTGCATTAGGGTCTACATATACTCTGAACGGGTCAATATATGTAAATTTAACTTCTCCCCGTCCATAATCTCCATCTTTATCTAGGTAGCAATAAAAATATCCCAATCCAGTAACAGCGTAATCATGTACAACTTGTTTAAATATTTCGTTTCCATCAGATATATCCCAGATATATTCTAATATTGTTCGCCATACATTAGTTAACTTATTATCAGAATCTTCTCTGCCAATAGCAGAAAAACGAGGAGTCTTAGATGTGACAATAGCTTTAAACTGCTCAATGGCTGAATAAAGCCTATCCATAGGCATTGAAGATTGATTTCGTGAATCCAATTCATCTACTTCTGATGCAGTAAAATGATTGCCTAAATAAAAATCAATATCCTCTCTAGCGGCTGTATCCCAATCAACACGGGCCTTTTGCCATCTATCAAAGAGTTCTCGTATCTCTTTTACCCTAATATCTTCTGGTATCATAACTTATAATATAACCCTATTTATAAACATAAACAACATCTATTTTCTAGCTCCAGTCATCCAATTATACATCTTTTTAGGCTTATACCAGCTTCCATCCTTCTTTTTCTTCTTTTTATTGGTACCTGCCTTCGGATTTCCTTTAGCAAATTGCGTTGCAAGCCAGAATGCATCAATAGTATCATCATGGCTTCCTTTTGGAAAATCAATTAGTTCTCCTATAAACTCATGCATATCTTTTTTAAGATGCACAGCTCCTGCTTTAAACATTGGCTGCAATCCTTCAAATAACCTATCTTTCTTCTTCTGATTATAATTCTTTATTCCTTTTTCTATTCCAGGTAGGAACATACCTTCTTTCTTACTACGCTTCATTACATAATCTCTTAACATCTCCTGATATGCAATTGTTTCAATATTTATTCGTCGTATCGGTGAATACTGTTTTGCAATTTCAAATATCTTGTCTGCACAGTCCATGGGTAGGACTCTTTGCCTCCAATATTCAATAACATAGTAATCAAACTCAGCAGTGACGCCAATAACCATAATAACAGAATAATCATTATGTACGCCAACTGTTGAAGCAGGGTCAACCCCGATATAAATATTGACAAACTCTTTTCTGCCATCGTCAAGTTTGATGTACCACGAATCATATTCGCTATCAAATCTCGCATATCCTTTATATTGCGCATTATTTATATCCTCCTCGCTAAATATCTGGTCTTCGGGAGACTTTGCCTGGTTCATATACTCTTGGTAAAATTTAGCTGGGGTACCCGAATCAATATAGAATTGCTTACGTTCTTCTAATTTCTTCACTGGCCATCTTGAAGGCCATATAGGCACGCCATCTTCGAGAGCTTTTCTAGTATATACTTCCCAAGCAAAATCTTCACCAGTATTTACGGCTTCTTTCTGCTTAGTTACAAGCCCATTTAAAAAACTATCATAATGAACAATTGTTCCATTACACCATAAAAATCCATTTTTATCAAAATCTATCGCTGGATATACAGCAGCTGTAACCCATTCTTTGATTTGTCGTCTAGAATCAGGAGTTTTTGTATTTAACTCAGATTCAAAGTCATCAAGGATTATCCCTGTATATCTTGTTGAGTTCTGTCTTTTTCCTCTTAATCTCTGTGAAGTACCCTTGCCAATCATTCGGCAACCGTTTTTTAGTGTAAATTCGTCCTTTGTCCATTTATCTCCTTCTAAGTCCCCAAAGTAATAATGAATTGCTGGATTATCGTATATATGGTTTTGAATCCACCCGAGGTTATCTCTAGCTTGGTCCTGGGCTTCACCAATCCACGCTATAAACTCTGGATTCTCTTTCGTTGCAAATACAAATCTGTGAAGCACAGCACACGCTGCCATTGTTGATTTTGCATGGTCTCTAGGTAAAACTAGCGCTAACTGCTGTTTTTCCTTATTAATAAGAAGTTTCCCAACCTCTCTATGGAAATCTGGGGTAGCTGAAGCTAAAAAGTCTTGGGGGCTAAATAATTTACCAAATGTAATCAGGTCATTATATGCTAATTGAAGAGTTTCTTCATTCTTAGATATATTGCCATTGAGGTTTAAATTGGCCATTAAGTCCTATTTTTTGTATGGGGGTGGAATCCTTAAATGCTCTAAAACATTTCTCAGACTATCCATATTCAAATCATAATGAAAGTCTTGTCCTACCCCTCTTGATTTATGGTCTAAGGCAACAGCATTATTGTAGTAGTCAATTTCTCTTTGAATTTCACTTCCATCGTCTGGCTTATAAATAGGCGATATTACGTCCATTAACCGCCATTCATTAATATTCCCTATCATCTCAGCCATTCCAGGCCCATAAAGATTAACAAGTTCTCTCATTCCATAATAATGCCTAAGCGCATCTCTCTCTTCTTCTCTGATACTCCGTCCATATTTTCTATTTTGAAAATCTTCATATAATAAAGCATCGATAAATTTTACCGCTTGCTCAGGACCATAGTCGCTTGGAATATAAACTTTTCTATTTTTCGGTAGCTCTGTTGATTGTGCTGGAGAAGCTTTAGCTGTCATCCTTTGCATTGCATCCATAGCAGGTGATATTTCCTCAATAAGTCTATCTAATATTGACATCTATTTAGGCTTTATATTTTCATGCTCTGTAGTGACTTTTATCCCTGGAATCCTATTTGTTAGCAAATCAGTAAGAAGTGTTCCCTCTGGATGGCCCTGATATGTGTCTCCCTGAGTTCCTGGTATGCGAAAACGACGAAATCCTGGTTTAAGTGCGCCACCCATAACATCTCCCCCAAAGTCTGGGGATTCAGGTAAAGAACTGTATAAACTAGATAGTAATTGCATCATAGGACTTTGATATGGAGCCTTGACAGAAGTATCTGTCTGACCACCTGTATATCCGCCAACTTCATTAAATAGCTCATTTACTTTTTTTTCGTAAAGACTTTCTGGGCCTTCTACATCTTTCTTGTAAATCTCTAATTCCTTCAAGCGAGGCTTTAACCGAAATTTAATAACATTTGCTAAATTAGGATTTTGCGCAAGAATTTCATCTCTTTCTTCCTTCGGAGCTGCCATTAAATCCCTATAAAATTCCCTTGTAAGGAGTGGATATCTTCCCCAAGGGTCATCTCCAGGTATTTTTGGATATGATTTCGACGATAAATCTAATCGATTTCCGCCGCCCAATAATTCTGTAACCATTTCACCAGCGCCAGGAACACCCATAACTCCACTAATCAAATAATCAATTAGTGTATTCTGAGCATTCTCAGAGATTGCACTATCTATTGCATCATGAGCCCTATCTACAATAACTTTCTCTAGATTAATAGGAGCTTGTTTTTCTGGCATCTTTAAAATTCTTCTATCTCTCATCTCATTACCCCTGATTTTAATAAAACATCAACTATTGATGATGGTATAGAATCTGCGGGATTCTCATGATATGTACTTAAAGCATTTGTCATAGCATTCATCTCTGCAATTGATGGAACGTGAAGACCACGATTCTTCATAGGAGTTTCTCCTCTACCAGCATAATACCTTTTTCCTTCAGGAGTCATTAGTTGCCTAATCAAAGTACTTTGTAACATACCAGGGTTACTCTCCATATCTGTCATTTTACCAACAGTTTTGCCTGGATATGGGTTTCCCCAATAGCTTACGCCCCTCTCACCTATATAAGGGTCTTCAAGGCGATAATCGACATCTAATATGTTACCCATATTCCTCTCAATAATAGAATTAAGCAAGCTACTTGATGCCTCCTCGATTAATCTGTTAAATGCCTCCTGCTTCTGATTTGCATCTATCTCGCTATCTATAGCTTCATGTGCATAGTTCTTTACCTGACTGAATACATTCATTTAAAACTCCTTAATTAACTCAAAGTGTGGAAAATCATCAAATTGATTATCATCCACCTCAAAATTCTTATTCCAATCGCCACCCCAGCGAATATTTATCTCCATTGATTGTGCTATCCCTAGAACAAACCCCGCAAATAAGTGGAAACGCTCTCTATCATTCCAGTCAATAGGGTAAGGCACAACGTCGCAAGCACGGCTAGGAATAGCGTTGTGGCGGCCATTTGGGTACTGAACTTTGGTTTTACCTTCTTCATATAACTTATTTTGCCTTTCTTTACTTCTTTGTCCTTCTATAACGCTACAATCAACGTGTTTAATGACCTCATTAAATAAATCCTGCAAGTCTTCATGACATGTAGCTAATCTTTCTCTTGACCTTCTTCCAAATTTTGGCATTACATTTCCATTATTAGTGTTTCTAATCTATCAAATCTTTTCATTACTTCATCAATCTTTGTTTCTATTCTCTCTTGTCCGACCTCTAAGCTCTGGATTTTATTCCTATTTGTTTGAATACTTTTCCCTTTTTCTTCTATCGAGGCCTCGAAAGTGTCGATTTTCGTATCTAGGATACCCTGGGTATAGACAAACGTACCTATAACGGTACATATCGTAATTAAAGTCCCTACTGATATCTTCTTATCTATCATCATTAAGCTAATCCTTTTACGTTATCCGAACCGTAAATATACAAAATATTATCGTCTAAATCAAATTCTGACTCGCAAAATGGGCATTTCCATGAATTAACCTCTCCGTCAGATTCCATCATGCCTATTCTTTGTGTAACTTCATCATCGTAATATAAGTCTTTTCCACAAACTAGACAAGGGTCTATTTCGTGATTAGTCTTCTTTTTCTGCGTGTGCGAGTACTTTGACGTTTCCTTTATCATTTTTGATAGCCTCCAGCTGTTCAGGCGAAAATCCGCTCCAAACGGTTAATTGTTCCTGTTTCTTGTCTGTATCAAACAATCCAGACATCTTTGCAAGCGCATCTAGTGAGCGCAGTCTATCAGAGTCCCGCTCTGAAATATCCGCTATATCTTTGTATAAACGGATAATAAACTCAGGAGTAACACCTTCGGCATTTAAAATATCCTTGATTTCCTCTTTTACCATTTGTTGTACCTTTTTCTGTTGTAGTAATTTGTTAGCTGCAGTTTTGATATATTGTGAGTCCTTAGCCTTTGGATAAACTATACTATATGCCTTGCTCAAATCCATCCCTGCAGCTACATATTGTGCAAATAGAAGCTTTTTAGACGAAGTCTTCTTCTCCCTCGTCTCTTTAATCGTGTCATATGTGCGTGAAAATGTGTAGATATTCTCCGCCACACCATGTTCTCCGAGTATTTTGGCGTTTTTCTGGCCAACAACGAAAGAACCGCACACTGTACGTATACATTTCTGCTTTTTGCCCGTAGATGGGACTGTTATATAGAAAACACGCAATATTTGACAAACATGTAGGTCGTCTGTATAGACCCAATCACCCTGATTTCCACGCCTCCAGTCCCCAGTTGGTTTTAACATAGGGTTAAAAGCCATAAACTCTTTCATACTATCGTATAATACATGCTCTTTACCCTTAATTCGCTTAATATCCATAAAATAATATACAAAATAAAAATATTTATTGCATTATTAAAATATTCAATATATATTTATCCCGCTGTATCGGTTGGTTTAACGCTTTTAGGGTATAGCAGAAACAAAGTGGTTACTAAAAGGGGATTTGTAACACAGCCACAAAGCAAGTCGAAGACAATTGAGCTAGTTACCGAAATAATTGTCCTATCATGAATAAACAGGCTCCGAAGGAACTGAAGATTAGAGGCTAACCCTCTTACACAAAGTAAGGGGGATAGATAGTCTCTATCCAAAACTCACCAAAGGAACTCAAAATATATAGTAAAATAATATATAGTAGCACCTCCAATACCTCCATTTACCTAAAAGCTCAAAAATTTGAAAAATAATATTAGAATGGGTGTCACTGTTATTTTATACGCCCCCACCCAAGTTCTGACTCGCACCCCCTCCTCGATTAGGTTGAAAATTTCAATTTTATTATAATGTAGATTGATTTCAACGCTAACATTTATTTTATTATAGTAAAAGGAAACGCCCAACCATTAAGTCGGGCGTTTTTTTGTGGTAGGTTATTGAGGTACGGACGAGTAAATCTAATTTATATCCTTTAACTTTAACGGCTCACGCTCTATTACCATCCCATCTTCAAACGGCAACACCTTACCATTATAACCAACATACCAATCATAATTGACTTGGTATACGTGAATCCCCAGACCATATTGTCTGGAGGCTTGATTCATTCTTCTTTTAGTGGTGTTAGTGTAATAACCACCACATCTTAAAACAATACTATCATCAGTTACTTCTACTACTATTGTATTATGGTAACATACCTTTAATACGCTATTTTCTGTAAATACTGATGTTTTATGACTTCCTACTTGTTCCATGCTCATATTATAGCTCCTTTTTATTATACTTCTGATTTAAGTTATCAACAATATTATTCAACATCTGCTTCTTTTAAGAATTCGATATCTTCTTCTAGTTGTCTTCTGGCTCTTTTGTGTCTATTTACCTCCTCTTCATGTTTATACTTTAAATCCGCCACTTCTTTTTTATGGTCATACTTCATAAGCTCCAATTCGTGCTTATGGTCATACTTTAAGGCTTCAATATCTTCTTCTAGGATTTTAACCTTACATGATTGAGCCTTTAATAGATATATTGCGTTATCATGACTTATTTCATCTGGCTCTATATCTTTAGTCGGTGTGATTTTTTCTTCACTGGCAAAATCCTCCAACGCTTCTGCAGTGCCACAAGGACTACAGATTTCAGTTTTGTTGTCTCTACGACTTAGAGCATTAAAACCTTCATCACTTAACTCATTTTCTCTACATCTTGGACAAATGTTATTATAATAGTTAGTTTTCATCATTTTACCTCCTTTATAACTGATTTTCCACTTAACAAATCTACTCTCTCGC
>VTLG01006119.1_pt1 | contig 22860 bp, 27 predicted proteins | sample 4694571 | NCBI WGS metagenome assembly VTLG01 (sample SAMN12604809, study PRJNA352737) | marine metagenome | biome: ENVO:00000447; feature: ENVO:00000209|ENVO:00000569|ENVO:01000036; material: ENVO:00002151; isolation source: viral sequences binned using virsorter ...
TTCGGATCAGCTTGTAGCCACTTGGATAAGTTTAGCTTCCAACCTTGATCTACACTCGGTCTTAACTTTTGTAGCTTGCGAGCGTAGCAACCGTGACAAGGTGTATTGGGGTTTTTAGCTAACTTGCTTCCTACGCCACAAGCGAATGCGTCTATAGCGTAAGTAGTGGTTCCCATCTTAGTATTGTTTGTCGATATGTTGCCAAACGCTTTGGCGTGTTTTACTAACATTATTTTCCCCTCATTTTTGCAAGATAGGCGGCTAATTCTTCTAATTCACCGCCTGTGATGTGTGCTCCGTGCAAGTCGTCTAAGGCTTGTTCGTAAAGGTCTTCATCTGTGCTGACATATACTACAAATTCATCTGTTTTAGTCTTCATGGTCTTGGCGTTATTACCTACACCGATAAGTTTATAATTAGACATTGCTTTCATCCAGTTCTGTTACAGTTACGTGCATTAGATGCTCATGTGTATCGTATGCTTTCATATGTGCATCCCAAGGACTATTAGCCTGTACTATTACACTATCGGGATAGTCGATACCGATCGCACCTGTACGCCTACCTTTTTTCCATGATACTCTATAGGTTTTCATCTGTTTATTTCCTCCAGAAAATCCTCGATTTCAAATAATGGTTAAGTTTACAAATTAGGTGCCACTCTAGACGAATGGCACCTGACTTGTAAACCTACTTTCTCTTAGGGTTGAACACTGGCTGGACACTCTTTCCGAAGCTATTCGCCATGTTTCCTAAGTAGAAATATGCCGAAGCTTTACGATAGTGTAACCCGATAGACTTTTTATGCTTGGATATTCCGTAACGGTTTTGGGTTGTCCGTGCAATTTCTGATCCGAAAAGTCCTGTCTTGTTCATTACCAACATTTTAATATTCTCCATATATGGTTTAGTTTTCTGTAACATATGAACAGTATCACACCTAAATTTTATAATCAACCGAATTATCCACATTTTTAAACTTTTTTTTATTTTTTTTGTTCACGCTTTGTTGCCTTGACTTTTCAATGTTCGCCTCCTGTTCTGTTTCTTACCAATTCTAGTTCCTGCTTTGTTCCTGCTTTGTTCACGCTCTGTCGTGAGGCGTGAGTAGCCTTGAAGAGTGTCTTGGCTAGGTAGGTATAGCAAAGCACCTAAAACGCCTGTATGGGCTTCCTAGAGCTTTCTAGGGCTATTTGCCTATTTTTTAGGCATATTTGACCATTGCATATTAAATGAGCAGTTTATCATTCTCACCCTCACACACACTTGTCACAATTTTGCAACACCGCTGCAATCCTGCAACAGTAACCAATCCGCAACAGTGTGACAATTTTGCAACACCAGTGTGGCAAGTTAGATACAGTGACATTTATATAACAGTGTGCAATTCTGCAACAACATTGTTGCAATTGAGAATCATTCTCAACACTGGTCAACATTGTCTGCAATTGAGAGGCGTTCGCAATATTGTTGCAAATGAGAACCATTCGCAACATTGGAAACCCCCCACGCAATTTTCAAATAGTGATTGTCCTTTTCGTTCATTTTTGGGGACAATTTTAAAATCACTGAAAAAGGGGGTTGACATAAGTTTAATAAAATAGTATAATAGCTTATGATAGGTAATGATCTATTATGAAATATTTGTTGTGGACACCTTGCTTCCTGCTGGGAGCATATATTGGATACATTATTGTAATGATGATCTGGGGAACATTTAATGGCTAGAGGAAAGAATCATCCTAACACTGGTTTGTATGCAAGTCTGGAAGAACCTAAACCGTTAGAAGCAGAGCTTACGGAGAAAGAGTATAACTTTATAGTTAACTTGGTAGACAACCATATGGAGCCAAAGGATGCGTTCTTTGAAGCTGGCTATACAGCTACAAGGTCTAGTCCAGCCAACAGGTCAAAGCGTTTACAACGCCACCTTTGGAAACATATTGAACGAAGAATACAGCAGAAGGTCAGCGAAACAGCAACGCTGGCTTTATCTGTTTTAGAAAACCTGATGCGAGGTGCAGAGAGCGAAAACGTGAAACTCAACGCAGCAAGGGATATTTTGTCTAGGGCAGGTTACGATGCAGTAACCAAGCAGGAAACTACCATAAAAGAAGTTACAGAACTTAGCGATGAAGAACTGGACGAACAGATTGCAATGTTAAGCAACGTAGTAAAGCTCAGTGACAGTAAGTAACAATAAGGAGGGTGTCCTCAAACTGCTGAAAGAAAAACAGAGACGTTTGGAAACAAACAGGCTCAAGGGTTATGAGCCGTATGAGTATCAACGCAAGTTTCACCAGCAGGGCAAGGGAAACGCTCAAAGAATTTTAATGGCTGCTAACCGAGTAGGCAAGACCTTCTGCGGAGCGGCTGAGACTGCCTATCACCTGACCGGAGACTATCCGGAATGGTGGGAGGGGCATAAATTTAAAAGACCTGTGCGTGTATGGGCTGCTGGTGAGTCTAACGACACCACACGGGACATTATACAGAAGGAGCTATTTGGCAATCCGCAAGACCCTTTAAAGAAAGGGACAGGAGCAATACCGCTAAACAAGATTGTAGAAACTATTCGTAAGCCGGGAGTTCCAAATGCTCATTCAAGTGCTTTGGTTCGGCATAAATCTGGTGGCAATAGTCAGATTAATTTTAAAGCGTATGAGCAAGGTTTTGAAAAATTTATGGGAGAGGCTATAGATGTTGTCTGGTTGGATGAGGAACCTAAGCAAGAAATTTTTAGCCAGTGTATAACCAGAACAGCAGACACAAACGGAATTGTCTACATGACGTTTACTCCAGAGCGAGGCATGACCAGCGTAGTAAGCAGTTTCTTAAACGAATTAAAACCGGGACAAAGCCTAACAACAGCCACTTGGGACGATGTAGAACATTTAGACGAATCTACAAAAGAGCAGCTTCTAGCGGTATACAGCCCTGCCGAGCGAGATATGCGGAGCAAGGGTATACCAGTATTTGGTAGTGGCTTGGTATATCCGGTAAGCGAAGATGACGTAGTTTGCGAAGATTTTGACCTGCCGGAACACTACCTGAGAATTGCAGGTATAGACTTTGGATTTGACCATCCTACTGCTATAAGTTGGGTCGCACTAGACCCGGATAACGATGTAATATATGTCTATGACGAATATCGAAGAAGCAAGGAAACGCCTATAACACATGCCTCCGCACTAAATGCACGAACACCGGGAATACCAGTTGCTTTCCCACACGATGGTTTACAGCACGATAAAGGCTCAGGCATACAACTGGCACAGCAATATAGGGATTTGGGCGTATATATGCTGGCTGAACATTTTAAAAACCCACCAGTGGATGGAGCATTAAATGGTAACAATTCTGTGGAAGCGGGTATTAGCAGCCTTCTGCAACGCATGGAAACTAGTCGTCTACATATCTTTGAATCCTGTGTTGAAACTCTTGAAGAAATGCGTCTCTACCATCGAAAGAACGGTAAAGTGGTCGCAATCAAAGACGACCTATTAAGTGCAATGAGATACGGTGCTTTAAGCGTAGAACGCTTTGGCGAGCGTATGAAAACTAAAACTTTGTATCGTAAATACGGGTTTGATAAAGAAATTGAATATTCAAACGCAGGAATAGTATAATGCTTCAAGCACTGCTGCCATCTATACTGCCAGCCGTTACCGATATTATAGGTAGGTTTCTACCTGAAGATAAAGAGGAACGTGCAAAGGCAGAGCGTAAAATAGAAGCAGAGCTTGCTTCACACTTGGCTAAGGTTGATCTAGCTCAGATGGCTATTAACCGGGAAGAAGCTAAGTCGAGAAATATTTTTATTGCTGGTTGGCGTCCATTTATCGGTTGGACATGCGGAATTGCCCTTGCTTGGACGTATGTAGGAACACCTATTTTACAGTTTATATTAGCTCAAACAGGACACCTTATAGATTTACCATCTCTTGATATGAGTCAGATGATGCCTGTATTACTCGGTATGCTCGGTCTTGGTGGTCTTCGTACATTCGAGAAGTTCAAAGGAGTCAGTAAATAATGGCTAGAGAATTAGACGACCAAGAAATTATTTCCCTTGTAGAGGGAGAAATAAACGGCAGTGCTGACTATCTAGATTCTGAGATTAGTTCTCAGCAAGCAAAGGCTATGGAATATTTCTATGGAGAGCCTTTCGGCAACGAGGAAGATGGTCGGTCACAGGTTGTAGTTACAGACGTACAAGACACGCTAATGTGGATGATGCCTAGTCTTATGCGTATCTTCACAGGTGGAGACAATGTAGTAAGGTTTGTTCCCGAAACTCCAGAAGACGAGGAAGTTGCAGAACAGGCTACTAAGTATATAAATCATGTGTTCTACAAACAGAACAATGGTTTTATGATTTTATATAATATGTTCCTAGATGCTCTTATGCAAAAGGTAGGCGTTGTTAAGCACTATTGGGAAGAGGTAGAAAAAACAACTAGCGAAAGCTATCAAAACCTAACAGAGCAGGAGTTCAGTGTTCTTAACCAAGACGAAGACTTGGAAGTTATAGAACACGAACAAGTGTCTACAATACGGGAAATTTTAAACCCCGAAACAGGACAAGCGGAGGAAATCGAGGAAATATATCACGATGCGGTATTTGCTCGCACAGATTACTCTGGAAAAGTCACTATTGAAAACGTGCCTCCGGAAGAGTTCCTCATTAACAGGGGTGCTAAAACTTTAGAAGAAGCTAGGTTTATCTGTCACAGGTCGCATAAATCTAAAAGCGATCTAATTAAAATGGGGTATGATACTGACTTGGTAGAGTCTCTGCCCGGATATAACTCAGAAGCAGATGCTATTACAACTAGCCAAGAATACATGGCTCGCCACTCATACGATAGCACAGACGTATACCCTAATCAGGCTAGTGCAGATTCAGAAGTAATGGTGGAGATTAACGAGTCCTATATTAAACTAGATATAGACGGTTCAGGAGTAAGCGTTCTCCACAAAGTTTGTCACAGTGGTTCAGAAATTTTAGATTTAGAACCTATTGACTATATACCCTTTAGCACAGTATGTCCCATACCTATTCCGCATAAGTTTTACGGTCTTAGCGTTGCAGAAACTGTAGAGGATATACAGCTAATCAGGTCAACACTGACCCGTAACTTGCTAGATAATATGTATCTGGCTAATAACGGAAGATTTCAGATTGTAGAAGGTCAGGTTAATGTAGACGATCTTCTTACTAATAGACCGGGAGGTATTGTAAGGACTCGGAGTCCAAATGCTCTCCAGCCTATTCAAACGCCAGCACTGCAACCAGAGGCTTTCCGCATGTTGCAGTATTGGGAAGATATTAAATCTGGACGCACCGGAGTAAACCCTCAAACACAGGGTCTTAGTGCAGACGTTTTAAAATCGCATGTTACGCAAGGTGCAGCCAACGCAGCGTTGACAAATGCTCAGGGTAGGCTAGAACTTATAGCCAGAGTTTTTGCAGATACGGGTGTTCGCAATATCTTTAAATCTATTTATAACTTAGTGCAACGATACGAAGACAGGCAAAAACTTGTCAGACTTAATAACACATATTTTCCAATAGACCCTTCTAGTTGGAGAGAAGACCTAGATGTAGACATTGAGGTAGGCATTGGATACGGAGATCAGGACATTAGGCTACAAAATCTAAATAATTATGCTTTGCTAATGGAAAAGGTCGGTCAGCAAACTCAAGGTATTATTCAGCCTGACAACGTATATAATCTAATGCGTGAAGTAGCAGACGAGATGAACATTAAAAATGTAGACAAGTTTGTATCCTCTCCTCCTACTGAACCACCTCCCCCGTCTGCACAGGAACAATTAGCACAGGCTCAAGCCCAAGCTCAGATGACTATTGCTCAGGCAACTCAATTAGAAGCTCAGGTAAAAGCCAAGGAGCTAGAAATTAAAGCAGCTAAGTTAGAACTAGAACGTATAGAAACCGAACACGAAATGGCTATCAAGCAAGAAGAACTGAAGCTCAAGGGTATTGAGCTAGGTTTTGAAATGAACTCTGACAAAAACATTAAAGCATAAGGAACCATAATTATGGCACGACAAAACAATTACTATAGAGTAAACTCAAGCGAGAACTTGGCGGCTACTACAACGTCAGGAACTACCCGTTCAGGAGCTTGTCCAGCAGGGGTTACGCAGGTTCGTATATCCGTAACTGCCTTAGCCTATGTAGAGGTAAAAGGTGGTCAGGGAGCAACTCCTACTGCTACGGTTGCTGGTTCTGTTCAGATAAACCCATACGATGCAGAACAGTTCACAGTATTAGAGGGTGACAAGATTGCAGCAATTACTGCATCTGGAACTGCAACAGTGAACGTGACTTGGCTAGAGGGTTAAGTAACAAAAGCGGAGAACAGCAACATGGCAACTAATAAAAAAATTACAGACCTTTCTGAACTTAGTGAAGCTAGTCTTGCTAATGACGATGTTCTTCCTATTGTTGATGTTAGTGCTGGAACAACTCATAAAGTAAGAAAGGACACTTTGGCATCTGCATTGTCAGGTGTGTCCAGCATCAGTGCTACCACCCCCATTGCAGTTAACCAGTCTACGGGTGCAGTTACAGTCAGCACAGGAACTATTCCTGTCTCTAGCGGTGGAACCGGAACTACGACACTAACAGATGGCGGTGTGCTTCTAGGTTCTGGCACTGGTGCAGTTACTGCTATGTCGGCACTTTCAAAGGGTCAAATCATAGTAGGAGATGGCTCCACAGACCCGCAAGCTCTTTCCGTGGGAAGTAACGGAACGGTTCTTAAAGCTAATAGCTCCGAAACTTTGGGAGTTGAATGGGCATCAGAGAGTACCGGTGCAGTAACTTCCTATACCAATGCTGCCGACAATCGTGTTATTACCAGCGTAGACTCGTCAACAATTAACGGGGAAGCTAACCTAACTTTTGACGGGAGTGTTCTTGCTGTTTCTGGAAATGTAACAGCAACTGGAACAGTTGAGCCAGCGGGAGACACTGCCGCAGGTGATGATGCAGCCATTGGTTACACTGCTGCGGAAGGTCTGATCCTTACAGGACAGGGCAGCACTTCAGACATTACATTTAAAAACGATGCTGATACTACCGTGTTTAGTATACCTACGGGAACAGACGATGTTTTGTTTCCTGACAATGCAAAAGCTATGTTCGGTGATGGTTCTGATCTTCAACTTTATCACGATGCTAGCAACTCTTACATAAAAGACGCTGGCACTGGTCTTTTGGTAGTTCTTTCAAACCATTTCCGTGTCAACAACGCAGCAAATTCGGAGGTAATGTTACAAGCTACAGAGGACGGGGGATGTGACCTTTACCATAACAATGTGTCAAAGCTGTCAACAACCGCCAATGGTGCGACTATCGTTGGCACTGTTCTGGCAACCACAGACACAGACACCTCGAATACCGGCAGCGTGACGCTGGACTTTGCGGCAAATCAAAACTTTGTGTTGACCTTGACCGGCAATGTTACGCTTGCAAATCCAAGCACGGAACAGGTTGGTCAGGCTGGCGTCATCGTATTCATTCAAGACGGAACTGGATCACGAACTTTAAGTTTAGGCACGGACTACGAGACTGCTGGAGGGGCTGGTATTACTCTTAGCACCGCAGCTTCAGCAGTGGATGTCGTTCCGTATTTTGTCAAGGCTGCAAATTCAATTCAGCTAGGAGCTATACAAAAGGCATTTAGCTAATGACTATGTTTGGATCACAGTGGTTCGCTGCACCCGATACGGCTTATACAATAGATCAGTCTATTCGTTTTAACGATGACGATTCAGCCCAACTGTCAAAAACTTATTCTGGGGCGGGCAATCGCAAAACAGCATCTATTTCGATGTGGATCAAAAGAGCAAACATTTCCGCAACCATGGATGTGTTCGGAGTGAACTCTAGCAACTTGGACACAATTCGATTTAATTCAAACAATACAATGATGATTCGCGTTGGAAACTCTGACAGCACAACAGATCGTGTTTTTCAAGATGTTGGAGCGTGGGGTCATTTATTCATCGTAAGAGACACAACGCAATCAACCGACACCAACAGGCTTAAAGCATGGTGGAACAACGAAGCGATAGTTTTTTCTAGCTATAGTGTGCCAAGCCAAGACACCGACACAGAATTTATGAACGCTGTGATTCATCGCATTGGAACAGAGGGTGGAGGAGGCAGTCAGTTTTTTGACGGCTACCTTGCAGAAATTCATGTCATTGATGGAACAGCTAAAGCAGCAACAGACTTCGGTGAAATTAATAGTGATACAGGTCAGTGGGTACCGAAGGCTTATTCAGGTAGCTACGGAACAAATGGCTTTTATATAGATGGCAGAGATAGCTCTGATTTAGGTGATGATGAAAGTGGTAATGGAAATGATTTTGCAAGCAGTAACTTGGCAGCAGCTGATCAAATGTCCGACAGCCCAACTGATAATTTCTGCACACTTTCGCCCATTGATAAATACAGCCCAGACGTAGTTCTAAGCGATGGCAATCTTATAACTACAAGTGGAAGCGGGTGGCATCACGGGCGTGGAACGCATTTTGTTTCATCTGGCAAATGGTATTACGAATGGAAATCTACCAGTGGCTCTTATGCCGAGGCAGGTTGGATGACCGATGTTGCTGGTAGCGATCATGTTGAAGAAGAAAGTGATCCAGATACCACATACTACAGGGGCATAGGAACAGCAGGGCGTGGCGTGGTTATAGGAGATGGTTCCCCCGATACAGGACCAGCTAACTTTAGCACTAACGATATAATTATGATGGCTATTGACATTGACACTATGAAGTTTTGGGTAGGTGTTAATGGAACTTGGTATAACAGCGGTGATCCAGCCAACGGAACAAATGCTACAGGAACTTGGTCTGCAAGGTTAGGGTATTCGCTTTCCCCGTGGTATGGTGTGATTACCGGTAGCTCTACTTTTAATTTTGGTCAGTCCAGTTTTTCGCACACAATTCCTGCTGGTTTTAATCCTTGGTCTACAGCAGGGCTAGATGACCCACAAGTAGAAAACCCCAGCAAGTATTTTCATACCCAGCTTTACACGGGCAATGATACTTCTGGTCATGCAATTACCAATGATGCCCAAGCAGGAGATTTAAAACCTGACTTGTTAATTATTGCACCTCGCTCTAATGGAGATCATCATACTGTTTGGGATTCTCAAAGGGGTACTACAAAACGTCTTCGCACAAATGAAGCGGGAGGAGATACAACAGACAGTCCTGCACTTGTCACGTTTGAAAGCAATGGATTTGACATTGACACAACTGATATAAATTACAACGGATCGGGCAGAACTTACTGTGCTTGGCAATGGTCAACTGATAGTGCCTCTGCTGCAACTAATACAGACGGTAGTCGTGATTCAAGTGTAATGGTAAATACCACGCATGGGTTTAGTCTTGTCACTTACACAGGAGATGGCTCTGGTGACGATACTTATGGACATGGGCTTGGAGCGACACCGGGACTTATTTGGGTGAAAAACCGAGATTCTTCGCAAAACTGGCGTGTGTTTAATCAAGGTTTGACGGGCGGTGCAGATAATACGTTGTTTCTTAATACAAACAGTGGAGAATCTGCTGACTCTGACAGAATTACAGCAGTATCTTCTACCACGTTCACTGCTGCAGCAAACATGAATAAAGCCGAAAATTATGTAGCGTATTGTTGGGCTCCTGTTCCGGGGTATTCGGCTTTTGGCAATTACACGGGAAATTCCAGTGATGATGGAACTTTTGTACCAACCGGGTTTCGCCCAGCGTGGATTGTACTTAAAGAAATGCCCAATGCAGATGATTGGGTAATCTACGATAGCAAGCGTGATCCGATTAACATATCTGATACTATATTACGAATGGATAGCAATGCTGCTGAGTATTCTGGAAGTGGTCGAGAAATAGACATACTTAGCAACGGGTTTAAACTAAGAACATCAAACGCAACAATTAACGCAAGTAATAAATTTGCATATATGGCGTTTGCTGAATTTCCCTTCAAATATGCAAATGCGAGGTAATAATTATGTGGAAATATGACGGAAAAATTATTCGGGAGGGGAGTTCTTGGACTGATAGTAACGGTATCCAACATCCCTCTAATTGGCACATTTGGTCTAAGTCTGAAAAAGAAGACGCAGGAATGACAGAAGTTAATCCTGAAGCTCCTCCGGACTCTCGCCTGTATACATGGAACTATGCTGCTGATGGTGTAACGATTGAGAAAACGGCTAAAAACTTAGCAGACACAACTGTTGATGGTGTTACTAGCGAAGGTGTCAAAACAGCTTTAAAGCGAGAAGTTAAGGCACAGCAATACCGCAAGTTGGCTGAAACAGATTGGGCGATTGTTAGGAAAGCAGACAAGGGAACGGCTATCCCCTCAAACATTCAAACGTATCGGGACGCGATCCGCACTGAAGCAACTGCGATGGAAAACGCCATTGATGATGCGTCTGATACCGATGCTGTAGCTGCACTATTTTTAAAACATACTACTGACGGGGACGGAAATCGAACAAAGACGGGAGTTCTCTATGATTGGTCTAAGCTGGATAACTAAATCTATAGCACTTGTTTTGTTTTTAGCTGCTGTTTTTTTCAGCATAAATGCTTTTGCATTTGCTAATCAAATAGGTAGTATTGTATGCTACGATAGAAAAATGTCAGAGGAACTGTTAAAAAGTGAAAACGCAGTTTTAATAGGAATGGGAATAGATTCTGGAGGGGGTTTGCTACAGTTTTATAAAGAACCCGATGGAGATTTTCATATAATAATTATTCCACCAGATAACACTAATAAGGCTTGTCCCCTTACTTGGGGAAAAAATTGGACAAATACTCTTGACACACCCGCATAATAATGATACAATAGGAAAAGGACTAAAAAAATGACGGTAGAATCTGCTAGCTATATTAGTCAGTTAAATACGTCAAACCCCGCAGCTAGCGATAATATCTCTGAGGGTGACGACCATTTACGACTAATTAAATCAGTATTGCAAACTCAATTTCCTAACTTGGCTACTACGGCTGTAACTCAAACTTCAGCACAGATGAACAAGCTAGGGTTTGAAACTGGAACTGTTTGTATGTATGCTTCCAATAGTATCCCTACTACTGAAACAATTAGTGGAATCAGAGATTGGCTACTGTGTGATGGTAGCGATTATTCTACTTCTACTTACTCTGCTCTTTACTCTGTTGTAGGAACGGTGTTTGGAACATCTGGTTCAAACTTTAGAGTTCCTGACTATAGAACATATTTTCCAGTAGGAGTTGGTTCGGGGTTTTCCTTGGGAACAGCAGTATCTGCTAGTGCAGCTTCTGGATCAGCAGTGTTGAAAGCCCAGCCTATTAACTTTATTATAAAAACATGAGTATTAACTACAGAGGTGAAAGGTTTTCCGGGTATAACAAACCTAAAAGAACTCCCGGTAAGAGTAAGAAATTTGCAGTCTTGGCAAAACAAGGAAGCAAAATCAAACTTGTAAGATTTGGCGATCCTAATATGTCTATAAAAAAAGACCAGCCAAAGAGACGTAAAAGTTTCAGGGCTAGACATAAATGTGACACTAACCCCCCTAGTAAATTAACAGCAAGATACTGGTCTTGCAAAAAATGGTGAAAGGAAATAAAATGCCTAAAGCGTATTCAGGTAATGTATCGGGCAAGGTGGGCAACCGAGCCAAGCCCCCTGCCGGTGGTAATTCTCCTACTATTCCTAGCAAAGGCAATAGCGGAAATCGTTTCTTTAAAGGAGAAAACGCTGGTAAATCCCATCAAAATCTCGGCAAAACAGCATCAGTAAAGTATTAAACTTTGAACTCTAGAGAAAAAGCTAATGAAGCCAAGGCTATCCTTAACAATGAAGTTTTTAAGGAAGTCATGGAAAACATACAAAATAGTTTAATATCTCAATGGAGCATTGCCGAAACTACAGATGAACGAGAAATATGTTGGATGAAACTTAACGCTTTGCGTTCCATACAGGAAGACCTAAAAGCAGTCATCCACAATGACAAAATTGTAAACAACTAACGAGGTAACTAAAAATGAGTGAGGCACAGACCAATCCCGAAGGGGAAGTCAATAAGCCACAACTTAACATGTTCGATGTCATGTTTGGAAGTGACGAAAACACCAATCCAGAACAAGCAGTCGAAAACCCCAAAGGCAAGGTTCAGTCAGAATCTGAATTAGTTTCGCAGTTACAAGAAGAAACTGAGGAGGTAGAAGAAGTTGAAGACTCTGAAGAGTTGGAAGCTACGGATGTCGAAGACCAGCCGGAGGAAGAAATAGAAGAGGTAGAAGAAGAAGTAGTTGAAACAGAAACCCCTAGCACTTATACTATTAAAGTAGACGGTGAAGAACAAGAGGTTACTCTGGATGAACTACGAAACGGATACCAGAGACAAGCGGATTATACCCGTAAATCGCAATCTTTAGCGGAACAGAGAAAAGCCTACGAAGCTAATTTACAGGCTGTTCAGAAAGAAAGAGAAGAATACTCTAAAGCTCTTGATTTTTTATCTTCACAGCAAAATGCAGACTTAGAGCGTTTTAAAAATATTGATTGGGTATCTCTTAAACAAGACGACCCAATGGAATATATGGAAAAGCGTTTAGAGTTTCAAGATGCTCAAGATAAAATTGCTCATGTTAACACAGAACGAGCAAGAGTAGTAGAGCAAGCAACTCAGGATACGCAAAATTTCTTACAAGAAAAATTGCAAGAAGAAGCTAAAATCTTGGCAGAAAAACTTCCAGAGTATGCAGACCCTTCCTCAACTTTGAGAAACGACATTAGGCAATATACTTTAGGTCTTGGTTTCTCTCCAGAGGATGTAGATGGAATAACCGATCACAAAGTTGTCCTAGTATTGCATAAAGCTATGATGGCAGACAAGGGAATTAAATCGGCTTCCACTAAAAAATCTAAATCTGTTCCAAAGGTTGTAAAGTCAGGAACACCTCAGACTAAGGCTCAAAAAGCCAAGAAGGGTGTTCAGGCTAAACGAGAAAGATTAGCGAAAACAGGTCATACCCGTGATGCAGCAAATGTTTTTCTGGACTTGTTAGAGTCTTAACTTTCAAACAATGAGGTAACTCAAATGGCACAACCAACAGGAGTGTACGTTACATTCTCCGCAAAGGGTCTTCGTGAAGACTTGGAAAATGTAATTTACGACATCTCTCCGACTGAAACGCCCTTTATGTCTATGGGTGGTCGTGGAGATGCGATTGCAGTAAACCATGAGTGGCAGACGGATGCTCTTACAGCCGCAGCCACTACTAACTACCACGAAGAAGGTTCAACTCTTACTGCTGCCGAACCTTCGGCTACTACCCGTCTTGGCAACATCTGTCAGATCAGCTTGAAAACCACGCTTGTTTCCGGTACGCTTGATGCTGTATCGAAAGCGGGTCGTAAAGAAGAGCTTGCCTATCAGATGTCCAAACGTGCTAAAGAACTCAAGCGTGATATGGAATCAACCTTGGTAGGTGCTAACACCGCCAAGACTGCCATGTCTGCTGATTCTACTGTGCGTAAACTTGGCAGTCTTACTTCGTGGGTTTCCACAAACGTAAGTGCCGGTAGTGGCGGTTCTGGTGCAGGTGCTGGTGCAGCTCGTACCGATGGTACTCAGCGAGCCTTTACCGAAACCTTGCTTAAGGCAGTTATCCTAACTTCCTACAACAACGGTGCTGACATCAAGTATTTGATGATGGCTCCTGCACAGAAGCAGACCTTCTCTAGCTTCGTGGGCGTTGGTGGAGCATCCGGAGTTTCTAACTTCGTTGATGTTGCCGACCAGCGTATTGTCGGTGGTATGGATGTATATGTAAGTGACTTTGGTGAAATGGCTGTTGTCCCGAACCGCCTACAGCGTTCACGGGATGTATGGCTTCTTGATCCTGAGTATTACAAACTGGCTTACCTACGTCCTTTCTTCCAGCGTGAAGTGGCTTCTACGTCTGATGGCGAGCAGCGAGCTATTATTACGGAATACACCTTGCAGGTGGATAACGAAAAAGCTCACGGTGCTGTCTACGACCTAAGCTAGACTGTTCTTAATCGGGGAGGGCTGTAATGGCTCTCCCCACTTTAAGGAAAGAAATAAAAATGACTGATTCCTCTCCTATTAAACGTGGTACTTCCTATGACCACTCCGAAGACAAGATTGTTCAACACTCTGTTCAGGATATTTCGCCACTTCTAGAACTTAATAAGAAAGAATTTAATAAAGACTACATACACGGTGGCGTGGAAACTCAAGGTGGTATGCGTAAAGTTGCCAGTATTCCGCTTATTATTATTGAAAAGTGGAAAGCTGAACATGGCGTGGATATTATGAATAAAGATCACTGGCATAGAGTTAAACAACTTTTGAACGACCCTGAATATAGATTTCTACGGACACACGAAAGTAATATCTAATGAGTCTTTCAACCTATTCAGAAATAAAAACAAGTGTAGCAAATTATCTTAACAGAGATGATCTTACAAGTGTTATACCTGATTTTATATCTTTAACAGAAAACAGGTTAGACCGTGAGCTTAGGGTAAGAGCTAACATGGTCAGAGCAGAAACTACTACAACTGCTGACATACCTTTTTATAACTTGCCTACTGATTTAATTGAACTTAGAAATGTTACATACGAAACTTCTGATTCAAACAGTTATGCTTTAAACTACCTCAGTCCAGAATCTGGAAGCAGGGAGTATGGAGCGTATACTAGCGGTTATCCAAGAGCGTATACAAATTTGGGCAAGGATATTAAACTATATCCAACTCCGGATTCTACCTATACCTTGGGTATTAACTACTATAAAAAACTTAGCCCATTGTCTGATAGTGTTACTACTAATGATATACTAACTTCTTTTCCAGACTTGTATTTATTTGGTGCATGTTTGGAAGGATCAATTTATCTTAACGATACAGAGCAAACTCAGAGATTTATGGCTATTTACCAGAAAGCAATGGAAGACGTAACGGCAGCAGAGGAAGCAGCTAGATATAGCGGAACTGTTATGCAAATGTCAGTTCAGGGCGATCCCGGTGGTCTTGTTCGTAGAGGTGCTTAATGCCTACTAATTGGGTAGTAGAAGAGTTTTGTCTTATACAGGAATCTGGTGGAAACATTCTGCTAGAAGATTCTGACTATATTGCTTTGCAAGAATGGGACTCGACTACATGGACTGAGCAAACGAGTGCTGGCAATGGCTAAAGAATTATTTGATATAAACGGCAAGCAGCCCCCACGTTTTAGTATAAATACCGACCTGTCTCCGTATGACATGCCTCCTTCGTATTTTAGCTATGGTAATAACGTGAGGTTTTTGGATGGCAAAGCTGGCAAAATAGAAGGACATATACAAATTTTTGGAGCACCCGGTTCTAGCAATAATCCCTACTGGGCTACAAGCTGGCTTCAAGGTAGTACAGAGTTGTGGATATACGGAACAGCAACGGGTCTTAGAAAAATTACAGGAACTACACACGCAGATGTTACACGCTCTAGCGGTGCGTATACGACTATTGCTAGCACTACTAATAACTGGCAGGGAGGCGTATTAGGCGGTGTTCTTATAGCTTGTAACGGTATAGATGCTCCTCAAAGTTTTACTCAAGGTGGTTCGCAATTTGCAGACCTTACTAATTTTCCAGCTACGTTAAAATGTAAAGCGATTATTCCGTTCCGTAATCATTTAATAGCTTTAAATCTTACAGACAGTGCTAGTGGTTCGGCAGTATCAAAACCTTTTACCTTGCGGTGGAGCGATGCTATACCAGTAGGCACTGATAACAACGGTAGCACTACTTGGGATACAAGTTCTGCTGCTAGTGAAGCTGCTGAAACTTCGTTAATGGGTACAAAGGGGCATATACTTAACGCAGTGCAGCTTGGTAACTTGTTAATGGTATATAAAGAGGATAGTGTATATTCTCTTAACTATGTCGGTGGTGCGTTTACATTTAACGTGCGTGAAGTTTTTAAAGATACAGGATTGTTTAGCAGGGATGCTGTAGTAGACTTGGGCGATGGTAAGCACGTTATGGTTACTACTAACGATGTAGTAGTTCATAACGGAAACTCTATTACAAGTGTGATAGACGACCAGATGAAAACATTTTTGTTTTCCAAGATTGATTCTACTTACTATTATAAAACATTCTTAGCTCATAACAAAATTAAAAACGAAGTATGGATTTGTTTTCCTGCTACTGGAGCAAGTGGTGGTTATCCAGACACAGCTTTGATATGGAACTATATTGAAAACACTTGGGCTACAAGAGACTTACCAAGTGTAAACTATATAGCAAAAGGTTTGGTAAATCCTGTTCTAACAAATACATGGGCTGCTGCTACAGCAACGTATGAAGGTAATACTCTTAACTGGGGGCAGCAAGAATATAACCCGGCTATTGATTCTTTGTTAATGTGTGGAACATCTGACAATAAATTTTATTTTGCAGACTCTGGAACTACTTTTGCAGGAACAACCTTTACAGCAACTCTAGAACGTAGGGGTTTAAACGCTGGAAGAACGGACGCTATTAAAAGTATTAGCAGAGTGTATCCAAGATTGGAAGGAACTGGCACTGTTAATATTAGCGTGGGAGCAGAGATGTCTCCCGGCTCTGGTGTAAGTTATAACGATCCTGTATCGTTTACAATAGGAGAAGACAGTAAAGTAGACTGTAGAGTTAAAGGCAGATATGCTGCTATTAAGATAGAAAGCTCTGCGTCTTCTCAGTTTAACCTGTCTGGATACGCTATAGAATCAGAGATTGTATCAGACAGATGACTAGAGAATTTCTCAGGTTTGATCCTACTACTTGTCCAGTAACGCTGGAAGAAATTCCTAGCTTTATAGATTCAATGCTGTTAGAAATTAGAACAGTATTAGACTTGGTAAGGGATGGTCACTTAGATGTATCTAATGTAGTGCCTAGTGATCCGCAACAAGGAGATATTAGATATGCTGATGGCAGTAACTGGAACCCCGGAAGCGGAGAAGGAATATATTTTTACAACGCTGCTGGAAACTGGGTTAAGCTATAAACTAGTTAATGCGAATAGTCCACTTCTTAGAAAAAAACTAGCAGAGTGTTATAGCAGAATAGAACACATGGTAGAAAAAGTAAAGTGCGAAGATTTATATACAGCAGACGATTTAATTAAAAAAATTATAAATAAAGAAAGCGACTTTTGGATTTCTACAGACGGTGACGATAACATTATGGGATGCCTTATAATAGGTTTCGGGCAAATGCCAAGAGGTAAGGGAATATGTGCAGAGGCGATAGAAGGCAAGTTTGATTTTTATAAATTAGTTCCAATGTTGGAAAAGTATTATAAAAAACTAGGGTTTAATTTTTTTGAAATGTCGGGTCGTAAAGGTTGGGAAAAAATAATGAAACCGCTCGGGTACGAATTTAAAACTATAACGCTGAGAAAGAAATTATAAAATGTCTAGATTATTTAGTTCACCTCCTCCGGTAGTTGTTTCAACTCCCTTTCAATCTTCGTCAAGCGGTACAACGGAAGTAAAGCCTTTTAAACCTGTTGTACCTTTTATCGAAGACCTTCTTAATCCTATTCAGCAGCAGTTTAGTGCTGATCCCGCCTTGTTTACGGGAAGTCTTGTGCCTACAGATTCTGCACAGACATTGGCTGCTAGAAACATATACGATCAGGTTGGTCAACAGGCAGCAGCCTTTGCACCTATTTATCAAAACTTGTTTCAGCAGGATTTAGGCATAGCAACTGGAGATATTAACCAAGACCCTCTTCACCTAGCTAGGACTCAAGCTATAGCTGATCAAGCTAGGCAAATGACAGAACGTGATAAACTAATAGCACAGCAACAAGCTATTCAAGCTGGTCAATTTGGGCTAGGCAGCACTGCCTTAAAAGAATTTGAGGCTAACCAGCAAATTCGCAGAGAAGACTTGGCACAGCAACAGTTGGCTAAGTCATTGCAGGAAGCAGAAGCCCGTAGAGTAAACGCACAGGGACGACTAGGTGGTTTAGCTCAGGCACAGTTACAGGCTCAGATGACTCCTGCAACGCTTCAGGAAGCCATAGGAAGGGATGTAGAAAGCAGACAGGCTGCTCTACAGCAGGACGCTGCTAGGCTTGCACAGCAAGACCAAGAAGCTCGCAGAGCACAGCTTGTTACAATGGCTAACTTGTTTGGCGGTTTGGCTGGTCTGGGTAGTAGCACTCAGATGCAACAAACATCTTCTGGGTTTGGCTCTCAAGGATTCAGTGGTGGAGCTAGTCCTATTAGTCAAATTGCTGGTTTGGTCGGTGCTGCTGCTCCGATCTTTAGTTCGGATAAACGTCTAAAAAATAAGATTAAACTTGTAGGCAGACTTGCCAACGGTATTAAACTCTACAAGTGGGAATGGACTGAGAAGGGCAAGGAAATTGTTGGCAATCAGGTAGAGTTTGGAGTTATTGCTCAAGAAGTAGAAAAGATTATGCCAGAGGCTGTTACGCGAGGCAGCGATGGATACCTCCGAGTAAACTATTCTATGTTGGAGGTTTAAAATGTCAGGATGGCTAGAGCGACAAGGTAACTATTTATTTGGCAGTGGTGATAACAGTCTTTTAGGAGATGTTGAAAAAGGTTTTGAAAATATAGGAAGGGTTAAGGTAACTGATCTTAGCGAAGAATCTAAAAGCGAGTTGGGAAAATATTTTGATTGGAAGGAATCCGCTGATAAGTATCCATCGTTTGATCCTCTTAGTGAAGAAGATAGTAAAAATTTTAGTAGGTATGAAGAATTAGGATGGCGTAGAGAAAAAAACGAAGACGGGGAATGGGAATACAGTCGAGATAAAACAACCGATGAAAAGTTAGACGCTCTTTCAGAAGGTTTAAGTTCTTTTTCCGAGAAAGATCAGGGTCAGCAACGCCTCTTTAGCGAAACACCTAGACGATTAAATGCTATGGGTGCTGGCTCTAGGAGAGGATATGGCACTGAGGTTTCAACTTCTCCCTATGATGTTCCTACATATTTAGAATCATCTGCTAATTACGACAAAGAAGTTAAATCTCAGCTAAAAGGTTTACTAGCAAGCCCAGCTATTAGAAATATTTTAATAAGGAGTTTAGTATAATGGCTGACGATAAACAAAATTTAATTCCTACCGAAAGGGCAGACCTTATTAAAAGTCTGATGACACCCGGTATTTCTGAAGGTGCTGTTCAACGGTGGACAAATATTTACCTGAACTCTACAAATCCAGCCATGCGTAGGGATGCTCTCTCTGCTTTACAGTCGTTGGGAAGACGAGAAAGTAGAAACAGGTTTATGTCAGAGCGGGCAGCGGAAAAGGAAAAACAGCGGGAACAAGAGGAAATACAGGAAGCCTATAAACGTAAAATAGAGCAGCAAACACGGGAACAGCTTAGGTCTACTCTGAATATAGACGACCCAAACTTAACTGCTGCTGAAGTTGTTCAGGCTATTACAGATGGAAAATCTAATATTGAAAAATTGCTTACAAATAACACAAAAATAGAGTATCCTGCGAATCCACCAAAGGTTTCTCCTGTAGAAGCTGTTACAACTAGCCCTCCTGATGTTAAAACTGCTATCACAGATGGTCAAAACATACAGGCTAGCAATGCACAAAAGGAACTGTTAGTTGACAGTCTTTTAAATCCTTCAAGTCAAGCCCCTACTGCTTCTACTGGATGGGACAGGCTGTTTAAAATAATGTCTCGCATGGGAGCTACAGGTGGCGTATCTCCTTTGCAAGATTTTATACGAGGCAATATTGCCCTGTCTAATCAGGAGGCAGCAGCGGCTCAAAACTATCAGGAGCGTATGATTAAAGAGAAGGACTTAGCTGAACGTAGGGCAGACAGAGATGAACGACTTAGGTTGGAAAAAAGAAAGGTTGAACTTGCAGAAGACGCAGCAGCACAACAGGGGCTGGAGAGCCAATACATAGGACAGACTAGGACTGACCAAGATAATGTAAAAGCACAGATACTAAGCTATATTCAAGCTGGAAATTTGTCCGAGTATGTAGACAAACTTGATAGCACTTGGGCTGAAAGACAAGTTGGCAGGGGTTTATCAAAGGAAGAAATTGCCGAGGGATTAACTCTTAGCGTAATTGAAATATATAATAGAGCCATAGCTAACAAAACTCCTATAACGGTTGAACAAGCAATAGAACAAGCTGCTGTAAAACCCGGAGATGAATCTTCAAGTAATGCCAGCGTAATAAGATCAGATAGTCCAGTTAGAATTAATCCCAATGCCCCCATTGAGTAACGAATAATGTCGGAAATTAGAACTTTAACTTTAGCTGATCTTAGGACTAACCCTGCTCTTATGAAGTCCGGTGCAGAGCCGGGGGATACCTATACTATAGACGAAGACGGTACTGTAAATGTAAACCGTATATTTAATTTGGAAAACGAAGAAGTAGAACTTGGAGTTGTTCTTACAGAAAAAATGCTAGAAGACCAGCCCGTTCTAAAAGAGCGTGGTCTAGAAGCTGGGGATAGGTATTTACCAGATCAAGATAAATTTATTAAGACGGGAACCGATAGCGGGTGGGAACAGTTTTTCTATGGCTATCAGGAAACTCCCGGTCTTACTGAAAACATAGCTGATATTCTAGAATCTTGGGCACCTTTAGGAAGGTTTAATCTTTTTACCAACGATGCTTTAATTGATTATGTATCACCGGAAGAAGCATACGGAGAAGGATTTTCAGAAGCAGACGATGAAACTCAGCGTTCTATGATACGCAGAGCAAAAGAACGCCAGCTTTTAGATAAGTATGGAAGATTTTTTGAACCTAGTCAGGACAGCACTGCAAGAACTGTAGGTCAATTTACAGGAGCAGTGGTAGACCCAACTTCTTTTATCCCGTTTTTAGCACCTGTAAGGGGAGCTTCGTTAGGAGTACAGGCTGCTAGATTTGGAGCCAATGTAGGAATGGGCGGTGCATTGGGTGCCGGTTACAGTGTAACAGACGATCTTGCTGCTGGAGAAGATATAGATGTAGAGAAGGCTCTTATGTCTGGTGCTTTAGCTGCCGGGGGTACAGCAGGTTTGTTAGGTGTTAGCAAGGGTGTATCAAAATTAAAAGATCGTTCTGCTAACAAAATTGTAGACGAGGCAGATCAAATTATAGCTAGGAATGTTGCTGCCGGTGGGGAAAGAACTTCTGCTGTTGCCGCTGCCCAAGAAGAAATAATGTCTAGAGGCGGCATGTCTATTGAACGTGCAATGGAAAGAACGGGGAGAAAAGTAAAAATACCCGGCTCTCAGTCTTCAGCACAAAAAATAGTAAACGCAGCCGAAGATCAAACTGTTTCTAGATTTTATTCAAAAGGCTTGGATGAATTATTTGGAAGCATGTCTACCAGAATTGGTAACATATCGCAGCCTGTTCTCAGACGTTTGCGAGTGTTTGAATTTGATACCCGTGTTCAAACTGCAAAGACTTTAGAAAAAGTTAGACCATTTTTAGAGAGCCTGTCTCAATTAAAAGGGGCACAGAAAGAAAACATTTCTATGCACTTGGCTAATGGAAGATTTGACGAGGCTTCAAATGTAATGACTCCTGTAATGAGAAAACAGTTTGCAGAAGTAAGGACAGTATTAAAAAAACTACATACTCAAATGAACAAAGATGGTATAAAGGTAGGAGAGATTGAGAACTATTTTCCACGGCAAATTAAAAGAAACAGTTACGAAAAACTTTTAGACCATTGGGGAAAAGACAAAACTTCTGAAATAGAAAGCAGACTTCTGGAAGAAGTTACTGCTAAAGGATATAGGGGAATAGACGAAATACCTAAGCATAGAAGGGATGAAATAGCAAACCAAGTAGTTAGGGGATACAAAGAAACTTTAGACCCTCCGAAATCAAGACCTCAGAAAAAAAGAACAGTCGAGGACGTAACACCGGACATATTAAAATTTTACTCTAGTCCAGAAGAAGCATTGCAAATGTATGTGCGTAACTCTGTTAATGCTATTGCAAGGGCTAAATTTTTTAATAGGGGTTCTTTAAAAGAGCCTTGGTCAGGAGCTTATGATAGAGTTTCTATAGGAAATACTATTAGAAGGGAACGTAAAAATTTATCAGCCAAACAAGAAGATGAGCTTATAGATTTAATAAGAACACGAATGATGGGTGGAGAACAAACACCCGGATATAAAATAGGTATGCTTAGGGACTTAGGTTATATGGGAACTATTGCTAATCCTATTTCTGCTATTACTCAGCTTGGTGACTTGGGCGTATCGGGAGCGTTACACGGTTTTAGAAACACCATTGCATCCATGTTTGGAACTAAAAATATAAAGATGATAGACATAGGATTGGAAGATGTAGCACAGGAATTTGCCGATGTTCGTGCGTCTTCCAACATGCTGAGGAAGTTATTTAAAATATCTGGTTTCAGGGCTATTGACCGGCTTGGTAAAGAAACAAGCATGAACGCCTCGTTTAGAAAAAACATTAATCTGTTAAAAACAGAAAAGGGAGAAAAAGCATTTAGAGCAAAGTGGGGTAAATTTTATCAGGATGATATAGACCAGATCATAGGTGAGTTTAAAGCTGCTGGAAAAAATAACGAAATTACAGAGGGCATAAAATTCCACGCCTTTAATGAATTGTCTGATATGCAGCCTATTACTATGTTGGAAATGCCACAAAAGTATGTAGACCATCCGCAAGGCAGAATACTCTATGCTCTTAAAACATTTACTCTTAAACAAATTGACGTAGCTCGTAGAGGTGTAGTTCAAGAATGGAAGGCAGG
>VTLG01009658.1_pt1 | contig 22858 bp, 14 predicted proteins | sample 4694571 | NCBI WGS metagenome assembly VTLG01 (sample SAMN12604809, study PRJNA352737) | marine metagenome | biome: ENVO:00000447; feature: ENVO:00000209|ENVO:00000569|ENVO:01000036; material: ENVO:00002151; isolation source: viral sequences binned using virsorter ...
TACCAGCAGAAGTAGTGGCATGGTCAGCAGTAGCACCTCTAACTATAAGAACATCAGCTGATGCATCCCATATCAGTGCAGCACCAGCAGCATGACCGAATAGTGTAAAGTCATGACCAGCATCGTCTACACCGACTTGAACTGCTCCCTCAACGTGTAATTTGGATGCTGGAGTAGCAGTTCCAATGCCGAGTTGACCATCGTGATCAAGTCTCATTTTTTCAACAGCTGCTTCTGAAGCTCCAACAGCAAATACCAATTCAGTTGAGTTATTATCTGCAGCGAAAGTATCGTCTGCTTCTGCATATATGGATGCAGCAACCACTATAGCATCAGTACCAGTTTCTAATGGAGCTTGAAAGTCAATACGACCTAGTTTATCTCCATCCACAACAGTAAGTTCAGAAGTTGATAGCGTAAGTATACCACCACCATCAGCACCAACTCCACCTCTAACTTCAAGTTCAGAACGTTCACCGCCTCCTGCTGATGCTACCTTATCTGCGATTTCTGCTACTATTGATCCCATTTGTTAATTCCTATTTTTGTTCATCAGTTGATGATTCTGGTTCATTTTTCAGAGAGTTTTCTAATTCACTCAAATCAAAGAAAATTTCCAAGATATTTAAGTCAATTGATGAAAAACCATCTTCTATTTTATTCGGAAATAAAAGTTTTTCCGTTTCCAAGTCGTGTTCAATGTTTATAAGTTCGTTGTATTCTTTGTTAAATGCTTCACGATTTTCTTGTGATATTACAAAAGTTCCTTCTTTTTCTCCTGGCGTTCCATGTTGAGTCAAAATTTTATTTTTTAACTCCATGTACTCTTCATTCAATTCATTCAGTTTTTTTACCAAACGATTGATGCGATATGCATCCATAACAGAGAGTTGGTCAGAAGCGTGTATCTTACCGATTGTTTCAAAATACTGTTTATTTTCAAATATTCCATTTTTTATTTTCATTTTTCGCATTCCTTTTATAATTATTCACTATTATTTTATTATTATTTTTTATCCTGTTTTAGAACCCATTTTCCATAGGTGGATAAATGCACCATTATTATAATTTCCTAATGTCCAATCAGCATTATGAGCAACTGTAATATAATCACCGCTTCCTGTACCATTTGTAATTTCTATTATTCTGGAATCAGTCCACATTTGTCCTTCATGATATGTATTTTGGTTACTAACAATAAAACTTAAAGACATTGTTGTAATGTTAGAATCATTTAACTGTAAATACATTGCTCCTGCGTCACCTTCTGCCTCAGCCGGCCCTTCGTTAAAAAAGAATACTCCCCAAACACAATGGAAATATCCATTTGAGTTTGGAAAAATTTTATGTTGATTGGAAGAATCATCCCATGTAAAATTATTACGTTCCATTTGATTACCAGACTCATCCCATCTAAATTGGTTAGTGCCGGCAGTAGCAGGACTAACTTTAGACCTACATTGAAAATATTCCTGACCCACAGGTGCAAGGTCTGTATTACCCCCCACTACTCCTGACTTACTACCAATATTACCTATTTTTCCGCTCATTCCTTTTCCTTATGACCAATCTTGATCGATGAAACTAACATGAACATCATAGTGAACATCCGCATCAGTACATTGATATTGATATTTTTGAGGTACAGCACTATTTTGTGTTGCTAATCCAGTTTGTTCTGCTAAACTATCTAGTGGTTCTGTGAAAGCAGCTGTCTCAAACCCAAAGAAAGAAAACTTATCATTCCAGACAAAAGTTTCGTTAGCTGCCAAGTTAAATTGACAAATCTTCATAAAATGAGCTGTTCCTCCATCATGACTTCCATTTCCTAAGATTCCAAGAACAGCAATATCAGCGGCCGCACCAACTGATACACAAAAACAAATAGTGCTTAATACAGTATAAATGTGATGTTGTGCTCCGAAAATTAAAGTTTGTGTAGCATCTACGTCATCAAAGTGTGCGGCTTTAATTACTTCTGTTCCCGAGCCTGTTGGTACTGCCATTTTTAATTTCTCCTAAATTCTATATTTGTGTTCATTATTATTTATGTATTGGTTATTAATCACCGCAAACTAAACCGGCAGTTAAATTTGTCTGAAGAGCACTACCTTTTCTGACATAAACTTGACCACCTTCAAAAATTGCTGCAGCACCAGAGGAATCCTGTCGTACATTTAAAGGTATTGCACCAGTTGCTGAAGCATGATTGTTTATTATATCTACTACGTTTCTTGCTGTTGTATCAGATGAATCCGAATCAATATAAAGAACAGAACCAGATGTCAATGCATCAGCGGTTATATCTATAACTTTTGCTGTTGTCACTGCGTCTGCTGTGATATCCGCGACATCTGCAGTAGTATTCGATGCTTCGACTACGATGGCCTGTTTATCAACGTCATCATTATCAACTATTAAAGCACCAGCTACACCACCAGATGACCCTTGTTCTATTTCTAACGAGGCCATCTTACCACCTTCAGCTGTTCCTCCTACTTCTAATGTTCCTTTAGCCATATTTTTTTCCTAACTATTAAGCAACGTCATCTAAAAGTGCAGCAACAATCAAATTAGCTGTTGCATCACCAGTATCAGCAATATCAGATGATATAGCATGAAGATTTGCTACTGTAGTATTCGGTAATCTACCATACCAAGTTTGTGATGGCCCAATGAAAACACCATCAACTAAATCATTAGCAGCAGTTCCACCATCAAAACATACATAGACACCATCAGCGGTGCTTGTATTTTGTATGAAAAGAAACTTTACTTTATCGTTTGCGTGAACAGCTGTTGGTGCGGTATCATCATCGACTGCTGTATAATCTAAAAAAGAACCAGCAATTAAATCTGTACTTGTTGTTGTACAGGCGGTAAGTTTGTAATACCATTTATCGTTTGCATCATCGGGAGTAACAACCATACTACCCGAAATTTCCTTTGCAATCTCGTCCGGCAATAGTGTAGCGGTGATTGAAATTGTTGCAGCATCTGCCATTTTGTTTTCTCCTTAATTATTTAAAAATACTTATTAGTACTATTTATGTTTTAATTACTTATTGCTGTAGCTTTCCAACCAGCGACTATTGAGTGACCAGCACGATTTGCCAAATAAACATACCAACCATTAGCATCAGCAGTTATACCTATACCAACATTTCCATCCGTAATATTAGCGTGTGTAGAGTAACTATTAGTGTCTACAGATTCAAATGTACCTATATTTCCAGCATCAGCAATAGTGTGAAGATAACAATCAGCTGGAACTGCTTTTTCTGCTCGAACAAAAAAGTTTGCTATTTGATAAGCATCATTTGTAGCGGTTGCATGTCTTACAGAAACTTGTAACTGAAATGTCGTTGTAGTATTATTAACTAAATCTGAATTGCTCAACAATAAATTATGTGTATCGTCTACGAGAGTTATTCCTGTTCCTTGTTTTTCTGCTTCTCTTTCTAGAGCAAAAGAACCAAAATGTCTTACTGCAACATGATGGTTTTCAGCAATATTGACAGTTTTATCAAGTGTGATTTGCTGTTGGTCTCTAAAATAGTCAGTATCCTCTACTAAAAGTAATCCGTTTAAATGAACCATAGCATGGTTCGTAACAAGTAATCCTGTAACACTTAAATTAAAAACTATATCGTAAGTTACGTCAGAATCCGAATCATTAGCAAATGAAAGAGCAGCACCATCAATATCTGTAAGAACAACATTACTTGAATCTGTTACTGTTTTAACTTTATATCTTCCTGCTGAAATTGTGTCTGAACCAGATGAAGCAGTAGCGGAAATAACATTGATTACATCTCCAACAGCTAATCCGTGAGATGATTTAGTGAGTGTGTCCGTTGATGCTGTATAGTCTCCATCTGTTACTCTTGATGTTGCATGTGCGGTTGCTTCTGCTGATAATACAGTATGGTCAACTTCTTTCATTGTCTGAGGTAAAGTTGGATTCTGGAAAGCGTAAGAAATAACTTCTATCATATCTGTAGTTGCAACAGCTGTATTGAAAGTTATCGTATTTGTTCCAGAAAGAACATAGTCACCTCCATTACCAGAAGTTCCCTCTCTAAGCATTGCTCCGTTGAGGTAGACAAAACATGCTTGTTGGTCAAATGCTTGAGCTGGATTTAAAATAGTATTACCAGATGTAGTAGCAGACCCTAAATGTGTGCTTCGAAGCAAATGTTGTTTAGCGTGGTCTAATCCTCTAAACCCCGAAATGTATTTAATTCCCATTTATAATTCCTAAGTTACTCTAATTAAGCATCGAAAAGAACAGATAATATTGCATCAGCACTAGAAGCAGTATCCGATACTACTGATATATCATCGTTACCTACGAGAACTATTTTTCCTTGTACAATTTCTACCGCATCTCCTGCTGGTATAGAAAGCGATTTACAAAGATGTGTGGATTTAGTACCGGCTTGTTGGTAATGAATAACATCTACTGAAATAGAAGTTGTTAATATGTTTGAAACCATCAAACCGACCATAATTACTGCTTTACCAGAAGTCAATCCTTGTATTCCACCACCAAATGAACCAGAACTTTGACTCACAAGGTAGTATGCTGTAGTTCCGATGGCTTGTGCTGTATGATTTTTAAATTGTGTTGCCATTTTTTAGTCTCTTTATAATTAAGTGTGTCTAAACTATTTATCCTAGTGCAATTGCTATAGCAGTAGCAAATGTTTCGGTTGACATATTTTCATATGTTGTTCCAGTAGTAACCGCTTCAATTTTTGAATTGGTAGAGTTATATCTTATCGCTCCTGTAGTAGCAGCAGGAACTGTTGCTGTTGCTGCTGAAGCAGGTTTCTGTGCGTCTGTTCCATTGGGAAGTACAAGTTGTCCTGTATTGTTTATTCGTAAAGAAGCGTTAGATTCAAAGTAATTTAAAGTATCATCCCACTTAAATTTATGAACAGCAGTAGAGCCTGGAATGTATATACCAGCATCGTCTACAAGTGCATCCGTTTGTGGCCCAACCCATGAAATAGAACCAGTACCAGCACTAGTAATATTAGCTCCATCTAAATCTACAAGATCAAATGTATTGGTTGTTTTATTTGAAACTTTTACGAGTTCTTCACTAAATGCTGCTAAACCAGTTCCAGAAACTGCCACTACAAAAATAATATCATCGTTGTTTAACCCATGACTAGCAGATGTGACAACAGAAGGTGAGGCCGCAGTATATGTTGCTCCAGCAGTAACAGCACTTTGTGTTCCAAGAACTAATGTCTTATCTTTTACTACTGTGGTTGTTGTATTGATTTCAGAAGTTGCACCAGCAACGGAAAGATTTCCAGTAACAACAAAATCACCAGCAATTGTCAGGTCATTTCCTATTGTAGCATCACCCGCTTGAGTAACACTAAAAACATCAGCAGTAGAGTTTGCAACTTGAAGTATTTTAGTACCACCAACAGTAGCATCATTTCTCAAAAAAAGAGTTGGCCCTGTGGCTGCACCATCACTAACAAATGAAACCAGATTTCCAGAATGAGTTCCAGTAGAAAGAATGTTTAATGCTGAACCAGTAGTCAAACTAGCTGATGTTATATTGAATGTATTTTTTGTTGTGTGTGAAGAAGTAATATCTAATGAAGCATTTGAAGTTGCAGCAGTAGATGTAATCTTAACACCATATCCTTCATCTGCTAAAACATTAAGAACAGTTGAACCAGTAGCAGAAGCGTGTTCTTGTCTGAAATCAACGATGTTTCTTGTTCCAGTATCAGCACCAGTTGACTCGACAAATAGAGCAGAACCAGTTGTTAATGCAGAAGCAGTAACATCAATAACTGTTCCAGTTGTCATTATTGAATCAATTATCACAGCATTTGCTGTAGTATGTTCTGAATCTATCTCAAGTGAAGGAAGACCAGCAGCAAGATTAGAGTCAACAAAAATTCCTCGACCACCATCTGATTGAATTGATAGAGCAGTAGTTGCGACAGCTGCAGCAGCATCATTGGTAATTTGAACTAATTTTCTAGTTGAAGTATCTGTTGATGTTGATGAAACGCTAAGTGGTGTTCCAGTTGTAACAGAGTTGTTTATGATAGTAGCAGTATTTCCTGCGCCGGCAGCAGAAGTTATTGAAAATACGTTATCGGTAATTCCAGATGCAGCGGTAATTGTCTGTTGTGAATTGAAAATATGAGCAAAGTTTTTTGCAGTAGAACCAAGCATAGCTCCTGCTGATGCTCCACTACTAGCAGAAACGTTTGTAGTTGGAATTACATTAGTTGAAAGAGTAGCATTTACAGATACTACATCACCACTCGCACTACCTATGACAGTATTTCCATCAATTGTCAAATCAGTACCAATGGTCAAGTCAGCTGCAAACTTTGAACCTAATGTTGCGTATACACCACCAGTTGTAAGAATCGATGCTTTTGTTCCATCTGAAGCAGCGGCTAATCCAGAAGTTACACTTAATGCTGTCGTTGTTGTTCCATGTGTAATCGAAACGGTATTCAATGTAGCTGCATTAGCAATATAACTTGAATTGTCGTCACGAAAAATTATTGTATTTGCGGTAATTGCTTCTGTAGCTTGATTAAGAGTAGTGTTTACTTCGTTGGTACGAATTCTCCAAGTATCAAACGTATCTGTTACCGCTACATTACTTCTATTTACGCCTGCCATTTGTTATCTCTTTCGATATGATCTTGTAAAAGTTGTCTTAATTCAGAAATTTCATCACGAAGCGACAAACATTGTTTAATTTGTTCTTTCATAATATTTATATCATTTAATTTATTATGAAGTTCCATTTTTTTACGATGTTCTTCCCTATTTGCCATAAGAGCAACTCTGTCGTTTGACAATAGAGCATTATTGTTTAAATCTCGTACTAATCCTGACTTATCTGTTTTTGCTAACATATTAGAAATCCAATGCTATTGCTTTCATGTCTTTAACTTTTGGTATTACTGTACTTGATGATGATGCTAACACAATTTTAATTGAAAATGTTTTAAACTTATCATATGTTTGTCCATCAGAAGTATAAGAAATACTACCATCAGCTGATACAAAAGAATACTGATTTATAACACTTTCATTTGCTGAAATCAAATTTGCATCAGTCTCTTGTGTCATCAAAACGTATGGTTTATCTTCAAAATCGCCTGGATCTTCAGCATTCAAAACTCTAAAATAAACCTTTATATCAGTATCTTTTGGTTTATAAGCATTTAGAATAACTCTTATGTCCTGAGCATCAAAACCATCTTCTAGGTTTATTCTTCGTGTGATGTATCGTGTCTTAGCATTACCACCCGAAGCATTTAATTCACTTTGAACTGTTATAGCAGCTCCCGATTCTGTTCCACTTACTGAATCTGTAATAGTTACAGTTGGTGTTTCGTAATATCCACTTCCTCCATTAGTGACAGTAACACCAGTAATTACATTCGATGTAAGTGTTGCAGTTGCTGTAGCAGTTGTTCCAGAAGTAGGTGCTGATATTGTAAGCACAGGAGAACTATAATTTGTTCCTCCATTTGTGATAACTAAATCTGAATTTGCTAAAGAACCTAAGTTTACTTGATTTTCTACTGTAATGAGATTAATTCTCGACAAGTCAATTGCTGGTGAAACCTTTGAGTCAGTAGTTGACATTGTAGCACGTAAGTAATAGTTATTAGCAGCATAAGCATTTAATCCAGTTGTACTTACAGCAGCTACTGTCTTTTTCTGTGTAGAAAGTGTTATATTTTTGTTTGCAGAAAATGCTGTAAACGAAGCATCAATTTGAGCTGTTCTATTAGCAGCAGATGCAACAGTTTTCGATGAATCTATTCCCTTGAAAGCATATTCAATAGAAGTGTTAGAGAATGTCAATTCACTAGTTGACAGTTTAAACACATCGAAATTGATTCCAGAAGTGTTACCAGACAAAGGTTCTGCGTTACTTGACAAATATACTGAATGTGTTCCTGTATCAAATTCACATCTATTGACTTTGAACATCATTTGTTTTTCAACGTTTGCCTGCCAGACAGAAGAGTTCTGTGGTTGATAAAACGATGCAACAAATGGTTGTTGTGATACTTTTGTATCAGTTGTATTCTTTACTGTTTCTCCCAAATTAGCAACATGAACACTATAAGCATCAGAAGGTGTAGTCAAAACAATAGCATATTCATCTGGATAGAGATATACTGGTGACTCAAAAGTAAACCTTGTGAAAGTAGAAGATGTAGCTGCACTTGGTGCTGTTGAATTAGCAGTTGTATCGGATGCATCTAGAATCACTTCTGAAAAAGGAATAATCTGTGAAGAACTAGGAACTTCATTGATTACTGGTCTTAGTTGAAGTGTAACAGGCATTGTAGCATCTACTGTAGAGAAAAATATATCAACGCTACTTACATATATTCCATTTTCGTTCTCACTCTTATCAACAATAAATGTCTGTGAAAGAGGATTTATCCAGTTGGTTGATGTGGAAACACGATTGATTGTATCTTGAGTTACATTTTTCTCTTTTACGTTTTCTCGTTTTGACTCCATTGGTCTTGTGGATGACATTCTTCCTGTACGAGATTCCAACAATCCTTGAACTCTAAAGATTTTTTCTGCAACCGATTCTGTACTTGCAACAGTATCAGTTGAACTATCTGTCAATCTAAACAGTCTTTCTCCAACTCTAAAAGTATTTTCTGGAACGACAAATTCTCCAGCAACCACACCATTTCTATCTGCTTGTAAAGTAGTTGAAAATGTTGGATTGTTTGTTGCTACCGCTGTAACGTTACCATTTGCTTTAGCAGAACCAGTTCCAGTTGAAAGTTCACCAGCAGCAAATCCACCAGCTGCTGTAACAGTAACAGAGGTAGTTCCCGAACTAATGTATGTTCCACTACTAGCACCAACTACAGAAGTTGTTGTTGTTCCAAAATCACCCGAAATACTGTTTACTGTTATTGTAGATGCAGCAGCATTTACTGATTGTAAAGTTGCTGTAGCAGTAGCGGTTGAATTTGAAAACGTAATAGTTTCTCCTATAACAGCATCTGGTGTGACAAGATGAGTATTAGCAGATATAGTAACTGTCTGTATAATATCTCCAATAATTACACTTGATGAGTTTTGATAAAGAGCAACTCCTGTTGCACCACTAGCACCAGTTAGAGTTTGTTGGTCTCCCCCTGTTCCAAAAACACCAGAATTGGAAGAAGATGCGTTTGCTGTATAAGTTAAAATATATCCTTGTTTTGTATTAGCACTTACTAACGTATTATCAAAATAAGGAAAGAATGTACTGTTTGGTTTTACCCCTTTTGCGACAAATGATACTGTTTGTGGTCGTATATAAGGAACAATGGTAATACTGACTGTTCTATTTCCTACAGCTCTTTTTATTGTCTCTGGTGGTTTCGATGAAATTATACCAGTTCGTGTTTTATTCTTACTTGTAACATTTGTGTCTCTAGAAATGGTATTTGATGTTGTTCCTGCTTTTCGACTTTTGATTAGGTTATCATCATTTACTTGAACACCGCTCCAAGTAAAACTCCAATCATCCCATTGTTTATCAAATCCATTATTATTTCCTTGAACCCAATGGTCATTCAATCCTTCAAGATTGATAAGAACAGTTGGACGACCAGTTTCACTAAACCAACAGTCATTTGGGGGAGAAAGTGTCAACTGCCCGTTAAACTGAGTTGTTGAAAATGGATTAATGGTTTCTGTGTTACTTGCAAGAGGTTGAACAACTAGATTTGCTGAACTGTAAGCAAGTGTAATCAAGTCTCCTGTTTTTGTTGTATTTGCACTTGAACCAGTTGAATCATGGTCAAACTTAAAAGAGTCAGCACTAAATGATGGTCTTAGTTCTTTTAACTCAAAGTCAATAGCTGCTTTAAAGTCTTCGTTAGCAACATCACCAATATTGTGTCCATTGAATGAATCAACTACTATACCATTTTTGAATCTCTCTGTTCCACTTGCGGAATCTTTGATAGAAAGATCATTTGCTTCTTTTTCTAATAAAGTTAATGCTGTATAGTATTCTAATTGGTCTACTCTTTTTTCGATTTTACCGATATCTCTCATTGTGAATCGGCGATTGTCAATATATTGAGTGTCACAATCAGAGGCATTAAAAGTAAATGCTGGAATGTCCAGATTATAAAGAGTCATTGCATCTTCATCATCTGCTGGTAAAATTGGGTCTTCTGAAGAAATTCCAGATATTACTTTGAAGGTTCTATCTTTTGTTAGTGTAAGTTTATCTTTTCTTGGTAAGTAATAAACAACATTTGCTGTTATACTTACATCAGCATCTGGTAAATCGTCATTAGCAAGAAGACCACCAGCACCAGATGCACCATTTGCTATACCCTTAGTTGGGCGAAAATCAATACAATCTCTTAGTTGTTTTGTTACACCAGTAGTAGGACTAGTGAAAGATGGTATGTCAGCATAATCATCACTATAAGATTCTACTGAAAAGTAAGAGTTTGCAGCAGAATGAGAATAGTAATCGAAAGTGATGAGAACATTGTTAGCGGGTGGTGCTTGACCAGCTTTTAAAGTAATCGAACCATGATCGTAAAAGTTATCTTTTTGTCCATCATTGAAAGAATATCGTGATGTAATATTATTAACGTGTGCTGTATTTCCTTGAGCATCCGATACAATTGCAAATTGAGTAGCAGCATCACTTCCAGCAGCTGCGGCCTCTATCACATTTGTTACTTGTATAACATCCGAAACTCCAAGAGTTTGTGTTCCAGTAAAAGAAGCAACTACAGCATGACCATTTGCTAATCTTGCGTTGTGTTGAGCATCAGTTCCAGCAGTATCTAATAAAACAGTTCCGTGTGTGATACCCGAAGCAGCTGCAATAGAAGTTGCATTTACTCTTGTTTTCGTTTTCGGTGATTTTTCAGCATAGTCACAAGTAGCATAAACTAAAGCAGATAATGAACCACCACCAAAAGTAACACCATCTCGTTTTGGTGTTATTGTAACTTGATTAGTAGAAGCTGTACAAGCAACTGTAGCATCAATAATTTCACCAGATGCGATAGCAACTGAAGTTCCTGTTCCAGTAGCAGTTACAGCAGTTCCATCAGTAGCAGCAACCAAAATATAGTTAGCTTGTGGTGATGCTAATTGTGTTCCTGCTCCAGTTAACCCCTCTGTTTCAAAAGTTGAACCAGTTGGAGAAGTGATAGTAGCACCAGTTGAAGATGAAAACGTAAATGAAACAGCAATTTTTTCTTTTCTTTGATACTTGATTCCTTGAGCAGTAAAGGTTGTTCCACTCTGAGAACCAATACCTTTTACATTATCATATCCTATAGGAAAAACCAAAGAATTTAAATCTGTATCAAATATTTTTGTGTTACTTGTTGCATCTCCTGTATCGACTTTACTAGTAAGGTCAATGTCCATTCCAGGCGTATTAGCAAGACCAAAAGTAGCATTTGCTATAGCAATTGACTCTGCTTCTCTCATAGAAGATGTGATTGTTACTTGATTAGCAATATCAGCACTATTAGAAAAAGCAAGGTTAATTGTTGCAGCTGCAAATTCGGTTAATAAATTATCTCCCTCATCCGATACTCCATCTGTACTATTTAAAACAAGATTACCATTTGCGGTAGCAGTTTCAAGTTGAATATTAAGAGAAGCATCGAAAGAAGTTATTTCTCTTGTTTCTGTTCCTAAAGTAATTTTAGCACCAGTATATGCATTAGGTTTGATAGAAGTTTTTGCTGCTTCCAATTGTATGTCTAAGTCACCAGAGGTATAAGTTGCTCCAACATTTGCTGTTAGAGAACTCAATGCCGTATCGAAAATATACATATCAAAAATAGCAGTATTACTTGTGGATACATTTGTAAATGTACCAGAGTCATAATCGATTTGTCTTATTCGTGTAGTTCCTATTTTTGTAGCATTGTAACTATTTGCTGTAGTACTTACAATATTTGATAACTGAACACTATGAACATCGAAAGTTGTCGCAATAGCTTCGGGGTCAAAATTTGTCTCAGTAGAGTTACCTGCATTGAAGTTTGTGACCTTTAAGTTATTTCCAAAGTTTGGATTGATAGGAAATGTTGTCTGTGTAAATACTTCTCTTCCTTTTTTGACATCAACATATTCAGCACCAATACTCTCATACTCATAACCCTTAACGTATGCTTTACCTGGCTCTAATGCAGCCGAAACACGATTGTTATTAAATATTGTCTGAGATGTTCCATCACCTAAAGCATTAGAAATAACCATTGATGTTGAGTTGGTTATTGAAGAAACGTTTGCTGTAGCAGAAGTATTAGAAGAAAGATAGATATTATCATTCACAGCAAAGTCATTTTCAAAATCTGTGAGAACTCCTGTAATAGTGGTATCAGATGAAGCAGATGTAACCCCTGTTGCTCCTTGATGGTCTATTACTTGAATAGGAAATGGTTTGATTGTGTAATCTCCTGACTCATCATAGGTTCTTCTCGCAAGTGTTTTTTCTATTTCCCCATAAATTGGATATTTTACGTTCTTTGTGGGAGTACCAGAAATAACTCTCATCAATTCGATGAAGTTTGAATCAGCATTAGCAGCAACTGGGTCAGTTGATGTTGTCTGTTTTTTAGCAAGAACTAGTTCGATTTTAAAACGTGTTGCGCCTGGAGCATTTGCATTTGTTGTTCCAGATGCTGAGTCAAGAAGTGTCGTATCAGAATCACTATCAACAATCGATTCGGTTGTTGTCAATCCTATTCTGTATGTTGGAGTACTACTATATTTCTCAAGAACAAGAGTTTGAGCAAGACAAAGAACAAAAAATCCATTGACAAAGTACACACCACGATTGATACTAACTACTGAAGCACCACCAGTATGACCAGTAGCAGCTACAGTTGCTGTTGTACTAACTGAACCTTCTAAGTAAATCGTAGAACCAGCAGCATATCCTGAGCCAGATATATACTTGATGATAAGAGTTGGAGCATCAGAACCAACAGCGTTAATTGTTGATATTACTTGAGCCCTTGTTGTTCCAGCACCAACAGTTACACTAGTATCGGAAATTATTCCATTAGAAAAATCAGTTGCTGTGTCATCAGTAGTCAATTTTAGATAATATACTTCAGTATCTAAAGTAACCTCACCACCAAGAACTTTACTTCCATCCTTGAAAATGTGGTCACCTAAACGAGATGACTGTTTTTGTAAAATTGTCTGTAACTGAGTGAGTTCTCTTCCTTGAACAGCAAAGCCTGGGCGAAAAAGAATTCTTAGAAACTGTTTATCCTCATCGTAATCGTCATAATAAGGAGTAACGTTAAAATCTGTAGTAACATTTGCCATTTATTTTATCTTTACTAAAATTCTATAATGAGTTTAATGTCTTCTGTTTGGTCTGCAGCACGAGCAACAGGAGCACGATTTTCTATGTAAATAATTTTACCAGAACCAATTTGCATTGCTCCGTTTGCTACGTTTGTTAATACAGCACTACCACCACTATAGGTTATAGCAGCGACAGCTGATGATACTCCTGTAAAACTACTTGCTGAGTTTGAAGTTGTACATTGGAAAGAACCAGGCTTTCCATCATAACCCGCACTAGTGTTAGCACCATTAGTTACATTAACAACTGTCATCGTACTTGATGTAGCATTTACATCGATAACGTATGCTGTTGCTCCATTTGCACCAGTAGAGTTTTGACTTATCGTAATATCACCAGAAATTGCAGCTGTATTAGAGGTATAGGTAAATGTTTTTGCTTGAGTAACAGCAGCATCTGTAATTCTTGTAAATGCACCATCTGTATTAGGGTCAGTCAATAAACCAATTTTACGAAAATCGTTTGATGTTGTAAATTTTCCTGACTCATCCTGTGTAAGTTTTGTGTTTACCATTATGAAGTAACCACCCAATTCTGCTACAGGATCGTATCCATGACCACCTTTTGGTGGAAGAACAGTTGTAATAGATGCACCAGCTCCTGCTCCTGTTCCTTGTTGTAATACTGACAGGGTTGCTGTTGTATAACTATTACCAGAACTTACTACTGTTACACCACCGACTGAGTTAGCAGCAGATGCATTAGCAGTTAGTACGACTTCTGCTCCATGACCACTTCCGTTTATTACAGCAAATGGAGCAACATTAGCAGTTATTGTTCCAGATAATGCTGGTACAGCTGAATCAAGTGTAAGAGTAGCATTAGGTGAAGAATAGGTCATATCTACAATTTTTCTTACATAAGAAGTACCACTAAAGGTAAAATAAATTGAAGAGTTATTATACTGGTCTGCTGATGTAAGACCCGAACTAGCCAAAGTAAGAGTTGTACTTTCACCTGAGTTTGTTACTGTCTTATTATTTTCAAAATGATAGTTTCCACCATCCGTATTAACAATAAAAATATCTAAAGCACCATCAACTGTATTGAATTCGATTGTTGCTTGGTCTGAACCATCATTTTTTACTCCACCAGTACCTAATCCTCCAGCACTTCCTGTATTTCCTAATGCGTTAGCATCTCTTATTTGTTTTACAGGAATATAACTTGATGTTACAAACTTTAGAGCATCAGATGCTGAAATGGAATACATATATTTCCAGATATAACCATCAGCAAGAGCAGCTGGTGCTCCAGCATCAGTAGATACTGCTGTTGGTTCAACTGTTGAAACTCTTGGATAATTAGTACCACTTATTTCTATTTCTGAGTTGTAAAGACATTTGTAGACATTAAAACTGGAATTCATTACATACATTGGGTATAAACTTGCGGAAGTTGTTCCAGTTCCAGATGTGTTTGCTAATGTTTGTGAGGTTCGTATAGATAAAAGTTCATCCAAAACTTCTGTATCTTTAAACATCGAATAATGCCTACCAGAAGTCCAGTTATGTCTAGTGATAACATGACTTACATCTGCTGAACCTATTTTTTTAGCAGCAATCATATCCTGCCAGTGAGAATACGTTGTATTTGCTGTTGAATCTGCAGATGGATTTGTATTCGTGCTTGGGTCTGGTATTGTGGTATCATCAAATGATCCTGACCACGAATCTGCTTTTCCAATGAAAAGATATGCGTTTGTTGACAAAGCCGTAGAAACAGCAGTATTGGAAGTTGCTGTACCTCCAACTAAGGCTCCCTCATCAAACATTTCAAAAAATTGTCGTGAGTTGTGAATTCTAAAATTCTGTGTTACTAATGCGGGCACGGCTTGTTCTCCTTAATAATTCTAATGTTCTCTGGTATATTTATACCGAAACTCTTTGGTCTATTTGATGTCTGTGAAAAAGGAATCCATTATTATTTTCATGTGGAACTCCTTTATAAGTATACGGTCTCTCTAAATGTATTATTTGTTTTGTACTGTCAGAACCATTGACTTGAATGATAGAATCTTCTGTCATTATTCTTCCTCCAGCATCCGATGTTCCATCTGTGCTGTCCAAAACAATGTTATCTGTAATTTCATTTTCATCTGCTATATAGTTGGCGCCAATTTGTTGAAATTCAGCGTCAGTAATTATGATTTCATCATCGTTAGCAGTTGTATTGATATCTATTTTTCCTACGTTCAAAAGAATTTTTCCCATGTTAGATGAAGTTCCACTATAAGAAGCATGAGTTGTAGGTAAACTATCTTCTAACAATATTGCTTCTCCAGCATTTGCTGTTCCGTCTGTACTGTCCAAAATAAGTTGACTTTCGATGTCTAAGAATCTAGGTCTCGTTACTAAAGTATCTCCTTCAGAAAATGAACTACTAGTGAAACTAGAAGGAGCAGTAAATTCATATTCGTGTATTTGATAACTTCCAAATTCTCCGATAAGTTCATTTCTCATTATTCCACTAAATGGGTCAATTCCACAAGAAATTTCTTTTGATGGTCTAAATATTTTTCCATTGGTTGTAATTGATTCACCAGAAAGGTCAACATCCAATCCAGAAGTTCTATCCTCTGGTAATCCTGCTTCACTCAAAGTAAATATAGATCCTTCTTCAGTTGAAAATAATCCAGAATTAGAACGAGTTCCCACATACAGAGTAGCACCTTCTGCTATTCCATCTTCTTGTAATAAGAATGCATCATCTTCCAATAAAATATTTGATTCATGTTCGATATCTGTAACTTTGAAAAGTGTACCATTTACATCCTCTAAACCAGTACCAACAAACTCATCTAAATAAATTTCATCATTTTCATGGAAAAAGTGTGGTTCAGATGTTTTTATCGTAGTTTTGGTCTCTTCTAGAACCATCAAATCTTCATCCTCAAATAACAATCTATCATCTGAATCTTCCAAGAAAATATATTTTTCAAATTGAATAAGGTCAATACTTTTAACCGACATAAGAGAAAAGAATTCTGCTGGATTTCCAGAGGATTGTAAAAGTAGATTTAGAAGTTCGACTATACTTTCGATTGGTTCTGTTTCTACTCTTAAGCGACCAAAGTTTGAGAATTGACCTTCACCATATGCGGAAGAAGAAACTGGAATATCGTCTTCTAGTAATAATGTTCCTTCCAAAGCATCTTCTAATTTTATAGCAGTATCACCCAATACCAATTGTATTTCAGTAGGTGATACTTTGAATTCAACTTCTTTGTTCAATTCAGTTGTCACTTGAATTTTAGCATTATCAAGCATAACAGTAAGAAATCTCATTCCTATTTCTCTGTATCTAGCTTTACCATCTTCATCAAGTGTATTGATATCATTGTTTCCTCTATCAAACATTTTTGAGTTTAATAGAGTTACAATCGCAACCTCACCAAATAATTTAAATCCAGCAGGGTGAAGTAATTTCAGTACATCTTCTTGCCAAACATTAATAGAATCCGTTGTCTGTAGAACATAAGAATAATCTTGGTAATAATCATTATCTTGAACTTTTTTCCTAGAACTTGGTTGTCCAGATTCATCAGCAAATACACCTTCTTTAGTTTTGGTTGATGTAATTATAGGAGTCAATGTTGCTGCAGTAGATTGAACTGGTGCTGTTACTGAAGGATTAGTAAGATATCCATGTCCATATTCAGTAACAGTAACAGCAGTTACAGAACCACCTAATGTTCCAACAGTAACCGATGCATTATTTCCAAGAAAACCACCATTTGTAGTATCGACTTCACCTCTACCATCATAGTAAGAATTTTGAATAGATACAGTTGGTATTGACTCATATCCACTACCATGTGAAGTAATAGCAATTGTATTAATTGTTCCAAATGTCTGTGATTCGATTGTCATCGCACTCTTCATTGGAGTGTTAGCATTTGAAATAAGAGTTACTTCTCCACTTGTCGAACCAGAACCAGAAGTTGTAATTGTAAATACAGTAGAATTAGCTACTGTGACAGGAGTGAAAACTGCTCCATCATCACCAGTTCCAGAAATCGTGCCTGAAGTAAAATCGTGTGTAACAGACAAACCAGAAATAGTAGAATTTAAAGCAGTTCCTCCATCTACATCAATATTAATGTCTTCCGTGTTTATGCTACCTTCACCAGAAATAGATGCACTATATGTAGCATCTGTTTCAGCAACTCCATCATCCTGTAAAAGTTCTCCTTCAGTAGAAGATGTTCCACTATATGAACCAGAAGTTGTGGGAGTGCCATCTTCAAGCAACATTTGTCCTATTCCGTCAGGATTTACAAGATATACAGTATTTCCATTTGAAAATGTACCAAGAGTAGAATGACCAAAAATTGTTTTTGTTTCACTTGCATATCGTGTAATTGTAAATTTCTTAGATGCTGAACCAAATGTTGTATTATCAGTTAGCATATTACCAGCTACTGGGTCAGAACTAAAAGCATTATTAATAGTAAAAAATTGATTAATGTTATGACCACTAGAAACAGTAGTTGTTACTGTTGTTCCTGTTCTAGAATAAGTTCCACTTAAAGAAAGTAAACCAGAAGCTGCGGTAGTGTAATTAGCAGCATTAAAATCAACATCCGATGATGGATTTGTAATACTTGTATCAAAAACAACTACACTAGTAGCACCAGTAATTGCTGCTCCAGTTGAATCAAACAAGAATAAAAAGTCTCCATTTACTATCGCACCAAGAGCATTATTTTCATTTGTCACATCGGTTGCTCGAGTGCCATCTCCCCTAGTTGCCACAATATGTGACCTATCATATACTCTCACTTCAGAATCACTAATGGAAACAATTTCTGCAACCTTTGTTGCATCAGCAAAAGTAGAATCATTAGCAAGAAGATTTCCAACAGAAACCGAAACACTAAATGGTGCTTCTGTTGTTGCTCCTGTTACGTTGAAGGTTTTTGTTTGAATTGCTTCAAATAATTTAGTGGTAAGAAGTTCAACTTGATAAGTATCTGTAATAGTTGAAACCACCGCTTCAGCAGTAACTTCAACGTTAGTGTCTGTATTATCGAAAATAAAAGCATCATCCAATTGAAATCCACTACCACCAGAAGTTATTGGCATTAATGTTACTTGGTCACCAGAGGTAGCTGTAACATTAGCAGTTGCACCAAAACCAACGAGTTCAGCACCTTCTTCTGTATTCAAGATTCCTTCAGCAGAAGAATCACCAGTATAAGCAGTTCTTGTTTCGGGCAATCCATCTTCTTGTAACAGAAAACCTTGGAATCCCACAATTGGTAAATCTTCTAATTCTATATGAGTAGTATCCGAAACTATTGTAATAGTATCACCGACATCATATCCAGTTCCACCATCAGTAATTTCAATATCTGTCAACATACCTAGAATAACTGCTGATAGAGTGTCACCAGAAACTAATGTTGCTGTAAAAGTTTCTCCAACAGTAAATACTCCCGATTCATTTTTAAGTACCAATTCTATAAGGGGAATAGTTCCAAGTTTTCTTGTGGTAACATTTGAAACAAATGCTGTAGCACCAGAAGTCAATCCAGTAATCGTGAGACCATTGAAATTTAAATAATCAACATCATAGTCTAATTGTAATATTGTATCTTGTGCCCAGATACCATCTGAAACTTTAAGTAAATCGGTTTTAGGATAATAGAAATCAAGACTTTCTTGAGCATACAATGCACGAAAAAGTGTCTGAAAAGATTTTTCACTTCCCTTTGACCTATAAAATTCTTTTAGGTGTTTTATAAAAAATTGTAAATCGACACTTGAATCATCTCTAATATTTGGATATAATTCTTTTTTGAAAGCTTTAAGAAGACCAGCTGTAGTTTCATCTGAATTGATTAGGTCTTTGAATGTCTTTGTAGCATTGAGTGGTTTTCTACTTAAACTTGTAATTTTTCCACTTGATGTAGAAGTACTTCCAAGAATTTCTTCTCCTACTACAAAATCTGTATCATTAGTGGGTTCTAAAAATACTTTATTGATAGCAGTAAAAGCACCTATACCTTTAACTGTAGCAGTAGCACCAGAGGTTTGTCCTGTAACTGTTTCTCCCATTACAAATGTAGTGGGAGCTTCTACTTCATTTAATAAATTTTCACCAGCATTAGCAGTTCCATCTGTACTATCAAGTAACAAAAATCCATCTATAGAATCTTCCAACTTTATTGCTGGTAATTGGTCTGTATCAAATCCACTATAATACACACAAAGAGTTTCCATAAATTCATAGTAAAACTCCATGAATTTTTGGTATAAAGGAAAATCTTCACCTATAAAAGATGGTAACTGATTTTGTACCTGAGATACTGCTTTTGCTGTTACTTTTGAAGACATAGTTTAATAAGTAGTTGTTGAACCAGTAGATGTTCCAGTAGTTGTAGATGCTGTTGTTTCAGTAGCTGTTGTTGTTCCTGTGCTTTGGTCGTCATTCATAGTAATTGTTATATTGGTATTTGAAATTTCAAAAATTTGGTCTCTAACCGGCGTCAAATCATTTTGTGCTGGTGTAATATCAAAGTCTAATGTTGCACCAACAAAAGAATCTGGTTTAAAAGAACTAATCGAAATAAATCCATTTGAATATGTTACAGTTCCTGCATTATTAGAAAGAAGAACTTTGTCTGAACCAGAAAGATAAAATATTCTCAATGTTCCATTCAAGTCATCAATAAAACAAGTTGAATATGATGTTCCTGCTGCATCTGTAAATGCAAAAGCGGTAGAAGTAACAGCACCCTCATAAGTTGTAGAAGGATTAAATATAGGATTGTTAAAACTTATAGTGTAAGCATTATTTGCTGTTGTCGATGGTTCTAATCCTTTTCTAGCAGTAAGAGTAGTTAAGTTACTTATGATAGATGTTTCCGTATCATCTATCAAAGTTGAAAGAGTAGAGTATCTAAAAGCAGCTCCAAATTTGAGTAGATTATTTGTCTTGTAATCTTGAATTGTATCAATGACTAATTCTGCTACAGCACCAGAAGAAAGAGATGTCAAACGTGAATCGTATTTTACAGTTGTATTGAAAATCAAATTGATGATATCTGGATCAACAACTTCTGGTGTCACCGAAACCATATTGAAACTTGATACTGCTGATTTAATTTCTGTAATCTGTGATGTAGAAAGAGATACTGCACCAGTTGGTTTTGCTGAAATAAAAACTTTTCCAAATGCTGGAGTGGCATTATCTTGTCCACCCCAAACAGAAACACTATCCAAACCAGAAACACTTGATTCTACTATTTTCTTATAGTCATCAGTCGTGACAGCACGATTTTGTGTTTCGTATGTTTTTGGTGCATTAAATTTTATACTTTCGACAGTCTCTTTGTCAGAACCACCAGCAGCTGCATTTGATGTTACTACGGAAACTGTTGAGTAACCACCGACAGTTCCAGAAGCAGAAAAAGTGTTTGCTCCATTTACATCACTACCCTCTGATATCAATGCTTCAAGAAGCACTATATTTCCTGTAACTGGTTTTCTTCCTAGTACACCATCTCCAAACTCAACTCTGAATTGTCCTTCTGTACTTTCACTCAAAAAGTAAACATTGGATGTTGAGTTGATTGTTGTTATATCAGTTGCTTTTGTATAAACAGACACATTAGTATCACTTGCAGATTCTTGTATAGTAACAGTTAGTGTGTCAGTATCCGTATTTGCATTTGGAAGAAGAAATTTTTGGTCAGTATTTGCTGTATTAGCGGTATATCGAAATGTCAACGGAACACCTTGTGTCAATTCTACACCACTTGCAATAAAAGCTCCACCATTTGAAGGTATTGTGGTTGAACCAGAAGTACAAAAAACGTAAGAAGTTCCATTTACAGAAGAAGTAAATTGTGTAAATTTATCAATTGTAACACTTGCTGGGGAATCAGTTGGTGTGACTGTTACTATGACATTTGCTTTTGCGCCAGTTGTTGATTGTGGTGTGTATCCTAACATAGATGCTTTAGATACTACTGAATCTCTCAGTTGAGCAGAATCTAAAAATGATTCACTTGCAAGCATATTGACATAATAAGCATTGTAATATGTGTTATATGATAATATGTCTAACAGAACAGAAATTGCCGAACCTCCAAAATCGTGATCCGAAAATTCTGACTGAGAAGCAAAATAATCCTTTAGATTGTTTTTAATTGTATCGAAATCAAGTTCTGCAATATTAAGTTTTGATATTTCTGCCATGTGTATCTCTTATGGTCTAGTAAAGACGGTTTCCAATCTTTGTGGTTCTGATTCTGATGCAACGTTGAATACAACGCTCACCAAATAACGATTCTGTTCTTCTTGTGCTTCTACGCTAACACCGATTACTTGAGCTCTAGGTTCGTGTCTAGCTACAGCCTCCAATACCTCAGATTTAATTCTTTCTACCGTAATCGGATTCATTTGTTCAAACAACAATGCTCTAATGTTTGAACCAAAATCTGGTTGAAACAACCTCTCATTGAAGTTTGTTTTCAGTATAGAAACAATAGCACCTTTTACGGCATCACCCCCAGTTTTTTTGCCCATGTCTCCGCTCATGGGGTTAGCGAACATACTAAATGATAAATCTTTATAAGTTCTCGTTTCTATAGACATAATACCTTTATTTATTAGAATTATTCGCCCGATATTAATGATAACAAAGGATCAATAGCAGCAGCTCCACCCATCATCATAAAACCAACCGAATAATCTAAACTATTAGGAGGCCCGTTTGTTGCTTCTTGTAGAGCTTTCTTTATAGCATTGTTTCCACCAGTTGTTGACGGAATTGACAAAGAATAAACACCCGAATCTGGTAATCCATCCGTGAATATTTTTAATATTGCCTGTATAGTTTTGTTCAATTCTTCTAATTCTTCAATCTTTGTATCCAAATATTTTGTTAGTTCATTTATTTGTTTAGTTGCATCAGTTGCAAAATCTCTGAGAGTATCAGTAAATACTCTAACAGCACTAACCAAAGATCCAAGTTCCGTGATAAGGTCTATTAATCTTACTGGTTTAAAATTAGGTGGTGGAGCCTGTCCTTTTTTAACTTCTAAAGTTTCGGCAATAAATCCCTGTACCAAGTTTTTGGTCGAAAAACTTAACCCTCTTTGTCTTGCTGTGCCATGATATTCTATAACGCTTTCTGTACTTTTTATTGTCAGTAGAACTTTACCCGATTCTCTTTCGACTTTAGCGACTGCTTCGGCTTCTGCCTCGTTCAAATCATTGATAAGTTTATATCCATTTTTAGGAGCATTATTAATAACTTCCATCGAATTTTGGTCAACATGAGCACCCTCATTTTTAATATATGCTACTTTTTGAAGCAATGAACCTTGTCCTAAATTATCAAGTGCAAGTTTATCCAATCTAGATAAACAACTAATCGTTAGTTTTCTAGTACGATATGGTGTTCCACTTTTTGCTTCTGCTTCATTTAATTTTT